>Ga0209009_1000104_pt1 | contig 35438 bp, 34 predicted proteins | sample BlaSpr_A8_OM3_M2_FD_187979 | JGI IMG/M metagenome (GOLD analysis project Ga0209009, IMG submission 187979) | Forest soil microbial communities from Thunder Bay, Ontario, Canada - Black Spruce, Ontario site 2_A8_OM3_M2 (SPAdes) (version 2) | ecosystem: Environmental > Terrestrial > Soil > Boreal... | reverse complement strand
CGGCGTGTAATAACAGTTCGAGCTCAGGCGGCGGGATCGGAACGCCATGTCCGGCGCTCGTGCTCGCACCGCCCGTGCTGCTCTATCCCAAACCCGGTGCGACGGCCGTGCCGCTCGGCGTCGGAGTTCTGATCCTTTCGAACATCGGATCGCTTGGCGGAAGTGTCACCTTGACATCGGCGACTTCGGGGGTTGCCGTCGGCGCGTTCGGTCCGGCGCCCTCACCGTTGCCGAGCGGCGCGGCGACGCCTCAACCCGGCGCGACGGCTCAGGCGGCGAGCATATCGCCGCTGTCCGCGAGCAGCACCTACACCGTGAACTTCACCGGCAATTCGCCGCCGGGAAGCTCGTGCGGACCCTTTCAGGCCGGCGGCGCGATCGGAAGCTTTTCGACGTAAGCTGTCACCCTGAGCGCAGCGAGCGCAGCGAGCGAAGTCGAAGGGCCACTGCAACTCGACGTCCCGTCGGCGCTTCGACTTCGCGCCCTTCGACAAGCTCAGGGCGCTGCGCTCAGCGTGACACAGGTGGCTACTTCGCTGAAGCCGTCGGCGCGGGCGCGGGAGTGACGACGACCTTCGCTTTCATGAACGCGTGGTACGTGCACAAATACTGATACGTCCCGGGCTTCTTGAACGTGTAAGTCCACTTTTGACCCTTGTCCATGTTCCCCGAGTCGAACAGCGGTTTCTTGTCGCCTTCTGCCACGGCCGTCACGGTGTGAGCGGTGTCGTCGTCGTTCACAAAGGTCACGGTCGTTCCGACCGGGATCGTCAACTCGAGCGGTTTATACGCGAAGTCTTTGGTGTGAACGACGATTGGCGCCGCGCTTACAACCGGCGCCGGCGAATCGGCAAGATTTGGGGCCGGCAGGACGCAGCAAAGGCCGGCTGCGAGCGCGGTGGCCGCAAGGGTGAGGGCGAGTCTCTTCACTTGGAACTCCTCGCAAGGGCGGGACGTCGGTTGAGTGAGGGGCGCGCTCATACAACGCGCGGAGGCGTCTCAAGGATTCCCAAACGCTCGCTCGTATTGTCGTCGGCCGCCGAACGGCTTCACGTCAAGTGAAGCGCTAAAAGAGGTCGGGAGACTGAACCCGAAGGGTCGCTTCCCTGTTTTTCTCGAGAAGAAAGGACCGCCCGGATGAAACGACTCTTGATTTTTGCGTCGATCGTCGCGGCCGTCGCGTTGCTCGCTCCGTCGGCCAACGCTGCCGGATCTCAAGTTTTCGCCCTCACCGCCCAGAATGGTTCGGGTGAGAACGGCGCCGTAATCCTGACGCCGCTCGGCGACACGACGCGCGTCGAGGTCGCGATTGCGAACGCCCCGCCCGGCGCGATCCAGCCGGTGCATTTCCACACCGGCCCGTGCGCGACGCTCGGGAAGGTCATCTATCCCCTGAAGTCGGTCGACGAAGGCCTCTCGACGACGATTCTCAAGGTTCCGATCGATAAACTGGTCGGCCAAGGCCTGGCCGTAAACATCCATAAATCGGCCGCTGAGATCGGCGTATACACGTCCTGCGGCAACATCGGCAAGTAGCCGGCGCTACAAACCTCACGAGCGGGCTCCGGGCTAACCGGGGCCCGTTCGACGTAGCGAGCAGACGGGTTCGCAGGTGTGCGTTAGAATGAAGCCTAGGATGCCCGCCCCGGAGCCAATGGATGCTTGAGACCGTCGTGCGCGTCACCCTCCCCGAAATGGGCGAGTCGGTGACCGAGGGATCGATCGTGGAGTGGCGCGTGAAGCCCGGTCAGTGGATCGACGCAGGCGAGCCGCTCGTCGACGTGACCACCGATAAGGTCGACGTCGAGGTCCCGGCCCCGGCGTCCGGACTCGTCAAGGCGGTCCTCGCCGCCGAAGGCGCAACCGTCCCAATCGGCGCGGCGCTCGCCGATATCGACACCGCTGCAACCAAACCACCCGCCGGGAGTGCCGGCGGAGACGGTGCGAAGCCCGCGGGGCCCCGCACGCAGCCGGCAACCCGCGCCGAAGACGCAGCCAAGCCGGCGCCACCCAACGGACAGCCGGGCGGCGTCGCCTCGCAACGTGCCCAGCGCCTCGCGGAACGTTCCCGCCTCGACCTCAGCCGCGTTGCGGGGAGCGGCCCGGACGGCCTGATCCTTCTCTCCGACGCCGTGCGCGCAGCCGACGCCGCGCGCGCGCCTGCGCCCAACGGCGCAGCTGCGGCCGCTCCTCCGAAAGCCACGCCGCCGCGGCCGCCGGCCGAGGCGAAGCTCACGCCGCTGAAGGGACCAGCAGCCTCGCTCGTCGGCTACATGGAGCAAAGTCTCGCGATTCCAACTGCGACGAGTTTCCGCACGCTGCAAGTTGCGACGCTCGATGCGAAGCGCGCCGAGCTGAACGCGGCGCTGAAAGAAGCCGGACGCAGCGAGAAGATCTCGTTTACGCATGTAGTCGCGTTTGCGCTGGTCCGCGCCGCCGAAGCCGATCCCGCGATCGTCGCGTCGTTTCGCCGCGACGGCGCAACGCTGCAGCGCGTCGAAGGTGGAATCCATTTAGGCCTGGCGGTCGACGCTGCGCGCAAAGACGGTTCGCGCTTCTTGATCGTCCCGGTGATCAAAGAGGCGGCGCGGCTCGGCTTCGCCGAGTTCCGCGCACGGTACGAAGAGCTCGTCGCAAAGGCGCGCGAGAATAAACTCGCAGCAGACGACCTGACCGGTGCGACGTTCACGCTGACCAACCCCGGCGGAATCGGAACGGTCGCCTCGGTGCCGCGCTTGATGCCGGGCCAAGGAGCGATCATCGCGGCCGGCGCGATCGGGTACCCTCCCGGTTTTCAGCATGCGAACGAGGCCGCGTTGCGGCAACTCGGCGTCGAGAAAATCATGACGCTGACGAGCACGTACGACCATCGTGTGATCCAAGGTGCGCAGTCCGGCGAATTCCTTAAGCGCGTCGACGAATTATTGCACGGCGGCGAGGGCTTCTACGAGAAGATCTTCGCAAGCCTCGGCCTCGGCCCGGGCCGTCCGGTCGAACTCGCCAAACGCGCCGCTGCCCCGCCGGTCGCGGTGACCGAGCAGCCGCCGTCGGCGCCGCGTGAACTTGAAGCATACTCCGACGAACTCTTGCGTGCGGTCGCAGCGGGAATGGCGATCGTCTCGGCCTACCGGCGCCACGGCCACCTCGCCGCGATGCTCGACCCGCTCGGGAAGCAACCGGTGGGCGATCCAGCGCTCGACGTCCACAGCTACGGACTGACGCCCGCGATCATGTCGGCGATCCCAGCTTCGGTGTTGCGAACGAAACTCAAGGGCAGCACTCTGGCCGACGTCGTCGCAGAGTTGCGGCGCACGTATAGCTCGACCATCGCCTACGAGATCGAACACATCGCCAATATCGAACAGCGCGAATGGCTGCGCGATTACATCGAATCGGGTAGGCACGTCGTACCGACGGCGCCCGAACGAGCGAGAAAGTATTTAGGAAGGCTGACGAAGGTCGAAACCTTCGAGCGTTACCTGCGCAAGATGTACATCGGCCAAAAGACGTTCTCGATCGAAGGACTCGATGTGATGGTTCCGATGATGGAAGAGATCGCGACGGAGTTCGCGACCGACGGCATCGGCACGGTCGTGATCGGGATGGCGCATCGCGGGCGCCTTTCGACGATCGCGCACGTCGTCAATCGGCCGTATGAAGAGCTGCTCGCCGAATTCGAAGCGGCCAACAAACGCGGCGAGGGAGCCGACGACGAAGACGTCGGAGGCGACGTCAAATACCACCACGGCGCGAGCGGAGTTTATTACACTCTCGACAAGAGAAAGATCGCGGTCGAGTTGGCTTCGAATCCGTCACACCTCGAAGCGGTCGACAGCGTCGTCGAAGGCCGAACGCGCGCTCTCCAGACTAATCACAACACGCCGCAAGCGACGCTCGAAGTCGGCCGCGCCGCGCCGATCCTCGTTCACGGCGACGCCGCCTTCAGTGCTCAGGGCGTCGTCGCCGAAGTGCTCAACCTGCAGGCTCTCGAGGGCTACGCCACCGGCGGGACGGTTCACGTCATCGCCAACAATCAAGTCGGTTTTACGACCGATCCGCGTGACGCGCGCTCGACGCGCTATGCGTCGGACCTGGCCAAAGGCTTCGACGTACCGATCGTTCACGTAAACGCCGACGACGTCGAAGCCTGCATGGCGGCCGTTCACCTAGCGGTCGACTTCCGCCGGCGTTTCGGCCACGACGCGATCATCGACCTCATCGGCTATCGGCGCTTCGGGCACAACGAGACCGACGAACCCGCCTACACCCAACCCGAGATGTACGAACGGATCAAGTCGCACCCGACCGTTCGCGAGCTGTATGCACAGAACTTGATCGCGCAGGGTATCGCCAGCGCCGACGACGTGAACGCGCTGCTGGCGCAGGCGACCGCGCGCATCAACGAGGCGCACGAGAACGTCAAGAGCGGAAAGTGGCACGAGGAAGCCGCCGCGAGCAGCATCGACGGGTCCGCTCCCTCGCTGACGGCGGTCGACACCGCGGTCGCCAAAGATAGATTGCTCGCGTGGAACGCCGAGTTCGTCGTCGTCCCTCCCAACTTCACGATCCATCCCAAACTGATCCGGCAGCTCGACCGCCGGCGTGAGGTCTTCGAAAAAGAAGGCGAGGCCGACTGGGGCTTGGCGGAGTCGCTCGCCTTCGCCTCACTGTTGTCCGAAGGGACGCCGGTTCGCTTGAGCGGGCAAGACACGCAGCGCGGTACGTTCAGCCACCGCCACATGGTCTTCCACGATCCCACGAGCGGAGCGCAGTACGCACCGATTCAACATCTCACCGATGCGCGCGCGTCGTTAGAAGTGTACAACAGCCCGCTATCGGAATACGCTTGTCTCGGTTTCGAGTACGGTTACAGCGTCGAGTTGCCGGACGCGCTCGTGTTGTGGGAAGCGCAATTCGGCGACTTCATGAACGGTGCGCAAATCATCATCGATCAGTTCATCGCGGCCGGCCAGGCCAAATGGGGTGAGAGGTCGCGGCTGGTCCTTCTTTTGCCGCACGGCTACGAAGGCGCGGGCCCCGAACATTCGAGCGCGCGCATCGAGCGTTTTCTGCAGCTCTCGGCCGAAGGCAACGTCGTGGTCGTCAATTGCTCGACGGCGGCGCAATACTTCCATGCGCTGCGAGCGCAGGCGCGCGGTCCGAAGGGCCGGCCGCTGGTGATCTTCACGCCCAAGAGCCTCTTGCGTCTGAAAGCGGCCGCGGGACATCTGGATGAATTGGTGAGCGGCCATTTCCAAGCGGTGATCGACGATCTGCGCTTCGTGGAACGGGAAGATCGCGCGCGGGTCGAGCGAATCTTGATGTGCTCGGGGAAAATCTACTACGATCTCATCGGTCACGCCGGCTACGAGAAGATGAGCAAGACTGCGATCGTGCGTCTCGAGTTGCTCTCCCCGTTGCCGACCGACGAGATCCTGGCATTGCTCGAGAGTTATCCGAACCTTAGGCACCTCGTGTGGGTGCAAGAGGAACCGAAGAACATGGGCGCTCGAGCACACGTCCGACGGCGACTGGTCGAACGTCTGCCCAAAGCGATCAGCGACGTCGAATACGTCGGCCGCTCGTATCGCGCGAGTCCGAGCGAGGGCTACGGTGGCGCCCACGCGGTCGAACAGGAGCGGATTCTCAAGGAAGCACTAACGGAGTAGCTTTGTCGCGGTGAGCATGACTTTGTCGCGGTGAGCATGACTTTGTCGCGGTGACCGTGGTTGACAACAGGATGACAAGAGGAGAAGCCCGCGCTCTTCGAGAGTCGCGGGCTTGGAGTTCGGAGGATTCGTGCCTGAGTTGTGCGGGTTACTGGGGTTTGTTGTGCTCGCGCATCGCCTTCATCACTTCGCGCAATTTGTCGGGCGAGGCCGTGATTTCCAGGAGGAAGCGGCCCGCGCTCGGTTTGAAGCCGGCGGGTTTCTCCCGCGCACCGACATTGCGTTCGCCCGGGGGCGGGCCGCCGTTGTCGCCGCGCACTGCCATGATCGCGTCGCGCATCCTCTGCTGTTGATCGAGGATGGCTTTCGTTTCATCGGGTGTCAGGACTCCGTCGATTTGCGCTACGGCATCGGGCGGAGCGGTAGTTCCGGCATTGAAACCGTCGACGATCGTTTGGATCTTGGACTGATGGTCGGCGCTCAGCGCCTTGAGGCTGTTTGTTTTTGCATCTGCACGGGCTTGTTCGATTTTGGCGCGGAGCTCCGGCGGAGCTCCTCCCGGTCCCGGCCCCGGCTGCGCCGAGACCACGACCGGAGCCAATGCGAGGCCCAGCGCGAGTGCGAGGAGGGTGTATTTCATGCTCGCACGATAGCCGCAATGGCTGGGGCCGGGCTGAGACTTGGGTTAAGGTTCGCTTAGCCGCCGTTCTCCCGCGAGCGCATGATCTCAGCGACGGCGCGATCCTCGGCGCGGACGGATCCGTCGAGCGCTTGCATTGTACCACTGCGATCGGCCGCCGGTCGATTCTGGCTCATCTTCCACTTGCCGTACAGACGGCGAATCGGCATGCGCATCCCGACGATTCCGCGCAACTGCGTAGCGATGTAGTCCTCCGGTGCTTGGGCCGGCGCCCAAGCGTCGGGTTTTCCGAGTTCGTGTATGGCGGTCAAACGGGTAACGAGTTCCCGCAGGTCTTGCGCGTCTTCGAAGACCTCGAGCGGACCGTAGGCGTGAACCGCGAGATAATTCCAACTCGGAACGACCTTGCCGCTTTCATGCCGCGTCGGGTACCACGAAGGCGAGACGTAGGCATGCGGTCCCAGGAAGATCGCGAGCGCTTCGGTTTCCGAGTTTACGGCGCGCCACTGCGGATTCGGGCGCGCTACGTGAAATACGAGCCGTCCATACTCGCCGTGCTCGGGCTCGAGCAAGAACGGGACGTGGCTTGCGATCAACCCGTCGGGGCCATTGAGGACGACCGTCCCGAACGGATAGTCGCGGATCGCCGCCTGAATGCGGGCGACGTCGTTCTCCTCAAAATGCGGCGGAACGTATGGAGCGCTCATCGCGACATCGCAAGGGACATCACTCGATCTCTCTCACGGGGGCGATCTGCGAGAGGACGAAAGCGTAGTTGAACGCCGTTTCTTTGAGCGCGTCGTAGCGGCCGGATGCGCCGCCGTGCCCGGCGCCAAAGTTCACTTCGAGCAATAACGGGTTGGAGTCCGTCTTGAGCGCGCGCAATTTGGCGACGAGTTTGCTGCCCTCCCAGTACGGAACCTGGCTATCGTTGATCGAGACGCGCACGAGCATCGCGGGATACGCCTGGGCCTTGACATTGTCGTAGGGCGAGTAACGCATCATGTAATCGTAGTCGGACTTGACGTTGGGATTGCCCCACTCGAGATACTCGCTGGTGGTCAGCGGGAGCGACGGATCGAGCATCGTGTTCATGACGTCGACGAAGGGCACGAGCGCCACCACCGCTTTAAAAAGATCGGGACGCATGTTGGTGACCGCCCCCATCAGGAGGCCGCCGGCGCTGCCGCCGAGGACTGCTAGACGGTCGCGGGACGTGAATTTTGCGTCGATGAGGTACTGCGCGCTGTCGATAAAGTCGGTGAACGTGTTCAGTTTTGCCTTCAAATGACCGCCGGTGCGCCACCTCTCGCCGAGTTCGCCTCCGCCGCGGATGAGTGCCGAAGCCCAAATGACGCCGCGGTCGAGCAAGACCAGACGTGTCGCCGAGAACGTCGGCTCCGTGGAGATGCCGTACGAGCCGTAACCGTAAAGGAGCAGCGGCGCCGAGCCGTCGCGCTTGACGCCGCGCTTGTAGACGAGTGCCACCGGGACCCGCGTTCCGTCGCGGGCGGTGGCGTACTGCAGCTCGGAAACGTACGCCTTGGAATCGTAACCGGGGACTTCGGTCTGTTTGAGGAGCGTTCGATTGCCGGTGCGCAGATCCAGGTCGTACACGGAATTCGGGGTGACGAACGAGGTGTACGAATAGCGGAAGCTCGTCGAGCGATGCTCGTAGTTTTGGCTCGGGAACGCCGCATGCGCCGCCTCTTCGAAGATCACAGGCGTCAGCTTCCCGGTTCGCAAATCGAGAACTTCGAAGCCGGCGAAACCTCCGCGTCGCTCGGCGACGACCGCGTAATCGTCGAAGACGGTGAGGCCGTCAACGTGGATTCCGTGGCGCGCGGGGACGAGGTCCTTCCAATGCTTCTCGTCGGGCGTCGCGACCGGAGCCGAGACGATCCGGGAATCCTCGGCGCCACTGTTAGTGACGATCAAGAAGCGGCCGGCGTGATGTTCGACATCATAGCGATGGTCGGAGCGGCGCGGTATGACGACCTTTAATGGAGCGGCCGGCCGGTCGGCGCGCAGGTAGCGCGTCTCGTAGGTTGATTTGCTGGTCGACTGGAGAAAGACGTACTTTCGGTCGAGCGAACGGTCGACGCCGATATCGTAGAGTTCGTCCTTTTCATCGTACACGAGGGTAGGCGACTTGTCGCCAAGTTTGTAACGCCAGAACTTGTCGTTGCGCTTGCTGACGTCGTCTTCAGTGACGAACAAGAGCGTCTTGTTATCGGTGGCCCATTCTATGTCGTCGACGTGCGAGATCGCGACGCCAAGGTCGGCTCCGGTCTTTAGGTCCTTGACGTGCAACGTGTACTGCCGGTAGCCGGTGACGTCGAGCGAGTATGCGAGCAATCTGCCGTCGTCGCTGACTTGATAGGCGCCCAGGCCGAGAAACGGATGGTTTTTTGCCAGCTCGTTGAGATCGAGCGCGACCTCTTCGGGCGCATCGAGGGTGCCGCGCTTCCGCGCGTAGATCGGGTACTGCTTGCCTTCTTCGGTTCGCGAGTAGTAGTAGTAGTCGCCGTAGCGATAGGGCACTTGCAGATCGGTCTGCTTGATATGCGAGAGCATCTCGTCATACAGGGCCTTCTGCTGCGCTTCGGTGGGCTTCATGACCGCGGCCGTGTAGGCGTTTTCGGCTTTAAGGTAGGCAGTGACTTTTGGATCGTTCTTGCGTCTCAACCAAAAATAGTCGTCCGAGCGCGTGTACCCGTGGATGTGGGTGACGTGTGCTTCCTTCGGCGCGATCGGAGGCGTCGCTGCGGCCGGATTGATCGCAACTGCCGTGCCGATCGAGGCGAGTGTCGTGGACATGAAGACTCCCATGAGAATAAACCGAAACGCCATCATTAGGGGTTTCTTCTTGGCGCCTGGCCCGCAAACTCTTTGAAGAGACCGATCGCCGCGCGCTGTGGCGATTATTTAGGTTGAGTCGCTAGTCCGACTTCCTGACCGTGCGAAACTTCGAGCATGTGACCGTCCGGATCGGCGATCAATGCCCAGTAGCCGAGAGGATAGCCCGAGTCGGTCGGTCCGAGTCGAAGCCGTTTTTCGCTGCGAGCCAGCGCGCAGCGTTCGTCGACCGCCGCGCGGCTTGGAAGCCCGATACCGAGATGCGCGAACGGGCCCAGCGGGTTCTCGACGGGAGCTTTCGATTCGATGAGGACGAGAGCAAACGGCCGCGTTCGGTCGCTCAGCCAGACGACGCGCGCCCCGTCGGCTTCCTGACGGCTATGGACCAGCGACATGCGAGCGTAACGGGCATAGAAGTCGATGCTCTCATCGATTTTGTGCGCGTAGAGCGCGACGTGCGTCCAACCGATGTCGCTCACGTCGAGGCCCTTCGACGCAGTGGCCGGCTAGGCTTCGTCGAGGGGGACGTAAAACGTCGCGTCGCGCGTTTCCATGATCGTGCGCAGCCCGTTCATCCCATAGCGCTGGAAGTGCTCGGACTTCACGTGCGCATCGAAAGCGGCCTGGTCGTCGTACTGTTCGTAGATGAAGAACTTCGCCGGATCGTCGTTGCCTCGATGAACGACGTACATCCGGCAACCAAGTTCCTTGCGTGAGGCGGGGATCAACTCACGAAAGTAGTCGACGGCCTCGTCTTCTTTACCGAGCTGAAACGTGTAGGTGACGGCCAGACATATCATGCTGGGTCGTAGCACGCTTGCACTCTCGGAACCTGCCGTCGGTGGGTGCCGCGTCGAGCGCGTCTACGGAATGTTGCCGCTCACCAAGGTGCTCGACTTCGCCGGGTCCCAGACCGCTGCATCGGCGACGGCGGCACTGACAAATGCTTGATTTTGGTTGGCTTGAATCCGGCACTGATAGGTTTTCGCCGGCAACGGCGTCGTTATCGCGAGCTTCACGGGGCCGGAAAAGTTTCCGGCAGCATTGATAATTGATGTCAATTCCGTAAACACGGATGAGTGTGAGCCCCCTTGTGTATCGACGATAGCGCAAGAGACGAAGTAGCGAAGCGGTTGGCCGTTGAGCGTCTTCGAGAGATCCTTCAAGACGACGTTTACGGTGAAGTTATAGGTTGCATCCGCGCGCGCAATCGATGGAATAAACGCTAGAAGGGCCGAAATGAAGACCATCGTCATACGAAATCGCATTGTCGTGAAACTCCTCGAGCGCTGTGCGCGCTCACATTCTAGCGCTTGGGGTAACCCGTAGCGGTCAGCGTGACGCTGACGTCGTGGCCGTATCCGGTGGCGCTCAGTTGCGCCCTTACGCCGCCGCCGTAACCGGTCGCGGTCAGGCCGGTCTCGATGCCTCCGCCGTAGCCGGTCGCGCTAAGGCTGATCGGCGGAACGGTAATTTGCGACGGCGGTGCCAGCGGGGCACTCGACGCCGGCGCACTCACGAGGAATGCCATCGAAGAGATAAGGGCTGCGAATCTTGGTGTCACGTGGTCGAGCGCCTCAGGTTCCAACACTAACAATCGGGCCGTACGGCCGCATCCGGGTACGTGAAGCTTCAAAACCGGTGCCTAAAGCGGATGCCGCCAAGCTTGCAATCAGACCGATTCCTCGCTCCCTGATTCAAACGCTCGCGGCGCCGCCGAAGTTCCGGCTAGGCTGGGACGTAGGTGCGCGGACCACCGGCCTTGACGACCGCTTCGGCGATCATATCCTCGGCGATCTGCGGATGCTGCCAGCGCGCTTGGGCCTCGAGTCCGAGCGTGTCGATCGGATCGAAGTAAATGAAGTGCTTCCCCGGCTTGACGCTCGGCGCCGAGTAGACCGCGATCCCGTTCTCACGATCGTAGTAGTCGAAGGAATGGACGTCGCGCTTTCCGCCGCCGCCCGGCGCGTCGCACACGAAGGTCGGCGTGTTGAAACCGGCGGTCGAGCCGCGGACGAATTTCTCGGCTTCGATTGCCGTCTGAATCGAGGTCCGCAGATCTTCCACGCCCTTCACGAGGTCGTGCATGTAAACGTAGTACGGGTGAACGTTTAGATAGCCGAGTTGCTTGACCAGCAATTGCATTACGCGCGGGTCGTCGTTTACGCCGCGAATGAGAACGGATTGATTTCGCACGGTAATCGCGCGCTCGAACAATAGGTGCATTGCCTTTTCGGTGATCCAGCTGATCTCGTTCGGGTTGTTGAAGTGGGTGTGGATCACGACTTCTTTTCCGAGTTTGCGCCCCTTTTCGACGATGCGGCTGACGGCGTCGACCCAATCGTGATCCGTCAAGATCTTCATCGGCATCACGGCCGGGCCTTTGGTCGCAAAGCGCATCCGGCGCACGTGCGGTATCGCCAGCAGCGCATCGCCGATGGTCGCGATCGACTTCGCCGGCAGCTGGTAAACGTCGCCGCCGGAGATGACGATGTCTTCGAGTTCGGGACGCGACGCGATGTAGGCGAAGGCGTCCTGCCACTGCTTGGGCGTCCGCGCGAGCGGAACTTTGTCGACCACCTCGGTGTCGGAGCCGATCGCGTACGAGCGCGTGCAGAATCGGCAGTAGACCGGACACACGGTCAGCGGCAGGAACAGCGCTTTGTCGACGTAGCGGTGCGTCAGGCCGGGCACCGGCGAGTCTTCGAGTTCGTGCAACGAATCGAGCGTGAGACGCGGATGGTCAGGACGCAAGCGCGAGGCGAGTGGGATGAACTGCGTCCGGATCGGATCGGTGTAGGGCTTCGTCCAATCGATCGAGGCGATCATGTAGGGCGAGATGCGCACCGCCATCGGCGCGCGCTTGAAACCTTCTCGGGCGTCGTCGAAGAACGACGGCTCGACGAGATCTTTGACGGTCGCGAGCAGTTCGTCGGGCGATTTGACGGAGTGCTGTCCTTGCCAAATGTGATCGAGGAACGTTTTCTCGTCGACGCCGGAATACGTCGGAATGGTGCGCCAGAACTCGCCTTGGCGCACGCGCGTGTGGGCGAAGGCCTCAGGCGGAGCCGGCGGCTTCAGCGCGTCACTTTTCCGCTGCGGCATCGTCGCTTGTCGCTCATGTGCTAATCGCACACTTCGCTCCTCGCTCCTTGCCCCAACGAAAAATTGCCCGCGCTGGGGCTCTTTAAGCCGTACTTCTCGACGAAGTAGCGATGGATCGGCGGATGGTTGCGCAGCGTCTGCAGCGCGATATCCGCGTGTCCCTTCGCGTAGCCGTTGCCGACGATCATGGTCACGTCCTTACCCATCCCTTCCGCGCCGAGCGCGGCCGCCGTGAACGACGTGCTCATTGAGAAGAAATAGACCGTCCCCTCGTCCTTCGTGCTCAAGATCGAAGCCGGCTCGGTTCCGGCGACGTTGACGCAGTTGACGGTGAGATCGGCGAGCTCCGGAACGACGGCCGAGACGGCGCCGACCAAGGCCAACGCGTCCCTCGCATCGGCTGCGACGAAGGCATCCAAATATCCGTGCTCGACTAACAGCCGCGCCCCGGGGGTTGCGGCGTCCGGCGCGACCCCGACGACTTTGCCGCTCGCACCGGTGCGCTCGCGTGCCTGCGCGACTGCAAGCATCCCCGATTTTCCGTCGGCGCCGAGGACCACGACGCTCTGTCCGGTTTTCGCGAGACGGCGAACTTGCGCCGGCGCGCCGGCCACGTCCAGGACCGCCAGCGCAATCTCGTCCGGGATGTCGTCGGGCAACGCAGCATAGAGACAGCTTTCGAACAAAATGGCGCTGCCCCGAATCCATAAGCGCCCCGTTTCCATCTCGACGCGTAGGACTTCGTCGATTCGCAACGGCGTAATCGTAAGAGAACAAAGCGACGCGATGCGCGACCCAATCCGAAGATCGGAACGCGAGTGCAGGGCCTCGCCGATCTCGCGGACGCGGCCTACGAACATTCCGCCGCTCCCGGTCGTTGAATTGTGCTGCTTACCGCGCTCGTTGACGACCGCAAGGACGTAGTCCGCCACGCGCGAGGCATCGCCGTCGCAAGCGGCGGCGATCTGCCGGAACGACGCCGAATCGATGTTGAGTGCGTCGACGTCGCAGAGAATCTCGTTTGCAAAGACGATCGGGCGAGCGTCGAGTCTCCATGCGTTTTGAGGTAAGGCGCCGGCCGGCTCGAGCACGCGATGCGAACCGAGGCGGCAAGGCGGCCGCGTCCCTACCAATTTCATCGGCCGTTGCCCCGCGCGGCGCCGTCGCCGACGAGGCCGGCGAGCGCCAGGCCGTCACGTTCGAATGGAGTCGAAAGGACGATCGTCGTCTTGGTGCGAGCGATGCCGTCGATCACTTTGAGGCGCGAAAGAAAGTCGTCCAGATGGCCGGTCGAGCGCGTCAGAACTTTTAGGACGAACGACTCCTCGCCGGCGACGCTGTGGATTTCGGCGATCTCGGGCAGCGCTGAGACGACGCGCGCGAACGCATCGTACTGAACTTCGGGCGTCGTGTACACACTCACGAAAGCGGTCAGTTCGATCCCGAGCCGGCGTCCGTCGAGGCGCGCAGAGTAGCCTTTGAGGTAACCGCGCTGTTCGAGGCGCTTGACCCGTTCGTGGACGGCGGACGAGCCGAGTCCGACGGTCGTCGCCAGTTCCGCAAACGTCGAACGAGCGTTGCGCTGCAACGCGTCGAGGAGTTGGAGGTCGAGCCGGTCGAGGTCGGGATGGTCGAATTCCCGGACCCTCGAGCCGTCGACGGAAGTATCGGGCATTTGCTGCCATTATAGTAGATTTATCCGGCTGTTACAATATATAGCCGGATGATATTCGATTTCGCCACATTGTTTCCGGCTGGACTTGATCCGCCGCAGCCTGCCCTGAGCTTGTCGAAGGGGCGCTCCGCTCAGTGTGACAAGAGCATGACAAGACGTCGGCACCGCCGCACTCAAGCGCGGATGCGTCTCCCCGCTTCGGTGGCACTCTTGTTGCTGGTTTCGTGCGGATCGCCGGCCGGGGTGCGCGGTCCGGGTAGCGGGTCAACCGTGCACTTCGACATCTCGGCGGATCCGGCGACGCTCAATCCGCTCTTCGCGCGTTCGGACGCAGGCAACGTCGACCAGCAACTGGCGCACTTGATGTTCGAGCCCTTCTTCGACCTGGACTCCCGCGGCCGGCGCGTCCCGGAGCTGCTGACGACGATTCCGAGCGTCGGCAACGGCGGCATCTCGAGGGATGCTCGAACGATCCTCTATCGCCTGCGCCCTGAAGTTCGCTGGAGCGACGGCGTCCCGGTTACCTCGCACGACGTCTTGTTCACGCTTCGCGCAATTCTCGACCGCGAAAACCCGGTTCGGTCGCGCGAAGGTTACGAATTGATCGATCGCGCCGAAGCGCTCGACGATCACACCGTTCGCTTTCACCTCAAACATCCTTGGGCGCCGGCGATCGCAACGTTCTTCACTTACGGTACGGCACCGCAGTACGTCTTGCCGGCGCACGTCCTGGAAAGACAAAGTTCCCTGGCGCACGCGTCGTTTTCCGCAGCGCCGAGCATCGGTGACGGGCCGTTTCTCTTGCGACGCTGGAACCGTGGAGACCGGCTGCTGTATCGTGCGAATCCGCGCTACTGGAGAGGACGGCCGAAGGTCGCCGAACTCGACGTCGCGATCGTCCCCGATCCTAATTCGAATCTGACGCTGCTGCGTTCCGGCGCGCTCGATTTCAATCTCGTGGCGCCCGTCCAGATCCCGGTGCTGAAAGATAAGGCGGAGATCGCCTTCGTTCGCGTTCCAACCGCGATCGTCGCTGGTCTCGCACTCAATACGAGACACGCCCCGCTCGACGACGTCCGCGTCCGCCGTGCGTTGGCCGCCGCGATCGATCGCGACGCGATCAGCCTCAAGCTGACCTACGGAAACTACCCGGTAGCCGATTCCGATCGTCCGCGTTTTTCGTGGGCATTCGACTCGAACGTGAAGGAGCTGCACTACGACTCGAACCTCGCTGACCGGCTCCTCGCGGAAGCCGGCTGGAGACGCGGTTCGGACGGGCGCCGGCGCAAGAATGGCCGGCCGCTAGAATTGAACTACGTCCAGTTCGTGGAGACGACCACGGGGATGCGCGTCGCGGCCTTCGCGCAGCGTCAGTTCCACGAACGCGGCATCGAGACGCCGATCAAAACGGTCACGCAAGCGCAGTTCTACCTTCCGAAGAGGGGCGTCTTGTCCGGTGGAGATTTCGACATCGCCTACGTGCCGTGGACGATGGGCGCCGATCCTGACGACGCCTTTCTCGTCGGCTGCACGGGGGCGGCCAACTACATGCGCTATTGCAATCCCACCGTCGAGCGTCTCGAACGAAACGCCGTGGCCGAACCGCGCGAGGAGCACCGGCGCGCGGACTACGTCGCGATCGACGGCGTCGTCGCACGCGACGTTCCGATCGTTTACCTGTTCAACGCCGGCTACGTCTACGCGTACAACAAGCGTCTACACGGGTTTGCGCCGAACGCTTTCAGCCCGACGTGGAACGCCTACGATTGGAGCCTTGACCAATGATCGCCGAAACTACCTCGCCGCTCCCCGACGTCGCCGGTCTGCAACGTCTCTTCGAGATGCAGCGCTCGAGGTCGCTGACTCTTCCGCCGCCGGCGGCCCGCGAACGCCGAGCGAAGCTCGACGCGCTCGAGCGCGCGATCCGAGCGCATCGCAGCGAGATCGCGACCGCGCTCGCCGCGGATTTTCGCAAACCGCGCGCTGAAGTTGAAGCGACCGAGATCATCCCGACGCTCGCCGAACTCAAACACACTCGTTCTCATCTGTCGGGCTGGATGCGGCCGCGTCGCGTCGCTACGCCGCTGACGCTGTTCGGCGCGCGCAGCGAGATCCGGTACGAACCTAAAGGCGTCGCTTTGATCCTCGCTCCCTGGAATTATCCGTTCTATCTCTTGATGACGCCGCTCATCGCGGCGCTTGCGGCGGGGAATCGAGCGATACTGCGCCCCTCGGAAAAAGTACCGCAGGCGGCCGCCGCAATGGCCAAGATCGTCGGCGAGGCCTTTTCGCCGGAAGATGTCGCGGTGGTGGAGGGGCCGGTGCGCCTCGCGGAAGCGCTGCTCCAACTCCCTTTCGATCATATCTTCTTCACCGGGAGTACGCGCGTCGGGAAGATCGTGATGCATGCGGCGGCCGAACATTTGTCGGGCGTGACGCTCGAACTCGGTGGCAAGTCCCCGGCCTTCGTCACCGAGGACGCCGTTTTGCCGCTCGCGGCCGAACGAATCGCTTGGGGAAAGTTCATGAACGCCGGTCAGACGTGCGTTGCGCCCGATTACGTGCTTGTGCACGAAAAGAGAGCGCAGGCTTTCATCCTGAGGGCCGTCGCCGCCATCGAGAAGATGTACGGCAGAAGCGAGCAGGATCGCGCAAGCAACCCGGATTTCCCGCGCCTCATCGACGAGCGAGCCTTCGATCGCCTCGAGCGCGCCCTCGGCGATAGCGTTGCGCGCGGGGCGCGAATCGAGATCGGCGGACGGTTCGGCCGCGAAGAGCGTTACATAGCGCCGACGATTCTGAGCGGCGTCGATTTTGCTTCGCCGATTATGGGCGAAGAAATCTTCGGCCCGATTCTTCCGGTCCTGACGTACGCATCGCTCGACGATGCGATCCGCCAAGTAAGGTCTCTTCCGAAGCCGCTTGCCTCATATGCTTTCGGTGGAAAACTCGCCGAACGCGTTCTGCGCGGCGTACAGGCCGGCGGGAGCGCTCTCAACGACGTTGCCGTGCATCTCGTCAACCCGAATCTGCCCTTCGGAGGGATCGGTCCGAGCGGCGTCGGCAGCTACCACGGCTGGTTCGGCTTCCGCGCTTTCTCGCACGAGCGTGCCGTCCTTCGTCAGGCGCGCTTCAGTCTCGCGTCGCTTCTCTATCCCCCCTTCGGCAAGAAAACCGACTACGTGCTGAAAATGATGGAACGGCTATAGCGCTTTGACAGCGGAGGCGAGTTTGTCGACCGAAGCCTTCGCGTCGCCGAAAAGCATCATCGTGTTCGGCAACTCGTACAACGGGTTGTCGATTCCCGCAAACCCGGGCTTCATGGAGCGCTTGAGCACGACGACGTTGTGCGCTTTGTCGACGTCGAGGATCGGCATGCCGTAGATCGGACTCGAGGCGTCGCTGCGCGCAGCGGGATTGGTGACGTCGTTTGCGCCGATGACGAGCGCGACGTCGGCGCGCGGAAACTCGGGGTTGATGTCGTCCATGTCGTAGAGCGCGGTGTACGGGACGTTGGCCTCGGCGAGCAAGACGTTCATGTGACCCGGCATGCGGCCGGCGACCGGATGGATGGCATACTTGACGTCCACACCGAGCTTTTCGAGCTGGACCTCGAGCTCGCGCACGCTGTGCTGCGCTTGCGCGACGGCCATCCCGTAACCAGGGACGACGATGACGAGTTTGGCGTACGCGAGCATCGTCGCTACGTCGTCGACGGTGGCCTCGCGGATCGCCCCGGTCGCGCCCGGGACCGACCCGCCGGGGCTCGCGACGATCTTTCCAAACGCGCCGAAGAGCACGTTCGCGATCGAACGATTCATGGCTTTGCTCATCAGCATCGTCAGGAGTGTCCCCGACGCGCCGACGAGGGCGCCGCTGATGATCAAGACGTTGTTGCCGAGAACGAATCCGGTCATCGCCGCGGCGAGCCCGGTGAACGAATTGAGCAGCGAGATAATGACCGGCATGTCGGCGCCGCCGATCGGCAGCACGAAAAGGATGCCGAGCAGCGCCGCCGCGCCGAGCGCTACGAAATACGCCGGCACCGCATCGACGCCGGCGATCGTTAGTGCCGCGCCGGCGAGGATCGCGAGCGCCAGCAGGCCGTTGACGAATTGCTGGCCGGGATACGTCAGCGGCCGCCCGGTCATCAATTCTTGCAGCTTTAGGAAGGCGATGATGCTGCCGCTGAAACTGATCGCTCCGATGACGCTCGAGAGGACGATCGCGAGCGACTCGTCCCACGAAATTCCATGAGCGCCCGGGCCGAGTTTTAGGAACTCCGCGGCCGCGACCATCGCCGCGGCGCCCCCTCCCGCGCCGTTGAAAATCGCCACCATCTGCGGCATCGCGGTCATCTTGACCGCGCGCGCCGAATAGATCCCGACGAGCGCGCCGCCACCGAGGCCGACCGCGACGACCCACCATGCCGAATTCCAGTCGAGCAAGAAGCCGGTCGCGACGAGCGCGATGGCCATCCCGAGCATCGAGATACGATTTCCGGTCCGAGCCGTCTTGGGGTGGCTCAGAAAGCGCAGGCCGAGAATGAAGCAGACGCTCGTGACGAGGTACGCGGCGTCGATCGCGATTTGCGCGGTGCTAGCGGCCTCCGCCGGCATCAGCGTTTGGTTCCATCGCGTGGAGGCGACTCGCGCGGCCTGAACATCGAGAGCATCCGCTCGGTAACGACGTAACCGCCGAACACGTTGAGCGAGGCCAGGAAGACGACCACGACCGACAGGACGGGGCCGAGTTTCGGCTCGGCGACGACGGCGACCAGCAGCGCACCGACCAAAACGATGCCGTGAATGGCATTGGTGGCGGACATCAGCGGCGTGTGCAGCGTCGTCGGCACTTTCGAAATCACTTCGAAGCCGACGAAGACGGCCAGGATGAAGATCGTTAGTTCGGTGAGGAGATGTGCGCTCACGAAGCTGACCCGCTGCCCTTCCCCGCTAACGCCGACAAGGTCGGCTCGTGAAGGATCTCGCCGTCCTTGGTCAGCGTCGTTCCTTTGACGATCTCGTCATTGAGATCGAGGTTTAGCGCGCCGTCTTTGATGAGCAATTGCAAGAGGGCGTAGACGTTGCGCGAGTAGAGCTGGCTCGCATGATAGGGCATCGTCGAGGGGAGATTCGTCGTGCCGACGATCGTCACGCCGTGCGCGACGGTGACCTCACCCGGTTTGGTGAGCGCGCAATTACCGCCGGTTTCGGCCGCGAGATCGACGATGACCGAGCCGGGCTTCATCGCCACCACCGCCGCTTCATTGAGGAGGAGCGGCGCACGCCGTCCCGGGACCGCAGCAGTCGTAATCACGACGTCGATCGTCGCGACGTGTTGCGCCAGCAGATCTTGTTGACGCGCCTCCTGTTCGGCCGTCAATGCCTTCGCATATCCCCCCGCTCCCGCTGCGTCGACGCCGAGATCGAGTTCGAGGAAGCTCGCGCCGAGACTCTGCACTTGTTCTTTTACGATAGCGCGGGTGTCGTAACCCGAAACCACGGCACCCAGCCGGCGGGCCGTCGCGATCGCTTGTAAGCCCGCTACGCCGGCCCCGAGAATTAGAACTTTCGCCGGCGCGATCGTTCCGGCGGCAGTCGTGAGCATGGGGAAGAAACGCGGCAGATACTCTGCCGCCAGCAACGCCGCCTTATAACCGCCGATGTTGGCCTGCGACGAGAGGGCGTCCATGCTCTGCGCGCGCGTGATGCGCGGGATCGCATCCATCGAGAGCGCCGTGATCTTTTTTTTCGCGTACCGTTCGACCGAGGCCGGATCGCCGAGCGGCGACAGGAATGCGAGCAGCGTTTGCCCCGGATGCATCAGCTCCAGCTCGGCATCCGTCGGCCGTTGCACCTTGACGATGAGATCCGCCTCGCCGAAGACGGCGGCCGCGTCCGGCGCGATGGTTGCTCCGGCCGTTTCGTAAGCATCGACGACGAAGGCGGCGGCGTCGCCTGCCCCCCGCTGAACCCGGACGCCGACACCGGTTTTGGTCAATCGCGCGATCGTTTCTGGGACGAGCGCTACCCGCCGTTCGCCGGCGGCACTTTCGGTTGGAACACCAATGAGCATCGTCGCGTCTCTACCGCTCCGATGAACGGCGCTCCTTGAGCGCGAATGCAGGCGACGTGACTGCGCGCGAGAGCCAAAACGTTCCGCTCGTCATCGTCGTCGGCGGCGATGCGCTCGCAATACACGTCTGCGAAGAGCTAACGGCGACGACGGCTCAGGACGTCGTCGTCCTTTGGCACCACGGCGCCGAGTTGGCGGAACGGATCCAGCGCTTTGGCGCGCGCTTCGTCGGGCGCTCTCCCGACGACGAAGAATCGCTCCGGCGCGCGGGGGTCGAGCGGGCCGACTCGATCGTAATTCTCACCGACGACGATCGCGTGACCTTGCACGTCGCCCTCAAGGCGCGCGACCTCAACCCCTCGATTCGCATCGTTTTGCGGCAGTTCAATCGGACGCTCGGGCGGAAGATCGAGCAGAACCTTCACAACTGCTCGGTCATCTCGCTGTCGGCACTGGTGGCGGCGTTCTTTGCAGGCGCCGCGCTCGACTACGAATGTTTTCACGCGCTCCAGTTTCCCGACATCGACGGACCGCTCGTCGGTTTCTCGCGGCGCGACCCCGAGCGCATCCCGCACGGCGAGCGGCTTGTGGCGATGGATGGAGAGAAGGCCATCGTCTTCGCGCGCATACGCTCGAATGCCGCGAAGAAAGCTCCAGCCTTGCCCCACCCGGTCCGGCGCTGGTTCCGTCCCAGGGGCGCTGCGCAGAGGTTGGTTCGGAGTTACACGCGGCTCGACGCACCGCTGCGCGCTGCGACGGTTACCGCGCTGGCGATCTTGGTTGCGGGCACGACGTATTTCGCGCTTGCTCTCAAACTCGACTGGCTTCAGTCGCTATACTTCGTGATCTCTACGATGACGACCACCGGTTACAGCGACGAACCCGCCCGAATGGCGAATCGCGGCGGGTTGATCGTGACGATTCTTCTCATGCTGAGCGGCGTCGCGCTCATGGGAATCCTGTTTGCGGTCTTGACGACGAAGTTTACTCAAGCGCAATGGATCGCGGCGCAGGGCTTACGCCACGTCGCACGGACCGGACACGTCGTCGTGTGCGGCGCCGGCAACGTCGGTTCTCGCGTGATCGACTACCTCGTCGCGCTGGGCCGTCCGGTCGTCGTCGTCGAAAGGAATCCTAAGTCCGACGTGGTCGAACGCGCACGCGACAACAAGTTCGACTTGCTGACCGGTGACGCGACCAAGGACACGACGCTCGAACTCTGCAGCCTGCGCCACGCCGAGGCGCTCGTCGCGCTGACCGACAGCGATACCAACAACCTCGAGGTCGCGCTCGGGGCGCGCGCCCGCAACCCGGACTTGCCGATCGTCATGCGCTGTCAAGAAGCGGAGTTCGCCGACGCCATCGCGCGGCACTTCGGGATCGACCACTCGTACGGGACGGCCTCACTGGGCGCGCCCGCCGTCGCGGGGCTCGCGCTTTCGGAGGGGTCGCGCGGCCGCATCGCGATCGCGGGACGCGATTATGAAATTGTCGAGAAGCGCATCCCTGCTCGATCATCGCTCGAGGGCGAATCCGGTATGCCGCTGGCGGTATGGCGCAACGGGCACCTGCAAGTCGTCTTCGAGTTCAAAGAGACGCGGCCGAACGACGTCGTGCTGCTGCTTCGCCCGCGTAATTCGAGTCCCGCTTAAGCGGCGGCCACCGCCGCCAATTTGATCGCGACGGGATTGCGTAGGACGCCGACGCGTTCGATCTCGACTTCCATGACGTCGCCGTCCTTCAGAAACTCAGGCGGCGTGCGCGCGAATCCGACGCCGTCGGGAGTGCCCGTCGCGATGACGTCACCCGGCTCGAGCGTCAAACCGCATGAAAGGGACGCGATGATCTTCGGAATGCTGAAGATCAATTGGCTCGTGTTTGCTTGCTGTTTCACTTCGCCGTTGAGGCGCAGCGAGATATCGAGTTTTCCCGGGTCGGCGAGCTCGTCGCTGCCGACGATCCACGGGCCCATCGGGCAGGTCTCGTCGAGGCTTTTCCCCTTGAACCACTGTTGGTGGTCGCGCTGAAGGTCGCGTGCGGTCACGTCATTGAGACACATGTAGCCGAAGACCACTGAGAGTGCGCGTTCTTCCGGAACGTCGCGGCAACGCTCGCCGATGACGACGGCGAGTTCGGCTTCCCAATCGTACTGGGGCGATACATCGGGCGAGAGCGAAAGCGTCTGTTCCGGATCGCTGATCGCCGTCGGAGCCTTGGTGAAAAAGGTCGGAACGCTCGGCAGTTTCAATTCAATCCCGCGCGCGCGCGCGACCTCTTCGGCGTGCCCCATGTAGTTGCGTCCGACGGCGAAGACGTTCTTATGCGGCCGCACGGGCGCCAGCAGTGTGGCGTCTGCGAGTAAGACCGGCGCTTCGGGTTTGAGCGTCTCACGCTCGCGGGGGGCGAGCGCGATATATTCGCGCATCGTCCCCGCGCTCGCCGGCAGCGGTTGAATGTCGCGGCCCCGCAGAAGGCCCACTCGCGGGCTGCCTCGATGCAAAAACGTCACGTAGCGCATAGCTCGGCTCCGTTCGTGAGAGCCGCTGGTCGGTCATCCTGAGCGAAGCTCGCCCTTCGACAAGCTCAGGGTGACCTGGCTCAGCGTGACAATCTCAATTCGGTCTTCGAGTGAGATGCCACATGTCGCAGTAGCGGCAGTGGTAGGTGAACAAGACGTCCGCCATCTGATTCATCGCGGCGTGGGCGCGCGCTTCATCTTCCGTCCGATACGCGTCCTTGCGCGTGCAACTGCGCTCGAGATCGCGGTCGGTCGCGTCGTCGATGCCCTCGCGACTCGCCAGCCACCATTTGAGCGGATCGAACTGGGGTCCGGGCATCTCTATGGACCTCTAAAGCCTAGCGCGGAGTGGGCGAGACGCGCCCTGCCGCGGGCGTAGCGAGATTCTTCAGTTGCTGCTTCAACTGCCGATCGATCTTTTGCTGGCGTAGCATCGCTTGGAATTTTTCTTTGTTGCGGCGGTTCATCTCGGCGACGACGTCGACCAAACCGGGCGCCGCTGCATTGACGCCGCCGGCCTGGACTAAGGCCACCGAGCGCGTGACGGTTTGCGTCTTCGGGTTGTAATCATAGGAGACGCGAAAAAGTCCGGGGATCGCGTGGCCATCGCTGCGTCGGATGAAGGTCTGAATGACGTTGCCATAGGTGATGCTGTCAAAACGCGGGTCTTGCGAGCGGGTTCCTGAGCGTACCTTGCTGACTTGGCCCTTTTGGTTGACCTCGACCAGATAGCGAACGTGCTGCGGCGTTTTCGGATAGCGCGAGCCGTAAGCTGAGAGATCGCTGCTCGGCTTTTGGGTCGGTCCGGCCTGCGGGTCGGCGAAACATCCTTGCGCGGGCAGCGTCGCGAACGCGAGACAGAGTACGATCGAAAAGCTGCGACGGATCATCTCAGCAATATACCCGTACGGCGGGGGGGTCCCTCGGGACCGCCGAAAGCCGGACGCCGTGAGACGCTTCATCCTACGCACGGCGCGCCGCGCCGCCCCCTTCTTTGCGGCTGCGCTGCTCTGCAGCCTCGCGTCGCTGACCGCGTGCAAGGATCAGCCGCAACCGGCCAACGGTCCGAACGCCCTCGTTCAGCCGGCGAACAACATGGTCGTCAAGACGGTGCGTATCCTGAGCGCGCCGGAAAACTCGGTGCAGGGCGACACGCTTTACGTCGTCGCGTTTACCTTTACGAACGACCTCGGCCGCGATCTGGTCCCTCAGCTCAATCACTTCACCTTCGAAGATTCCAACAAGATTCGCCACACCGCAATTGATTCTGGCAGCACCGCGCTGGCCGGATTATTTCACAATTCCGACGAAATTTTGAAAAAGGGCGAATCGCGCGACTACACGGCCGCGTTCCTCGTCTACGCCGGCGCGTACGGAACGCTCTACTACGCGCAGGATTTCTAGGGCTCCTAACGCCCGAGTCTGCCGCGCTTTTTTCGCGGCGCTGGCATCGGTAGCGATCGCCGCCCTTCCCGCTCAAGCGGCGCGCCCGCTCCTCGACAAGGGCCAGTGGGATAGATACTTCGCGCTCTTCGCGCGCGACGTCAGCGTGCCGTGGAAGCCGGCGAGCTTGCGCCTCGACACGTATTCGGGGGCGCCCGTCGATTTCGCGGCGTACAACGTCGACCCCGCGGAAGTGATCATCGCCGGGCAAAATCGACAGCCGCGACCGCTCGACACCTCGAAGCGTACGCCGATTGCGCGCTGGAAATTCTCGCCTCCGCCGGGGTTGCGCTTCGAGTCGAGCGACGTGACGGTTCCGATTGGAAACCAAGAAGGCTTCTATGTCGTCGAAGCGCGCCGCGGCGACGCAGTCCAACAGGTGTGGCTCAATCGCACGCACATCGGCCTTTTGACGAAGGAAGGACCGGAGGGACTGTTGCTATGGGCCGTCGATCTGCGCAGTGGACGGCCGATTCCGCAGATGGCCGTCTCTTTTTTGGTCGGCCTTCAGTTACTCGAACGCAAAACCGACGCGAACGGTTTGCTCGCGTGGCGCGACAACCGCGCCCGGCCTGCTTTCGCGCTGGCGGAGCAGGGCGCAGGCCGGGCTTTCATCTCCATCCTGCCGCAAGCCCCGCTACCGAATGCGATCGTCGGCTTGCGGCTGGAATCGGCGGTCGTGCGAGCCGGCTCGGCTATCCATTTCGCCGGCTTCGTGCGGCGCCGCGTCAATGGAAGCCTCAAACTCACCACCGGCGACGCGCGAGTGACGCTGGCCGGCGGGGGACGAACGGTCTCGACGACGACCGCGCGACTCGATTCAGCGGGGGCCTTTGACGGCGCGATCGACGTTCCGCCGAATCTCGATTCCGGCGAATATGCGATCCTCGCTAGCGCCGCGGGAGGCGTCGGCGGGACGAGCGTGCACGTGGATGCCGCTGCCGATCTGGTGCTGTCGATCCACTCCGACTGCCCGTGCGATCCGCTCAAGCCCGTCCCGATCGTCGTCGCGGCGACCCGCGCCGGCGCGCATGTGGCAGGAGTGGAAGTCCATCTGCGCATCGTGCGCACGCCGCACATCGTTCCGCCGGTTGCCGCCGGGGTTGCTGCGCGTTGGGGCGCGACGACCGTTTACGATCGGTCCGTGCGAGCCGACGCCGACGGTCGCGCACTCGTTTCACTACCGCCGCCCAGCGACGGCCTCGATTCAACCTACGGTATCGAAGCGACCGCACCCAGCGCATCGGCGACGACGCGCCTCGCGGTGCCGAACGGACGCGTCGCGTTGGCGGTCGAGACCGCGGCGCGAGCGGTCGACCCTGGGCAGCCGGTCGTGGTTGAAATTCGCGGCTTCGCCGCCGCCGACGGTTCCCCGGCGGCGAATCTTGCAGTTCACGTCCGGGTTTCGCATGGCTCGACCGCACAAGTACAGGACGTCACCCTCGATAGCAACGGTCGAGCGCGCTTGATCTTTCGGGATGTCAGCCTCGGTTCGAATCTCATTCTTGCGGAGGCGCGCGTCGAGGGGCGGCAGGTTCTCGATGCATCCGCCGTCACGATCGAGCCGCAAGCGCTTGCCGGTACGACCGCCGCCGCCGCCGGGCCGGTCGCGATCGTCTTCGACAAGACACGCTACCGCGTCGGCGACAGGATGGCGGTTCGCGCCAGCGCAGCCGGAGCAAGCGGCGATGCGCTCATTACCCTGGACGGTGCGCGAACGTATGCGACCCGCATCGCCTCCGCGGCGAGCGGCGTAACGACGACGACGCTCGACCTCGGCGACCCCCAGGGCGCCGTCAGCGTCTCGGCAGCTTTCGTGCGCGACGGCGCGCTAGCGCTTGGCGAGGTGCGGGTCGACCTCGATGGTCCGGGTCACGCGCGCACGACGGAACTTGCCCTCGATCGCAAGACGTACGCACCGGGCGAGGTCGCCCGGGTCAGCATCCGCGACGGTGCCGAGCAGGGCGCGGCGACGTATGCGATTCGAGTCGCCGACGGCGGCGAAAGCGGCTCGGCGCTCTTCGACGACGCGCCGGCCGTGCTCGCGAGCGGCGGCATCACGTCGCAAAGCCCGGCTTCGGAAAATCCACAATGGCACGCCTACGTAGCGCCCGCTAATTCGAAGGCGAGCGACATCTTTGCCGCCGAGCAACCGCGCAAGGCGCCGACCGACTCCCCTTCGGTCGCGGCGGCTGCGCCGCGTACGATGCTCTGGCGCATCGAGCGCAGCGCGCGCGAGACGCTCGAGCTTCCGGTCCCGCGCGAACCCGGCCACTACATTCTGTCCGTGATGAAAATCGCCGAAAATGGTTGCGTCGGAGCCTCGTCGATCGGATTCGACGTGAAATGAACGCGAAGCAAAACTCGGCGCCGCCGCCCGAGAGCGCAATCCTCATGCTGCTCGATACTTACGGACTCGTCTATCGCGCATTTTTTGCGTTGCCGGTCCTGACGACGACGAAGGGCGTCCCGATCAACGCCGCTTACGGTTTCACGCAGATGCTCACTAAAATCGTCGGCGACGAAAAGCCGACGCATCTTATTGCGTGTTTCGACAAGGGGATGCCGCAAGCGCGCGTCGCCATGTACGCCGATTACAAGGCGCAGCGCGAAGCGATGCCCGACGACCTGCGTTCGCAATTCGCACTGGTGCGCCGCATCCTCGAAGCATACAACGTTCCGATGCTCGAGATGGAAGGCGAAGAAGCCGACGATGTGATCGCAACGCTGGCGCGAGAGGCGACCGAGGCCGGCCAGCGCGTCGACGTCGTGACCGGCGATCTCGACATGTTGCAGATCGTCGACGAGCGGACGACGGTTTTGGTGACGCGCCGCGGAACCACCGAGCTGGGCCGCTACGATCCGGCGGCGGTCTTCGAGCGCTTCGAATTGCGGCCTTCGCAGCTGCCGGACTACCGCGGTCTCAAGGGCGACCCGTCCGACAACCTACCCGGCATTCCGGGCATCGGCGAGAAGACCGCAATAAAATTGCTCAAGGCGGCCGGTTCGCTGGACGCGCTGCTTGCGAATCCCGCGCTGGCCGGCTCGCCGAAATTAGAGGGACTTATCCGAGAACACGGCGAGACCGCGCGCATCTGTCGCGATGTCTCGGTCGTCGCGCGCAACCTTCCGGTGGAGATTCCTTGGGACCAGGCGCGGTACGTCCCGCCGGCCCCGGAGTCGCTCTATCCGCTCTACCGCGACCTCGAGTTCAAGACGCTGCTGTCGCGCCTCCCGGTTCCGAAGAACGACGCGACGCTCTTTGCAATCGACGACGCCGAGCGGCTGGAGGGGACCTATCGCTCGTTCGCGGCGGCGGTCGACCCGCCGGAGTTCGTATTGCTGGCCAAAGCGTTGCGCGAAGCGGCGGCGGCGCCGGCGAGCGCTCTGGCCTTGCGCGGCGACATCGGCGTGAGCGCGGGTGAAGGAACCGGCCTCTCGTTTCCGGTGGCCGCTCTCGGCCAGCGTGAAGTGCGGCGGGCGTTCTATGAACTTTGGACGGCGGCGCGCCGGCGGCTTGGCGCGCACGACTGGAAATCGTTGCAGTCGTCGTTGCACGCGCACGGCGTCGAGCCGGGTGAAGGCGTTCCGGCCGACGACGTAATGATCGCGGCGCACCTGTTGAACCCGGCGCGTTCGTATGCCGGCCTCGATGACGTCGCGGGTGAGTATCTCGGCAAGCGCTTGAGCGACGAGGCGGCGATGCACGCCGACGCGGTCGGCCAGCTGCGCCACGTCCTGCGCGAACGGCTCGCCCTGCGCGAGCAGCTTTCCTTATATGAAGACCTCGAACTGCCGCTGGTCGATGTTTTGGCGCGGATGGAACGGACCGGCATCGCGGTCGACCCCGCGTGCCTCGAAGAGTTGGCCCGCGAGGTCGAAAGCGCGGCGGCGCGCGTTCAAGAAGAGATTTTTGCGGAGGCCGGTGCTCCGTTCAACATCGGGTCACCGCAACAACTCGGGGCGGTACTTTTCGAGAATTTGGCGCTGCCCAACGGCGGCCGCACCAAGACCGGCTGGGCGACCGGCATCGAGGTTCTCCAGCCGCTCGCGAGGGAACACGCAATCGTAGCCAAGGTGCTCGAGTACCGTGAGGTCACGAAACTCAAGAACACCTATATCGACGTCGTCCCGAAGTTGCTCGCTGCAGACGGCCGTTTGCACACGACCTTCAATCAGACGGGGACCGCGACGGGGCGGCTCTCGTCGAACAATCCGAATCTGCAGAACATTCCGGTGCGCACCGAACTGGGCCGGCGCATCCGCCGTGCTTTCGTCGCACCGTCGGAGTCCCGCGTGTTGCTAGCGGCGGATTACAGCCAGATCGAGTTGCGCGTCATGGCGCACATCTCGGGCGACGAAGCGATGCGCGAAGCGTTTCGGCGCGGCGAGGACATCCACGACGTCACCGCGCGCGGAATCTTCGGCGTCCCGAAAGGGGACGAGGTTACGCCCAACCAGCGCCGGATGGCGAAGGCGGTCAACTTCGGATTGCTTTATGGCATGTCGGATTTCGGTCTGGCGCAGCGGCTCGAGATCGAACGAGCCGTGGCGCGCGCGATGACCGAGGCGTACTTCGCGCGCTTCCCGACGGTGCGAAACTGGATCGACCGGAACCTCGAGTTCGCGCGCGAGAACGGCTACGTAAAGACGCTCCTCGGGCGCCGGCGCTATTTTCCGGACCTGCGCGCGAAGAACTTTGCTTTGCGCTCGGCGGCGGAACGCGAAGCGACCAATGCGCCGATGCAAGGCAGTGCCGCGGACTTGATGAAGCTCGCGATGGTCCGAATCGATCGCGCCCTAGCGAATGACGGATTAGATGCGCTGATGCTGTTGCAGATCCACGACGAGTTGATCTTTGAGGTTGCCCGCAACCAGATCGATGCGGTCGCATCGCTCGTCAAGCGCGAGATGGAGCATGCCTACGACCTAGCCGTCCCACTCGAAGCGACGCTCAAGACCGGCCGCACCTGGTACGACGTCGAACCGCTCCCTGCAACCGCCCCGAGCGGCTGACGTTAACCGCCGCCGCGAAGCTTTAACCGGTTTATAACCGGGCTGACGTTATGATCGCCCCAGGTCAGGAGGGCAATCCGAATGGTCAGCACCGAATCACCGATCGAGGTCAGGCTCCTGGGGCGCACCGACATCCGGTGCGGCGACGTCCGCCTGGACTCGCGCCTATCTGCTCGCTCGCTTCTGGTCTGCGCGATGCTCTTGACGAGCCGCGGCGAGCCGCTGAAGCGCGACGAGGTAGCCTTCGCCTTATGGCCCGACGAGGGCGAGGCCGAAGCTCGCGCTGCGTTGCGCCGCGAACTCTACAAAATTCAACGCGCCTTCCCGCCCTCGAACCGCCCGTGGATCGTCTCTAATAATCGCAGCATAGCCTGGGGCGCATGGGATGCGACCTGGGTCGACGTCGTCGAATTCGAGCGCCTGAGCGCCGACCCCGAAACGGCCGAAGGCGCCGTCGAGCTCTATCGCGGCGAGTTCGCACCACAACTCGATCACGAGTGGGCCGGCGGAGTCCGCGAGCGACTGGCCAAGGCCTATCTGCGAACGCTTCAGGCCGTGATCGAACGGCGCCGCTCCGAGCGCAACGCCTATGGAATGTTGCATTATGTTGAGCGACTGCTCGAGCACGATCCATGGCGCGAGGACGCGATCTCCGAACTGCTCTTGCTGCGCGCCTGGATGGGCGATCGCGCCGGAGCGCTCTGGTATTATCGCGATTTTTGCAAGCGGCTGCGAGCCGAATTCGGCGTCGAGCCAATGCCGGAAACCGTGCGTTGCTACGAACGCGTCGCCGGCGGCCAGATCGCGGCGGAGCAGTCTCGCGCCGGCTTGGTATTGGCTACGGCCTAGCGTCGCGCAGCTGCGACGCCGCCGCGACGAGATCGTGACGAAGCGGCGACGACCGCTGAACTAAAATCGATACATCCCCACACTTCACATACACACTTCACATACACACTTCACATAGGAGAAACCCGATGTCGTACAACCTGGACGAGAAGAAGCCGGCCCAACGTTCCGATTTCGAGGAAGGCGATCCGCGGCCGACGATTATCCGGCCGGCGTATCGGCCAAGCCCGTTGTTTCCCGGTTGGGGACCGCGGCTATAAGCCTCGACGATGATGTGGCCTCGATCGTGACGCTCGGGGCCGCATCATTTTGCGCGACGAATCCGCGACGTGGGGTTCTTTTTTTCAGCCGCGAAGGCGAACTAGAGCGGGCTTTCGACCGTTAACGAGACGCTTTAGGGAGACGTATGCCTCAAGATCGATCGGACCGATACCGCCTTACGCGCGGAGCGATGGCCCTCTTGGTAACGGTTTTATTTGCTGGGCTCGGAGTCGCGCCCGCAGAGACGTCGCCGCCCACCTATGCGGCGCTCGCATGTGCCAACGCTGCATTGCCATCCGAAATCCTCGACGGCACCCCGGCCCGCTCGGCTGCGACGACCCTCACCGTCTTTGGCGTTCACGCGCCGAACGCGCAACTCCGACTCGCGGTCGCGAGCGAGCCAACGGCGCGCGAACTCGGGCTGATGTGCGTCACTCGGTTGAGGCCGAACGCGGGGATGATCTTTATCTTCGATGCGCCGCAACGATGGGATTTCTGGATGAAGAACACGCTGATTCCGCTCGACATGATCTGGGTCGAGCGCGACGGGGCCGTCAACGATGTCGCGGAGAACGTGCCGGCCTCGACGCTCCGCACGTCCGACGAGGCCGTTGCTCGGCGTTCGGGCCATGGACTCTACGTGATCGAGCTGCCCGGCGGCGAAGCGGCTCGCGACGGGATCGTCAAAGGCTCAAAATTAACGATCTGCGAGCGCGGCGTTTTGCGCGCGCATTCGAACGGACTCTTGGACTGCTTCGAGCAAATCTAACGTCGAAGCTGAAGAGGTAACCAACATGGTTTTGGCCGTGATTGTGGCGCTTTTGTTCGGAATCGTTGCCGGATTGCGCACGTTCGCGGCGCCGGCGATTTATTTTCTCGCTCGTGGTCCGCTCGCCGCGGGAATCGTCCTGTCGGTGTTGGCAGTTGTGGAACTGGTCGGCGACAAACTTCCGACGACACCCGCTCGGACGCGCCCTATGCCGTTCGCGGTCCGCCTCTTGAGCGGTGCAATTGTTGGGTGGTTCGTCGGCAGTGCCGTCGGCGCGCTAGCCGGCGTCATTGGCGCCGTGATCGGGACGTACGCGGGGTACTACGCGCGTATCGCGGGTGCGCAGCGGTTGGGCGCGTTTCCTGCGGCATTCGCTGAAGACGCAATCGCCGTCGGCTTGGGTGTTCTCGCCGTCAGTCGCTGATGCGCGTATTTACAGCCGTCCTCTGCACTGCTCTCCTGCTCGGTGCCGACCCGGAACCGTCGCCGATGCCGACCGAGCTCGGCCAGTCGCCGGTTCCCGTCGCCTCAATGGAACCGTCGGTCTCACCGGCGAGTGCCAAGCCGGCGGTTCGACCGAGCGCGACGCCGACGCCGAATCCGTACGCGATCTTGGCGAAGGTGCGCGAGGTCTTTCACGCGCACGTGCGCCCGCCGTTCGTCGTCTACACCCTCGAGCGCCGGGAATGGATCAACGACTTTCCCAACGTCGACAACTCCTATACGTGGCGCATCTGGTGCCGCACGCGCGATTCCGCTGCGCTCTCGCGCGAATTCCTCCGCCGGCGCAATCGCTCGTTCTTCGGCTTGCACTTCATCCGGCCGGCTTTCAACGAGCCCGTCGATCCCGGGCCGCCGACGGGAGACATCTTTCCGCTCGCGCCGCCGCCGACGCCGGCACCGAAACCGACCGGAACCGAACGCTTGCGCACGATCGCTGTCGTAACGTCGACTACCGATTCCGACTATCGGGCAACCTTCGCCGGCATCGACCACAACGCGTACCATTTGAAACTCGATCCGGTCCGCGATCGAGAACGCAATCGTCTGCGCGAGTTATGGGTCGAGGTTGCGTCTTTTGAGGTGCTCCGGGCGGTCGCCGTCGATCGGTTGTTCTTGATCAACGAAGGTCTGGTGGTTCCCGACAAACTCGAGATCGAATTCGAGCTGCACGATACGGTGCCGGTCTTGCACCGCATTCGGGCCGTGACGGAAATCCCATCGACCATCTCGCGTCTCGGGCGGCGCGAGGAGAGCCAATACTTCTACGACGACATCGTATTCGCCGCGACCATGCCCGACTGGTATTTCGAGCCGAAGACCTATCGCGAACATTTCCCCGACGCGCCTCTCAAGTGAGGCTATGCAACTTTTTGGAGCCGGACCGCGTTATGACCCACTGACGTGCCGGAGTTGCCCGAAGTCGAGACGATTGCCCGCGGACTGCAGATCGCGTTAGCGGGCAAGCGAATCGCCGGGGTACGGATCACGCTCCCCAAGGTGGTCTCGCCGAAGCCGAAGCGCTTCGTCCGAGAGCTGACCGGGGAAGCGATCGACTCCGTCGGCCGGCGCGGCAAATTCGTGGTCTTCTCGCTCGGGTCGGGACGGTCGCTCGTCGTTCATCTCCGGATGACCGGGCGCCTCATCGTTCAGCCGGCGGGAGCCACGAATTCCCAAGCATACACGAACGTTTTGCTGACGTTCGAAGACGCGACGCGCCTGGCGTTTGCCGACGTCCGCCAGTTCGGCAGGATGCGCCTTGTTCGACCGGAAGAAGCGTGGGCTGCCGAGGTCGGCTTGGAGCCCCTCTCGGACGATTTCACGTTCGAGCGGTTCTCCAGCCTCCTGGACGGGCGAGCAACACCGATCAAAGTGTTCTTGCTCGACCAACGTCGCGTTGCGGGGATCGGCAACATCTATGCCTGCGAAGCGCTCTGGGAGGCGCGTATTCACCCGGGTCGTCCGGCCGGGTCGCTCTCGCGGGAAAGACGGCGCCGTCTGCACGTTTCGATTCGATCCGTGCTTCGGCGCGCGGTCGACGGCCGTGGGACCAGCGTCGACGACTATGTCGACGCCGAAGGCCTCAAGGGCGGATTTCAAAACCAACTGAGTGTCTACAGCCGGGACGGTGATAACTGTTTTCGCTGCGGACGGACCATCGTGCGAACCGTACTCGCACAACGTGGCACCTGGTGGTGTCGCGGCTGCCAACGACACTAACCGAAATATCGCCTCGCAAAGGGGAACCGCGCAAAGCGCGGCGGCGCGACCGGACGATTCGATCCGGCGCACCGAGTAAAGGGGAACCGTATTACTACAACCGATATCGCAACGCCACCGGCGGAAGAACTCGAAGACCAACTCGCGCTCGAGCAGCGCATGTATGAAGAGAGCCTCAAAGTGCTCGACGAGGGCCAGGTTCTCACCGGCGTCATCGTCGCGAAGTATCAAGACGAGTTACTCGTCGATATCGGAGGCAAGTCGGAAGGGATCCTGAGCTTCCGAGAGCTTTCGCTCGCGATCGAGCCCAAAGAATTACGCGTCGGCGACAAGCTCGAGGTTATGATCCATCGCATCGACGATCAAGATGGAACGCTTTTCCTCTCGGAGCGACGCGCGCGCGCGCTTAAGACCTGGGAGAAAGTGATCGAAGCGCACGAACAAGACGAAGTGATCGAAGCGACGGTCACGCAAGTCGTCAAAGGCGGCGTCTTGGTCGATCTGGGGATGCGCGGCTTCGTGCCGGCTTCGCAGATCCGGCGTCAACCCGTCGGCAATCTCGACGAGCTGGTGGGTAAACATCTGCGCCTCAAGGTGATCGACCTCGATCACAAGCGCCATCGCGTCGTGCTTTCGCAGCGTCTCGTCTTAGAGGAAGAGCTCAACGCCAAGAAGACCGAGCTGCTCGGAACTCTGGCGGTCGGGCAGATTCGCGAAGGCGTCGTCGTTCGCTTGGCGGAGTTCGGAGCGTTCGTCGACCTCGGCGGCATCGATGGCTTGATCCACAACAGCGAGCTCTCGTACGCGCGCATCAAGCACCCGAGCGAAGTGGTCAAGATCGGCGACATCGTGCAGGTCGAAGTGATGAAGTTCGACCCCGAGGCGAAAAAAGTTTCGCTCTCGCTCAAACACGCGTTGCCTGATCCGTGGGTCGAACACGCCGACAAACTGATCGAGGGCCAGCGTCTGATCGCGCAGGTCGTGAAGGTCACGCCGAACTACTTGCTCGTCGAAATCATCCCGGGCGTCCTCGCAATGGTGCCCAAGGGCGAATTCGAACCGTCGAAGCAGTACAGCCCCGGCGAAGAGGTCGAGGTCACGATCCTCACCGTCAACCACTCGACGCGGCGCATCACCGGTTCGATCCAACACGTGATGGACGTCCCGCCTGAAGAGATCGCTGCCTACACGGTCGATGGAGAAGTCGGCTCGGTCGCAGACGCCCTCGAATCCGTCGTCGAATAACTTCGAATCTCTACCTGCTGCGAGTGAAGTTGGCGCGGAAAAGGTAGGTCCCGGGGATTCGTTCGCAGCGGAAGATTTCGGGGCTGTAGCTCGACGTCTCGGCTGCGCGGCGCGCCGCCTGATCGAGGGTGGGGCTGCCGCTCGATTTGTAGATGCCGGTTTCGAGCAATTTACCATCCTGATCGAGTCTCACGAAGACTTGAACTGAGCCTGTGATCCCGCCGGCTCGGGCGGCCGCGGGATAATCGGGCTCCATCACTCTCGTCATCCTCGCCATCGAAGCCCCAACCGGACAGCCCTTGCCACCCGTCGCGGTTCGGGCGATCGTCGCTAACGCCGTGACGGTCGGCGCGCCGCGAACGTAGGCATGCGAGAGTTCCAGCTTGAGAGTTTTGTCTTCCTCGCTCCGCGTGTACGTTGGGTTTGACAACTTTTGGTAGAAGTCGGTGTAGGCGTAATCGGCAAAGCAGTCCTTGTCTCGCTGCAACGAACCGTCGCTGAATTCGGCGCGTGCGGCGATGATGACGTCGACCTTCGGCAAAACGACGAAGATCGGCGCTGATGCGAAGCCGGCTGCCGGCGCGAGTCGCGACGGGGGTTCAGGCGAAGCCGTGGGCTCGAATCGAAGCCCTGGGAGACTGACCGCGTAATCGTTTCCCTCGGAGTAAAGAGCGAGATTAACGTCGCTGAGGACTTCGTCCGACCGCAGGATGACGGCGTAAACCTTTTCGTCGACTGCCACCACGGTCTGGACGTGGAGCGCGCATGGGGCCGTCGCCGCAGCGGACGCTGCGCCCCGCGTCAGCGCCGCTTGGCACAACAGCACCATCGCAACGACGCTAAGCGGTTTCTCCAAAAGAGCGTTCACGTTTTCAATCCCGGCGTTCCCGCATAACCACGGAGCACTCCTGTCCGGCTCCGCGACCTCCGGGCCTAACGGCAGCGCATGCGCGAGCTCCTGTCACACTGAGCGCAGCGAGCGTAGCGAGCGAAGTCGAAATGAGATGAGAAGGCCGGCCTCCTAACGGGATCCCTGTTAGAGTTCCCAACGAGCTCTGAGGCTCAATGACGCACTCAAGGTGCAAAAGGAG
>Ga0209009_1000103_pt1 | contig 35844 bp, 41 predicted proteins | sample BlaSpr_A8_OM3_M2_FD_187979 | JGI IMG/M metagenome (GOLD analysis project Ga0209009, IMG submission 187979) | Forest soil microbial communities from Thunder Bay, Ontario, Canada - Black Spruce, Ontario site 2_A8_OM3_M2 (SPAdes) (version 2) | ecosystem: Environmental > Terrestrial > Soil > Boreal... | reverse complement strand
GATCGGGAGGCGAGAGCTGAGTGGCGCTAGCTCAGCTCGTGCCGGCCCCGGGCCGGCCTAATAAAGGTGAAGCATGGTGTGCGGCGCCGGGCCTGCCGGCCCACGCGAGCCGCGCGGCACGTGCGATGCGAGCGTTTGAGGCACATGGTGTTCGCCATGTTACGACTTGGGGCCGCCCTTGGCGACCGCCACCAGCTCACTGAAGGACTCGGCGTCACGAACCGCCAGGTCGGCGAGCATCTTGCGATTGATGTTGACGCCCGCCAGCTTGAGCCCGTGCATGAACTGGTTGTAGGGCATGCCCTGGCTGCGCGAGGCGGCGTTGATCCTGGCGATCCAGAGCTTGCGCATGTCGCGTTTGCGGATCCGACGGTCGCGATAGGCGTACTCGAGCGCGTGCAGGATCGCTTCGTTCGCCGGCCGGAACAGCGTCCGGTGCGTCATTCGGAAGCCCTTGGCCATGTTGAGGATCTTCTTGTGGCGCTTGCGGGCCGGGACGCTGCGCTTTATGCGTGGCATCTCAGTCTTTGTCCTTCATGTACGGCGCCGACCGCCGCAGCCGCCGGGCGTCCTTTCCCGTCAGCACCAGCAGCTTGCTGTACTGGCGCTTGCGCCGCGGGCTCTTGTGCCCCAGCAGGTGACTCTTTTGCGCGTGCGGCCGCACGATCTTTCCGGTCTTGGTCATCCGGAATCGCTTAGCCGACGCGCGATGGGTACGTAGTTTCGGCATCGATCGCTCCTTTAACTCTTGGGTGCCTGGGCTCGCGCCGGCGGTGGGGCTGGCGCCGGTGCCGGCGTCGAGGGCGCAGCCGGCGGTGCCGCCGCGCCCGCCGGGGCCAGGATCATGATCATGTTCCGGCCTTCGAGCAGCGGCATCCGCTCCACCGTGCTGATGGTCTTCAGTTCCAGGGCCATCCGGTCCAGCAGCTTCTTGCCGATGTCCTGGTGCACCATCTCGCGGCCGCGGAACATGATCGTCAGCTTGACCTTGTCGCCCTCTTCGAGGAACGACTTGACGGCATGGAACTTCGTCTGGAAGTCATGCTCGCCGATCTTGGGACGGAGTTTCATTTCTTTGACCTTGATGACGTTGTGCTTGCGGCGTCCATCTTTCTCTTTCTTGATGCTTTCGAATTTGAATTTGCCGTAGTCCATGATCCGAGCCACCGGCGGCTGTGCCTGGGGCGCGACTTCCACCAGGTCCATCTCCCGCTCGACCGCCAGCGCTTTGGCGCGGTCGATGGGCAGGACACCCAACTGCTCGTTGCGATCGTCGATAACACGGACTTCAGCGGCGCGAATCTGGTCGTTGATGCGAAGTTCCCTAAATGCCGTGGATCAAGCCTCCTTCGAACACAAAAAAAGATAGCCTCAGGGCTATCTTCGTCCCCTTTACCTCTTTGGCCCGGCCTGAAGGTGAGAGTCGGACAGCCTCTCTTGGCACGCGGGAGTATACCACGTCACCCTCAAATCAACTCCGCCTTAGAGCGGTAATTTCGATTCGTCCTCGAGCTGCGCCAGGAACTGGTCGATGCCAAGGGAGACCTGGTCCCCGCCCTCCCGACGGCGGATATTGAGTGTGCCGGCCTCCAGTTCCTTGTCGCCCACCACCGCCATGTAGGGGACCTTCTGGAGTTGGGCATTGCGGATCTTCGCCTGCATCCGTTCCGCCTTGCCATCGACCTCGACCCGAAGGTCTTTGTTGCGAAATCGCTCTGCCAGCTTGGTGACCGCCTCCAGGTGCCGGTCCGCGATCGGGATGAAGACCAGCTGGACCGGGGCCAGCCAGACGGGGAAGGCGCCGCCATAGTGCTCGATCAGGTACGCCATGAAGCGCTCCATCGATCCGATCGGCGCCCGATGCAGCATCACCGGCCGCTCCATGGTCTGCTCGGAGGTCACGTACTCGAGGCCGAAGCGCTCGGGCAGCAGAAAGTCGATCTGGTTGGTCGAGAGGCTGAACTCGCGGCCGATGGCGTCTTTGATCTGCACATCGAGCTTTGGTCCATAGAAGGCGGCCTCCCCCGGTGCCTCGACAAACGGATGTCCGGACGCGCGCAGCGCCTCGCGGGCCGCATCCTGGGCGCGCTGCCAGACTGCCGGGTCACCCATCCATTTGTTGCTGACCTCATCGCGCAGGGAAAGGCGGAAATAGAAATCCGTGATGCCGAAGGCGCGGTAGACCTGCAGGATGAGCTGGATGACGCGCTCGAACTCCACGTTGAGCTGGTCGGGCCGGCAGAAGATGTGGGCGTCGTTGATGGTGAACGCCCGAACACGGATCAGGCCAGAGACCTCGCCCGACTTTTCGTAGCGATAGACGGTTCCCAGCTCGGCGATCCGCACTGGCAGATCGCGAAAGCTGGACGGCTTGCGCTGAAAGAGGCGGATGTGGTGCGGACAGTTCATCGGCCGCAGCTGCCACTCCTCGTCCTCCATCTCGGAGGGCGCGTACATCGAGTCGCGGTACCGCTCGAGGTGTCCGCTGACCTTGTAGAGCTCGAGGCGGGCGATATCCGGGGTCTTGACGTGCTCGTAGCCCTGGCGGCGCTCGAGCCGAAGGATGAACTCTTCCATCTGGTGGCGGATGGCCGCCCCTTTCGGGGTCAGCAGCGGCAAGCCGCGCCCCACCATCTCGTCGATCAGGAAGAGGTCGAGCTCCTTGCCCAGCTTGCGATGGTCACGCTTGGCCGCCTCCTCGAGCATCTTGAGGTGCGCGTCGAGCTCCGCTTGGGTTGGAAACGCGGTGCCATAAATGCGGGTCAACTGCTGGTTCTTCTCGCTGCCCTTCCAGTAGGCCCCGGCAATCGAGAGCAGCCGGAAGGCGCCCAGCTTGCCGGCGTTCGCCACGTGCGGCCCCAGGCAGAGGTCGACGAAGTCACCGGTCCGGTAGAGCCGCGCGTTCGGCTCCGTGACCTTCTCTTCGATCAGCTCGACCTTGAGGGGTTGGTGCAAGCGTTCGAACAAGGCGACGGCGTCGGCGCGAGGCACCTCTTCTTTGACGAAGGGCGTCTCGGCCTTGACGATCTCGTGCATTCGCGCCTCGATCTTCGGCAGCTGCTCCGGCAGCAGACGATCCTGGAAGCCGAAGTCGTAGTAGAAGCCCTCGTCAGTAGCCGGGCCGATGCCGATCACCGTGCCGGGAAAGAGATCGAGGACCGCTGCCGCCATGACATGCGCCGTGGAGTGGCGCAGAGTCTCGAGGTCTTCGCTCATGGCTGTCCGCGCAAAATGGTCAGCCGATTATACGAAGGGACTTGGTGGGCGCTTAAACAGCGCGGAGTCGCTGGAGACCGGCCGGGATATCGTCCCGGCCCAGCGTTCGCTCGTCGAGCGATGCCTCGATGTCGGGATGCACCTGGAAGATGATCGAGAGCTGGTGCGCCAGGGGAACGATCGGCGCGCGCCGGGCCTGGCGTCGAAGACGCTCTTGCCGGACCGGGTCCATGGCGCAGCAGCGAATGCTGCAATACTTGGCCGTTGTCTTCTTGACCGCGGCCTCGCACCCTGGGCGGGCGCAGATCTTTAGTGGAGCGATTTGCTTGAAACCGTGAGCGATCACCAATCGGTCCTCCAAACTATCGCGGTCCCTGCCGAGACCGTCTCCCCTGACGCGTTATTGATTATGCGCGCCGGTTGCAGCGTGTCAAGCATCGGCCGTGCTTTTCCACATTGTTTGACCGGCAGAGGAAAAGTGGGGGAAAAATTGTCACCGCGATCAACGCGCGATGAGGTCTTGTAAAGAAGTTGCTGCGTTCTCCCGGCGCTTCTGCGGCGCTAGAGCGGCGTCGACGGCACGCGCGGCTTGAGTTTCCCCTCGCGACGCTGCTGAAGAAGGTCGCCCGCGAGTTGCGGAAGGCCGGCGGCATCATCGACACCGCGGATCCAAACATGATCGGCACCAAATCGTTTTGCCCGCCGCACCTGGTGCGGCAGCGTGGCCAGCGCCATGATCAGGGGTCGCTCGAAGCCAAGCGCGCCGTTGAGCACACCGAAGACGTACGCGGTGTCGGCTTCCCAGATCGCCATATCGAATACGACCACCTGGGGTTTGAGGCGCTCGCAGAGTTGCTGGACGTCCTGGTTCGGGAGGGCAGTCTGGGCGTCAAACGCGGCGCCGGTGAATAGCTCCTGATAGGCGATCGCCTGGCGTGGATCGTTCTCGAAGATGACGACGGAGTCGGCGGAGTCGCGGTCCGGAGCGATGGCCATAGTCGACCGAAATTATGGCATGCGCCGAAGGCCGTAAGCAGAAGGGCCGTGCTGCGTTAGCAGATTAGATAGTCCTTCGCTCAGATCCCCGGGCCGCCCCCCGGGGATTTCTTTTTTAGCGAGTCAGCCACGACCCCAGCCGATCCACATCGACGTTGCCGCCACTGAGGACGGCAGCCACGGGGCGCTCGATCTCCGCGTCGGCCAGCAGCGCGGCCACCGCGGCCGCCCCGGCCGGCTCGACGACCAGCTTCGACTGCTGCGCGATCGCCTTGAGCGCCTCGATGATCGTGTCATCACTGACTGTGCGCATCTGATCCACGTAGCGCTGGATCAGGCCGAGGTTGAACGGACGCGTGTAGGGCGCCCCGAGTCCGTCCGCGATCGAGTCCAGGCGAGACGGCGCGACCGGATGCCCGGCGGCCAGGCTCTCATTCATCACCGGCGCACCCTCGGGCTCCACACCGATGATCCGGACCTCAGGCCGCTGCGATTTGATCGCCACCGCGATGCCGGCGATCAGCCCGCCGCCTCCGACTGGAACGATCACGGTACGAAGGTCCGGTACGGCGTCCAGGATTTCGAGGCCCACGGTGCCTTGGCCTGCCGCAACCGTCGGGTCATCGAAGGGATGAACGAGGTAGAGATTGCGTCGCTGCTGTTCCATCACGAGGCGTTGCTGCCACTCGGCCAACGGCACCAGGACGATCTCGGCGCCATAGCGACGGATCGCCTGCAGCTTGGTGAGCGGAGCGTCCTCTCGAATGACGACCACGCAGGGAATTTGAAAGGCCTGCGCGGCGTACGCGAGCGCCTGCCCGTGGTTCCCGGCCGAGAGCGTGATGACGCCGCGCTGGCGTTGCTCGGGCGTTAGCTGCAGAACGGCGTTGACGGCGCCCCGCACCTTGAAGGAGCAGGTCCGTTGCAGGTTCTCGGCCTTCAGCCAGACCCCCGGCCCCCCGAGCGACTCACCCGAGAGGGTCGGGGTCTTCAGAACATAAGGTGCAATCCGGTCCGCGGCGGCTCGTATGTCGGCCAGCGAAAGGGCGCCGGTTTCGATCGCCACTATTAGACGGTAGCGGGTTTAGGGCAGCCTGGGGCCGTGCATCAGGACGTAGTCGAGCAGCTGCGCCAACCACTTCCGAAAGCGGGTCGCCCGGGAAGCCACATCGCTATAACGCCGGAATCCCCACGAGTTGGCGCCCCCGAGGTTAGGAGCTGGTGGGCGCAACAGGAGTCGAACCTGTGACCTCTTCCTTGTCATGGAAGCGCTCGTACCAACTGAGCTATGCGCCCGCGCGTCGGAGGCGATTATACCGGCGCTTTGCCGTTCGTCGACAGCGTCGGCGGCACCAGCGGGCTGCGCCGGCCGGCCAGCGCGGAGATCACCCCGCTGGCCATCAGCAGGAGGCCCATCCCGAAGATGACGCGCGTGACGCCGAAGAGATCGGCGAGCCCGCCCGCCAGCAGGATCGGGATGGCAACGGCGGCATTGACGACCGTAAACATGGCGCCGAAGATTCGGCCTCGCAATTCGGGCTCCGTCTTTTCCTGGAGGACGGTGAAAGCGGGGATGAAGAGCAAGCCGAATTCGACCCCACCGATGAAGCCGAAGACCACCGGGAACCAGACCAGCAACGCCGTCGCACCCACCCGTTCGAGCAAGTAGGGCACCACCGCCAGCAACATGAGCGTGAACCCCGCCGAGAGCAGCCCGCCGATCAACAACCGGCTGCGACGGTAGTGCTGCCCGTACTGGCCAAGGTAAAAGGCCGCCCCCAGCATGCCGAGCACGGCCGGCGCGAGGAACAGGTAGACGTCGGTCACCTGCAAGCGCAGCACCGTGCTCATGTAGCTGGGCGCCAGCACGAAGACCGAAAAGATCACCGCAATCGTCAGGCTCAACTGCACCACCGCGAAGCGCACCATCGGCCGGGCCGCGATGTAGGCGATGCCTTCGCGCAGCTCAAAGAGAATGTCGGTTTGCTTGGCCACGGTCTCGTGGGTGCGGGCGTGCAGGTCGGTCTTGACGAGGTAAATCAACCATGCGGCGACCAGGAAGAGCGCGGCGGCAATCCAGTAGGGCGAGTCCGTGCCGAGGAAGCGGACGGCGAGCGTCGACAGCGGCACGGCGATCAGCAGCGTGACGATTACCGTGCTGGTAAACATCGAGGTGGCGGTCATCAGCTCTTCCGATCCGACGATGAAGGGAATCGAGGCCGCTTCCGCCGGCGCGAAGATCTGGCCCACCGAGGCAAAGAGAAAGATGATGACGAAGAGGTGCCAGGTGACGTGCTCGAAGTAGGGAGTGACCTGGCTCAGTGGGATCAGCAGGATCAAGCCGCCGCGAATCGCGTTGGTAAAAAACATCAACCGCTTCTTGTCGTGCCGGTCGGCGTACACGCCCGCGAGCGGGCTGAGAAAGACCGACGGAAAGGTGTAGGCGAGGAAGAGCGCGGCGCCGTGGGTGCTGGCGCGGCTGATGCTGTAGGTCAGGATCAGCAGCGCGAACATCAAGAACTTGTCGGCCAGCTGCGAGGCAACTTGCGCGGACCAGATCAACCGGAAATCGCGGTTGGCAAGGACGGTGCGAAACCCCGGACGAGGGAGGATGATCTCGCGCGGATCCGCGCCGACCTCGTCTGGTCCCTTCAAGGCGCCTAAATCGTAGCTAGTTGTCAATTGGCGCGCACATTCTCGAAAAGTCGCCTCCATTCCTCGAGCGTCAAGGTCTCGGCCCTGCGCGCCGGGTCGATGCCTATAACGGTGAGCCGGGCGCGAGCCTCCGCCCCGCTAGTACCTAGTTTTCGCGCAAGTACGAAGGGGAGCTGTTTGCGACGGGCCTGGAAGAAAGGTGTGACGAAGTCGAAGAAGGACGGTAAGTGGTCGCGCGGTAAAGCGGGCTCCGCATCCGGGACGATGCGGACCAGCGCCGAGTCGACTTTCGGTTGCGGCACAAAGGCGGTCCGCGGAACGCGGAGCACCAGCTCCGGCGTGCCATAGACTCGAACCCCCAGGGTCGCCATGCTCCAGCTGCCAGGCGGGGCCACCAGCCGCTCGGCGACTTCCACCTGGACCAGCAGGTCGATTCTGGTCGGCGGGGTCGGCTGTTCCAGGAGGTGGACGAAGAGAGCGCCGGTCAGGTTGTATGGAATGTTGCCGATCACCCGGTAGGGTGCGGGGAGCAGTTCGCCCACCGCGGTCCGCAGGATGCTGGCTTCGATGATCCGGACATTCGATCGGCCGCGCAGGCTGAGCGCCAGCGCCTTGACGGCAGCGGGATCGATCTCCACCCCGACCACGGCGCGCGCGTACTTTGCGAGCTCAACGGTCAAGGCGCCGAGGCCCGGTCCCACTTCGACAACGCGATCCTCCGGCGACAGCTCCAGGGCCTCGACGAGCCGTTCGAGTTGCGGGCGGTCCGCCAGGAAATTCTGTCCCCAGCGCCGCAGGTAACGGACGCCGAAGCGGCGGGCCACCCCGCGAATGACGGATGGGTCGGCCAGGTCGAGCGCGCGCTTTTTAGCCGGCGTGGTTCAACGCAAACAAGGCGATGGCGTTCTGCGCGGTTGCCTTCGCGATCTCGGCGGCGCTGGCACCACGTAAGGCCGCGATCCGTTCGACCGTCTCCACCATGTAGCGCGGCGCATTCGGCTGCCCGCGACGGCTCTGCGGCGGAAGGAAGGGCGAATCGGTCTCCACCAGCATGTGGTTCAGCGGGATGATACTGGCCGCCCCGACGACGCCGTGGGCGGTGGGATAGGTGACGGTCGCGGCGAACGAGATGTAGAAGCCGCGGGCGAGCGCCTCCGCGGCGAACGCGGAGTTCCCGCTGAAGCAATGAAAGACGCCGCCCGTGCCCGGGAATTCGTCGAGAATCGCGAGCAGGTCGGGAAACGCGTCGCGCGTATGCAGCACCACCGGCTTCTCGAGCTCCTGCGCCAGGCCGAGCATCTGCCGGAAGACCGCCTGCTGTGCGCGCTTCGGCACCTTGTTGTAATCGGTGAAGTGGTAGTCGAGGCCGATCTCGCCTACCGCGACCACGCTCGGGTGGCTGGCCAGTTCGCGCAGCTCGCGCCGCTCGGTCGCGGTGATGGCTTCACCCGCGGAGTGCGGATGCCGGCCGATGGTCGTTCGCAGGCCGGGAAGGCGCTCCGTCAGTTCCAGGCCCCGCCGGTTGTCGGAGGCATCGTCGCCGATGTTGATCACGGCCTCCACCCCGGCCTGTCGCGCATCCTCGAGGGCCTGCTCCGGTGTCAGCGAGTCGCGCAGGTAAAGGAGGTGGGCGTGCGAATCGATCAGGCGCCCGGCTCCGGCTTCTCGATCCGCGGAAACAGGACCCCGCCCAACGAGGTCTGGGTGCGCGGCGCCAGTCTCCCCCACTCCCGGGCGGTGGCCCACGGCGTCTTCAGGTCGGCCTTGACCTGGGCCGCGACTTTGACGGCCGTCTCGGGCAGGAATGGTGAGATCAAGTAGCTGGTCAACCGGATCGCTTCGACCAGGTTGTACATCACGGTCTGCAAACGCTTGCGCTGATCCGACTGCTTGGCCAGCACCCAGGGAGCGCTCTCCTCGATGTACTTGTTGCCCCGGTTGATCGCTTCCCAGGTCAGGTCGAGGGCGCCGGTGAAGTCGAGGGCCTTCAGGTGTTTGTCCTGTCCTTTGACAGCCCGCTCGAACGCCGTGCGCAGCTTGGCGTCCAGCGGGGCCTCGTCGCCGTCGGGCGCGGGCACCTTGCCGTCGAAGTAACGCTGCAGCATGGAGAGGGTGCGATAGACGAAGTTGCCGAGGTCGTTGGCCAGATCCGCGTTGAAGCGGTCGACCATCGTCTCCCAGCTGATGTCGCCGTCCCGATCGAAGGGGAGCTCGCGCAGCAGCAGGTAGCGAACCGCATCGTGACCAAAGCGCTTGGCGGCTTCGAGCGGATCGATCGTGTTACCGACGCTCTTGCTCATCTTCTCGCCGCGCACCGTGAGGAAGCCGTGGGCGTAGACCCGCTTGGGCACCGCCACGCCCGCCGACATCAACATGGCCGGCCAGTAGAGGCAGTGGAAACGCGTGATGTCCTTGCCAATCACGTGCAGGTCGGCCGGCCACCATCGCTTGAACATCGCCTCGTCGGTGCCGTAGCCGACGCCGGTGACGTAGTTCACCAGGGCGTCGCCCCAGACATACACGACATGCTTGGGGTCGCCCGGGAAAGGGATGCCCCATTTGATGGTCGAGCGCGAGATGCTGAAATCCTGCAGGCCGGCGCGCAGCCATCCCAGGACTTCGTTGCGGCGCGTTTCCGGCTGGATGAACTCCGGGTGCTTGTCGATGTGCTGCTGCAGGCGGTCCTGGTAGCTCGACAGCCGGAAGAAGTAGTTCTCCTCCCTCAGCCACTGGGCCTTGAGGGTCGGATGGATCAGGCAGTATCCGTCTTTGAGGTCGGCCTCCTGCTTGAAGGCCTCACAGGAGACGCAGTACCACCCCTCGTAGTGGCCTTTATAGATGTCACCTTTCTCCTGCATCTTCGCGATGAAGGCCTGGACACCGCGGACGTGGTCCTCGTCTTCGGTCCGGATGAACCGGTCGTAGGCAATGCTGAAGCGGGCCTCGATGTCGCGATAGAGCTGGGCCATCCGGGCTGTGAACGCCTCCGTCGATACCCCTTCTTCCTCGGCCTTGCGCCGGACATTTTGCGAGTGCTCGTCGGTGCCGGTCAGGAAGAAGGTGTCATCCCCGATCATCCGGTGGTGGCGCGCCAGGACGTCGGTCCCCACCAGCTCGTAGATAAAGCCGAGGTGCGGGGCCGCGTTGGGATACACGATGGCGGTTGTGACGTAGAACTTACTCATCTCGCGGTTTCCAATCGCTGCCGGCAACAACGACCGTCAGCTCGCCGCGGGGCGGGACCTTTGAGAAGTGCTCGAGGATCGTTGCCGCTGTCCCACGTAGGAATTCTTCGTGGAGCTTGGTGATCTCCCGCGCCACGACCAGCGAGCGTGGGCCGAGGGCGGTCGCCATTATATCCAATGTCTTGAGGATCCGATGGGGCGATTCGAAGAAGACGAAGGTGCGTTTTGCCTCGGCCGCGTCTCGCAGCGTGCGCTCCAGCTCGCCCCGCTTGCGAGGCAAAAAGCCGAGAAACGTGAATTGGTTGGTGGGGAGGCCGGAGCTGACCAGCGCCGCCAGCACCGCCGAAGGTCCCGGGATCGGCACCACCGGGTAGCCGGCGGCGACCGCGGCGCTCACGAGGCGCACCCCGGGGTCAGAGAGGGCCGGGGTCCCGGCATCCGAGACCAACGCCATGTCGTGTTGCGCCAGCCGGCCGAGTATCGATTGCAGCTGGCGCGCCTCGTTCTGCGCATGCAGACTGACCATGGGGCGACGGAGACCGAAGTGGGTCAGCAGCTTTACGGTATGCCGGGTATCCTCGGCGGCGATCAACGGGACCGACTCCAGCACCTGTAGGGCGCGCAGGGTAATGTCGTCCAGGTTGCCGATCGGCGTGGCGACCAGGTAGAGCGTTCCCAACGTCAGCCGCGGCGCGCCTCAGTGTCCCCAATCGCGGGGATAGCGGAAATCGCGATCGATCGTGCGCGAGGTCAGTTTGGCGATCACGGGCAGCCGGCGTTTGTACTGGTTCTCACGGACCCGGCGCATGATCTCCGTGATGAACGCCTCGTCGAATCCCTGCCGCTTCAGCTCCTCGACCGAGTAACGGCGCTCGACGAGGTAGTAGAGGAGCTGATCGATCATGCGGTACTGGAAGCCGAGCTCCGTCTCGTCCGACTGGCCGGCCCAGAGATCCGCCGATGGGGCCTTCTGCACGATGGCGGTCGGCACGTCCACCGCGTCCGCCAGCTGCCAGACCTGTGTCTTGTACAGGTCGCCGATCGGATTGATCGCGCTCGCCATGTCCCCGTAGATCGTCCCATAGCCGAGCAGCAGCTCCGTCTTGTTGCTGGTCCCGATGACCAGTGCCCGCCACGCCCACGACTGGTCGTAGAGGACCGTCATCCTCTCCCGCGCCATCTTGTTGCCGCGTCGCTTCTGGTCGGCGTCGGGAAAGCGATCGAAGTAGGCGTCGACCTGGGGGCTGATGTCGATCTCCAGGGGCTCGATGCCGAGCTGCTTGACGACCTCGAGCGCGTCGCGCCGGCTCTTCGGATCACTCAACCGGTAAGGCATAATCACGCCCAGCACGTTCTTCGGGCCGAGCGCCTGCGACGCGAGCGTGGCGACGAGACTGGAGTCGACGCCGCCGCTCAGTCCGAGGACGACGCGTTCGAAGCCAACCTTGCGAACCTCGTTCTGGATGAACCCGACCAGGATCACTCGGACCAACTCCGGGTTGATCGCGAGCGGTGGGAAGACCGGTTCAGAAAGGCTTGCGGGTGCGCTCATGCGAGACCCTGCGAAGCTCGTTGATGGTCAGCTCGAGCCGCTCGTCACGCAGTAACGGATTGGCCAGCCGCTCGCGGCGAACATCGGCAAGATCAAGGGTGGCGAGCACCAGTGCCTCGTCGGCGTCCTGATGCTGCGCGATGATATCGCCGTTGGGTCCGATCACCATCGAGCCGCCCCAGAAGTTGGCTCCGTCCTCGAAGCCGACGCGATTGCAGTAGAGAAAAAACGTCGTCAGGAACTGGGCGTAGGTTCGGCACACGAGGGCGTACGACTCCGCCGTCCCCAACCGCTCGTCGGTCGTGATGCCGCGACCGGGGCTGGACGAGGGGCAGATGATCATGTCCACGCCTTCCAGGCTCAAGATGTACGCGCTCGAAAGGTGCCAGATGTCCTCACACACCAGGATCCCTGCGCGCCCGAAGGGGGTCGCGAAACTGCGGAAGCGATCGCCCGGGGCGAAGTACCGTTGCTCATCGAACATGCCGTAGGTTGGCAAGTAGACCTTGCGGTGCATGTGGAGGAGCTCGCCCCGAGAAAAGTACAGGCTGGCGTTGAAGTAGCGGTGATCGGGCGACTCGATCACCGCCCCCAGCACCACATCCAGCTGGGTCGACAGCGCGGCGAGGTCGCGCATCTCTTTGCTCTCGAGCTGGATCGCGCTCTCCGGCACCAGGTCTTTGAGGAAGTATCCGGTCAGGCTGAGCTCGGGAAACACCAGCAAGCTGGCGCCGGCCTCGGCGGCCTGCTTGACCCACTGGCGGTGCCGCTCGAGGTTGCGGCCGCGGTCCCCCAGCGCCGGATCAATTTGCGCCAGGGCGACCGAAAGGCGACCGTGGTCCGTCATGCCGTTGCCGGCGCGGGCAGGCGCACCCCACCGCCTCGCGCCAGCCACTGGACGATGGCCGGGGCCATTTCCGACGACGACCCGAGGTGCACGGCAGCCCGCGGCAGCGCATCGAGGAACGCGGCCCCATAGGTCCGATTCGCGATCCGATGGTCCAGCAAGACGACGGCGCCGCGATCCGTCTGCCGGCGGATGAGCCGGCCGAAGCCCTGCTTTAGGCGCAGCACGGCCTCCGGCAGCGCCAGCTGGCCGAAGGGATCGGCGAGCGTGGCGCTTCGCGCCAGCTGCATGGGGTCGCTGGGCACCCGAAAGGGCAGGCGCACGATTACCACGCACGACAGCGCGTCTCCAGGCACGTCGATTCCCTCCCAGAAACTGCTGCTGCCGAGAAGGATGCTGCGCGGCCGCTCCTGAAATTGCGCCAGCAGCTGGCGCCGCGTGCCATCGAGGTTCTGCGCCAGCACCGTGAGCCCGCTGCGCGCGGTGCGCGTCCGCAACCGGTCGGCGACGTCGCGCAGTTGCTGATGCGAGGTGAAGAGCACCAGCGTCCGGCCGCCGATCGCCTCGGCGATCTCGCCGACCACGTCGGTGACCTGGTCGAGGAAGGCGGGGTCGGTGAGCTCCATCAGGTCGGTCGGGAGGCAGAGCAGCGCCTGCGAGAGATAGTCGAAGGGCGAGGCGAGCACCATCTCGTGGGTCGCGAGCGCCTCGAGGCCGACGCCACGCTTGAAGTAGGCAAAGGACTCGGCCACCGCCAGCGTCGCCGAGGTGAAGACCACCGTCTCCTTTCCCTGAAACGCTCGCGACTGTAGCTCCCGGCCGGCCGCGGTCGGCGCCGCGTGCAGCACCGGCCGGCCCGAGCGCCGCTCCGTCCCGACCCAATACAGCCGCTCCGGGCGAGGCTGCAGCAACGCCTGCACCACGACGTCGGCACGGCTGTGCAGCTGCGCCTTGAACAGATCCAGCTCTCGCTCCGCGTAGGGGCTGGCTTCCAACGGCAAGCGCGCGCCGGCATCATCGAGCGCGACCCGCAGCGCCGTAGCCTGTTCGGCCAGCCGGCTGGCGAGCGCCGCCAGCTGCGTGACGTCCGGGAGGCTGCGGTTGAGCGCGTCCAGGATGACCGGCTCGTCCCGCCCAGGCCGTAAGGGGACCTCCGGCTGCCGTCCCCGGATGATCGCCCTGGCCTCGCGGAAGAAGTCGGTCACCGCCTGGCGGCAGTCCGCGGCCGTCGTCCGCAGCGCCTCGTCTGGCGATCCGACCGCGGCGCGGAACCAGGTGAGCGTGCCGTCGATGCTCTCCAGCAGCTCGTCCTCACCCACTCGAAGCGTTAGGGCGTCGACCGCGGTTTCTTCGAGCTGATGGGCCTCATCCACGACAAGGTGCTCGTGCGGCGGCAGCACCGAACCGCCGGCCAGTGCGTCGGCCAGCAGCAGCGCGTGGTTGGTCACGATCACATCCGCGTCCTGCGCCGCACGTCGGCTGTTCCAATAGAAGCAGCGCTGGGACTTGTAGTTCTCGCAGTGGGCCGCCAGGCAATCATCGGGCGTGGAGGCCGCCCGTAACCAGAAGATCTCCTCGAACCCGTTGAGCTTGATCTCGGCTCGGTCTCCGTTGTGGGTCTGCGCCAGCCAGACGAGCATTCGCAACTTGAACGTCAGCTCCTCGTCGAACCAACCGCCATCGGCGCGCCGGCTGGGGGCGTTGAGGTACCGGTTCCAGCGCCGCAGGCTCACATAGTTGGCACGCCCCTTGAGCAGCGAGGCTTTGAAGTCGAAGGGCAGCCAGCTGCGCATGAATGGGATGTCCTTGGAAAACAGCTGCTCCTGCAGGTTGATCGTGTTGGTGGCAATCACCACCCGCTCACCGCTTGCGACGGCGTGGTGAACCGCCGGAACCAGGTAGGCGAGCGATTTTCCCGTGCCCGGACCAGCTTCCACCAGCAGGCGGCCGCCCCGCGCGTAGAGCTGCGCCACGGCGAGCGACATCTGGAGCTGGGATTCGCGAAGCTCGTAATCCTCGAGCAGCCCGGCCATCGGCCCATCGGGACCGAGTAGGGCCGAGATCGCGCGCGGATCCGTGGCGGGAGCGCTGCCGTTGGCCGGCCGAACGGGCAACGCCGGCCGGCTCGGGAGGCTCTCCACGCCGCTCGCACCTCCGGCATGGGCATCGCGCAGGAAATGGTGTAACGGATGCGGCCAACCCTCGGCCAGCTCGAGCATTCTACCGAGGAGGTCAGCGGGAAAGCCGCGGGCATGGCGCCAGAGATAGCGAAAGAGCTGTCGCGCCGCATCAGCGTCGGAGAGGGCACGGTGTGGATGGGCGTGCGTCAGGCCCAGCTGGCGCGAGAGGTGCGGCAGGCTGTGGCTGGGCGCCATCGGCAACATGATCCGGGCGAGGTCGAGCGTGTCGAAGAGCTCATAGCCCCCATTACGAGCGCCGTCGACCAGGAAGGACAGGTCGAAGTTGCCACTGTGTGCGACCACGCCGCTGTCGCCGACGAAATCGATCAACTGGGCGAGTACCTGCTCTGGAGGTGGCGCCGCCGCGACATCGGCATCCCGGATCCCGGTCAGCTCCTGGACCGCCCGCGGGATCGCAACCTCCGGCCGGACGAGCGATTGGAACGTCGCCAGCACCTCATCGCCGTGAAAGCGGACGGCGCCGACCTCGATGATTCGGTCCAATCTTGGCGTCAGGCCAGTGGTCTCGAGATCGAGGGCGACCAGCATGCGGTCCATCAGGGCTTTTTGTACTGCAAGATGAGAATAAGCGTCGCGATCGGACCAAGTAAGAGTGACAGGAGAAACCAGTTCAGGCCTCGGCGCCCGTGAAGCTGAGCGAGCCCCGCATTGAGCAGCGCGAGCGAAAACCAGAACGTTCCGTAATAGCTGGGGGCAGAACCGGCGACTTCTCCGGGTGTCCCTTGCAACAGGGCGGCGAGCGCCATTAGAGGAGCTTAGCGGCTAACTCCGCGAGCTCAGATCGCTGGCCTTTGGTCAGCGTGACGTGCCCGGCGAGCGGATTGTTCTTGAACTTCTCGATCGCGTAGCACAGCCCATTACTGCGGAAGTCGAGGTAGGGATGGTCGATCTGATTGGGGTCGCCGGTCAGCACGATCTTGGTGCCCTCCCCGGCGCGGGACACGATGGTCTTGACCTCGTGCGGGGTGAGGTTCTGCGCCTCGTCGACGATGATGAACTGCTGCGGGATGCTCCGTCCCCGGATGTAGGTGAGGGCCTCGGCCTCGAAGATGCCCTTGTCCTGGATGTGGCGGATCATGTCGGCCGCCATCTGCTCCTTGTAGATCTGGCCCATCAGGTACTCGAGGTTGTCATAGATGGGTTGCATCCAGGGTCGCAACTTCTCGTCCTTGTCACCGGGCAGGTAGCCGACGTCCTTGCCCATCGGGATGACGGGCCGGGTGACGAGCAATCGGCGATACCGATGCTGGTCGAGGACCTTACTCAGACCGGCCGCCAGTGCCAGCAGCGTCTTGCCGGTGCCCGCCTGGCCGGTCAGGGTGACAAACGGGATCCGGTCGTCGAGCAGGATGTCGAAGGCGAACCGCTGGCCGAGGTTCTTCGGCTGGATCCCCCAGATCTCTTTCTTGATGGCCCCTAAGGCCACCACCTGGCCTGCCGTGGCATCGTAGCGGCCGAGGGCGCTCGACTTGGTCCCGTTCTGCGACTTGAAGTGCACGAACTGGTTGAAGAAGAGCTGGCCATTCGCCGGCTGGTAGGCGTTGGTTTTGGTGAAGCTTTCGATATCTTCCGGCGATACCGTGAGCGTCGTCATGCCGTCGTAGAGGTCCTCCTCGTTGAGCACCATCTTGTCGGTCTCGTAGTCCTGCGCCTGCAGGTTGAGGGCGTCGGCTTTGACGCGGACGTTGATGTCCTTGCTGACGAGGATGACCGGCGTGCCGTTGCTCTCGGCCTTGAGCTGCAGGGTGAGCGCGATCACCTGGTTGTCGGCCTTCTTCGGATCGAGGTCTTCGGGGAGGTGGGCCGTACTCTCGTGCGTCAGCACGACGCGCAGTGAGCCACCGTACTTGAGCGCGACGCCCTCGGAGAGCTTGCCGGTCGCGCGCAGGTCGTCGAAATGATGGGCGATCAGGCGGGCGTGCCGGCCGACCTCATCCTGCCGCCGCTTCTGGCCATCGATCTCCTCGATCACGGTCAGCGGGATCACGATCTCGTTGTCCTCGAAGGAGAAGATGGCATTGGGGTCGTGCAAGAGGACGTTGGTGTCGAGGACGTAAATCTTCTTCAAATTCCCTGCCTCATGCTTGCGCCTGTTTTGGCATCGGCGCGTTCGTGTATTCCCCCTGGTACTCCAACGGCAGCAGCGCCGCGATCTTTGCCATCAGGTAGTCGGCGCTCTGCTGATGATCCATCGGGCTGCCGTCCTGGTTTCGCTCGGGCAACTGGAACGGCTCACCGAAGGTCATCGAGACCTCCGCGGGCCGGGGAAACCTCTGCTGCCGGCCCAGGACGTGCTGCGTTCCAGTGATCGCGATCGGCACCAGGGGCGCCCCGGAACGGCGGGCAATGAACCCGGCGCCCGGCTCCGCGCGCGACAGGCGCGCATTCTCTGAGCGGTGGCCCTCCGGGAACAACACCACCGCCGATCCTTGCTTGAGTAAACCGAACGCCCGCCGGAGCGCGGTCCGATCCGGAGAGTGACGCACCACCGGAAACGCATGATAGCCGCGCATCAGCCAGGCCCACGCGCCATGGAAGAGCTCGGCCTTGGCCATGAACCAGACCGGCCGCGGGGTCCAGCCGCCGATGATGGCGGGATCGACGGCGCCAACGTGGTTCGACACGATCAAGAGCGGACCGGATCGGGACACATTCGAGGTGCCGCCGAGGTGGAACTTTGAGCCCAGGAGCAGCCGGGTGAGGAGCCGTGCAAGACCAGTGAGGAAGGAATAGCTCAAGATCAGTGCTTAGGAAGCCGGGCCATCACCTCATCGAAGACCTGACCGACCGACTTACCCTCAGTCGCGACGATTATAGCATCGGTTGCCGGCCGTAACGGCGCGATTTGTCGCTCCTGGTCAGCCCGGTCGCGGGCATCGATTTCCTGTTCGAGCACCGCATCCGGCGTGGCGCTGCCACGCGCCCGATCCAACTCGCGCCGCCGCCGCGCCACCCGCTCGGCTGCAGGGGCGGTGAAGAAGAATTTCACGTCGGCCTTCGGAAAGATCACCGTCCCGATGTCGCGGCCCAGCACCACGGCGTCGCCGCGCGCAGCGCGCCGTTGCGGCTCGATCAGCGCGCGCCGGATCTCGGGAATCTGGGAAATGCGTGCGAGGTCGGTGGCGATCGTCGGATCTTGCGCCTCGAGGCTGACATCGCGTCCGTCGATCGCCAGCAGTGGGCCGGGACGATTGCTCGATGGCGAGGTGTTGACCTCGATGTGGAGCTGCTCGAGCGTGCGGCTGAGGCCGGCGACATCATCCATCGCGATGCCTCGGTGCCGGGCTTCCACCGTAACGGCGCGATAGAACAGCCCGGTGTCGACCAGCGCAAAGCCGAGGGCTTCCGCCACCAACCGGCCGACGGTGGTCTTCCCGGATCCGGCCGGACCGTCGATGGCGACGATCAAAGTCCGGCCGCGGCTTTGAGCCGCGCCACCTCATCCGCCCGGAGCGGCCGGACGCCACCCTCGTCGAGCTCGCCCAATTCGAGTCCATCGATGCGCACCCGCTGCAGGTCGAGGACCCGATGGCCGAGCGCCTGCCAGAGCCGGCGCACCTCGCGTTTGCGACCTTCACGCAGCACCATGGCGATGCGCGTCTCGCCCGGACTGCTCTCGAGCACCCGAGCCTCGGCCGCTTGGAACCGCTCCCCTCGCACCACCATCCCCTCGGAAAGCCGCCGGAACGCAGCCTCGTCCGGCCGGCCCGCGATCACGACCCGGTATTCCTTTTCGACATGGTAGCGCGGGTGCATCAGCCGTCCGGCGAGCTCGCCGTCGTCGGTCAGCAACACCAGGCCGCGGCTGTCGAGATCCAGGCGGCCCACCGGGAAGACGCGCGGAGCCCGCTCCGGCAGGCGGTCGGTCACGGTCTCCCGGCCGCGCTCGTCACCCACGCTGGTCAGCACGCCGACCGGCTTGTTCATCACCAGGTAGGTCCATTGAAGGGTGGGCTCGACGGCTCGCCCGTCGACGGTCACCGTATCCACGCCCGGCGTGACCTGCTGGCCCGCGATGGCCGGGATGCCGTTCACCGACACGGTTCCCGAAGCGATCAGGCGGTCGGCCTTTCGCCGGGCCGCCACGCCGGCCCGCGCTAGGAACTGGTTGAGGCGGATTGCGGTGGCGGTGGCAGCTCGTCCAGGCTGCTGAGTCCCAGGATCTGAAGAAATTTCATCGTGGTGCCGAAGAGCCGCGGCGTGCCGGGGGCCTCGAGCCGCCCGGTCTCTTCGATGAGTCCCTTTTCTTCGAGGCTCTCCAGGACGGCCTCACAGTTCACGCCACGAATCTCTTCGATCCGGGCCCGGGTCAGTGGCTGACGGTAGGCGATGATGGCGAGCGTCTCATAGGCCGCCGGCGAGAGCCGCGACGGATATTCCGGCCGCAAGACGCGACGGACGACGTCGGCCTGCGCCGGATCGGTGACCAGCTGGAGCTGGTCCTGGTGTCGTTGGAGAAACAGTCCGCGACCGGCGAGCGCCTGGCCGAGACTGACCGCCGCCGCCTCGATATCAGGCAGCGTGGACTGGAGGATGTCTTGCAGCTCGAGAACGGTCACGGGACGGTTCAAGGTGAAGAGCACCGCCTCGAGCGCGGCCATCAGTCCGGCAGTGTCACGCACCTGGGTCGCGCTCTCAACCATTGACGTCATGCTTCGTTGTTCTTCTCCTGTCTGTACACACTGATTTCGCCGAAGGTGCCGACCTGCGCCACGCGGGCCTCACCGATTCTAATCAGCTCGAGGAGCGCGAGAAAGGTCACAACCGCCTCCAGCCGAGTGCGCGCGTGGCGGAACACGGCGGTGAAGTTGAGCTGTGGTTGTCGAAGCAGCATCTGGCGAAGCTCCTCGAGCTTGTCGGCGAGCGACACCTGTTCCATCTCCACCGTGACCGGCCCGGGCGGCGGCAATCGGTCGAGCACTTGCTGGAAGGCGCTCGCCAGCGCATCGAGGCTCACCTGCACGCGGGCTTGCGGGATCACATCGGGCTCGAGCAAGCCGGCGAAGGTAAACCGCCCGCTGGCATGGCGGCGCATCAACGACTCGGCGAGCTCCTTGAACCGCTTGTACTCTTCCAACCGCCCCTTGATCGCGTCCTCCCATGCCTGCAGGTCTTCCTCCTCCCCCACCGGCGCCTGCGGCATCAAGGCGGCGGCCTTGAGCTGGACCAGCCGGGCGCCGATCACCAGGAACGCCGCCAGCCGATCGAGTGGCGGGCGCTCGCGCTCGATCGCCCGAAGATAGTCGTCGGTCAGGCTGGCCAGCGGAATCGCGCCGAGGTCGACCTCCGCGCGCTGGGCGAGCGTGAGCAGCAGCTCGATCGGTCCGTCGAAAGCGGGCGTGCGCACCAGGTAGAGGGGGTCACGCTCCAACTCGGGCGCGACTTCTCGGCTCAATTCTTGCCGTCCGCGCGTTGCAGATGTTGGGTGACGTCCAATCTCGGCTCGCGGTCATGGTGTTCCGCGACGACGTCGGCCAGCTCGGGCGCGCCCGCAGCCCGCAGCCGCTCCGCACCGATGCGCGCGTGATCGATATAGATGTCATGCCGGCGTGCGAACTCGGGTCGCGCCCGGAGCACGACCTGGAGCAGTCGCGGCGATGCGGCACGCAGGAACACCGTCAGGCTCCGGTCCAGCACCGAGAACCCGGCACCCGCTTTGCCCACGTCGTGCAACAGCGCCGCCTGCTGCAGGAGCCGGTCGGGCTGGCCTTCGAGCCGCCGCACGGTCTCGAGCACGTCGAGGCCGTGCCGCTGGTCGTTCACCGGCAGCTGGGCAAACAGCGGCCAGAGTGCCGGGCCCAGCAGGGGCTCAACGGTGACCCGCTCTTGCTCGCTGACCCGCGCCGACGCGTGGCGCCAGAACTGGCCGACGCGATGCAGGGCGGAGCCGGTCACTCGTCGCCGTCGACAAGCGGTAGGCCCCACCGCAGCTTCCGCCGGAGCAACTCGAAGAAGTTGGGACCCCCCTCGAAGCGCACCAGTTCGACCGCCAGACCGGGTGCGGCGATCTGGACTTCCGCTCCGGGATCGAGGTCGGCATTCTGCTGCCCGTCGCAGGTCAGGATGGCCGAGGCGTTGGGCAGGCGGATGGTGATGCGGGCCTGCTCGGGCAGGACGATCGGTCGGTTGAAAAGACTGTGCGGGTTCAACGGCATGAACACGATCGTCCGCACGTCGGGATGGACGATCGGCCCCCCCAGGGACATCGCGTAACCCGTCGAACCGGTCGGCGTCGACACGATGACGCCGTCGGCGTCGAACTGGCCTGCGGGCAGGTCGTCCACCAGGGTCTCGATCCGGATCAGGTTGATCTCGCTCCCTTTGTGGACGACGACGTCGTTGAGCGCGTGGAACACGCGCTCGCCAACCCGCGCCTCGAGCAGCGCCCGGCGCTGCAGCTTGAAGTCGCCCGCGGCCCAGCGGTCGAGCGCCTTCCCCTCGTCGCCCAGCTTCACCTGAGTGAGGAACCCCAGACGGCCGGCGTTGATCCCGAGGACCGGGATGTGGGCAGCCGCCGCCTGCTGGGCGGTCCATAGCAAGGTGCCGTCGCCGCCCACACTGACGATCAAGCGAGTGCCGTTGAGGTCGCCGGCCAGCGCACCGGGACGTTCTTCCGCGGTGGCGCAGTAGGTCCAGACCCGAAACCCGCGCGCTTCCAGCCGCCGGCGCGCTTCCATGACCGGTGGGCCGCCGATGTCGATCCGCGGGTGGCAGACGATGCCGACGGCGTCAGCCATGACGCTTCAAATAAAGCAGAAATTCCCGGTTCCCCTTGGCGCCCACGATCGGTGAGGGCATCTCGCCGGCAACCGCGTACCCGATCTCGTCGGCGAACAGACTGAGCTCGCTGACTACGGCGCGATGCTGCTCGGGGTCGCGCACGACGCCCCCCTTCCCCACCGCGCCCTTTCCGACTTCGAACTGCGGCTTGACCAGGGCGACGACGTCGCCCGGCGCGCTCAAAAGCTCCCGAACCCGGGGCAGCACCAGTCGCAAGGAGATGAAGGATACGTCGATGACGGCCAGGTCGGCTGGCACCGGCAGCCGATCCAGGTATCGAATGTTGATCCGCTCCATCACGGTCACCCGGGGATCCTGGCGCAAGCCCCACGCCAGCTGGCCGTAGCCGACGTCGACCGCGATCACCCGCGCCGCTCCCCGCTGGAGCAGGACGTCGGTGAAGCCACCGGTCGACGCGCCGACATCGATGGCCGTCCGGCCGCTGGGATCGATCGCGAAAGCGTCGAGCGCCGCCGCCAGCTTTTCTCCACCGCGGCTGACGTACGGCGAAGTACCGGCGACCTCGATCGCCTCATCCGCCGTCACCATCTGGTCCGGTTCCCCCATCGTGACGCCAGCCACGCGCACCAGGCCGGCTCGAACCATCGCCTGGGCACGTTCGCGTGACGCCACCAGGCCTCGCTCGACGAGCGCCTGGTCGAGGCGGCGACGTTGCGCCACCATCATCGCCAGATGCCCAGCCCGATCACGATCCCCAGGAGCGCGCCGGCGATGACCTCGATCGGGGTGTGGCCGAGAAGCTCCCGCAGGCGTTCCTGGTGAATCCCTCGGTGGGCGATGAACAGGTCGTCGAGCAGGCGGTTGATGATGATCGCCTGCTGCCCGGCGGCGCGCCGGACGCCGGTCGCGTCGTACATCACGACGGTGCTGAAGATCAGGCACACGGCAAACAGGGGCGACTGGACGCCCTGCAGCCGGCCGATGATGGTGGCAAGCGAGACCACCAGCGCGGTGTGCGAGCTCGGCATACCACCGGCGGTCGCCAGCCGGTGCACGCTGAGCCGGTGCAGCACGACGGAATCGATGATCACCTTGCTCGCCTGGGCAATCGCCCAGGCGATGAGAGGCACGATGAAGTAGGGATTCTGAAGCAACGTCACGGGCTGGCCGCGCGCTCGACGGCCGGTGCCAGCTCATTCAGACGCCGCTCGGCGTCGTCAAGCAGCCGGGCGCATCGCCGCGCGAGTGCCAGGCCGCGCTCGAAGGTACGCACCGACTCTGCGAGATCCTCCTGTTCTTTGCCCATCAACGCCACCGTCCGTTCGAGCTCGGCGACCGCGGTCTCGTAGTCCATGCCGGCGATTTCGTCCATTTCCCTCTCCCTTTGGGGCAGGGCAGGGTGGGGGCTCACGAAGCCTCCTTGGTCGCCGCCTGGTCGGCCGATGGCCGGCGAATCTCGGCATCGGCGGCGATCCGCCCCAGGATGCCATTCACGAACTTGCCGGAGTCCGGGCCACCGAAGGTCTTGGCCAGCTCGATCGATTCGTTGATCGCGGCCTTCAGCGGGACGCTGGGCAGATAACGGATCTCAAAGGTCGCGATCCGCAAGAGCGTCCGTTCCACCTTGGCCATCTGGTCCAGACCCCAATTGCGCGACGCCTCCGCCAGCTGTCCGTCGATGTCGGACTGGTGGTCGCGCACCCCCTCGACCAGCACCCGGGCAAACTCTGCCACCTGGGCATCCGCGCGCGACTCGGCGACGTGATACTTCAGCGATCGCTCGACATCGCCGCCGTCGCTCTCGAGCTCGAATAACACTTTGAGCGCGAGCTCGCGGGCCAGGTGGCGCCGTCCCATCGCTACGAGTCCTCCGGGAACCTCACGTCCCCGACGAATACGTTGACCTCGCGCACTTCGAGACCGAGCATCTTATCGATGGCGTCCGCCACCTGTCGTTGCACCTCCGCCGCCACCGTCGGGACGTGGGCGGAATGATCGACGATCACGAACAGCTCCAGATTGAGGGCCTCGTTGCCGAGGTCGACCCGGACGCCCTTATGCGAGCTGCCCGCCGGCAGCACCCGGTGGCCGTCTCGTGCCTTGGCCGGATACATGCCAACGATGCCCTGCACCTGGCAGGCGGTCAGCGAGGCGATGTGGGCGATGACCTCGTTGGCCACCTTTACCGAGCCGAGTGGACGGTCAGGCATGTCGCCTCAGACCCGCTCCACGTAGTCGCCAGTACGGGTGTCGACGCGAATCACATCGCCCTGGTTGACGAAGAAGGGCACGGTCAGCGTGAGCCCGGTTTCGAGCGTCGCCGGCTTCCCGCCGCCGGACGCCGTGTCGCCCTTGTACCCGGGTGCGGTGTCCTTGACCTTCAGATCGACCGTCGTTGGCAGCTCGACGCCGAGGGGCTGCCCGTCATACATCAGCACATCGAGTGAGGTGTTCTCCTTGAGGTACTTCAAGGTGTCGCCCAACTGGTCGTCGCTGAGCGGGAGCTGATCGTAGCTCTCCAGGTCCATGAAGAAATGGCGGTCACCGTCGCTGTAAAGGTACTGCATGGCAACCTTCTCGATTCGCGCCCGGGCGAAGCGGTCTTTGTCGCGGAATTTCTGGTCGATGATGGCCCCCGTCCGAACGTTGCGGAGCTTGGTGCGAAAGAAGGTGTCGCCGCGGGCATTCTGGCCCTGCTGGAATTCGACCACGCTCCAGAGTCCCCCCTCCCACTCGATCGTCATGCCGTTCTTGAAATCACTGGGGTTGACCATGCCCGGTGGATTTTACCCGTAATTCGATTGGCGAACCCTACGGGGTCCCCAACCCGCCCGGCCGTCGCCGCGCTTCGATTTGGGCGAAGATGGCATTCCGAAGCTGCTGGGGATGGGGCACCGTACTCAGCATCTCGCCCCCCTCGCGGCCGGCCGACTCCAGCTCGATGTCGCCGAAGCCCCAGGTCCGGCCCCAGAGGCCTTGAAAGGTCGTCAGGTCCTGGATCCGGTCGATCGCGATCGAGCGCGAGAACTTGGAGATGATGCCTTCGTTGAGGATGACGCGCTGGTCGGTCAGGACGTACTCGTGCGCCCGCCAGCCCCAGTAATAAAGGTTGATGACGAAGATCGCGGCCAGGGCCACGCCCAGCATGAGGAACAGGCGCAGTTCGCCGGCGAGGGGCAGGAGCATCAGGATCACCAGCGCGACGATTGCGCCGACGATGGAGGTGGCGATCGGGCGCAGGAGGACGACCCAATGGCGAGAGGAACTGACCAGGATACGCTCGCCGGGAAGCAAGTCGCGGGCGTTCATGGCGCCTGACTGTAGAGGACCAGCAACGTCCCCAGGGTAAGGAACGGTCCGTAGGGGACGGCCTCTCTCATTCCGCGGATCCGAGTGATGAGCAGAATTATCGCGACAAACCCGCCCAGAAACACGCCGTAGAGCAACGCGTGGGCGACGCGCAAGTTCGAGAGGCCGGTTGCCATCCCGATGAAGACGGCGAGCTTGACGTCACCGAAGCCGAACGCCTCGGCGCCGAAGATCAGCTGGCCGCCAAAGTAGAGCAGTAAAAACACCGCGCCGGCGATCACGGCGGCAATTGGGGCGGTCCGCCAGTCGGGCCACGGCCAGGTGAAGGCCGCGGTCCATGGGGTGACAAAGGCGAGGGCGAAGGCGATCACCCAGCTCGGAAACATGACCAGGTCGAGGATGTAGCGGGTTTTGAGGTCGAACGCCAGCACCTGCACCAGGATGACGACGTAGACCGAGTCGATGAACAACAGCCGCTCCACGCCGAGCTGGAAGGCAAAGAGGAAGAAGAGGACAGCGCCCAGGGCCGGCATCAGGAGCACGTCGAGTTGGGACTGGTCGAACTCGATTTCCTCGATCCGGGCCAGCCGGCGGGACAGGTAGTTGAGGCCCACCCCAGTCACTCCACCGACGACCGCCCACCCCAGCGCGAACAGCAGGTGGTTCACGAGCTGAGGCGCCCGACCACCGCGCGCTCGAGGGCGGCCCGCATGGCCTCTTCGGGTGCCGGCTGATCGGTCCAGATCTCGAAGGCGGCCAGTCCCTGGAAGAGCAGCATCATCAGCCCATTGATCGCTCGGGCTCCTTGATCTCGAGCCCCCTGAACCAGGCGCGTCACCTGGGGCCGGTAGATGAGGTCGAAGACGAACTGCGCCGGCGTGATCCATTCGACCGGAAAGGGCACCGCCTCGCCGTCGCTGCCGACCGGGGTGGCGTTGACGACCAGGTCGACCTTGCGAACCAGCAGGGACAGCGAGCCGAGCGGCGCCGGACCGCCACTGCTGATCTCCAGATCGCGGCAGACCGCTCGCGCTTCCTCGAGGTCTCGGCTCGCAACCCAGATCTTGGTGGCCTCGGCACGCAGGGCATCGACGGAGGCCCGGGCTGCACCGCCGGCGCCCAGCACCAGGGCGTCCTTTCCCTTGACCGAGAAACCGGCGTCCTCGAGCGCCAGGCTGAAGGCTGGGCGATCGGTGTTCCAGCCAACCAGCGCGCCGGCCCGATGACTGATGGTATTGACCGCTTTAACCACGCTGGCTTCGGGCCCGAGGCCGTCGAGCAACCGCGTCACGGCGACGGTATGCGGCATGGTCACCGAGGCCCCCACCACGGTCGAATCAGCCCGCATCCTGGCAATCGCGGCCGGGAGGTCACCGGGCGCCACCGTTTGAGGCTCGCAGCTGGCGTTGATGCCGGCGGCGTTGAACCCGGCGTTATAGAGGCTGAGGGCCAGCTCGGCGTCGTCCTCCCCGCCCAGCAGGAGCAGCCGGGAGCCGCCCTTACTGGAGACCGTATTGCTTGAGGAGGCGAGCGAACTCTTCGTTGGTCTTGGCGTAGTGGTTGTGACCCTGGGGGTCGGAGAGGTAGAAGAAATAGCCGGTGTCCGCCGGTTGGAGCGCGGCATCAATGGCTTTGATGCCAGGGTTCGCAATAGGTCCAGGTGGAAGTCCGGTATGTAAATAGGTGTTATACGGCGAGTTGATCTTGCGGTCGTCGATCGTGACGGTCGACTGCCAGACGCCCTTGGCATACAGCACCGTGGCATCGATTTGGAGCGCCCAGCCGGCGGCCAGCCGGTTGTAGATGACGCTGGCCACCAGGGGCCGATCCTCCTGGAACCGGGCTTCCCGCTCGATCAGGGAGGCAATCGTCACGATCTGCAGGGCGTTGAGCTTGCGCGCGGCAGCCTGGCCCTGCCGCGTCTGATCCCACTTCAGTTTGAAGGCCTCGAGCTGCTGGGTGATCAGGTCTTTGGCGGTGCCGCTTCGGGGGATCAGGTAGGTATCCGGGAAGAGAAAGCCCTCGAGCGATGCGCCCGGCGGCAGGTCCTTGAGAAAGTCGTAGTTGAACTTTCCCTGCACCGCCAGCGCCGTGTAATCGGTGCCCTTGATGACACCGCCCTTGTCGAGCAAGGCCGCCGTCTTCTGGATCGTGTATCCCTCGGGGACAGTGATGAAAATCTCATCGGGGATGGCGGTCTGCAGGGCCGTCAGGATCTGGATCATGTTGAGGTTGCGGCTGAGCTCGTAGGCGCCGGCCTGAACGTTGCGGTCAAGGTGCTTGTAGCGGGCGTAGAGGTCGAACACGGTCACCGAGTCGATCAGGCCGGTGCGATGTAGGGTATCGGCCACTTCGTGGAAGGTGGCCCCCGGCGCGACCACGAATCGCACCTTGGAGTTCCCGGGGTTGGCCGGTTGGTGCAGCTGGTGGTCGACCCAGTTGTACCCGATCACGGCCGGGATGCCGAGCGCGGCCGGTAGCAGAAAGAGGACCACGACAAACCATTGCACGCAGCCGAGCGTACGGTTGCGCCGCCGGGGCGCTTGTTGATTCATCGGCGATCGCTTCGGGTCAGTCAGCGCTCCGGACCGCCATCTTCATCGCCTTCCTCGTCCTCTTCGAATTCTTCGAGCTGCTCGACCACCCGGTCGTGTTCTTCGTCGTCGAGGGTGACCAACGACTCGCCCTCACGCCGAAGGATGAGCACGCGATCCTCGTCGACCTCGGCCTGGAGCACGTAGTAGGTCTCGCCCTCGATCTCGACCACGTCGTGAACGAGATAGGTTTCCTCTTCGCCGGTCTTTTCGTTGACCAGCTCAATGGTTTGAACTTCACCGTTTGCTTCCGGAATCTCTGGCATTCAGCCTCCTGGTCCCCGACCAGCCCGGTAGTCCAGGTACCCCTGCAACAATAACGTCGCGGCCATCCGGTCGATCTCTTGCCGCCGCTTGTTCCGCCGTTTGCCCTGTTCGATCAGGTAGCGCTCGGCAGCCACGCTCGTCAGCCGTTCGTCCCAGTATGCTACCGGCCGCCCCGTCGCTCGCGCGACCTGGGCACCGAACGCCTGTGCCTGCTGCGCCGCGGCGTCCAGGCGACCGTCCATCAGCCGGGGCAACCCGATCACGATCATCGCCACCTCGTGGCGCTCGACCAGTTCCGTCAATGCTTTAAGGTCCTCGGGTTCCGACCGACGCGCGAGCACGCTCAGAGGCTGGGCGATCGTCCCGGATGGATCGCTAAGTGCGAGGCCGAGCCGGACGGTGCCCGGATCGATCGCCAGGATCCTCAAGGCGTCGTTGAGTTGCTGGAGACCTCCTCGATCTTGAGCGTGATGCGGGAGCTGAAGAACGGCAGCCACGGAAGCCCATACGGCGACTGCGTCACCCGGGCGTCGACGACGTTCGGCAGCGACTGCAGGAACGCGTGGGCCTTGGCTGGGCTCATGCCTTTCAGGTGTCCGCGGATGTTGCTCTGCAAGAAGACCGGGGTGTAGAAGCCGGATGCATGGCCGTTGAGCGTGATGTGACCGTCGCTGGTGGCATCGATGGCCTCGTACGTGGTGGTCACGTTGCTGGTCAGCTGCGATCCCTGTGAGATCTTCCGCTCGAGCGCGGTCTTCAGCATTTGCTTGATGACCTTATCGTCGAAAGCGACCCCGTCTCCGGCCACTTTGACGGTGACGGTGAACCCGGGAACCTCCTCGCCCACTTTGTGATCCGATGTTACGTTCGCCTGGACGCCCTTGCCTACCAGGACCAACTTCAGGCCCTGTGCCTTGCTGTTCAACTGGTCGGTAATCCGCGGCACAGCGTCCCTCGAGTAAGCGTCGCGGATGCTATCGAGGTCGGACTGTTGAATAACCGTCGCTGTACGCGCATCGGCCCCTCCACTGATGGCCTGGGGGTTATCAACGTTAGCCACGAACCCCAAGTCGCCGGTAATGTACCGAATCGTGTCAGGGTCAGTATTCCCGCTGGCACCGGCCTGTGAAGCGACCACCGCGACCGCCGCGGGCTGAGACGACCTCACGCTGACGTCCTTCTGGGTGACGTAATGCTTCCCGCCGCTTGTATAAACGTCCGTTTTAGCCGGAACGGTAAATGAACAGTTGCTCGGACAATCCGTGGTGAACGTGACTGAACCGGACGAAGCAACAGCGGGAATCGGTTTTTGACCAGTCGGCGTGCCAGGGAGGTTCTGCGATTCCTCCGCATGGAGCGCCTGGGTCGCGAACTGGTTCGCTGAGCCCGAGGAAGCGCCAGTTACACCGAGAAGGGTGACATCTTGCTTGACGGGCGTCCCTGACACCACAAGCGTGGCGGTAGCGGTCGGCAGGTAGGTGATGCCGGCGATGAGACCGAGGACGACCAGGACGCCCGCGGCGATCAAGTACGGGCGGTAGACCCTCAGCGGCGGGCCCGAGGCGGCCGGGCGCGGGGGTTGCGGCGGTTTGCGTGGCGTTCCAGAGAGGACGGAGGCTTCGCGGGGACGGTCCAGTGTCGCCACTCCGCGTGGCCCCCCCGAGACCGGGGCGACCGGCTGAAGGCTCGTCGCGACGGCAGCAGGCGCGGCCGGAGGGGCACTCACAGCCGGGACCGGCGAGGACTCAGCCACCGCCCCGGGCTGGTGGACCTCGCCGCCAGTGTCGTAGGCCGCCAAGGTCGGATAGGCGGCAAAGCCGGCCTCCAGGGCCATTCCCTGAAGCCTGGCGTCACCACTGACCAGGTTCACTCGCTTGCCGTAGCTGTCGGCATAGCGCTTCAAGAGTCGGAAGCTCATCGCGCTCTGGAGGGCTTTGGCACGCTCCGGGACGACGAAGGTGACCTCATCCTCGACACTGAGATCACGCAGGCGATCGACGAGGTCGGTGATTTCCTCGTCGGCTTCGACGTACAGCAGTTTGGCCAGAGTCTTCACAGTTTTAACACGTCGCCGTCTTTCATACCGGAAACGTCACCGGTTGTCGAGTTGTTACGGTGTCAGGTTTTCTCTGTCGGGGGTCAGACCTTCATGACTTTGAGGACCTTGCGCATTAGCCCGAACAACGGCGCCTGCTCCTCGGATTGCTGCTGGATAGCGTGGTACGCCAAGCCCATGGGCGTGATGTCCTGACCATCGAGCAGCAGCCCGGTGGAATCATAGATCCCCCGGATATCGATCGGCCGGAGGACGTTCACTGTGGGTGTCCGAGCGAACGGAAGTTTGTCCTCCCAGCGAAAGGCCTGCAGCTGGTTCCTGACCTCGGGTAGGGCGCTGCCTCCTCCCGCCAGGTAGATGGCGGTCGGAAGCCGGTCCCCCTTCGACATCTCCTGAAGGGTTATCGCGACCCCCTCGACCAGGACCTCGGCGTCGCGGGCCAACACTGCGGTGACTTTCTCGGCGTGCTCGACCGGCAGCTCCCCTTTCGAGTGACGGAGCTTGACCGCCTCTGCGTCGGCGAAGGAGATGCCGAAGCGCGACGCCAGCTTCTTGGTGAACACCCGCCCGCCGATGGGGAACATGCGGGTACCTTCGACCCCGCCGTTGCGAATCAGGGCGATGTCGGTGGTCCCGCCGCCGATGTCGATGAAAATGCCGCCGAAGTCGTAGACCTCGTCGGTCGCGGCACAGCGCGCCATCGCATATGGCTCGGCGACGGTGGCGATTAGCTCCAGGTCCAGCTCCGAGGCAATCGTCTGCAGAGCGCCGACGTGCGTCAGCGGAGCGAAGGTGTTGAACACGGTGATCACCATCGTGCGACCCTGGAAACCCGAAGGGTCATTCACTACGTATCCGTCGATGCGGACGCCGGTGACCGCCGAGTTGATCAGCTTGACGTTTACGTCCGGCACTCCGAGCTCGAGGCTCATCGCGTGCTGCGCCTCGCGCATAGCCCGCTTCTGGACCAGCTGGAGTGTCTGCAGCAGCTCGACCTCGTTGATCTTGAGGTTGGGATCAGCCCGCGGAATCGTCACCGTCGTGCTCAGTCCCTTGACCTGTTCGCCAGCGATGCCGATGACCGCCTGCCCGGGGATGGTGTCGCACATATCCTCGGCCTGGGACATGGCGCGGTCACAACTGTCGATGATCCCTTGGATGTTGGCGGGCACGCCGCCCTGCATGTCGGTGATTTCTTGCCGCTGGCGCGAGGCGCCGAGCACCACGCCGTTGCGTCCCTCGCGCTTCACCACGAGGGCCTTGATGTATTCGGTGCCGATGTCGAGCGCCGTGTAGTAGTTCTCGTAATCGGCGCCACGGCGCAGGCGCTTGATGCGGTCCTTGATCTTGATCATGGGTTTTCTTTCAAATGCTGGCGCACATAGTCTTGCAGCGACGTGAAGGCCTCGTCGACCCGGGCGGGATCGATGCCGCCACCCGCACCCACCTGGCCTTTGCCCCCGCCCTTCCCTCCGACCACCTGGCGGAACGCCTGGACCAGATCGTTCACCGGCAGTCGACTGGACAGGGGGCTCGCGACTTTCACTGCGAAGTTGCGACCGGCGACGACGATGGCGACGCCGTTGCCATTGGCTCGGTTGAGCGCCTGGTCGGCGAACAGCAGCAGGTCCTTTTCGCCGTCGTCGACTCGCTGCAGCATCAACCGGACGCCACCGACGTCGGCCTCTTCGAGCTGAGCACCGCCGCCAGCCGCAAGCTTCTGCCGAAGGCTGGCGGCTTCCTTCTCGAGACGCTTGACCTCGGCTTGCAACGCAGTCACCCGCGACGGCAGCTCCGCTGGTGCCGTCCGTAGCGCGTCGCCAAGTTCGCGAAGCACCCGTTCGTCGTCACGGACCTGCTGCTCCGCCGCCGCGCCGGCACGCATCTCGATGCGGCGAACGCCCGCGCCGATGCTGCGGTCGTTGGAGATCAGGGCAAGGCCGATGTCGCCGCTCCGCTCGACGTGCGTCCCTCCGCAGAGTTCACGCGCCCAATCGCCGAAGGAGACGACCCGGACCAGATCGCCGTACTTTTCGTCGAAGAGCGCGACCGCGCCGGTTTTGATCGCCTTCTCGAGCGGGAGCTCCTCGACTCGGCGCACCAGGTCCGCACGGATCTTCTCGTTGAGCAAGCGAGACACGCGATCGACCTCGTCCGCGGTCAAGGCACGCGGAAAGCGGAAGTCGAAGGTTGCGTGATCGGGTTGAACCGAGGAACCAGCCTGGACAGCCTCCTCGCCCAGGACATCGCGCAGCGCCCGGTGTAAGAGGTGCGTGGCCGAGTGATGTCGCGCCACCGCCTGGCGTCGGGGGGCATCCACCGCTGCATGGACTCGATCGCCTGGCTTCAGCCGGTCAGCGGCGACCTCGACGCGATGCCGAATTGCCTCGCCCTGAGGTTGCACATCGATGACCCGAGCCGTGGTGCCCTTCCAGGTCAGCAACCCGGTGTCGGCCGTCTGTCCGCCGCGCTCGGCGTAAAAGGGCGTCTCGTCCAGGAAAACGTCCGCGTGCTCTGGCTGTCCGGCCACCGGGAAAACATCCGTGACCGTGGCATCGCTTTCGAGCCGGTCGTATCCGACGAACCGGCTGGCGCTCCTGGCGAGCGGCGCGGTGAAGCCGCCGGTGGCGACCCGGCTGCGATCACGCTGACTCTGCATCAGGGCAGCCACAGCCTCGAGGTCGACGCTCACGCCGCGCTCCGTGGCGAGTTCGGTAGTGAGTTCGATCGGGAAGCCAAGCGTGTCATGGAGGTAGAACACTTCTTCGGGGTTAAGAGTTCCGCGCTGGAGCAAAGGCTCTATTCGCTCCATTCCCTGGCGCAGCGCCACCCCGAAGCGCTCTTCTTCCGTCCGTACTGCCTCAGCGATCCGATCGACCTGCTTTTTGACTTCGGGATAGACGTCACCCAGCAAGCGGGCAACGATTGGCACGCCTGACGACAGGTGGACGCCCGGGCCGAGCCGGCGTGCGTGCACCATGCCTCGACGGATGAGGCGGCGAAGGACATAGCCCCGCCCGTCATTGGCAGGCGCGACGCCATCGGCCAGCAGCATCGCACTGCCCCTTGCGTGATCGGCCATCACCCGGAGCGAGGCGTCGCTATCGCGGTTGCTGCCGTAGGGTTTGCCGGCTTGTTCCGAAAAATGCTGGATCAGCGGCTGGAAGGCATCCGTCTCGAACACGCCCGGGCGATATCCGTTGGCGACGGCCGTGATGCGCTCGAGGCCCATCCCGGTGTCGATCCCCTTGCGTTCCAATGGGGTTCGTTTACCCGACTCGTCGCGATTCCACTGCATGAAAACAAGGTTCCAGATTTCAAGGAAGCGGTCGCAGTACTCGCAGTTGGGGCCGCAGTCCGGGCGCCCGCAGCTGTACTCCTCACCCCAGTCGTAGTGAATCTCGGAGTCCGGACCGCATGGTCCAGTCGGGCCAGCCGCCCAGAAGTTGTAATCGTCGCCAAAGCGCCGGATGCGCTCTTCCGGAACTCCCGTCTTTCTCCAAATGTCGAAACTCTCGTCGTCGTCGTTGTGAATGCCTGCCCACAGCCGCTCCTTGTCGATGCCCAGCTCCGTGGTTAAGAACTCGTAGGCGTAGGGAATTGCCTTCTCCTTGAAGTATTGGCCGAAGGAGAAGTTGCCGAGCATCTCGAAGAAGGTCAGATGGTGCCCGTCGCTGCCAACAACGTCGATGTCGACGGTGCGGAAGACTTTCTGGCAGGTGGTCACTTGCGGAAAGGGCGGCTTTGCCTGGCCGAGAAAGTACGGCTTGAACGGCACCATTCCCGCACTGGTGAACAGCAGCGTAGGATCGCCGAACGGGATCAAAGGGGAGCTCGGTAACACCTTGTGGTCCCGCTCTTTGAAGAAGTTGAGAAAACGCTGGCGGACTTCCGCGCTCGTCATATCTGGCCTGGGCGCTTCGTCATTCTACTGAGTTCGAATCCTAGCGACCCAGCCATTTTCACGATTTGCCGCTGAGACCCAGGAAAAGTGATGGCGGATCGGACTCAGCAGCCGTGGAGGCCGCCCGGTTGGCTCGACCAAGTGAACGCCTGGATTCAGGACAAATTGAAAGAGAAGGGCATTCGGTTGACTGGGCCCACCGAGCAATATCACCTCCGTCCCTGGTCTACCGTGTTGCGCATACCCACGACTCAGGGCGACGTATATTTCAAAGCCCCTGGGCCTGTGCTCGTCCACGAAGCGGCGCTCACCCAAGCGCTGTCTGAGTGGCGCCCCGATTGCATCCTGTCGCCGCTGGCTGTCCAGCTGGAGCGAGGATGGATGCTGTTGCCGGACGGAGGGACAAGGCTGCGGGACGTGGTCCGGGCCGGAGGTGACAGCCGACCATGGGAGACGGTCCTCCCCGTCTACGCTGCCCTGCAGATGGACATAGTGTCACACCGTGAGGAGCTCCACGCACTCGGCGTGCCTGACCGGCGCCTGGCGTTGCTTCCGTCGCAGTTTGAGGGACTCTTAAGAGATGAGCAGGTTCTGGGAATCAATCAGGCCAATGGCCTTACAAGGGACGAGCTGGAGCGCCTGAGTGAGCGTGTGCCTGCGCTGACGGCGATCTGTCAAGAGCTGGCGCGCCATGACATCCCCGAGTCCCTGGGCCATCAAGACCTTAGCGACGGGAATATTTTCGTGCGCGATGATCACGCGATCTTCTTTGATTGGGGTGACGCCAGCATTACCCATCCGTTCTTCAGCATGCGCGCCGTAGTGGTGAGCGTGGAGACGACGCTGGATCTTAAGGAAGGGCCGGCGCCAGTGCCACTCCGGGACGCCTACCTCGATCCGTGGACCAGGCGTATCGCACGGGAGGACCTGCTCATGGCATTCGAGCTGGCGCAACGGATCTGGATGATCCCCACTGCCCTTGCCTGGCATCGCGTCGTTTCGAGCCTGCAGGCTGAGGAGCGGGATGAGTATGCGAATAGGGTCCGCTGGTTGCTGAAAGAGTTCCTCGACGCCGAGGAGTGAGTCGACATCCTGGCCTATCTTTTTGGTTCCTGAACCGCGATATCTGGCGCAGCTTGGTGCTCGCTCAATCGCACCCAGCTCCAGCTCCTGGTTACCACGATTGTTTCAGAGGGCCCGTTACCGAACATTCCCCGCCTGCCTTATAGGAGCGTGGTCCATGGAGGTCCAGTTGCGTCGATATAACCGGCTGGCGCTCGTGAGCGGCGGGCTGGGATTGTTCGCCTTGGTCGCTCTTATCGGGTTCTTTGCGGTGGCCGGCGGGTCTGGCCAGTTGACGACGGCCATCCCCTTCTACGCAATGTTGGGGCTTACCATTGCGACCTCAGCGGCCGCGATCGTCTCTGGACACCTAGCCAGGGGCGAGATCCGGCGCTCGACAGCTCAGGCTGGTAAGGGCCTGGCCATGGCTGCACTCGTTGCCGGATATGGCTTCGTTGTGATAGCCGTGCTAACTCTGCCGCTCACTCTTTTCATGTTGGCGTACCTGGGCTGTCAATCCCAGGGTCCAGGCTCTTGTAGCTGACGCGGTCACATCGAACCGATCAGATGGTGGAGAGCTTTAGTGAGTGGATCGGCCGCGTTACTCAAAAGAGTTGCTAATCCTGACCAGTTGACCCAGCCATCGCCTTCACGCCCAGTGGCTTCCAAAACACGGTTCAACCAGACCCTCTGGCATCGCCGTCATTCCTGTCCTTCCAAGCGTCCTTAAGCAGGCGCTCGACTTCCCAACCCACTGGCGTGCGTCGCGTTCGCGTCGTTGGGGGATTTCTCGTAGTTGCTGTTTAAGGTTAAGCGGGATCGGGCGACCCCGCGGACCGAACAGGGCCGGGAACTCGCCCGGCCCTCTCGCGAGTCTCTACGACATCAATCGTTGCCGCCGTTGTCACCGCCGTCACCGTTCTCGTCATCGACCGGCAGGAAGTACCGCTTCAGCGTCCAGTGGGCGACGTTATCACCCAGATGGACGCCGGCTTCGACGGATCCTCGGAAGTGGTAACCATTCCAGACGCGGGCGTCGACGATCTGCCGCAAAAGATCTCTGACCGTCGCAAAGTGCTGAGAGGTTGTGAGCGTGTTGGCCCCGCCTTGCGAGCCGGGAATGTCGACGTTGATTCGCTTCGTTCCTAACAGCGTGGCAAAGACGTCAGCCATGGCGCCGGTGAGGCAGCCGTGGCCCGACAGGTAATCCGGGTGGTTTGGGGTCGTGAGGAGTGGCAGCCATGTTGGATCGGCCACCG
>Ga0209009_1000102_pt1 | contig 35928 bp, 36 predicted proteins | sample BlaSpr_A8_OM3_M2_FD_187979 | JGI IMG/M metagenome (GOLD analysis project Ga0209009, IMG submission 187979) | Forest soil microbial communities from Thunder Bay, Ontario, Canada - Black Spruce, Ontario site 2_A8_OM3_M2 (SPAdes) (version 2) | ecosystem: Environmental > Terrestrial > Soil > Boreal... | reverse complement strand
TCATCGAAGAGCTCGACGCGCTCTCACTCAAGCCCGAAGCGAAGGCGAAGATTCTTCGCGAGAACGCAGCGCGCTTGCTCAAGCTCGAGCTGGCTTAGGTGCAGCTCAGCCTGTTCGCGCCCGCGCGATAACCGTTAGTTTCGGCGGCGTCGCGATCCATCGGCCGTCCTTCTCCCGGCGCAACTTCCAGCCCTCCTCGTGGACTTTTCGGTGGTGCGTCCCGCAAACGAGCCCAAGGTTGTCCAGCTTCGTCGGCCCGCCATCGGCCCAGTGGATCAAGTGATGGCCGTCACACCAGGGCGCCGGCCGGTCACACCCGGGGAAGACGCAATGATGATCTCGCGCCACGAGCGCGCGGCGCGTAGCCGGCGGAATGCTCCGGGCCGCATGCGTGATCTCCTGCTCGAGCTCGCCAAGTCCGGTGATGCGGGTGAGCGCCCCGTCGCATGCCAGGCGCCGAACTGTCTCCGCGGGAACCGTGCCGCCCCACTCGAGCTGACCCGCCGGCGCGCCATCGATGCCCGCCAGGGTGTCGAGATCGGCCTTGATGATCAACTGCGGGCGCGGACCGGCGCCATCCGGATGGCCCTGACCGGCGCCGCGCCGGCAATGTGTGACGAGGCCATCGGCCAGCCGCTGTCCCGGGGTTCTCTCGTCGCCTTTCGTCGGCCTGGCATAGGGCTCGAGCGCGGTGCGGACGATCTCGCCGCCCTCGGCGTCGAGCAGGCCGTCGATCCGGACCAGGCCGTCGACCGGCTGGCCGATGCGCAGGTACCGCCGCTCGTGCGCGCGGTTCGCCTCGGCGAGCGCCGCCTGGGCGTCGACCTTGTGTTCGAAGTTCTTGGCAACACCGAGGAACTGGCTGGGGTCCATCGTCTCGGCGGACTTCAGCAGCGTCCCCTCGGCCCTGCGGACCTGGGCGGCGCCGACGGTCTGGGCGGTCCGGGCCATGGTCACGGCATGCTGGTACCCGATCTCACCGCGAGCCAGGGCCTCTTCCGTCCTGGGTAGCTCGTTGAGCTGGCGGGCCACCTCGACGCGCTCCGCGGCCGCGCCGCCTGACAGTTTGCCGTTGACGCGTAACCACGGGATCATGCCGACGAACCCGTCGGCCTTGTAGCCGCCGGCCTTCTCGAACCGGCGCGTGGCATCAGCGCATATAGCCTCGGTCCGGTCGATGATCTCGCGGCTCTTGATGATGACGCCACCGAGCTGGCCGGTCGGTTGGTCGGCCAGCCACGCCGGCAAGTCTCTGAGGCCCGAGATGATCCGGTCGAGCGGCGACTCGCTGGACCTGCACATGCTTCCATCCTGCGCCATGGTCGCGACAGCTGTATGTCGTAATGGACGCCCTCGCCGAAAAATTCGTACGAATTGGCAAACTCATTTCGCCTGACCTTCCGAGCAGACCACGCCGTCGCCCGGCGATGGATCTGTGCGGCTGTTCCGCCGCTGGCGACCAAAGTCACACGGTGATTTAACCGGGCGGGTGCGTCGTCCAGCGGCCCATCGCGCACTCGGCCGAAATCACGACGGCCTCGTGTGTGCGTACAGGCCGCATGCGACGCCCGCCCGATTTCGCGCGAAAGCGCGGCTCGGCCTGCGGCCTCGCTGAATCCGCTACCCGCGGGTCGCAGTGGCCGCATAATGCACGCGATGCCCCGCGGCTACCCGCGCTACGTGCTCGCCGTTATGGTCGGCATCAACTTCCTCAATTACCTGGACCGCTACATCCTGCCGGCAGTCGCCACGAAGATCCAGGCGGAGTTTCACCTCACCGATAGCCAGGTCGGCTTGCTCGGGAGCGCCTTCCTGCTCGTCTACGCCGTAGCGACCATCCCGTTTGGCATCTGGGCTGACCGCGGCGTGCGCAAGACCGTCATTGGCGTTGGCGTCACCATCTGGAGCCTTGCCACGCTCTTCACCGGTCTGGCTCGCAGTTACGCGCAACTGTTTGCGGCGCGCGCCGTGATGGGAATCGGCGAAGCGAGCTACTACCCCGCGGGCACGGCGCTGCTTGGCGATTATTTCCGGAAAGAGGGTCGGGGTCGAGCCATGTCGATCTGGGCCTCCGGCACCGCGGTCGGCATCGCTGTTGGCTTCGCGGGCGGCGGGATCGTGGCCAGCTTCCTCGGCTGGCGTGCCGCCTTCTACCTGACCGCGGTTCCCGGGCTGGTCTTCGCTGCCCTCGCCTTCGGGCTGCGCGAGCCCCTCCGCGGCGCCGCGGAGGCGCGAGGACCGCAGGTCGGTAAGCCCGCGTCGATCAACTGGCGGACGTTCGTAGAGCTACTGCGGATTCCGACGCTGCGGGCCACTATCGCTGCGGAGACGGCTCTGTTTTTCGTGCTCGGCGGTGCCGCCTTCTGGCTGCCGACCTACCTGCAGCGGCGCTTCGCCCTGGGAACCGGAACGGCCGGAACCCTCGCTGGCGGCGTGCTCGTCGTCGGGCTGTTGGCCGGCTCGCTCCTGGGAGGAACGATTGCCGACCGGCTCGCGATCCGGAGGCGCTCCGCCAGCAACCTCGTGGTCGGCGTTGCGGGCTTCATGCTCGGCGCCGTCTTCGTCGCCCTGGCCCTATTGATGCCCAGCCTGGCGCTCTTCGTCCCAATGTTCCTGCTGGGCGCCGCCTGTTTATATCTCTACAACGGTCCGTATACCGCGGTCAAACAGAACATTGTCCTGCCGACGGTTCGCGCCACAGCGGTCACCGTCGCCCTTCTAATCGAGCACTTGCTCGGGGACTCGTACGCGCCGTTTGCGATCGGCAAGCTATCCGACGCGTTGCATAATCTGCAACTCGCGCTACTGATCCTGTTGCCGCCGCTGCTCGTCCTGGCGGCGGTCTTTGCTGCGCTCGGCCTACGCCATGAGGAGACTGACGGCCGCGCTATGGAAACGCGATGGGCCGCGGGCGCGACTCAGACCCCGTGAAACAGGTCGTCTTCTGTAAGTCGGTCGCCTGCTCCAACCAGCGAGAAGACCTCCGTGTCACCCTGACTCGCCACGAATTTCCGTAGCGGATCCCACTCCTGCGTTTGCGTCCGGTGACGGGCGAAAGCGCGTAGCTTCGCTTCTTCGAAGCCCTTGATACGCACGCGGGTCGTAATCGGCGGCTGCGGCGGAAGCTTGAGCGAGTCAACCGCCATCGTGGTTGCCGTCTGAAAATAGAGCTTGGTCGGTGACCAGGGCGCGATCCCGAGCGCGAGCGCCTCGAGCTCGTATGCCGTTGCATCGCCGGCCAGGGCGCACGCCTGGACCGTCATGCGGCTGACGACTTTGTGGTCAGGATGCCCGTAGGCGCCCTCGGGGCCAAACGTGACGACCACCTGCGGCCGGTGGCTGCGAAGCACGCGCACGATGTCGCCCAGAAAACGTGTCCGAACCGCATCGACCTCCTCGACTTTCTCGAGGGCGCCATCCGGATAGTCAAAGATTTCAAGAAAATCAACCCCAAGTTCAGCTGCGGCGTCGCGAAGCTCGAGAGCGCGAACGTCCGTGAGCTGGCGAAGATCGCCGGCGGCCCGACCATTCCAGAGGCCGGCGCCGCCGCGGGTCATGGTGACCAGGCTGACCGTCGCGCCCTCGGCACCGTAGCGCGCGATCGTCGACGCGCAGCCGAAACACTCGTCGTCCGGATGCGGCATCACCACCATCAGGCGCTGGCCGTCACGCTGCATGTCCGAACGATAATGAACGGGTGCCAGCACGCCGCAAGTCCGGCCGCGCCCGAAGGACGTTCTCGGCCGGCGGCGTGGTCTACCGGCTGACTACGCGAGGACCCGAGGTCGCGCTGATCAAGGCGGACGGCCGGTGGAGCCTACCGAAAGGCGGCATCGAAAAGGGCGAGAAGCCCGAAGCGACGGCGCTGCGCGAGATCGCAGAGGAAACTGGGCTGCCCCTCAACCAGCTGCGCCTGATCCGGCGCCTGCCCGACGTGAGCTACGCCTTTGGATGGCACGGCACGGTCGTCTTCAAGACGGTGACGAACTATCTCGTTGAGCTGAGCGGCGACGCGGCGCTGGCTCCCCAACTCTCCGAAATCGAGGACGTGCGATGGTTCCGCCCGGACGTGGCGCGCCGCACCATTAGCTTCAGGAACTGGGGGACGACGCTGGATGCGGCTCTCGCGAGTCTCAGTGGTTTGGAGCAGGCCTCCTGAGCGTCCTCCTCGTTCTTCACAATGGCTTGTTCCGCACCGGGCTGGTGATCACCGCGATCATCGGCGTCTGGGGTCTCGTGACCTACTTTCGGAAGCAGCCGTCCGGCGGCAGCTTCCGCGCCACGTTGGTCCTGACCGAAGCGCTATTCATCAGTCAGGGCCTCGTGGGAGTGCTGCTGTTCGCAAACGGGCGGCGTCCTCATGACAACCTTCACTGGCTCTATGGCGTCCTGCTGGTGATCGTTCTCCCGATCGCGATGAGTTACGTCTCGGGACGCGAGCCGCGCCGGGAACCGCTCGTCTATGGCATCGCCGGCCTGTTCATGGCCGGCCTGACCATTCGCGCCTTTACGACCGGCCACTGAAAAACGAGAGAGGGGCCCTTTCGGAACCCCCCTCGTTACCGCTGTCTAGCGGCTCTTACGGGTCGCTTTCTTGGCCTTCTTCGTGGCCTTCTTCCTGGTCGCCATGCGTCACCTCCTTATCGCGTGAGCGGCGAACCGCGGCGCATCCGTTGTGCGCCTTAGATCTGATAACGCTCAGTCCAAAACGATCTTGCAGATTCGCAACGTGCGCGGCTCAGAAAAGACGCAACTGGTCGACCTGGTCCAGCGGTTTCGCGCGCAAGCCACGCCGTCGCAGGTGCATGGCGAGCTCTTCGTCGAAGCCGAGCACCGTGTACGTCATCGTTGCATTGACCTGCTCGGCGTAACAACAGAGTTCTTCGAAGTCCGCGTGATCCGAGAGCGGAAACACGGCATCGACCTCCAGGCGAGCCTTCAGGCTCGTGTCCATGGCCCAACCGGTCAGCGCCGCCGTTTTGAATTCACCAACCAGGTCTGTGAGGCCACTGCGACGAGCTGACGGTGGCGTGATCACGACTGTCGGCCGGCCGACCGTCTCTCCGAGTCGATGGTATGGAGGCAGGTCGCAACCGAGCTCTCGATACACTTCCGTCACGCCGAATAACGATGGATGGAGCGCGATGAGCAGGCCTTCCGCTGCCAGCGCCGACAGGATCTCCTGTCCTTTACCCAACGAATAACCGAGGAGCACCGGGGTCGCGCCGCCGTCACGGACGCCTTTGCACCAGGCAATCACCGCGGCGATGACCTCGGCCGTGTCCGGAAAACGATAATGCGGCTTGCCGAAGGTGCTCTCCAGCACGAGAACCTCGGCCGGCACCGGTTCCGCCGGCGCGCTGGTGAAGCCCGCGCGGGTCTTCAGATCGCCGGTGTAGAGAACGCGCCCGAAGTCGGTGTCGACCAGGGTCTGCGCCGATCCGAGGACGTGGCCGGCGGGGTAGAGCGTCACGGCGCAACGGTCCAGGGCGATCGACTGACCGTACGGAAGGGCCTCGACCATACCGGTGGAGCGCCGGCGATGGGTGACCAGCCGGCGCGTCGCCGCCGTGGCATAGGCCAGCGGGTGGGCGGCGACATGGTCGCTATGAGCATGACTGATGACCGCTCGTGGCCGTGGCTTACGTGGATCGAGCCAAAGCCGTTGCTCGGGAAGATAGACGCCGGTGTCCCACAGGATCGGGTAGGCGATCAACGCTTTGTCTTACTCGGTTGCGGCGGCGCGTTCGAAGAGCTCGTCGCGAAGCGCGCAGTAGGTGCAGAAGCGCTGGCCGGGAGGCCCGGCAAAGACGCCGGTCTTCCCGCAGGTGGGGCAGGTCTCCTTCTCCGCCTCCACCGGCGCGTCCACAGAGGTGATCTCGAGGAGTGACGGCTCTTCAACCGCGAGATCGGCCATCTCGACCTCGTCCGCGGCGACCTGACGGTCGGCGGCAGCCTGAATGGCAGTATCGCTGAGGGTGGGCACTGGAGTGGCCAGGGGTGGCGCGTCGGGCGGTGGTTGTGACGCGGTGGGGGCAGGTTCAGCCTCCACCCTGGGCCGGAACAGCCGGGTCAGCCAGCCGAGCACTCGCGGCTACGGTAGAACACTGGAGCGGCCCTGTCAAATACCGGGCTAAACGGCCAGGTCGAGTTGGAGGGGCTCAGGAGGCGGCTCGGCCCGCCATGAGCGCCGGTCGGCGACCCCGTGGCGGCGTTTGAGCTCCGCCACGGCGGCTGTCACCGGGGCCTTCGCCGCGGGCGGGGCATAGACCCCCGGGAACAGCTCCCGGTAGCGCGGAAGCAGGTGCGGGTACTCGCGCCCGAGGAACTCCATAAAGTGTTCCTTCGTCCCAGGTTTCAAATAGACAATATTCGCCCAGACAAAGCACGCTCCGGCTTCCGCGGCAGCCGCCACCGTCGCTTCCAGCTGCTTGGGCGAGTCAGAAAGTCCCGGAAGGACGGGCGCCATCCCGACGCCGGCCTCGATCCCCGCGTCGACCAGTGCCCTGAGGACCCGCAAACGTTTCCGAGGCGGGGGAGTTCCTGGTTCGGTCTTTGCCCAGACGGCCTCGTCGACGGTGGGAACGCTGAAGCACACGGTCGTCTTCGCCCGCCGGGACAGATCAACCAGGACGTCGATATCGCGCAGCACCATCGTTCCCTTCGTGATCAGCCCGATCGGCGTGCGGAAGTCGCGAAACGCTTCCAGGCAGCGGCGCGTGAGCCGATACGTCCCCTCGATCGGCTGGTAAGGATCAGTCGCCGTGCCGAAGGCGACGGTGTCGCGCTTCCAGCTCCGGCTGGACAACTCGTGTCGGAGCACTTCCGGCAGATTGACTTTGACGCCGATTCGCGCAGAGAACCCGACGCGCGGGTCGCGGTCGGCGAGCTTGGCATGGGCGCGCGCAAAACAATAGACGCAGCTGTGAAAGCAACCCTGGTAGGGGTTGAGCGACCAGTTGAAGCCCATGTGTTGGACGCGGTTGAGGGCGGATTTGGCGACGATCTCGAAATACTCGCTGCGAGGCATGGGTTTTCCATGATAGAACATACGTTCGATCGTCGAGACTTTCCCCATAATGGAAGCAGCCATCTATGAATGTCCTCGTCTGCGTGAAGCAGATCCCCGATCCGAACGTTCCCGGAAAGCTCGACCCCCAGACCAAGCGCCTCGTTCGTGAGGGCGTCGACGTGGTGCTGGATCCGGGTGACGAGCATGCGGTCGAAGCCGGCCTGCAGACAGTCGAGAAAGACCAGGGCGAGGTGACGATCATCTCGATGGGCCCGCCGCGGGCGATGGAGGCGATCCGTCGGGCTCTCGCGATGGGCGGCCATCGCGGCATCCTGATCACCGACCCGGGGCTGGAGAACTCGGACGCGCTGAGCACGGCGCGAGCGATCGCCGCGGCGATCAAGGGACAGAGCTACGACCTGATCATCTGCGGCACGGAGAGCACGGACGGATCATCGGGAGCGGTGCCGGCGCAACTCGCCGAGCTTCTCGGGCTGCCGCTGCTCAGCTTCGCCAAGAAGCTAGAGGTCGCGGACGGCAAGGCGCAGATCGACCGGCAGACCGATGATGGCTACGACGTGGTCGAGGCGCCGCTGCCCGCGGTCGTCACCGTGACCGGCGGCATCAACGAGGCTCGCTATCCCGCCCTGCGGGGCATCATGCAGGCGAAGAACAAAGAAGTGAAGCAGGTCGGGCTCCAGGACATGGGGCTCGATGGAAAGGCGGGCAAGGCCGCCCTGACCGAGGAGGTCGTCGAGATCAACCCCGCCGAGGCGCGCAAAGCCGGAGAAGTCATCGAAGACAAGGGCGAAGGGGCGAAACGAGTCGCCGATTTTCTCCAAGCCCTGAAGGTCATCTGATGGCGGGCACCTGGGTCTTTGCCGAAACCGTCGATGGGACGCCCGCGCCCGTCGTCCTCGAGCTCCTGACCAAAGCGCGGTCCCTTGGGGAGACGACCGCGATCGCACTCGGCCCGAGCGCATCACAATCAGTCGAGACGCTCGGCAAGTACGGCGCCAAGAAGGTCTACGTTCACGAGGACGCCGCGTTCCGAGATATCCTCGCGACACCCGCTGTCGACCTGCTGACGAGATTGATTCAGACGGACCAGCCGGATTTGATCCTCTTCGGCATGACCTACGACGGTCGCGATGTCGCCTCGCGGCTCAGCGCCCGCCTCTCGACCGCGCTGATCGCCAACGCCACGGATGTCGTGAAGAAAGACAGCGGGTGGGCGGTCGTCACGCCAGTATTCGGCGGCACCATGCTGGTGACCACGGTTCCGCGGGCAAAGGCGCCGACCCTGGTCCTGATCCGTCCCAAGGCCGTCACGGCCGAGCCGGCTGCGTCGGCAACCGCACCGCAGGTCGAGACGCTCACCGAGCCGATCGACACCAGCAAGCCGGTCGCGCGGGTGCTGCGCCGTGAAAAGGAAAAAGCGAGCGGTCCCAAGCTCGAGGATGCCGCGATCATCGTCAGCGGCGGGCGCGGGCTCGGCGCGCCGGAGAATTTCAAGATGCTCGATGAGCTTGCCGCGGAGCTGGGCGCGGCGGTCGGAGCCAGTCGCGCGGTCGTCGATGCCGGCTGGAAGCCGTACTCGTTCCAGATTGGTCAGACCGGAAAGACCGTCAAACCAACGGTCTATATCGCTCTTGGCATCTCGGGCGCCATGCAGCACACGGTCGGGATGAAAGGCGCCAAGTCCATCATCGCGATCAACAAGGACCCCGAGGCGCCCATCTTCAAGCTGGCAGACCTCGGTGTGATCGGCGACGTCCACAAAATCGTGCCGCAGTTGATCCAGGAAGTCCGATCGCGCAAGGCCAAATGACAGACAGCGCGCTCAGCCTGCTCGCGGTGCAGCCTCACCCTGATGACGAGTCCATCACGATGGGCGGAACGCTGGCGCGGTACAGCGCGGAGGGGGTGCGCACCACCCTGGTCACCGCCACTCGCGGCGAGGTGGGCGAGATTCTCGATAAGGACCTTGATCCCAAGGAGGCCGCGCCACGTCTCGCGACCATCCGCGAGGCGGAGCTGCGCAACGCGGTCAAGATCCTTGGGGTCAACGAACTGGTCTTCCTCGGCTACGAGGACTCGGGCATGGCGGGCTTGCCGCGCAACCACGAGCCCAAGACGTTCTGGCAAGCCGATGAAGCAGAGGCGATCGGCCGGCTCATCCAGGTGGTGCGACGCGTCCGGCCACAGGTGATGGTGACCCAGAACGAGTTCGGCGGCTACGCCCACCCCGACCACATCAAGACCCATCGGGTGGCGATCGGCGCCTTCTTTTACGCCTCGGATGTGGAGCGCTTCCCTGGCGGGGAGCCGTTCCGGCCGAGCAAGCTCTACTATGGCGCGTTTCCTAAGTCGCTAATGAAACAAATGGCTGAGGCGATGCAGCGGGCCGGCGTCGAGAACCGCTTCTCCACCGACGGCGAGCCGCCGCCGTTTGCCGTGTCGGACGACCGCGTCACGACCTGGCTGGACGTGAGTCCCTACATCGACAAGAAGCTCGCCGCCATGCGCGCGCATCGGACGCAGATTCCGGAGGACAGCTGGTTCCTCAAGCTCAACCAGGCGCTTGGCCCCAAGGCCTGGTCGCTGGAGACGTTCGAGCGCGCCCGTAGTTCGGTTGACGCGCCCGTCCCGGAGGACGATCTGTTCGCCGGACTTCGATGACCACGGCGATCGATAACGCGCTGGACCAGGCCGCGGCGCTGCTGCAGCCGGCGCGGTCGGCGATCGCGTTCACCGGCGCGGGCATCTCGGTAGAGAGCGGCATCCCGCACTTTCGGGGCGAAGGCGGGCTCTGGACCAAGTTCGATCCCTACAAGGTCGCGCACATCGATACGTTTCGGAAAGACCCGGCCCAGTACTGGACCTACAGCCTCGCGCACCGGCGCGCGGACGCTGAGCCGAATCCCGGCCATCGGGCGCTGGTGGACCTGGAGCAGGGCGGCCATCTTCGGGCCGTCGTCACGCAGAATACCGACGGCCTGCATCAGAAGGCCGGCAGTGGGCAGGTCATCGAACTGCATGGCTCGTCCCATAGCGTCGTCTGCCTCGATTGCGACGCGCACTTTCCACGCGCCGAAATCGATCTCTTGAACCGCGAGCATTGCCCGCCGAGCTGTCCCTCATGTGGTGGCCCGTTCCTGAAGCCGTCCGTCGTGCTCTTTGGTGAGGCGCTCCCGCAGTCGGCGCTACGCCAGGCGCAGATGCTCGCGATGTCAGCCGACGTGGTGCTGATCGTGGGCAGCTCGCTGCAGGTCTATCCCGCCGCCGGCATTCCGCGGCTCGCGCGGCAGCACGGCGCTCAGCTCTGCATCATCAACGCCGAGCCGACGCCGTATGACGATGTCGCTGCCGCGGTGATCCATGGCAAGGCGGGCGAGGTCCTCCCGGAAGTGGTTCGCCGGATCGCCCGGGACAGTTAGCGCTACGTCGGCTCGGCCACGGGAAACGTCTGGCCGCAGGCAGGGCACACGACCACCAGCTGCTCCTTCGGCGCGCTGAAGAGTTCCTCGCAGCTCGGGCAGGCAAACTCGCGCGCCGGGCTTTCCTCGGCCAGGCGGTCCTCGGTCATCGCCTCCGCCACGGCACCCAGGTCGACCGCCGGGCTGCCGCACTCGGTACAGCGATACAGGGGCGCGTCGATCACTTTGTAATCGAGGTAGCGCCCGGAGCTGTCGACGAGGACGGATGCGTTCCAGAGCTCGAACCGGTTGGTGCTGCACCGGTTCGGACAGGCGAGGTACATCAGGAGACCCGCTGGAGCTTCTTGAGCCGATCCGCCGCGCGTCGCAGCGTTTCCATCTTCTTGGGAAAGGAAAATCTAATCTGCTTTCGGCCGCGCTCCGGCTCGAGATAAAAGCTGCTGCCCGGAACCGTGGCGAGGCCGATCTCTCGAACCATACGGTGGGCGAGGCTCACATCGTCCTCCCTGAACGCACTGATGTCGGTCATCACGTAATAGGCGCCGTCGGGTGGATAAGCCTTGAAACCAGCGCCATCGAGGATCTCGAGCATGAAATCGCGCCGCTCGCGATAGGCATTGAGCAGGTCGACGTAGTAGTGGTCCGGAAACCGTAAGGCCGTCGCGGCCGCCACCTGCAGCGGATGGGGGGCGCCGACGGTGACGAAGTCGTGGACTTTACGGATCGCGTTCGTCATCTCGGCGGGCGCGATCGCGTACGCCAGCCGCCAGCCGGTGACCGAGTACGTCTTGGACAGACCATTGATGGTCACGGTGCGCTCGCGCATGCCGTCCAGCATCGCGATGCTGATGTGCTCGCCCGAGTAAACAAGATGCTCGTAGATTTCGTCCGTGATCGCGAGCGCGTCGAATTCCTGGCAGAGGCCGGCGATGAACGCCAGCTCGTCGGCGCTGTACACCTTGCCGGTCGGATTGTGCGGGGTGTTGATGATGATCGCGCGCGTCCGCGCGTTGAACGCCTTGCGCAGCTGGTCGCGGTCGAAGTGCCAGTCGGGCGCAACCAGCGGCACCACCACCGGTGTGGCGCCCGAGAGGATGCAGTCAGGGCCGTAGTTTTCGTAGAACGGCTCGAAAATAATCACCTCGTCGCCCGGATCGACCAACGCCAGAATGCTCGACAGCATCGCCTCGGTCACGCCGCAGCAGACGGTGATCTCCGTCTCAGGGTCGACCGTCATCCCCCGGAAGTGCTTGGTCTTGGTCGCAATGGCCTCGCGCATCACCCTGGCGCCCCAGGTGGTCGCGTACTGGTTGAAATCGTTGCGGATGGCATCGACGGCGGCTTCTTTCAGTTCGCTGGGGGCGGCGAAGTCGGGGAACCCTTGCGCCAGGTTGAGGCAACCGTCGCCATGCTCGGCAACGCAGAGCCGCGTCATCTCCCGGATGACCGACTCCGTGAACAGCCTGGACTTGTTGGAGATCATTGCGCGCGGCACGACACTAGAATGCCAGAAGTGTCGCGCTCAACCGGCCAGGACAACGGGGTCGCTAAGTTCCGCAAACAGTTCCCTATCTTCCAGCAGAAGGTTTACCTGAGCAGCTGCTCGCAGGGGGCGCTTTCAACCCCGGTGGAGGCGAGCCTGCAGGAGTTCATCGAGTCCTGGCACACGCACGGCAACCCGTGGGAGACCTGGGTGACCCGGATGGAGGAGTTGCGGGCGGAGTTTGCGCAGCTGATCAACGCCAGCACGGACGAGGTCGCCGTCACCTTCTCGGTGTCGACGGCCTTGAACTCGCTGGCCAGCGCCCTGGACTACCGCGAGCGGCCCGGTGTCGTCACCAGCGATTTCGACTTTCCCACCGTTGGCCACGTCTGGCTGGCGCAGCAGCGCCGCGGTGCCCGCGTCAGCTTTGCCCAGGCGGACGGTAACCGGCTGCCGCTCAGCTCGTTCGAGCAGGCCGTGGACGAGCACACGGCATTGGTTTCGACGACGCACGTCTGCTACAAGAACGGGTACAAGAACAACGTCAGCGCCCTGGCTGAGCTGGCCCACGAGCGCGGCGCCTACCTGCTGATCGACGCCTACCAGAGCATGGGCACGCAACCGATGGACGTCAAGGCGCTCGACCTGGATTTTCTGGTCACGGGCGCGCTCAAATATCTGCTCGGCTCGCCGGGCGTGGCCTTCATGTACGTTCGGCGCGAGCTGATCGATCGTTTTGAGCCTGCCGACTCCGGGTGGTTTGGGCAGGAAAACGTCTTCGCCTACGACGTTCATCACCTCCGCTACGCGGGGGAGGCGCGACGGTTCGAGACTGGGTCGCCACCGGTGCCCAACGTCTACGCCGCGCTGGCGGCCCTGCGGATGATCGCCGGCGTGGGCCTCGCCACCATCGAGGAGCACGTCCGGGAGCTGATGAGCCGCTTCATCTTAGGTGCCCGCCAGCGCGGCCTGGTCCTGCTCACCCCGGAGCAGCCGGCGGACCGCGGCCCGCTGGCCATGGTCCGGTCGACCGACGCGGCGAGACTCGTCGCGGCCCTGGCGAGGGATGGAATCCTGTGCTCGACACGCGATGGCGCGCTCCGGGTGTCGCTGCACTACTACAACACCGCCGAGGATGTGGACGCGGTCCTCAGCGGCCTCGACCGCCACCCCGAGCTGCTCGTCACCGGAACCGATTAGAAAGGGTTAGAGCCGGCCGGTCGGCGGTTGCTCTCCGTAGGGCAACCGTGTATAAAGAGCGCACCGAAATTTAGGTATTCGACGAAGGAAGAGGAGGTCGACAGGAAGGATGGCACAACCAAGGATTTTCGCCCTCATCGCCGTGGCCACGGTGGGGCTGGCGGCGTGTGGCGGAGGCAGTACGACCGGCGCTGCGGCGAACAAGCCCGATAAGGTCCAGATCGCAGCCGAGGGACCGTTTACCGGGGACCAGGCGTCGATTGGAGCTGGCGCGCTCAAGGCGATCCAGCTTGCGGTCAGCGATTTCAACAAGGCGGGCGGTGTCAACGGCACGCCGGTCGGGTTGCTGATCTGGGATGATCAGCACTCCGCGCAGACGGCGCAAACCCTTCAGGCGGCAGGTATCGCCGACCCGACGGTGCTCGGGATCGTGGGCCCGATGAACTCGGGTGTCGTGTTGGGTTCAGTCACGGGCCTGCAAGCTGCCACCCCGCCGTTGCCTTTCGTCAGTGAGTCGGCGTCGAACACCAAGGTCACAGACTCGGGTTGGAGCGTTGCGCATCGGGTCAACGCCCGCGACGACGCCCAGGGCCCGGCCGATGCGGCATTCATGATTGCCCAGGGGGCCAAGAAGGTCGAAGTGATGGACGCCAAGTCCGACTACTCGACCGCGCTGGCGGATCAAACTGAAGCGGCGCTGAAGGCAAAGAGCATCCCGACCCAGCGTGACAGCGTCAAGGCTGGAACGACCGACTTCAGCACCATCATCACCAAGATCAAGTCGTTCAACGCGGACTGGGTCTACTTCGCCGACGAGGGCCCGGAAGCGGCACCGTTCGTTTCGCAGTTGAAGCAGGCCGGTCTGACCATCGGCAACAACATCAACTTCCTGGGAACCGATGGTGAGGAAGACTCGTCGATCATCACCAAGTCGCAGAGTGCCTACGACGGCGCCTACGCGACCAACATCACCGCCGACCCGGCGGGTGTGTCGGGCAGCGCGGCGGCGGCGTACGTGACCGAGTACAAGACGGCCTACGGTCCAGATTCGCTGAGCTCGGCGGGGCCCTTCTACGGCTCGGCCTACGAGGCGGCGCAGACGCTGCTGCAGGCGATCAAGAATTCGCCCGTGAACAACGGCAAGATCTCGCGCGCCGACGTGATCAGCCACCTCGCGAGCGATACGTTTACCACGATTTTCGGCTCTGTGAAGTTCAACGCGAAGGGTGACGTCACGGGCGGCGGCATCTACGTCTACCAGGCAAAAGGCAACGCGATGGTGGTTCTCAAGCAAGTCTCCGGCTAAAGGAGTAAGAAAGAAAGGGGACGGGCACATCCCGTCCCCTTTTTGATTGCCGTGAGCATCTTCCTGCAGCAGCTGATCAACGGGCTGGAGCTTGGAAGCCTCTATGCGCTCGTAGCGCTCGGATACACCCTGATTTACGGCATCCTCGAGATGCTCAACTTCGCGCACGGCGACGTCTACATGGTGGGCGCATTCCTGGCGGCCGGCGTGGCGGCCTTCTTTGTCCACAACGAGGTGGCCGCCATCCCCGCTGGCCTGGTCGTTGGTCTGATGGTGGTGGTTGCCATGGGCGGCGCCGGCCTGCTCGGCGTCGGCATCGAGCGGATCGCCTACCGGCCGCTCCGAAATGCCAACAGGCTGGCGCCGTTGATCACCGCCATTGGCGTTTCCCTCTTTTTAGAGAGCGCTGTCCAGGTCTGGGTCAGCCCAGCCCCCGTGCTGGTGCCCAGTAACGCGCTGGTACCTCAGACCGTGCTCCACTTCGGCACCCTGACGACGCCGCTGACAGGCCTCAGCCTGTTCGTCGTTGCTATCGCCCTCATGGTCGCGCTCGACGCCTTCGTTTTCCGCACCCGCTTCGGTAGCGCCATGCGGGCCACCGCCCAGGATCGGGAAGCCGCCACGTTCATGGGAATCGATGTCGACCGGGTGATCCTGGTGACGTTCTTTGTCGCGTCCGCGCTGGCGGGAATGGCCGGCGTGCTCTTCGGCCTCTGGCACGCGACCGCCGATTTCTTCATGGGCTACCTGCTGGGGATCAAGGCCTTCACCGCCGCGGTCATCGGCGGGATCGGCAACATTCGCGGCGCCATGATCGGCGGGATGCTGCTGGGCGTGTTGGAGAGCCTGGCGGGCGGCTTTATCAGCACCCAGTTCCAGGATACGTTCGTGTTTCTCGCCCTGATCACGGTGCTGCTGATCCGGCCCCAAGGCCTCTTCGGGCAGCCGCTGACGGATCGCGCATGAGCGCCCAGCCGGCGCCCACCCACCCCATCCAGACCACGCACGCGCTCAAGCGCATCTGGGAATCGGGTCCCGCAGGCTGGAACCAGGCGCTGACCCGCCCCGCGGTGCTGATTCCATTCTTCGTGCTGGCCGCGGCCGTCCCCCTCCTCCTCCAGTACGTCGAGGACAACTCGAGCTGGATCGGTGCCCAGTACTGGACCCTGATCCTCGCCAACTGCGCGATGTATGCGTGCCTGGCGGTCGCGCTCAACCTGGTGGTCGGGTACGCAGGCCTGTTGAACCTCGGATTCATCGCATTTTTCGGGATTGGATCGTATGCATACGCACTCGTCGCCAGCGACCAGCTGCATCAGCACTACCCGGTCTGGGCGGCGCTACCGGTGGTGGTCGCGGTGACGCTCGCGTTCGCCCTCCTGGTTGGCGTCCCGGCCCTGCGTCTCCGGGGAGACTACCTGGCGATCGTCACGCTCGGGTTCGGGCTCATCATGCGCGACCTGATCCTCGACCTCGACCGCCCTCCGGTGCTCGCCGGTCACCAGTTCGGGCCGGACGGCCTCAACCTGACCGGCGGAACGAACGGCATTCACCAGGTCGATCCGTTCAAGCTGCCGACCAGTCTGCCCCTGCTGGGCCCGGTGCCGCACTTCCGGATGTATTACTGGATCTTCATCGGGTTCCTGGCGCTCACCGTCTACTGCATGCTTCGCTGGCGGAACAGCCGAAGCGGCCGGGCCTGGGTCGCGATCAGGGATGACGAGCTGGCCGCGCGCGCTATGGGCGTCAACACCTTTAAGTACCGGCTGCTGGCCTTCGCGACGAGCGCCGTCATCGCCGGCATCGTGGGCATGATCGACGCGGCATTCATCTTCAACGCCTTCCCTGGAAACTTCGACGTCCAGCAGACGGTCATGGTGTTCATCATGGTGATCCTTGGAGGCCTGGGCAGTATCCCCGGCGCGATCCTCGGCGCCATCCTGTTCACCGTCCCGCCTTTTTTGCTGCAGCAGTTCGTCTTCTACAAGTACCTGGTCATCAGCGTCGTGTTGATCGCCACCATGGTGTTCCGCCCGGAGGGCCTGCTGGGTACGGTCTCGATTCGTCCAAGAAAGAATCTCGGCGGCACGCTGGAGCTGCTGACCGCCGAGTCGGCGGTCGAGGCATCGGAGCTGCCAGCGGTCACCGACACCGAGGTCGCGGACCTGGAGGCCAGTGCCGGCGCCATCGTTGAGGATCCGGAGTGGAAACAATGAGCCAGGGGGCGGCCGTCCTCGAGATCCGGGGATTGAGCCGGCGTTTCGGCGGTCTGACCGCGGTCGACGGCCTCGACATCGACGTCAATGAAGGCGAGATCGTGAGCCTGGTCGGCCCCAACGGCGCCGGAAAGACGACCGTCTTCAACCTGATCTCCGGGGTGTTGAGACCGACGGCGGGATCGGTGCGGCTGCTCGGCCGGGAGCTGGTGGGCCAGCCGGCGCACCGGATCACGCACCACGGCATCGCCCGCACCTTTCAGAACATCCGGGTGTTCCCGCAGTTGACCGTCCGCGAGAACATCCTGCTGGGCACGCACCATTGGACGCGCAGCGGCATGCTGGGATCGGTCACCTTCTGGCCGGGCACCATGCGAGCGGAGCGGGCCGCCCAGGCCGAGGTGCAGACCGCCATCGAGCTCTTCCGCGAGCGGCTCGAGGCGCGGCTGGAGGATCCGGCGTTTACTCTCTCCTATGCCAATCGACGGCGTACCGAGATTGCCCGCGCGCTCGCGGCCCGGCCGAAGCTCCTGCTGCTCGACGAGCCGGCAGCCGGGATGAACCCATACGAGCGGATCGAAATGGCCGGCCTGATTCGGTCGATGCGCGACCGGGGTCTGACGATCTTCCTCATCGAGCACCACATGCCGCTGGTCATGGAGATTTCCGACCGCGTGATCGTGATGGATCACGGCGTGAAGATCGCCGAAGGCTTGCCGAAGGAGGTCCACAGCAATCCAAGAGTCGTCGAAGCCTACCTCGGCCGACGGGCAGCGACCGCCTAGCGCCGCGCCGGCGAAGAAGGACGTCGTCCTGCGCCTGCAGGACGTCGAGGTCCGCTACGGTCCGGTGCCGGCCCTGCGCGATGTCAGCATGGAAATCCGGCGGGGCGAGATCGTGTGTCTGCTCGGCGGCAACGCCTCGGGCAAATCGACCACGATGAAAACAGTCATCGGCTCGGTCCGTCCGGCTAAAGGTTCGGTCTGGTACGAGGGCGACGACATCACCAACTGGAACACCTCGCGGCGGGTGGCGGCCGGGATCGCGATCGTTCCCGAGGCGCGTCGGATCTTCCCTCGCCTGACGGTGCTCGAGAACCTGATGATGGGCGCCTTCATCCGGAATGACAAAGTCGAGATCGACGCCGACCTGGCGCGTGTCATGGACATGTTTCCGCGGCTGAAGGAGCGACGGGCTCAGCGCGGCGGGACGATGTCCGGCGGGGAGCAGCAGATGCTGGCGATGGCGCGGGCGTTGATGTCGCGGCCGCGCTTTCTCTGCATGGATGAGCCGTCCATGGGTCTCGCCCCGGTCTTAGTCGAGCAGCAGTTCGAGACGATCCAGGAGCTGAACCAGACCGGCATCACGATCTTCGTGGTGGAGCAGAACGCCCGAATGGCGCTCGCGATCGCCAATCGCGGCTACGTCCTGCAAAGCGGGCGCGTCGTGCTGGCCGGAACGGCAGACTCGCTCCTCGAGAACCCGCAGATGCAACGCGCCTATCTCGGCATCTAGCTAGTGGCTCGGAGGTAGCTTCGCTTCGGGCGATCCCGCCGGCGAGAAGGCGCCCAAAACTTTCATGTCTTCGCGGCCGGCGTTCTCGAGCGTGTGCCGCACGCCGATAGGAAAGAAGACGACCGAGCCTTCCCGCAACTCGCCGACCGGGTCGTTCTCGATCCAGAGCCGCCCGGTACCCGCGAGGATATAGACCGCTTCTTCGTGGGGATGTGCATGTAGAGGCGCGCGCCCGGTTGGGATGACGCCCGTGAACTGCGTCATCTGCCGGCAGCCGACGATGGGGCTGACCAGGACCCGGAAACTGCGCTCGCCCATCAAGGTCGGCGTCACCCGCCGCTCGTCCATCATGGTGGGCGCCACGCCCTGCTCGGTGACGCTGGCGGATTGCAGGCCGGACATGTCGAGGTGTGGCATCGCGGGGCGAATATCGTCGAGATCGATGGGTGGCGCGAGCGCCCCCACCACGACCAGCGGCGTGGCACCGGTATTGATATAGGTGTGCTCGGCGCCGTCCGGGATGAATACGGCCTGCCCCGGACCGACCTGGTGCGTGGCGCCCTCGATGCGCGCTTCGCCGCTGCCCTCGAGGACGTAGAGAACCTCCTCTGCGCCGGAGTGGACATGGCTGAGCGCCGAGTCCGGTTCGAGCACCAGTCGGTAGGCCATCACATGCTCCGCTCCGAGGTCACGGTCGATCAGCCACTGCATCGTGCCGCCCTCTACCGGAAGGCCGGCAATCTCGGTTTGATGGCGAAGACGCGCTCGTTGTTCCACCGACATGTCGTGGTGCCGATGATAGCAACGACACAAAGCTTTACCATCTCGACGAAGGAAATGGAGTACCGGCTGTTCGGGCGGACCGGGATGCGGGTCTCGGTCCTGGGGCTGGGCTGCGGGGGGTTCGGCGGCGTGGGCTCAGCGCCAGAGTTGTTCGGCAAGGGGGAAGACAAGGCGACCGCGTTTGCCCTGATGGACCGCGCCTTCGAGCTGGGCATCAACTATTTCGACACGGCGGACAGCTACGGTGGCGGTGTGTCGGAGACGATCATCGGCGCCTGGATGGCGGAGCGAAAGGTCCGCGACCAGGTGATCCTGTCGACCAAGGTCGGCTACGCGGTTCCCGGAGGGCCGAATGACCAGGGGCTTTCCCGCGGCCACCTCATGCAGGCGATCGATGGCAGCTTGCGCCGGCTGCAGACTGACCATATCGATCTCTATGTGACCATGGAGCCGGATCCGAAGACACCCCTGGAGGAGACGCTGCAAGCGATGAACGACCTGATGCACGCGGGCAAGGTGCGGCATATCGGCGCCAGTAACGTGACAGGGCCGCAGCTTCGCGAGTCGCTCGCGGCCAGCGATCGCCTGGAAGTTCACCGTTACCAATCGGTGCAAAACGGCTACAGCCTGCTGGAGCGCGGCATGGAGCACGACGTTCTGCCACTGGCGTCCCAAGAGCGTATGGCGGTCACGCCCTTCAGTCCGACATCGGGCGGCCTATTGACTGGCAAGTATCGCTTCGGTCAGGCGCCGCCGCCCGGATCACGCGTTGACTTGCGACCACAGCCGTACCAGCACCTGATGACCGCTCGCACCTTCCAGGCGATCGATGCCTTGCGCGCCGCCGCGGCCGAGCGCGGTGTCGACACCGGGGCGCTGGCCCTCGCGTGGGTGCTCAGTCATCCCGCAGTGACATCAGCGCTGATCGGCCCACGCCGGGTCGAACACTTCGATCCCTGGCTCGCTGCGGTGGCGATTCACCTGTCTGCGGACGAGCGCGAGGCGCTCGCGTCGCGGATGGACGCGGTGGCGGCCTGATGGACGTGACGGTGTTGTCGGCCGAGGACGTGGCCAAGCTGCTGCCGATGCGCGACTGCATCGGGGTGATGCGCGACGCCCTGGCAGCGCTCGCCCGCGGCAAGGCGCTCGTCCCCCTGCGGATGGTGATGCGCATGCCCGACGGGAGCGGCTTTCTGGGGCTGATGCCAGGCCACATGGCGCCAGACGGTGATCGCGATGGCGCGCTGGGAATGAAGGCCGTCTCCGTGTTTCCGGGCAACGCGGGCCGCGGCATCGACACCCACCAGGGAGCGGTTCTCCTGTTCGAACCCGACACCGGCCGGTTATCGGCCCTAATGGACGGCGCCACGATCACTGCCATTCGCACGGCCGCCGTGTCGGGCGTGGCGACCGACCGGCTGGCTCGAATGGATGCCGCCGAGCTGGCGATCCTCGGTGCCGGCGTCCAGGCCCGCACCCATCTCGAAGCGATCACCACGGTCCGGCCGATCCGTCGCGTCCGGGTATGGAGCCGAAATCCGGGACATGCCGCCGACCTGGTCAAGGAGGCGACGGCTCGCTACACAATATCCATCGAGGCGATGCCCAATGCGGAAGCCGCGGTGCGCGGAGCGGACGTGGTGGCCACCGTCACCGCCAGTCCGGAACCGATCCTCGATCGTGCTTGGCTGAAGGACGGTGTGCACATCAACGCCGTCGGATCCTCGATTCCAACCACGCGCGAAATCGATACTGCCACGATGGCCGCGGTGCGCCTCTTCGTCGACCGGCGGGAGTCGGCCGTCAATGAAGCCGGCGACATCCTGATCGCGATACGCGAGGGCGCCTTCACGGCAGACCACATCCAGGCCGAGCTCGGCGACGTGATCGTCGGGAAGGACCCGGGCCGCCGGTCCGATAGCGAGCTGACCTTGTTCAAGTCACTCGGGCTGGCCGTAGAAGACGTGGCGTCCGCCGCGTTCATCTTGAAACGGGCCCAGCAAACCGGCATCGGCCAGACGGTGAAGATGTGAAGGCGACCGGACTTGGCATCGAAGACATCCGCCGGGCCCAAGCGGTCGTGGCGCAGGCAGCGATCCGGACGCCAATCGTGCGGCTGAACGTCTGGGACGCGCCGGCGGACATCTACCTCAAGCTCGAAAACCTCCAGCCGATCGGCTCCTTCAAGATCCGCGGCGCGGCCAATGCGATGAGCGCGATGTCGAAGGCGGAGCTAGCCAAAGGCGTCCTCGTCGCGAGCGCCGGCAATATGGCGCAGGGCGCCGCGTGGAACGCGCGCCGCCTGGGCATTCCCTGCACGGTGATCGCGCCGGACTACGCGCCGGACACCAAGGTGCAGGCGATCGAGCGGCTCGGTGGCCGCGTCATCAAGGTTCCGTTTGACCGTTGGTGGCAGACCTTCACGGACCGCAGCTATCCGGGCGTCGACGCGACCTTCATCCACTCCTTCGACGACGATCGGGTGATGGCCGGCAACGGAACGATCGGCCTCGAGCTGCTCGAGGATCTCCCCGAGCTCGACACCGTTCTCATCCCGTGGGGCGGTGGCGGCCTGGCGGGCGGGATCGCGACCGCATTGCGCGCCCTCAAACCGACGGTTCGGATCTACGCCGTGGAGGCCGACACCGGCGCCCCGCTCACCGCCTCATTGAAGGCCGGCAGCCCACAGGTTGTCGACTACCAGCCGTCCTTCGTCGACGGGATCGGCAGCAAGACGGTCTTCGCGAACATGCTGGTCATGGCTCAGGAACTGCTCGACGGCTCCTTCACGGCGAGCCTCGACGAGGTCGCGGCCGCCCTTCGCTTGATGGCGGAGCGCAATCGAGTGATCGCCGAAGGAGCCGGCGCGGTGGCCCTGGCGGTGGGCCTCTCCGGAAAAGCCGGGACGGGTCGCATCGCCTGCATCGTCTCCGGTGGCAACATCGACCTGCCGAAGCTGACCAAGATCCTGGGCGAGCACTGAGCGTGTCGGAGCTGACCGGCCGGATCGCCCTGGTCACCGGAGGCGGACGTGGGATCGGCCGCGCGATCGCGTTATCGCTGGCAACGGCGGGGGCGGACGTCGCGGTCACAGCCCGCTCCACAAAAGAGCTGGAGGAAACGGCGGCCGCGATCCGAGCGCTGGGTCGTCGCGCCGAGGCGATCAGCTGCGACGTGACCGAACGGCCGCAGGTCGATACCATGATTGCCCGCGTCAAGACTGCCCTCGGTGACCCGTTGATCCTGGTGAACAACGCCGGCATCGCCGGGAGCGCCAAGCTGGCCGATACCACCGACGAGATGTGGGATCGGATGCTGCGCGTGAACGCGACCGGCGCGTTCTACTGCACCCGCGCGGTTCTGCCGATGATGCTCCAGGCGAAGTGGGGGCGCGTCGTCAACATTGCCTCGGTCGCCGCAAAGGCCGGCGGGCTCTATATCGCGGCTTATACGGCCTCGAAGCACGCCTTGCTCGGACTGACCCGGGCCGTGGCCGCGGAGGTCGCTGCGCGCGGGATCACCGTGAACGCGGTCTGTCCTGGCTACGTCGACACCGAGATGACCGATGCCTCGGCCGCCAATATCGTGAAACGGACCGGGCGCACCGAGCAGGACGCCCGAAAAATCCTCGAGGGATTCAGTCCGCAGGGGCGGTTGATGACCGCGCCCGAAGTGGCTGCGCTCGCGACCTACCTCTGCTCAGAAGTCGCTCGAGGCATCAACGGCCAGAGCCTCGTCATCGACGGCGGCGCCGTCCAGGGATGACCGACCGGGACCGGCTGGCGAGCGACGCGGCGGCCATCGCCCGGAAACTCGCGGCTGCCGCCGCGTCAGGGGCCGAGGGACGAGTCAATCGCCGGCTGATCGGCGGGTTGGCGCAAGAGGGACTGCTGCCACGGCTCTTCCCGCGCCGCGCCGGGGGCACGCGGGACGAAGAAGTGTCGGCGGTCGACCTCTGCGCCGTCCGGGAGGCACTCGCAAAAGAGTCGACCGTGACCGAAAACGCGATCGCCATTCAGACCCTCGGCGCTTACCCCATCGTCCTGGCCGGCTCGGACGAGCAAGCCGGACGCTACGCCGGACCCGTCGCTCGCGGCGAGGCGGTCGCCGCCTTCGCCCTCACCGAACCGGGTGCCGGGACGGATGCGGGAGCGCTGGCCTTGCGCGCCGAGCGGGACGGCAACGGGTACCGACTAACGGGCACCAAGGTCTTCATCTCGAATGCCCCGGATGCGGATGTCTACACACTCTTCGCAAGAACAACACCTGGGGCTGGAACGAAGGGCATCACGGCCTTCATCGTCAATGGCGATGCGAAAGGACTGAATGGAACTGCGATGCGCCTGCTTTCGGCGCATCCCATCGGCCGCCTCGAGTTGGATGGCGTTCTGGTTTCCGAGGATCAGGTCCTGGGCGAGGTCGACCACGGCTTCAAGCTCGCGATGCGGACCCTCGATCTTTTTCGGCCCAGCGTCGGCGCCTCCGTCATCGGGATGGCGCAGGCTGCGCTCGATGCCGCCGTGGCGCATGCCTCGAGCCGGCAAGCCTTCGGTCGGCCGATCAAGGAATTCCAGGCCGTGTCGCACCAACTGGCCGAAATGGCGACCAGGCTCGAGGCAGCGCGGGCACTCGTCTACGCGGCTGCCGAGGCGTACGACCGGGGGGACAAGCATGTCGCCCGCCGCTCGGCGATGGCGAAGCTGTTTGCCACCGAGACGGCGCAACAAGTCATCGACGTCGCGATCCAGGTACATGGCGCCATCGCGCTCGAACAGGGGCACCTCCTCGAGCACCTCTATCGCGAGGTGCGCGCGCCGCGTATATACGAAGGCACGTCGGAGATTCAGCGGGAAATTATCGCCCGCGACCTGTTCCGCCAGTAGGGGAGCCCGGTGCGAATCGCCATCACCGGGGGCACGGGTTTCGTTGGTGGTCACCTGGCGATCGCGCTGGCGCAACAAGGCCACGAGACCCTTGTCATTGCTCGCGGCGTCGATCGTAGGCCGTGGGCAGCTGACGTGCTGAGTACGCAAGGCGTCAGGCTGATCAAGGCAGGACTTGGCGATGAGAAAGCATTGCGGCGGGCGTTTGCCGGCTGCGATGCGGTGGCCCACTGCGCTGGCATCAACCGGGAGCTTGGTAGTCAGACCTACGATGCCGTGCACGTCGAAGGTACGAGGCACGCGGTTCATGCCGCTGAACACGCGGGGGTCCGAAGGATAGCGCTCCTCAGCTTTCTACGAGCTCGGCCGAATAGCGGCTCCGCTTATCACGAGACAAAGTGGGCAGCAGAGGAAATCGTCCGGGCGTCCAGACTCGAGTGGACCGTATTGAAGCCAGGCATGATTTTTGGTCGCGGCGACCACATGCTCGACCATTTGACGCGAGCGCTCTGCACTTTCCCGGTCTTCGTTAGCATGGGACGGCGCCGCGTCCGTCCATTGGCCGTCGGCGACATTGTCGACATCCTCACTTCGGCGCTCGTTAAGGGGCGGCTAGCTCGAAAGACGATCCCGGTAACCGGGCCGACGGAATTGGTCTTCGATGACGCCGTTCGGCTTGTTAGCGAGGTGATCGGCAAGCGTCCTGTACTGGTGCGGCTTCCCATTGGCATGGTCTACGGGGCGGCCTGGTTCGCCGAGCGGTTGATGACGGTCCCGCTGATCGCGGCCGCCCAGGTGCGTATCCTCGAGGAGGAGGTCGTCGACCCCGCCCTTGCTCCTGATCCCTTGCCTGATGACCTGTTTCCGTCGACCCCGTTCGATGCTCAGAGCGTTCGAGCCGGCGTGCCCGCGTGCACCCCCTTTGGCCTTCGTGACCTTCGGTTGTTCCAAAGGCGAGCCTCTAGCCTTAGCCTGGGCGAGCGTTAGGCGTGCGCGAGCCTTTCGTCATCTGTGGCGAGGGTCGAACAGTGATCCGGAGAGCGCCCAAGGACATCCTCGAGTTCGTCCTCGACGTCGACCAGTACCGGCGGGCGGACTTGAAGATTGGACGGGTGCACTACGTGCATCGTGATGGCAATCAGGGCGAAGTCCGACACGGCGGCCGACTCCGGGGCCTGCCGGCACCGCCTGCTGTTCTCGCATTTACGCTTAGACCCTATTCCCGTTTGGACTTCCGTGGCGTCGCGATGCCCTGGCCTCTACGCGGCTTCAGCGGATTCTTTACCTGCCAGGAGTCTCCCGAAGGAACGATCGTGGTTCATCGCGAGTGCTTCTTATTCGGCCGCGTTAGCGGCCAGCTCTTCAAGCTCGTGCTTGGCGGGTGGCTGAAGCGTGACACCCCGGCTGAGGTCCTTCGGATGAAACGTTTGCTGGAGCGCGACGTGCCTAAGGCTTAGGGTGACCAGACGCGACCGTTCATCACGACTACGCTCGAGGTGCCGTCTTCTCGTACGACCACCTGGTCGTACCAGTCGCCAGCCACGCTAGACCTGCTGACCAGGAGGTCGGACGACCCGGGCCTGGCGACCGCCGATTGCGCGATTCCGGAACCACGCCACGTGAGTCGCTGGTCCGCCCAAGTGATCACGTGTGATTCGGTGACGCCGCCGACGTTAATACTGACCGCGACGCGCGACCCGTCCCATGAGAAACCGGCGACTGATCCAGGGAAGCTGGCAAGCTCTCTTCCCGTCGGAACCTCGCGGATGATCGTCTTGCCATTGAAGACTCCGCTCTCCGCCAGGTAGCCTCCATCCGGAGAGACAGCGACGAGGACCCAATCTCCCCGTTGTCCTGTACCGATGAGTTGGCCTCCAAGATTCCCGAGGGGATATTGATGCTCGTACTCGATGGCGCCTGTAGAGAGGTTAATGACCTGGATGTAGCTAGTAATGAGATAGCGGGTTCCGCCCGGCGGCCAGTGTGGCATGAGTGTTCCGGTAACAATCGCTCGGTTGTTCTTGATCGAGCATGCGGCGACGCCGGGAGGATCGGATCCGGCCTCTCCTACTGTTCCGACGACGCGGGGCTTTTCGCTTAAGGCGCCGATCCAAAGCGAAGCAGTTCCCGAACCAGGCCCAGTGTTCGAAGAAAAGCCAATACCGCAGACGTGGCGACTGTCATCGGCCCACGTCGGCATTCCGTAGAACGTCGGATCAACCGCCAGCTGTCCAAGCGAGTGGCCGCGCCAGTCTTCGACCGTTAAGTGATCAGTCACGCGCAGGAACCTGGAGCCGTCGGGCGAAGACCCGCTGAAACCCTGTGCCGAAACGGACCCATGAACCTTGCCCAACCAGTCCATCTCGAGCATCTTTTGCCCGCTCGGATCCTGCACGTAAATGACGTCGCCCGGTTGACCAGCCGCCGACGGCGATGGAGTGACATCGGCGGAAGCCTGAGGTTGGCAGGCGCTCAGTGCGAAGACGATCACGAGAAACGGCCATCTCACCACCGATTCAACGGTCCAGCCTTCCAGAGATTACGCACCGAAACACGGCACAGAAGGGGAGTCTGGTGGGCGCCGTTATCCCCCTATCAGAGGTTTCTATGCGGGTGCGTCTCGGCGGCGTCTGATTTATGGCGTGCCACTGCTGGCCGTGGTGGTCGTAATCTTGGCGCTCAACGCCCGTCCTCTCACGGCAATTCATCCGCAGCTCTCGAAGGCGTCCGTCATCGAGGCGGCCCTCCAGGGCTACAACCGGACGGCATTTTCCCGAGTGGAGGCCAAGCTAATGTTTCGTCGCGACCTGCAAGGCAATTCGGAGTGGAACGGCAACGGCAAGCCCGACCAACTCATCTGGGTGGTCGCCGTATCTGGGAACTACGGAATCTCCCCAAGCTTCGGCTGTTGCTCCGTTCCGGCGGATTACCCGGGCCACAACACGTGGGGGGTGGCCATCTTTGTTGATGGGCCCGGCGCGCCCCACGCCAACGAGTTCGAAGTGTCATACCACGGCGACTGGCCGCCCTTCTTCGACCGGCTTCCCGACCTTGCCGCGAACTGACTCCGAAAATACAGCCTCCGGTGATCTCTTCCGAGTCTGCCACCAGGGCGTTTGCCGGCCGTTATCGCCCGTTGACAGCTTCTTAACGGCGGAGCATCATAAAACAGGCTTTTTCGGCGACTTGTTGGAGGAGGCAATGATGAAAACCACGCTGCCCAAATTGCTGACTGTGATCGGGCTCCTGGCGCTGGTCACCACCGCGGCCGCCAGCGCAGATGAGAGTGCCCTCAATCTCAGGGCGAGCCTCTCAGGATTCAACGAGGTGCCGCCAAAAGCGACTGGCGGGATAGGAACGTTGAAGGCCAAAGCGACTAACGGAGCCATCGAATTTACGCTGACCTACTCGGGGCTCACGACCCCCGCGTTCATGGCTCACTTCCACTTTGCGCAAGCCGGCGTGAACAGTAGCATCTTTGTCTGGCTCTGTGGGAACCCCGGTACCCCAGCGCACCATGTATGCCCGGCCGGAAATACGTCACAACCTGAGACGGTCACCGGGCGCCTCACAGCCGCTGACATCCAGGGTTTACCCGACCAGAACCTTAGTGCCGGGGACATGGCGACCGCACTTCGGATCATCGAGGCCGGAGACGCGTACGTGAACGTCCACACGTCCAAGTTCCCAGGCGGCGAAATCAGAGCGCAGGTTAGCTCTGGAGATTCGAATAACAACTGACTCGCGCCGGAGATTGCGGGTTAGATGAGCCGTAGGGGCCTCGGGACGGAACTCGGGGCCCCTCAGGCGGTGACGGCGATCCCCATCAACTCGACCTTCGCCTTCGGGTCGAAGAGCCGATTGACCTCGAGCAACGCCATCGCTGGGTAGTGGCGTCCAAAATGCCGCCGGTAGGCGTCACCGATTTGCTTTGATGTGCGCTGGTATTCGCCAACGTCGGTTACGAAGATTTGCATGCTGACCAGGTCCTGCGGATGCGCCCCCGCCGCCTCGAGGGCCTTGACGACGTTGCCGGCCGCCACATCGAATTGCTCCGCCATGGTGGCACCCACGACGGTCCCATCCGTCTGTTGCGCCGTCTGGCCGGCGAGGTAGATGGTTCGACCCGCTTGCGCGATGACCGCGTGGGAGAAACCCTGGGCCGGCGGAAGGGTCTCCGGGTTACGAATCTCGTGTGGGCTGGCTATCGGCCGCTCCACTTCGCCTCTCGTCCCTCGCGGAACGCCGCGTAGAACTCGGCATGGTCGGCGCTCTTCATCAGCAGGGCCTGCGTCGTGCTGTCCAGCTCCAGCGCCGCACCAAGGTTCATGTCCAATTCTTTCGAGATCAGCATCTTGGTGGCGGCATAGGCGAGTGCGGGGCCGTCTGCCAGTCTTCTTGCGACGGCGCTCGTTTCCACGCCGAGCTCGCTATCCTCGACCACGGCATTAGCAAGGCCGATCCCCAGAGCCCGCTGCGCCGTGACAGGTTCGCCGAGAAGGAGCAACTCGCTGGCTCGACCCAACCCGATCAAGCGAGGCAATAAGTACGCCGAGCCCATGTCACCGCCGGAGAGCCCGACCTTGGTGAATAGGAAAGAGAACGTCGCCGACGCGGCCATGATGCGTAGGTCGGCTGCAAGCGCAATCACCGCACCTGCCCCGGCCGCGACGCCATTGACCGAGGCGATGATCGGGAGGGGGCAATCGCGCATTCGTTGGGTGACCGTGCCGGTCATGCGGGTGAAGGCGAGTAAGTTACGAGGATCCATCTTTTGGAGCTCGCCGATGATCTCGTTGACGTCGCCCCCCGAGGAGAAGCCTCGGCCGGTGCCAGTGATGACCAGTACTCGGACATCGTCGCGCTGCGGCAACTCGGTGAGCAGATCGCGGAGATCAGCGTAGACCTGAAAGGTCAGGGCGTTGAGGCGTTGTGGACGGTCGAAGGTGAGCGTGGCGACGCCGTCCTTGACGGCGAAGCGGAAGTGGTTCCACGATTGCGTCGGCGCCGCCGACCCGCGGAACGCACTCATCCGGGAAAACTTATCATCTCCTCCGAAGGAGCGACGGATAGATGAACATCGGGGTCGGCCTGCCGACCTCCACACCTGGAATCAACGCAGAGCTCCTGCTGGACTGGGCGAAGCGCGCGGATGCAGGTCCATTCAGCAGTTTGGGCGTGGTAGACCGCGTCGCCTACCAGAACTACGAGCCCTTCACAGCCCTGGCCGCTGCCGCCGCGGTCACCCGCCGGGTGCGGCTCGCCACCATGGTTGTGATCGCGCCGCTTCGCAACACAGCCATCCTTGCGAAGCAGGCCGCCTCGCTGGACGCCATTTCGGGGGGCCGGCTCACGCTCGGGTTGGCGGTGGGCGCCCGTGGTGAGGACTACCAGGCATCCGGCATCGACAGCCGCGGTCGTGGCCGGCGCTTCGCCGAGCAGCTGGAAGCGATCCGTGACGTCTGGGAGGAGGGGAAGATCGGGCCCACCCCGAAGCGCCCTGGTCCCCAGATGCTGGTCGGTGGATCCAGCGGCGAGGCGCTGGCCCGGATGGCGCGCTACGCCGACGGCTACATGCACGGCGGCGGACCGGCGCGCGCGTTCGCCGGTGCCGCATCAAAAGCCCTCACCGCCTGGTCCGACCTGGGCCGGCCGGGACGGCCGCGCCTTTGGGGGATGGGCTACTTCGCGCTTGGCGATGGGATCACCGACGCCGGCGCCGAGTATCTTCGCCACTATTACGCGTTCACCGGGCCGTTTGCCGAGAAGATCGCCGCCGGCAACCTGACCTCACCCGGTGCGATCGCTGACTTCATCCGTGGCTACGAAGATGCCGGCTGCGATGAGCTGGTGCTGTTTCCCACGGTCTCCGGCATCGAGCAGATCGACCGACTCGCCGAGGTGATCGGCTAAACCGGTGCGCTACGCGGTCCTCGGCGGCGGACCCTCGGGACTGTACTTCGCGCTGCTCGCGAAGAAGGCCAACCCGAATGACGACGTCATCGTGGTGGAGCGCAATCCACCCGATGCGACCTTCGGATGGGGCGTGGTCTTTTCCGAGGAGACGCTCGGTGCACTGCGCGATGCCGACTACGAGACTTACACCGAGATCGGCGAGAGCTTTGCGCGCTGGAATGCGATCGACATCTATTACCACGACACCAAGATCCGCTCGCGCGGGCATGTCTTCACCGGCATCTCGCGCAAGGTGTTGCTGAACATCCTCCAGCGGCGTTGCAATGCGCTGGGAGTGCGGCTGGAATTCGAGCGAGAGATCCGAGATCTCGCAGAGTTCGAGGGCGCCGATCTCATCGTTGGCGCGGACGGTATCAATGGCCTGGTTCGACGGACGTACGGCGAGTTCTTCAAGCCGCAGGTCGTCACGCATCCGACGAAATACGTCTGGTTTGGGAGCGACATGCCGCTCGACGCGTTTACGTTCATTTTCCGTCGGAACGACCATGGCCTGTTCCAGGTCCACGCGTACCCGTTCGATGCCCACACCTGCACATTTATCGTGGAGTGCCCGGAGGATGCCTGGCGCCGGGCTGGACTGGAGTCGGCCAGCGAGGCGGACAGCATTGCCTACTGCGAGGCCCTTTTTCAACCAGAGCTACGCGGCCGGCGGCTGATGTCGAACCGCTCGCTCTGGGTCAACTTCGCCACGTTGCGCCAGGAGACCTGGCACCGCGGCCAGGTCGTTGTACTGGGCGACGCCGCGCACACCGCTCACTTCTCGATCGGGTCAGGAACCAAGCTGGCCATGGAGGACAGCATCGCGCTGGTCGATGCCCTGCGGCGGCACCACGACCTCCCTGCTGCTCTCAACGATTACGAGATGGAGAGGCAACCCGTCGTGGAGCGTTTCCAGGAGGCGGCGCTCGAGAGCTCGAGCTATTTCGAGCACGTGTCCCGGTACGCGCAATTCGATCCCCGGCAGTTTGCCTTCAACCTGCTGACGCGCAGCCGCCGGATCACTTACGTCAACCTGACCCAGCGCGACCCGGAACTGGTGCGCACGGTGGACTCCTGGTTCGCCGCTGCCGCGATCGGTTCGCCCGATGGCGCCCTGCGCCTGAGTCCACCACCGATGTTCGCCCCCTTCCAAATCGGGGACCTGACTCTCCCGAACCGGGTGGCGGTGGCTGTTGGGTCGGATCTCGAGGAGGCCGCGCGCCTTGGGGCCGGCCTGGTGATCACCGAGTTCGTCAGTGTGACCGAAGACGGACGCATCACGTCCGAGACGCCGGTGATCGATCGGACGACGCAGGACCATCTGCGGTTGGCCGTGGAGCGTATCCACAAAGCCGGAAGCCGCGTGGCCCTGCAACTGGGTCATGCCGGTCGCCGCGGCTCGATGCGGCCGCGCTCGGAGGGTGTGGACCGGCCGCTGCGGCAGGGTGGATGGCGCCTGACGGCGGCGTCACCAATCGCGTATACGCCGCACGCGGCGCTGCCCAAAGAGATGACGGGGCGAGACATCGCGCATCTGGTGAAGGTGTTTGCGCTAGCGGCAAAGGCGGCTGCGGGCTGCGGTTTCGATGCGCTCGAGCTCAACTTCGCGCACGGCTATCTCGTCGCCGGCTTTATCTCGCCGCTGACCAATCGACGCACCGACGAGTACGGAGGTTCTCTCGAGAACCGCATGCGCCTTCCGCTTGCGGTGCTCGACCTGGTTCGTACCACCTGGGAGCGGCCCCTGCTGGTTCGGATTTCCGCCAGTGATTGGGCACCGGGAGGGAGCGATCTCGACGAGGCGGTCGCCATCGCCGCCCTGCTCAAAACGCACGGTTGCGACCTGGTTCACGCTGTGATGGGTCAGACGATCTGGGAAGGCCGCCCCGATTACCGGCGCCTGTTTGGCGTTCCCGCCAGCGACCGGATCCGCAACGAGGCCGGCATTCCAACGCTCGCCACGGGCAACATCACGACCGCCGACGACGTCAATACGATCCTGGCTGCAGGCCGCGCCGACCTGTGCATGCTGGACCTGCGGGCTACCGGGTAGCTTCCATCGACGCGCCGCTGAGCTCGTTCAGCCGTGCGCCAAGCGGACCCTTCTCGAGACCGAATCGATCGATGAGCTCGCGCGCCCGCACGAGATTCCCCGCCCCGAGTTGGCAGCCGGCCTCCTGGTATGGCATCTTCATGTCGGCGTAATGTCGCGCCGCCTCGGCGAAGGCTGCCGGCGTGTGGCTCAGCCAGGCTTTGGCTTCCGCGACGACGGCAGCCACAGCAGGATTATTGGAGGCCATGTCGGCTCGCTCGATCAGCGGGGCGACCTGGTCGGCGGGCAGCAGGCGGGCCGCCGGTGCAAGCGGTGGGGCGAGGTGAACGAGCGACGGCGTTTCGAGCACGATCGCGATGGCCTCACCCAGTATCTGGCGGGCTGAGGCGAAGTTCCCCTGGGCCTCATCGAGGCTGGCCTCGACCACCAGTGCGGGGGTGAGGTACTCGCCGCCGCCGATGCGACGGGCCAGCGGTATGAACTCCTCGATCAGCTGCCGTGCCTGCGCGTAGCGGCCCTGTCGGATGAGTGCGTCCGAGTAGGTCACCTTCGCATTGACCTGCCCAGGAATCGTGAGCACGGCATGCGATTCGAGCGAGTCCCGGAGCAGCGCTTCCGCCTCGTCGTACCGCCCCAGCTCCAAAAGCATGGTGGCCTCGTTCGCGGCGATGAACCATTCAAAGTTCGGGGATCCGAGCTTGCGGGCGACTTCTCGGCCACGTCGTGATAGGACAACGCCTTCTTCGTAGCGGCCGAATTTGGAGAGGAGGTCGGGAAGGTTGGTGTAAGCCCGCCCCAGGGCCTCCGGATCGCCACAGCGCTCAGCGAGCTCGCGGGCTCTCTCGAGACGTTGGATTGCGCCGGCATCGCCCAAACTGGCCTCGCAGACTCCAAGGGTGTTCAGCAGGTTCGATACCACCGCGTCGAGCCCAAGCGGCTCCGCGATCTTAAGCCCCTCCTTGGCCAGGTTGGCGCCAACCTGGACGTCGCCGACGAGCATATGCAACGTCGATGCCCACGTGTAGGCTCGCGCCAGCTCCGGACTCGGCCCTTGCGGCTCCAGCATGGCGATCGCACGTTGAAGAACGTCGGCGGCACGATCCACCTCACCCGTCGCCCAGTGCGCGCGGCCGAGGTGGGAGAGGGTGGCTCCTGCTCGCTGCAGGTTTCCGAGGCCTCTCCAGCCGCTTTCCGCCTCGATCAACGCGCCGCGGGCTCGTGCCGGATCGTTCCCAAGATGCGCAGCATTGCCGAGCTTTTCGAGCAAGGCCAGCCGTCCCTCCTCGTCACCAGACCCCCAGAGCCGGAGTGCGGTTTCGTACCGCCCCATTGCCTCGTTGAAGCCCATGCGCTCAGCCGCGAGATCGCCGGCGGCGATCGAATAGTGGCGGGCCTTCTCGCTCGCCTCCGCGCGGGCGTAGTGTCCGGCGAGGACTTCGAGGGAAGCGGGATCGTTCGCGGATTGACCCTCAAGCGCTGCAGCGACCCGGGCATGCAGCTCCTTGCGCTGCCTGAGCAGGAGCGTCTCGTAGGTGACTTCCTGAATCAACGCGTGCTTGAACGACCAATGGTTTGGTGCGGATGACACGAGGAGCTGGGCTCGGGCCAGGGCATCAAGGGACGCGCCGACCTTGTCGTCACCGGTGACCGCCTGGACCAGGTCGGTGGAGAAGTGGCGGCCGATCACGGCGACCTGTTGCAGCAGGCTTCGCTCGGCCGGTGTCAAACGGTCAACTCGCGCCAGGACCGTGCCCTGCACGGTATCCGGGATCTCGACATCGACTTTTGCCAGCACCGCGTGCCCGTCCACCACCGCCAGCGATCCCAATTCCAGCAGCGCCTGAAGCAGCTCCTCGATGAAGAAAGGGTTCCCCTCAGCGCGCTTCGCGATGATCCGCTCGAGGTCTTCGGGTAAGGCGGTCACGCCGAGGAAGCCTCGCGCGACCGCGACGCTCTCCTCGCCGCTCATCGGCTCGAGATGAATGGCGGTGTGGCTGGCGCGCAGCGCTGACCGCTCGATCTGTTCGAAGCCCGGCCGGATGGTCAAAACGATCATGATCGGCACGGCGTTGAGCCGCTCGAGCAGGAACCCGAGCAACTCGATCGATGACCGGTCGGCCCAGTGGAGATCGTCGAAAACGATGAGGGCTGGCCGGCCCTGCGGCGCCGCGAGGAGGAACTGCCAGACGCCGGCGAAAACCTGCCGCTTCTGCTGCTCATCCGCCATTCGCACCACGGGCGGGGCGCCCGCGAGGCCAAGCAGGGCGCCGATCAGCTGCCCGGTCTCCGCATCGACGCCCAGCGCGGCGGCCATCCGTTTCAGGTCATCCACGTCTACCGGGCGGCGCCCCAGGATCGGAGTGATCAGATCGAGGAACGGGCCGAAGGCACGTTCTGAATCACAGCTGACGCGGATGTCGAGAGCTCCCTGTCGCGGCAGGAACTGCGTCATCAGACGCGACTTGCCCACCCCGGGCTCGCCGGCCAGGCTGACGATGTGAGTATTGCCTTTCGCGACGCTCGACCATAGGATGTCGAGCAGCGCCAGCTCCTCCCGTCGCCCGACGAAGGGCGCCTGGCGGCGGACCGCAGGGATCCGCGACCCGTCGATCCGGTAGGCCTCCACCGGCTGCCCACGACCCTTGACCTCGAGAAGCCCAACGTGCTGTGCCTCGTACCTCTCGCGCACCCGGCGCCACACCGACGCCGAGACCAGGACTTCACCCGGGCCGGCCGCCTGTTGAAGCCGAGCCGCGATGTTGACGGCGTCACCCAGAACCCCGGTCTGCCGGCCATCGCCAGTCGCGCCCGCCACGACCAGGCCACTGTTGACGCCCACGCGGACTTGCAACGGGGTCGGTGTCGCTTGAGACCGACGCCCGATCACGTCGCGAATGGCCACGGCTGCGGCGACTGCTCGTTCAGGATCGTCCTCGTGCGCCTGCGGCGCTCCGAAAATCGCGACCAGTGCGTCGCCCGCGAAGTTCTCCACGCTGCCACCCCGCCGCTCCACCTCTGCACTCAGGTCGCGGAGCGTCTCCGTGACGAGCGCGTTCAGGTGCTCAGGGTCGAGGCGCTCCGCCAGCGTGGAAAATCCCACGAGATCGGCGAAGACAACTGTGACCCGTCGCCGCTCGGTGGTCGGGCCTGCTGGGACGGGCGGCGTCCCGGGCTCGACCCGCTCACCTAATTCGTGCCCGCAGGCGCCGCAGAATCGAAATCCAGCCACTACGTCGGCGCCGCAGGCCGGGCAGGTTTCCGCCAGCGCCCGGCCGCATCCGCCGCAGAAGCGGAAGCCCGCCGGGTTGTCGAATGCGCAGGTCGGGCAGCGCATCGTGCCGACAGTGTACGGCGCAACGCAGGAACGACCGTATGATGCGGGGAATGGCTCGCGATCTGGCGACTTTCGCCAGACACCTCCCCAAGGCGGAACTTCATCTGCACATCGAGGGCACGCTCGAACCCGAGTTGATGTTCGAGTTAGCGCGCCGGAACGGCGTCAGCCTTCGGTATGCCTCAGTCGAAGACGTCCGCCGCGCCTACGTGTTCAGCGACCTGCAATCGTTCCTCGACATCTATTACGCGGGCTGCCGCGTCCTGCTGAAGGAGCAGGATTTCTACGACCTCACCTGGGGGTACCTGACGCGGTCCGGCGCCCAGGGCGTCCGCCATGTCGAGATCTTCTTCGATCCGCAAACCCACACGGATCGAGGCGTGCCATTCGAAACGGTGGTCACCGGCATCCATCGCGCTCTCGAGGACGGCCGTGCTGGGCTCAACATCACGAGCGGGCTCATCCTCTGTTTCTTGCGGCACCTGAGTGCGGAGGCCGCCATGCGAACGCTTACCGAGGCGCTGCCCTACCGCAACTGGATCCTCGCTGTTGGTCTCGACTCGTCAGAGGTCGGTAATCCCCCCGGGAAATTCAAAGGTACTTATGATCGAGCACGCGACTCCGGCCTGCTCGCGGTGGCCCACGCAGGCGAAGAAGGACCTCCGGCGTACGTCTGGGAGGCGCTCGACATGCTGAAGGTGCGACGGATCGACCATGGCGTTCGGTCGATTGAGGACGAGCGGTTGGT
>Ga0209009_1000101_pt1 | contig 35989 bp, 32 predicted proteins | sample BlaSpr_A8_OM3_M2_FD_187979 | JGI IMG/M metagenome (GOLD analysis project Ga0209009, IMG submission 187979) | Forest soil microbial communities from Thunder Bay, Ontario, Canada - Black Spruce, Ontario site 2_A8_OM3_M2 (SPAdes) (version 2) | ecosystem: Environmental > Terrestrial > Soil > Boreal... | reverse complement strand
AAAATACCGGTCGTTCGAGAGGCTGCCCGCGGGGGCGATCGTCGGAACCTCGAGCCCCCGGCGGCGCGCGCTCTTGCAGGCGCTACGCGACGATCTCGAGTTCGTTCCAATTCGCGGTAACGTCGACACCCGTTTGCGCAAACTGCGCGACGGACATTACGATGCGATCGTGCTCGCGGCGGCCGGCCTCAATCGTTTGGGCTTGAGCGCGCCGCACGTCGTTCCGCTCGATCCGGAAGAGATGATCCCCGCGGTCGGCCAGGGCGCTCTCGCCATCGAAGTGCGAGCCGGCGACGAAATACTCGCCGAGCGCATTCGTGCCGCGTTCTCCGACACCGCAACCGAACTCGCGGTCACCGCCGAACGAGCATTCCTCCGAACGCTGCGCGCCGGCTGTCACGCACCGGTTGGCGCCCACGCACGCTTCGAGGGGAGCATGCTAACTCTGCGCGCCGTCATCTCGGCCATCGACGGTTCTGCTCGCGTTCGAGGTTCCTCGAACGAGACGGTCCGCGGAACTGCCGAAGCCGATGCGTTGGGCGTCGCGCTCGCAATGCGGTTGCTCGCCGACGGGGGTGCTGCGCTGCTCGAGCCGGACGATCATTTGCGGCCGCTGGCGGGGAAACTGTTCGTCTTAGCGCGGACCCAGTCTCGTCCGAGCCGCATCGCGTCGGCCTTGCGAGAGGCCGGAGCCGACGTCGTCGAGGCGCACGACAGCGAAGACGCCGCAAGCTCCGCGCGCCTCCCCGATGCTCTCCTCTTCCCGTCGAGCGGCTCGGTCGGCGCCATCGGCGAATACCTCGGCCGGCTCCGCGCCGAAGGGCACCATCCGATCGTCGCGGCGATGGGCAGCGAGTCGTCGGCGGCGGCACGAGCCGCGGGGTTCCCCCCGGACGTCGTCGCCGAGGAGACGAGCGTCGCCGCGTTCGTGCACAGCGTCACCCGCTATATCTTGTCGAACGAAGAAAAGTAGGATCCAACCATGAACGTCACGGATTTGCTTCGGCCGCGCACCACCGTCGACTTGACGAAGCGGCCGCGCCGCATGCGCTCGAACGCCGCGCTCCGTGCGCTCGTGCGCGAGAACGAAGTTCGGCTCGCGAGCCTCGTCCAGCCGCTGTTCGTCGCCGCCGAAGGGCAGGCCAAAGGCGAGATCGCCAGCATGCCCGGCATTTTCCGTTTCTCCGTCGACGGCGCGGTCGCCGAAGCGCGCGAGTTGCGGGCGCTGGGAATCAACGCCGTGCTGCTCTTCGGCATCCCCGACTTCAAAGACGCCGTGGCCTCCTCGAATCACGATCCGCAGGGCGTCGTGCAGCGCGCGATTCGGCGGATCAAAGGCGATCTGCCGGAGATGCTGGTCATCGCCGATCTATGCAACTGCGAATACACCGACCACGGCCACTGCGGGATCCTCGACGAGCGCGGCGACGTCGACAACGATGCGACGCTGGAACTGTTGGGACGGACGGCGCTATCGTATGCGGAGGGGGGCGTCGACGTCATCGCACCCTCCGACATGATGGATGGGCGCGTCGCCTACCTGCGCAAGACTTTGGACGCTTCGGGTTACACATCGATTCCGATCATGTCGTACTCGGCGAAATTCGCTTCGGCGTTTTACGGCCCGTTCCGCGACGCCGCCGACTCGACCCCGCAGTTCGGCGACCGGCGAACCTATCAGATGGATCCACCCAACGCACGCGAGGCGGTGCGCGAAGCGCTTCTCGACATCGACGAAGGCGCCGACGTCGTGATGGTCAAGCCGGCCCTCGCGTTCATGGATCTCATCCGCGCCGTACGAGAAGTTTCGCGCGTCCCGGTCGCCTGCTACAACGTCAGCGGCGAGTACGCGATGGTAAAAGCAGCCGCGCGCAACGGTTGGATCGACGAGGACCGCGTCGTCGACGAGATCCTCGTCGGCTTCGTCCGCGCCGGTGCCGATATCATCATCACCTATTTCGCGAAATCGTACGCGGAGCGCAAGCGTTTGCTCCGGTGAGCGAGCCGGACGCGAGCCTGTCGACCATCGGCGTATTGATCCTCGGCGGGGGTGAAGCGACGCGTTTGCCGGGGAAACTCGAACTCGACGCCGGCGCGCTGCCGATGCTCGCGCGCGTCTACCGGAACGTCGGCGTGGGGCGCGAGACGTGGCTCGCCGCCAAAGGGTCGTATCCACCGGCGCTCGACGCACTCTTGCCGATACCGGTTGCAATCGATCGCTGGAGTTTGCGCGGACCGCTCGCCGGGCTCGTTACGACCATGGCACAGATGCGCGCGCGCTGGGTCTTCGCCATCGCGGGCGATGCGCCGCTGGTCGAAGGATCGTTCATCGACGTGCTGGCCGCCGAGCGACGTCCCGGCGATGAAGCCGTTCTCCCCGTACACGATCGCGAAGGGAAGAGGCAGCTCGAACCGCTCGCCGCGCTCTACGATCGCCTCGCATTCTTGCGCGAAGGCCTGCCCGTGCTGCGCGCCGGCGGCGGCGCGCTGCGCACGGTGATCGACCGCCTGAAGGCGCGCTACGTCGGCGTCGCAGCAGCGCGCATCTTCACCAACGTCAACACTCCGGCGGACTATGCCGCCCTCCTCGAGTCGATGCGCCCGTGAGCGCCAACGCCGAGGCGTTCGAGCGCGCGATGCGCGTAATCCCGGGCGGCGTCAACTCGCCGGTGCGGGCCTTCAAGGCCGTCGGCGGGACGCCGCTCTTCATAAAGCACGCACGCGGCTGCACGATCGTCGATCTCGACGGGAAACCGTACGTTGATTACGTGATGTCGTGGGGCCCGCTCATCCTCGGGCACGCGCATCCGGCGGTTGTCGAAGCCGTGCAAAACGCGAGCGCGCTCGGTACGTCGTACGGCGCACCGACCGAAGCGGAAACCGAACTCGCCGAACTCGTCGTCGCGACGATCCCCTCGGTCGAGATGGTGCGCTTATGTTCCAGCGGAACGGAGGCGACGATGAGCGCGCTGCGTCTGGCGCGTGCCTTCACCGGTCGCGAGAAAGTCGTCAAGTTCGCGGGCTGCTATCACGGGCACGCCGACGCGTTCTTGATCTCCGCCGGCAGCGGCGCGCTGACGATGGGGACGCCCGACTCGCCGGGCGTTACGGCCGGAACGGCGCGCGACACGGTTTCACTTCCCTACAACGATCTCGAAGCGGTTCGCCGTGCGTTCGAGGCGCAGCCGAACGACATCGCCTGCGTGATCGTCGAGCCCTACGTAGGCAACATGGGATTCGTGCTGCCGAAGCCTGGATTTCTCGCCGGCTTGCGCGAGGTGACGGAAAAGTATGGTGCGGTGCTGATCTTCGACGAGGTGATGACCGGTTTTCGCGTCGCGCCGGGCGGCGTGCAGCAACGCGAAAACGTCCTCCCCGACCTTACGACGCTCGGCAAGATTATCGGCGGAGGCCTCCCCGTCGGCGCATTTGGGGGCCGCTCCGACATCATGGGGCAGCTTTCGCCGGCTGGCGCGGTCTACCAGGCCGGGACGCTTTCCGGAAACCCGCTCGCCATGGCCGCCGGAATCGCTACGCTGCGCCTGTTGCAAGAACCGGGCGTCTACGAGAAACTCGATGGGCTTGCTGCGCGACTGATCGAAGGCCTCGATACCGTCTTCACTCGGCAACGCATCCCTCATCAAGCGACGCAGCGCGGTTCCATGTTCGGCTTCTTCTTCACGGACGAGCCGGTCGTCGATCTCACGAGCGCAAAGACGTCGGACGTCGAGTTCTACGCGCGTTTCTTCCAAGCGATGCTCGAACGAGGCATCTACTTCGCGCCGTCACAGTTCGAAGCCGGTTTCGTCAGCACGGCGCACGACGACGATGCGATCGACCGGACCGTCGCGGCCGCAGACGACGCGGTAGCGGCGATACGCGCGAAGGCCTAACAGGCTTAAGGAGTTTTCACCACGCGAAAGAGGGCTCGCGTTCGCGGGAACATGAACTAACTTGCGCCTAGACACCAAATTTGTAACGCGCACGTAGGTGCAAACGATCATGACAGAACGGCTTCATTGGGTTCGATTCCGGCACGATGGCCGAGTGGGTTTCGGAACGCTCGCCGGCGACACGATCGCCGTTTACGACGGCGAAATGTTCGCTTCGCCGAAAGCTGCCGGTACGACCATCCCGCTCGACGACGTCTCGCTGCTGACGCCGTGCGAGCCCAGTAAGATGGTCGGTTTGGTCAATAACTTTCACGCGCTGTTGGCGAAGTTGAACCAACCGGTCCCCGAAGAGCCGCTCTATTTCTTGAAGGCGCCGAGTTCGTTCATGGCTGCCGGCGGTACGATCGAGCAGCCGCAGTTTTATTCCGGACGCGTCGTCTTCGAAGGCGAATTGGGAATCGTGATCGGCAAGCGTTGCAAGGACGTCGACGAAGCCTCCGCACCGTCATACGTGTTCGGATATACCTGCGTCAACGACGTGACCGGCTTCGACGTCCTCAACAAGGACCCGCAATTCGCGCAGTGGGCGCGCGCGAAGAGTTACGACACATTCGGCATCTTCGGTCCGGCGATCGCGACGGGGATCGATCCCGCCGGACTCTCGGTTCGCACGATCCTCAACGGCGAGGAACGGCAGAACTATCCGGTCACGGACATGGTGTTTAGCCCGGCGCGTCTGGTGAGTCTCATATCGCGCGACATGACGCTGCTTCCCGGCGACGTGATCGCCTGCGGAACGTCCGTCGGCGCCGGCAAAATGCCGCCCGGCAGTTCGATCGAGGTCTCGATCGAAGGCGTCAGCACGCTGCGCAACACCTTCGCCGGCATCCCGGCCACCCTGGAGACACGATGAAGATTGCAGTCATCGGAGCGGGCGCGATCGGCGGGATGCTCGGTGCGAAGCTATCGCTCGCCGGCGAGGACGTCACCTTCGTCGAAAAGGACCGCGCCCAGGCCGACGCGATCGCGCAGAATGGATTGCGCGTCGTCGATCACGACGGCAACGACGAATACGTCGCGCGCGAGGTGAAAGTCACCGGCGACATCGCCTCGCCGGGGCCGCAAGATCTCGTCATCGTCGCTGTCAAAGCGCAGCAGATTCCAAGCGTCGCCGCGACGCTCGGGCCGCTGCTCGGACCCAAGACAATGGTGATGACCGTTCAAAACGGCATCCCGTGGTGGTATTTCTACAAGAGCGGCGGACCGTTCGACGGGCGGCGGATTGAAGCAGTCGACCCTGGCGGAGAGATCGAGAAGCACATCGATCTCGAGCGCATCGTCGGTTGCGTCGTCTATCCGGCCGGCGAAGTGATCGCGCCGGGCGTCATCAAGCACGTCGAGGGCGATCGCTATTCGGTCGGCGAGCTGGACGGATCGCAGAGCGAGCGGATCAAACTGCTTGCAGAGGCACTACAGAAGGCCGGCTTCAAGTCGTACGTGCTCGAGGACATCCGCTCCGAGATCTGGCTGAAGCTGTGGGGCAATCTTTCATTCAACCCTATCAGCGCGCTGACGCACGGTACGCTCGCCGGCATCTGCAGGTTCCCGCTCACGCGCGATCTGGCGGCAAATATGATGCGCGAAGCGCAAGAGATCGCCGGCAAGTTGGGAATCACGTTCCGGCATACGATCGAGAAACGCATCGCGGGTGCCGAAAGCGTCGGCGAGCACAAGACGTCGATGTTGCAGGACGTCGAGGCCGGGCGCGCGCTCGAGATCGAGGCGCTCGTCGGTGCCGTCGTCGAGTTCGGCCGGCTCACCGAGACGCAGACGCCGTACATCGACACGGTCTACGCCTGTGTCAAACTGCTCGACAAAGTGATGGCCGACGGCGGCGTCGCTTTTCCGCCGGTTCCGAGGGCGGAGATGCGCGCACGGACCCTCGCCGAGGTCCCCGCGTAGCTTAGGGGACGCCGCAGGTCCGAAATGGTATAAACTGGGTCGATGATGGCCCCAACCGCGCCATGCCGCTAGCCTGTCTCGGCCTATCTCACCGCACGGCGCCCGTCGACGTCCGCGAACGGCACGCGTTCCCGCCCTCGCGTATGGCGGAGGCGCTGGTCGCGCTGCGTGACTACGAGGCCGTGCGGGAAGCGGTTATGCTCTCGACTTGCGGACGGCTCGAAATCTACGCCGAACTCGAAGATTACGAAACCGGGATCGAACAGCTCAAGTCGTTTCTCCGCAATTTCCGTCACGGCGGCGTCGAGATCGACATGTCGTCCTACATGTACACGCTCCTCAGCGGCGAGGCGATCGAACATCTCTTCCGTGTCGCCACCGGGCTCGATTCGATGTTGATCGGCGAGGCGGAGATCCTCGGCCAAGTAAAGGACGCGTACGTGCAGGCGCAACGCGCGGGCTCGCTCGGCAAGATTCTTCACGCGCTCTTTCGCGAGGCTATCGCCGCCGGTAAGACGGCGCGCTCGCAAACTCGGATTGCCGGACAATCCACGAGCATCGCCACCGCTGCGATAGATATGGCGAAGCGCCGCTTCGGCACGTTCGACGAAAAGACGGTTCTGATCGTCGGCGCCGGCAAGATGGGCTCTCTCGCCGCGAAGCGGTTGCGCGGCGAGGGCTGCAAGCGACTGCTGGTGGCCAATCGCTCCCAAGCGAAGGCGCGACGCATTGTCGACGACTTGAAGGTGGGCGAAGCCGTTGAGTTCCCGGGTCTGGCCGATGCGCTCGGGGCCGCCGACATCGTCGTCACCTCGACCGGCGCGACCCATTTTATCCTCGGCCGCGAGAACGTCGGGAAGGCGATGTCGCTCCGCCCCGAACGGCCGCTATTCATCATCGACATCGCCGTGCCGCGCGACGTCGATCCGGACGTGACCCAGATTGCGAACGTCAGCCTGGTCGACATCGATGCACTCAAAGGCGCCGTCGATCTGACGCTCGAGCAGCGGCGCTCAGAGATTCCGTTGGTCGAAGAGATCATCGCCGAGCACACCAAGCGCTACAGCGACTGGTACAAATCGCGCGTCGCGGTCCCGGTCGTCGCTTCGCTCGTGCAAAAAGCCGAAGCGATCCGCGAGCGCGAGATCGATCGGTTGTTTGCGCGCTGCCCCGAACTCTCCGAGCGCGAACGTATGCTCATCACCGGGGCCTCGCTGACGATCGTCTCAAAGTTGCTGCACGGCGTCGTCACGAAACTACGTCAGCACGCGACGAGCAATCGAGCCCAAACATTGATGCTCGCCCGCACGATCGAAGAACTCTTCGATTTGCAGCTACGCGCCGAGGAATTGGCCGGACAGTCCGCGCCGCTCGAAGAGTGAGCCGGAGCGGGCGCGGCAAGGTCTTCTTGGTCGGAGCGGGCCCGGGCGATCCGGGCCTGTTGACGCTCAAGGCGGCGCGCGCCATCGCCGCCTGCGACGTGCTCGTCTACGATTATCTGGCCGCGGCGCCGATCGTCGCGCTCGCGCCGCCCGACTGCGAGAAGATCTACGTCGGAAAAAAAGCCGGCACGCATACCCTCTCGCAAGACGAGATCATCGCCCTGCTCCTGCGGCTGGCCCGCAACGGAAGGCGCGTCGTGCGCCTGAAGGGAGGTGACGTCTTCGTCTTCGCGCGCGGCGGCGAAGAAGCTCGAGCGCTAGCGGATGCCGGCGTTGCTTTTGAAATCATCCCCGGCATCTCGTCGGCAATGGCCGCGCCGGCCTACGCGGGAATCCCACTCACGCACCGCGCGCACAACACCGCTTTCACCGTCGCGACGGGACACGAGGATCCATCGAAGAGCGGCTCGTCGCTCGACTTCGCCAAACTCGCGAATCCCGCGCAGACCCTCGTGTTCTTGATGGCGATGGGAAACCTGACGGGGATCGTCGAGCAATTGCGCGCGCATGGATTGGCGGATGAGATCCCGGTCGCAATCGTCCGCGAAGGAACCAAGCCGCAACAGGAGACGCTTGTCGCAACGCTCGGGACGATCGTAGGCGAGGTCGAGCGAAACGGGTTTTCGGCTCCCGCAATCGTCGTTATCGGCGAAGTCGTACGGGAACGCGAACGGATGCGCTGGTTCGACACCCATCCGCTCTTCGGCAAGAAGGTGCTCATCACGCGACCGCGCGGCGACGCGGATGCGCTCGCCGCGAGACTCTGGGAACTCGGCGCCGAGCCGCTGGTCGCACCGACGATTGCGATCGAGCCGCCCGACGACGCCGAGCGCGCCGAAATCGCCGTGCGTGAAGCGCGTTCCTATCATTGGATCGTTTTTACGAGCCAAAACGGCGTCGAGGCGTTCTTCGATCGGCTGAGTTCCGGCGGTTTCGACGCACGCGCGCTCGGCGACGTAATGGTCGCCGCGATCGGCCCCAAGACCGCGGAAAGGCTCATGGCGTACGGCGTTCGAGCCGACTTCGTCCCGACGCGGTTCGTCGGCGAAGAAGTCGCTGCCGGGCTGCTGGAGCGGACCGAAGCCGCTCAACGCATTCTGCTCTTTCGGGCTCAAGAAGCGCGCGACGTGGTGCCGGAGGCGCTGCGCGCGCGAGAACGGCGCGTCGACGTCGTCGCCGCGTACAAGACGGTCGTGGTTCGCGATGAGGCGATCGCCGAACGAGCGCACGAAGCCGACGTCTGGACGTTCACGAGTCCGAGCACCGTGCGCGGCTTGCTCGAGAACTTGCCGAATGCCGCCTCCCTGGCGCGCGGAAAAATCGTCGCCTGTATCGGGCCGATTACGGCCGAGGCCGCGCGGGGCGAGGGTCTGCCGGTTCACGTTGTCGCCGACGACTATACGGTCGACGGTTTACTCGAAGCTCTCGAAAACATGCCCGGAATCGTCGCGAGCTAGGCCGCAAGACAGATCTTGATGGGGCGTCGTTCGTGCGGCTGACGCTGGCGCCGCTCGGAAGTTACGACATCGGCGCGATGCTGGCGGCGATCATCGCGTTCGGGTCGTATCGGCTCGGAGCACTCGATCCTTCCGGAGCATTCGTCGCGTTTCTCATCGGAACGTTGACGTTCGGTGCTCTGCAGACGATCGGCGTGGCGACTCTACTTGCATTCTTCGTGAGTTCGGTCGCGCTCTCGCGGCTGGGCAAGAAGACCAAGCGCGAACGCTTGATCGACATCGGCAAGACCAGCGAGCGCGATGCAGCACAAGTGATCGCGAACGGCGGAGTCGCAGCTCTCTGCGCGCTCGGTGTCGCGCTCGGCTGGGGAGCGCGCTACGAAGTCGCTTTCGCCGGGGCGCTCTGCGCCGCGACGGCGGACACGTGGGGCACCGAGCTCGGCACCTTGTTCGGTGGTCAGCCCCGTTCGATTCTCAACTATCGGCCGGTTGGAATCGGAATCTCAGGCGGCGTCACGCTCGCCGGAACGCTTGCAGAAGTCGGCGGAGCGATGTTTCTGGCCACCGTCGCATACGTTTTTGGCCTGCACGCCTTGCTCGCCGTCCTTGCAGGCGGCCTCGGCGGAGCGCTGCTCGATTCGATCCTGGGTGCCTCGGCTCAGGCCTTGCGGTGGTGTCCGCAATGTGCCCGGCCCTGCGAGCGCAATCCACACTCGTGCGGTGCGACGACGACGGTGCTACGCGGTTTCGGCTGGCTCGATAACGACGGCGTCAATTTCACGGCGACGCTCGCCGGCGCGGCGATCGCGTTCGCCCTCGCGCAAGGCGCCTAGCGCGTGGCCGCTGCCGCCCTGCCGTATTTCTTTTCGAGATAGGGGATGATGTCGTCGTCGTCATCCAAGACGACGTCGCCGTCGACCAGCACCGGGATGCTGGTCTGACCGGAGACCCGCTTGACCTCTTCGCGCTCGGCATGCGAACGCGGGACGTTCACGTTTTTATAGTCAAGCAGAAGGTCGGTCAGCTTGGCGCGGACGCGCGCGCAGTACGGGCACCACTCCGCCTGATAGAGCACGATTTCGGAGGGACGCCCCATCAGCGGGTGTCGGATTGCAGGCTACGAGAATTCACGCCCCCTTAAGTGCCTGAAACACTTCGATGGTTGCGGCCGGAGGGCCATCCCCGGGGCGCGCCTAAGGTTGAAGGCCCAATCGGCGCGGGAGTCGTGCCTCATGTCCCAGTCGTTTTCGGATCGATTCTCCCTCAAACATGCGCTCGGTCTGTCGACCGTGTTGCACGTTTTGGTTGCGCCACTGTTTGTGGTCTCGAGTGTCGTGCTGGTGGGTGCCGGTCAGTCCGCCGAACCCCTTGGGTTTAGGAGCGGTGCGGTGACGACCGTCACGATGATGACGATCGAACACCGGACGCGGCATCCGGCCGTCCACGCCCAGGCGATTCGTCCCACGCCTTCGCAACGGCTCGCGCCCAAGCGCGAACTTCCCAAAGCTCGACGGTCCGCCTCCGTCGACACGCCGGCGCAAAGCGTCGCCGGGGCGCCGTCGACGCGCGGGCAAGTTGCGGCATCCGAAGGCAGCGCCGTATTGAGCGTCGTCCGCGAGCCGATCGTCACTCAACCGGTCGAAGCAGCGACGCTTGCACCTAAGGTCGAGTCGGCCCCCACGGCGGCACCAACGTCCGGCGCCGCTCCGCCAAGCCAGCCCGCCGTAACGGTCGCCCTTGCATCGTCGATGCAAAGCGCCGCGGGGCACGGTTACGACGCGCCCAACGGCGGATGGGGACAGAATTTCGAGCGCCCCCTGATCGCCGATGAAGTTCCGCTCAACGATCTCCGTGCCAAGTATCATTTTTCCGCTACGATCACGGTGAACGTCGACGAAACCGGGCACGCTACGAGAGTTACCTTCCCCAATTCGATACCCGCCGAAGCGCGTCCCGATATCGAAAAGCGTCTGACGGCGCTGCGCTACGTTCCCGCCGAATGCAACGGCCTGCGCTGTGCCGCCGCCCTCGCGATCCCCATTTAGGACTTTTGCAGACGCACGATCGGCCGAAGTTCAGAGCCTTGGAGAGATGCGCGGCCGCGGCCGTCGCTGCCGTCTTCGTTTTTCTCACTATGCCTTCGGCGCGCGCAGCGAAGCCTTCTTTGGTCGGCGACGTGCGAATCTACGCGGTCGATTGGTCGCCGACGGCGCCCGCGACACAGACTCCAATAAAACTGCTGGACGCGAAGGGGCTAATCGGAACCAAACTTTGGGCCGCGTGGTCCCAGATCGCATCGCCTCCGGCAGACCCGCTGTGCGTCGCGTTGAAGAACTCACTAAGTCAGCCCAACCTCATCGCCAAGGGCGTCAACTTAGAGGTGCTGGGTTGCAAATTCAACACGATCGCGCCGGATATGGAGTTTCTTCCAGGGCCGATCGGGTCGGCGGCCAGCGTCTCATCATCGACCGCACACGTCACGTTCAGCGTTCCTGGAAACACGCTTCAGGCAGTATTTACGCAGCCGACCGCAGCCGGCAATTACGCCGATCCCTGTTTCAGCGTAAACCTCGACATCGTCGTCTCGGCGCAGATCGATTTTCGTTCGTTCACCGTCACGAAGATGCCGCTCACCGGGCAAAACGCGTCCTCGCCGACCGGCTGCAACCCGGCCGGCACGCTCGCTCAAATCTTGATGGCCGACTATCACCACTATCTGGGCGGTCCGAATTTCTTGGCCAAGGCGCAAGCTGCGCTCGACACGACCCAAGAGTTTTCGACGAAAGCGCTCAACGACGCCGTCCAGTCGATCGCCGGCCAAGTGCAAAGTAACGCGCAACAATACGTGAGCGAGACGATCTTGATCGAACCCAACAAGATCGGTATCGCGCTGGCGCCGATCTATACGCCCTCGGCGAGCGGAGCGATCGCCGGCATGGTGCACTGGAAAGGAACGGGCGCCGCGGCCTGCTCGCCGCTCCCGATAGCGGGCCGGGTGCAGACCGGCCCGCAGCCGATGAATCCGCTCACCTTACAGTTCTTCGGCGCAGCGCCGTTCGCGACGGTTGGGAGAAATTCGTCGTCCGGCAACTCGACGCGCGGGCGCGACGGCTCGTACGAGTGCCCGTACGCCGAAACGGGCCTGCCATCCGGAGTCCCCGTCACATTCGGTCCGGTCAACGCCTGCGGCGGGGGCGCAACCCAAGCACTCGCGCACGGCGTGACGATCAAACCGCTCGGGTGGTCGGGGACGGTTAATCCCTCATCCTCAGGCTTGGACTTCGAAGCCGATGCATTGACCTGCGGAAGCAGCGTCGGTGCACTCGCGAAGTCGGCGTTGGCGTTCAATCTCGCGTTGCTGCCGCATGGTCCCGATAGCATGATCTCACAAGGCGAGGCAGCCTACCAGCGCGGCGACTATGCCGCCGCCGCCAAGGCGTTCCAACAGGCCTTCAACGCGAACCCGAAGAGTTACGTCGCGCTGCACGATCTTGCCCTGGCAAACGCCAAACTCGGCAACGTCTCGCAGGCCAAGACCGAGTTGAGCCAAGCAATGTCGCTGGCTCAGGCCGCGCGCGACGCCTCCGCCGTCAAGGCGATCGGCGCTTCGCTGGGCGCCCTCGGCGGCTAGGCTCGACTCCCGGTTGTTCAATCAATTTGCTACGCCGGAGACGCAAGTCCAGAATGCGATCGGCGCCGACGTGCCGCTGCGTTGGGTCGGACGCCCGGCTCAGGGCCTTCTCTTTCGCACGGGCGACTTGCTGATGATTCCCTTCAGCCTCTTATGGGGCGGCTTCGCCATCTTTTGGGAATCGACGGCGATTTCCGACGGAGGGCCGATCTTTTTCAGACTCTGGGGCATCCCGTTTGTTCTCATCGGCCTCTACATGATCGCCGGCCGCTTCATCGTCGATGCGTATCTGCGCGCGCACACGACATACGCAATCGGCGACCACGCGATCTACTTCGTGCGAGACGGGCTCGCGAACGGGGTCTCGACGCTCGCCGCTAGTGCTCTAACGCCGGTCCAAATGCAGCTTGGCGCGAATGGACGCGGGACAATCATCTTCGCGGATTCGGCAATAAGATTCTTTAACTACTCAGCGAGCTGGCGCATGACGACTGCTCCCGACTACGCCTTTGAGAGCATCCCCGACGTGCAGAAGGTCTACGAAATGATTAACAGCATCCGCTAAGGCCGCCAGAGGCCGATCGACGAGCCGACCCAGGTCAGGTCGCGGTTGAAATCGACGCCGAGCATCTCGCCGCGGCCGAGCCGGCATAGATTTGTCGCCGCAATCGGAACGGGTGCGTCGTCCGGCCGCAAATACATCATTCGAAGTTCGACCTTGACGTTGCCGCCGTCGACCGCTTTCAGAACGCCCCCATAATCGATCTTCTCCTGTAGGCACCAACTGGACCGCAGGTTGTCCGGGATCGCGTCGATATCGCTTCGCGTCGGCCGCAGGTTGACGCCGCCGCCGGCGAACGAGAAGAGCGGTTTCAGAACGTACCGTTCGCTGAGGTCGTCCGGAATCGCGTCGAGTTCGCAGAGCAGCCACGTCTTCGGAACCGCCGGATGATCGAGAAACGGCAGCGAGTACTTCGACCACATCCAAAACCAGTTGGGGTGCGGCGACCATTCGACGTCGAGTTCGTCGCGCAGATCGAAGGGCAGCGTCACGTTCTTTCGTTCGAGTTCGTCGATAACCAGCCGCCAATAGATGCGCTCGACGGCGATCTCTCCTCCGTCGGCATTCAGCCGAAAGAGCCGCTTGCCGCGTTTGACGAGCGTCGTCGGAGAGACCGCGTCGACGCCGAAAAGCGATTTCGTCGCAGCGAAATCGGCGTACGTCTTCTGCGCCGGCGGATCGAGGTCGAGCAAGATGACCTGCTCGGCATCGTGACTGCCGACGATGACGCGGCGCGCCAAATCGAGGAACGAGTCACGCTCGAGCTCGCCGAACCAAGCCGACCAGGGCGGCTCGAGGCCCGATATCCTAGACAGCGCGCTCTCCCATGCGTCGCGCTGCAGCGTCTCGAATGCGAGCAACGAGGGAAATCCCTGAAGCTCGACCAGCCGTGGTACGAGCGTACCCTCGGGCCCGCGTACGATCGCGAAATCGACGACTGCGAACGTCGGCAGAGGCGCCTCGCCCGGCACGTTCCAGCGCGCCGGCACGGCCGCCCGCATCTTTGCGATGCGCTCCGGTTCGCAGAGCTGGGCGACGATCTCGTCGCCGGCGAGCCGGCAGCGTTCGCGCAACTCCGCCGGAAAAAACACCGGCGTCTCGGCCAAACGGAAACCGATCTGCGTCCCGACGCGCCGCGTCAAATCATCCGCGTACCGCCGATACAGCTCGTCGCTGAACGCCGCGTTGAAACGCGTCCGGAGAGCGAGGTCCACTCAGAGAGTCAAGAACGGGCTACGCCGCGTCGCGAACCAACAGATCGAGTTTGCGGTTCACCAAATCTCCGAAAACATAACGCCCGACGCGCAGGCGTTCCTCGCGACGGTCGCCGCTCAGCGCCGGTAAGAGTTGCGTGCGCTCTTCGTAGATCTCGCGCGTGATCGTCCCGCGAGCGAGCAGACGCTCGAGCAAGCCGGCAACGCGCTCGGCCGCGCCGATCTCCGGGTGACTGTTGACGGCGAAGACGCGGGGCGCAAAGCCGTTGCGTTCGCGCGCGACCTCGAGCATCGTCAACGCGTCGCCGGGTTCGCCGTCCGCGCTCGCCTCATACGCTATCGCGGTCATCCCCGCCGGTAGCGCGCGGGTCGTCGGGATCATGTCGTAGTAGCGCGAGTCGAGGACGGGGACGCAGCGGCCCTGCGGCGACTCGGCGACCAGCCGCTCGAACCAAGGATGGGCCACGGCTTGGTCGGTCAGCACGTTCGTGCCGACGCCGCTCATCGCTCCGCCCTTTCCGGGTCCGCGCAACACCGGCTCGGCAACCTGCGACCAGCGACAGAGCAGTCCGAACGTGTGGCATACGCCGTAGAGCGCGCTCGTCTCGTCGGCGGCGATCTCGTCGAACAAGCGCCAAATTGCCGTTTCCCACGCGGGGTCCTCGCGGATTTCGACCGTGCCGCGGGGAGTGAGATTGCGACGTGGATCGAGGTGTCCGGGGCCGCCCGTGCCGACGTAGAGGCGATGCCGCCCGTCGCGATGGACGGGGACCATCAACTTGTCACGCACCGCGTATGAGACGACGCGCACCGCAAGATGCCTTCGCGCCAACTCTTCGTCGAGCGCGAGGGTCGCGTCCCGTAACGCCGTCACGATCGCGTCGTGTCCGATGTTCGGATACTCGTGGTTCATGTCGAGGAGCGCGACCTCGATCGTCGATTCATCCCGCGTCGGCAAATCGCCGGACCGCTCGACGCGAACGGCCTCAAAGCGCGCGGTGCGAAGGTCGAGCGGGACGCGCGAGGATTCGAAGTCAGGCAACGGCGACGCCGACCTCCGTCTCCTCGATGATATACCGCACCACGGCTTTCAAGTCTCCGGTCTCTTCGAATACGCGTAACTGCCGGTCCGCTCCGGTCCGACGACGGATGATCTCGTGAATGTAACCGATCTCCTCTTCTATACCGAGTTCGCCGACGACGTCGCCGACGAATTCCAGCAACTCCAGCAAGAGCGACTCGGTCGGCACCTCGACCTTCTTTCCCAGGTCGATCAGCTTCCCATCGAGTCCAAACCGCGCCGCCCGCCCTTTGTTTTCATTGATCAGCGACCGGCGGTAGAGCCGCCAGCCCTGATTGGCATCGTACAGCTTCCATAGCTTATAGGTGACGGCTTGGAAAAAGGCGGCGAGGCAGAGCGTCTCCTCGATACGCATCTGGACGTCGCAGATGCGGTACTCGAGCGTCGGAAAGTACGGATGCGCGCGCACGTCCCACCAGATTTTCTTCCCGTCCGAAATGCAGCCGGTGACGATCAGCGTGTTCACGAAATCCTGATACTCGCCCCACGATCCGAAGTAGTCGGGGATACCCGTGCGCGGGAAGCGCTCGAAGATTTTCGCGCGGAAGCTCTTCCAGCCGGTGTTCTGACCGAGCCAGAACGGTGAGTTGGTCGACATCGCGAAGATGTGCGGCAAGAAGTAGCGGACGGCGTTCATGATCGCGATGCGCGCGTCGTTGTCCTCGACGGCGACATGGACGTGCAAGCCGAAGATCAGGTTCGCCCGCGCAATCATCTGCAGATCTTCGATCAGGCGGTCGTAATGCGCGACGCCGGAGGTGATCGGCACGTTCCGCCAGTCGGTGAAAGGATGCGTCCCGGCCGCACCGATCCGCAGGCCGTTGCGGCGCACGAGCGAGACGATCTCCGAGCGCAGCCGCGCGATCTCTTCCCGAGCGTGCTTGATGTCGCGGCAGATCGGCGTCGCGATCTCGATGACCGGATCGTGCAGTTCGCGCTTCATCTCTTCCTTGAGCAGGGCCGTTCCCTCACCGAACATCTCCTGGATGTGCGATTTGAGTTCGCACGTCTCGGGATCGATGACCTGAAACTCCTCCTCGACCCCGAGCGTGAACGACGGCCTCGAGCGCACCATCAGCTGCCGACTAGTTCGAGGGTTCGCGGCCACGCGCCGCTCAGTTCGAACGGCGCCCGATTGCGCACGCGTTCGACCAAGATTTCGGCCATGTTCTCGACGACCCACTCGAAGTTCAGCGGACCCACGGAATGAAGATCGGCGTCGGGCGCCGGGTTCGTAAAATCGATCGCATACGGTATTCCGTCACGCACCGCGAGTTCGACCGTGTTCATGTCGTATCCGAGCGCCTGTGAAAGCGCCAACGCGTCCCGCCGCAGCCTCGCATCGAGCCCGGCCTCCGCAGCAGGCGCTTCGCGCACGTAGCGCTGCGCGTGGGGAGCTTTGGGATCGTAGCGCATGAGGTGAACTCGCTCGCGGCCGATCACGTATATTCGATAGTACTCGCTGAAGTCGATGGCCTCTTGGGCCATCATCGTTAAATCGCGCGTCTTCTCGTAGGCCGCGAAAAACTCGGCGCGATCGTCACATTTGTAGACGTCTTTCCAGCCTCCGCCGTAGGCAGGTTTAAGGAAGATCGGAAACTTCAAGTACTCGAAAACCGCCTCCCAATCGACGAAGCGCAGGTTGCGAAAGGACGTCGCCTCGGTGTTCGGAGGCCGTTCCTTGTGCGGCAGGAGCACCGTGCGAGGCGTCTCGACGCCGACCGAAGCCGCGACCACGTTGCCGAAATACTTGTCGTCGGCCGACCACCAAAACGGGTTGTTGACGACCTGCACGCCGCGCGCCGCCGCGACTTTCAGGAACGTGCGATAGTACGGCACCTCGTGGCTGATCCGGTCGAGGATAAGTGCGTAGTCGAAGCGCTGGTCGTCGCGCAGATACGAGATTTCGACCGGCGTTCCGACGATTTCTCCGCCACCGCGTGCGTCGATCGCGCCGATCAGCGCCCACGGGAAGGTATCCTCCATCCCGAACAACAGGCCGATCTTCTTGGGGATCGCGTGCATCGCCGTCTCCTAGTGACCTAACTGGCGTGCGCGAATTTCGCGGGAACTGCCTCCGGCCCTATGCAACAGCCGCCCATGCTACGACGTCACGAATGGTGGGCCAGCCCGAATCTCGAGCGCCCGATGGAATTGCTCTGGTTCGGCTGGGCGGGCTTTCCGGTGCTCATGTTCCCGACATCGATGGGCCGTTACTTTCAATATGAAGACATGGGCCTGGTCGCACAGCTCGGCGCGAAGCTCGACGCCGGTTTGATGCAGCTGGTCTGCGTCGATTCGGTCGACGCCGAGAGCTGGTATAACGAGAGCGCACCGCCGAGTCAACGCGCGCGGCGTCACGAGCAATATGATGCGTATCTGCGCGAAGAAGTGCTGCCGTTCGTGCGCGATCGCGCGCAGCGGGCCGATGCCGCGACCTTCGGCTGCAGTTTTGGCGGATATCACGCCGCAAATTTTGCCGGCCGCCACCCCGAACTCGTGACGAAGGCGGTTTGTTTTTCGGGGATCTACGACGTGCATCGGTTCGTCGACGGCTATTGGGACGATGCGATCTACTTCAACTCGCCGACGGACTATATCGCGAACATGGACGCGGCCTGGGCGGCGCGTCTGGCAAGCGTCGAGTGGATCGTCGCGACGGGCGAATACGACTCGCTCGTCGCCGACAACCGCAACTTCGGAGCGCTGCTCAGCGCCAAAGGCATTCCGAACCACACCGAAATCTGGCCCGGCGTCTTCGGCCACGACTGGCCCTTCTGGAACGAAGCAGTCAGGCGATTACTATAGAATGCGAATGGGGGTCGAAAAATAGGGTATGAGTAGTGCGTGCGGTTCGCCCTCCCGCACGACCCTGAATTGAATAAGAGAGGACGCCCTTGCAATCATGCGATTCTTACTCTGGCTGAGCTGCGCAACCGTGCTGCTCGTCGCGAACGCCGTGAGCGCGCAGCCTGGCCACGGCAACCAACACCCTCCGAGTGGCGGGGGACATCAACCGCAAGCCGGCACTCAGCCTGCGCGCCAGGGCCCGGGTACGACGCGGGCTCCGGTCCATTACCAGCATCCCCCGGCGCCCCAGCAACCGCAAATCCGCTACAATCCGGTTCCCGTCCACCAAGCACCCGATCAATTCCATCCGGCGAATCCGGCGAATCGATCGGTGCAGGTCTATCGGCCGCAAGTCACGCGCAATGTCACCGTTCGGAATACACAAGTCATGCGCGACATCAACAACTACCACGTCAACCGCTATCACACGACGGTCAACGTGCGGTTCGCCGCGCATCCGGGTTCCGATCGCGGCTATTGGAGCAACAGCTGGTATCACGGCTATTGGCATGACTACTGGGTCAATGAGAACTGGGCGTTCTGGGGCGGCCACTACGGTTTCTGGCTAGCGCTCGACGGCCTCAACGTGTTCGTGTACGAATACTCGCCGGGCACGTGCTGGTACTGGAACGGCTATCAATGGGTGCCGTGGTACAACCCGCCCTACACGCCGTACTACTGTCCATACTAGGAACCTGACCCGTAACGCCTCGTCAGCGACGCATCGGTGATCGCCGCCACATGGCGGTGATTCACCGAGCGACGCTACTAGCAAGATGCTATAGAATTGTTTTGCCGAGCGCCGAGAGGATCAGCTCGACGGCGAGTTCGGCGGTGCGATTGCGCTCATCGAAGATTGGATTGATCTCGGTAACCTCGAGCGAACGTAACTGCGCGCTCGCCGCGACCATCTCCATCGCCAAGTGCGCTTCGCGATAGCTGAGGCCACCGCGAACCGGCGTCCCGACGCCCGGCGCTTCGGTCGGATCGATGCCGTCCATGTCGAACGAGACGTGCAGCGGGCCGCCACCGACGACCACCAAGGCCTCTTCCATCACGCGCTCCATCCCCAAGCGATCGACGTCGCTCATCGAGAACGCGCGCACGCCGAGCTCGCGAATGCGCCGCCGCTCACCCGGATCGACGTCGCGCAAGCCGATGAGAACCGTCCGTTCGGGGACGATCGAACGTTCTTCGAGCGCGATGGAAACCGGCATTCCGTGGACGTTCCCCGAGGGCGACGTCAGCGGCGTGTTGATGTCGCCGTGGGCGTCAACCCAAATGAGCCCGGGTTCGCGACCGTGCGCGCGACGAACGCCGGCCAGCGTCCCAATCGCGATCGAGTGATCGCCCCCGAGCACGAGCGGGAACCCGCCCTGGCGCATGACGTCCTCGACCAGATGCGCCAGCTCGGAGCACACGGAGAGAATGACAGGCAGGTACTTCGCGTTCTTGGCGGATTCGGCGACGTGCGACTCGGCGAGCGGGACCGGGACGTTGCCGTGGTCGACGTAGTGCAGCACGCCGAGCGCTTCGATACTCTCTCGCAAACGCGCGTAACGAATCGCCGACGGTCCCATGTCGACGCCACGGCGATCGGCGCCCAAATCCATCGGGACGCCGATGACGTCGACTCGCTGCGGTATCTCCCGCTCATTGTCGCGCAGGTGGAACTCGTTTCTCGTAATCCGGCTTGGCGTGCAGGATCAGAACGCGGAGAATCGCCGCAATCGGAACGGCGACAAACATTCCGCCGATGCCGCCGAGTTCGGCACCGACGAGCACTGCGACGATCACAACGAGCGGCGTGAGGCCGACGCTCTGACTGACGATCCGCGGCGAGATGAAGTGGCCCTCGGCTTGGAAGATCGCGACGAACAAGATTGCGACCCAAAGCGCATGCACCCAGCCATCGGTAAAATACGCGATCGCCGTCGCGGGAACGAACGCGACGGCAGCCCCGACGTATGGGATGATATCGAGAACGCCGGCCGCGACGCCGATCAGAACGGCGTACTTGACGTGCATCACCAGCAGCATCACCACGATTGCCGTCCCGATCACGGCCCCCACCAAGAGTTGCCCACGGATAAAACCGCCGAGGACGGCGTCGAGATCCTTGATGATCGCCAGCGTCTTGGCTCGGGCTGAAGGCGGGATGAATTCGAGGAACGCGTCCTTCAGATCGGGGGCTTCAAAGATCAAATAGATCGAAATGACCGGAATGACGACGATCGTTGCAACGATTCCGACGGCCGAGAGAACGAGACCGACCGCCTGCGCCGCGGCCTTGGCCGCGTACTCCTGACCAAGCCTGCCGAGCTGCGACGGAATCGACGCCAGATAATCTCGCACCGATTGCGGCAATCGCGTGATGAGCGGATTGTTGCGGTCGTTAGCGAGTGCCTGCGCGTCCGCAATGATGCGCGGGTACTGCTTGACGAATGCCTGGATTTCATTGGCGATCGCCGGCGCCACGACCGCTACGGCGAACCCAACCACTAGGGCGATACCGAGATAGACGATCAGGATCGACCAGATGAGCGGCAGCCGCCGGTGCAAGCGGTCGACGATCGGATGGATGAGGTACGTGAAGAACACCGCGCCGATCAGAATGATCGTGACGGACTTGATTCTGCCGATGAAATCGCCGACGCCGGCGAGGATGAACGCCGAGATGGCGACCAGCAGCGCGATCTTGAGCGCGAAGGTCACGCGACGCTCGAGCAGCGAGACGCGGCGCACGGGCCGGGCCTCAGCTACCATCGGACGACTTGGCTTCACCTTCTCTTGCATCGGAGCGAGATACCGCGCAACGTCACGAGCGACCCTTCCTCCCCTTCCCGTCCGCTTAGCACAGCCGGCTCGCCCGAGAGCCGTCCGGCCCGTTCGCCGCCGCGGGTAGGAGAGGCTTCGCCCGCCTGGGCGCGTAGTTCGCGCCATGGTCAAGCCTTTCTGTCGTCGCGCGGCGTTGGCCGTTTTCGCCGCGCTGTTCGCCGGCTGCGCCGGCGGCGGGACGACGCATGGTAAGGCGACGATGCGCCTGGCAATGGTCACCGACGTCGGCGGACTCGGGGACAAGTCGTTCAACGATTCTGCCTACGCGGGCCTCAGGCGAGCGAAGTCTGAACTCGGCGCCGACATTCAGGTCCTCGAATCAAAATCGGCCGCCGACTATCAGCCGAACCTGAGCGCGTTGGCCGACGAGAACTATGACGAGATCTTCGCGATCGGTTTCCTGATGAACAAAGACCTCGCGCAGGTTGCGGGCAACCATCCGACCGGACATTTTGCGATCATCGACGCGGTGGTCGCTCAGCCGAACGTCACCTCGGTGACGTTCCGCGAACAGGATGGCTCGTTCTTGGCGGGCGCTCTGGCGGCGCGCGTCAGCAAAACGAAGACGATTGCCTTCCTCGGCGGGGTCGATATACCGCTTCTGCGCAAGTTCGAGGCCGGCTTCACCGCCGGTGCGCACGAGGTCGACCCAAGCGTCAAAGTACTCGTCAAGTACGTCGGCTCGTTCGAAGACGTCGCGTCGGGCAAAGAGTTGGCCCAAGTGCTGTTCAGCCAGGGTGCCGACATCATCTATGCGGCTGCCGGCAAATCAGGGATCGGTGCGATCGACGAAATTCGTAACCGGCCGAACGTTTACGGAATCGGCGTCGACGGCAACCAAGACGGGCTCGCGCCCGGGAAGATTCTGACGAGCGTGCTGAAGCGAGTGGACAACGCCGTCTTCGCCGTCGCCAAAGACATCCTCGACAAGAAGCCGCCGAAAGGACGGCTCGAGTTCGGTCTGCGGGACAACGGCGTCGGCTTGACCGATTTTCAATATACCAAGCAGATCATCGGTCCAAAAACGATCGCCGAACTCGCAAAACTTCGAAACGCGATCATCGCCGGAAAGATCACTCCTCCCCAAACACGCGAGGAACTCGCGAATTTCAAGCCCGTTCGTATCTGAGCAACCCGGTCCCGCGCTCGAGCTGCGCGGGGTCGACAAAGTCTATCCGGGCGGCGTTCACGCCGTCGCGGGGGTCGACCTCGACGTTTTTCCCGGCGAGATCCACGCGCTCTGCGGGGAAAACGGCGCGGGGAAGACGACGCTGGCGTCGATCGCGGCCGGAAAACTTAAAGCGACTGCCGGAACGGTCGTCGCTCGCGGCAACGTCGGGTTGGTGCACCAGCATTTCGAACTGGTCGATCGGCTACGGGTTTGGGAGAACGTCGTGCTCGGACGCGAGCCGCGCCGCGGCGCAGAACTCGATCGAGCCGCGGCGCGCGCCGAGGTCGAAAAACTCTCGCGCGAGTACGGCCTCGCCGTCGATCCCGATGACGTCGTCGAAACCCTCCCGGTGGGGATCGCGCAACGCGTCGAACTGCTGCGCGAGCTCGCGCGCGAGCCCGCGGTGCTCATCTTAGACGAGCCGACCGCGGTGCTGGCGCCCGCCGAGATCGACGCGTTGTTCGCGACGGTTCGCGCGCTCGCGCTGCGCGGCACCGCTGTCCTGATCATCACGCACAAGCTCCAAGAAGTCGTCGCCCACACCTCTCGGATCACCGTGATGCGCGCCGGCAAAGTCGTCGCGCGCCTCGAAACGGCACAAACCAACGTCGACGCCATCGCGCGCGCGATGGTCGGCGGCGAGTTGCCTGAACTCGCCGCGCGCATGGAGACGACGCCGCATCCGGCACTCGCGGTCCGCGGCTTGGGCGCCGGGGAGAGTTCGCTCGCCGTGCGCGACGCCTCGTTCGAAGTGCGCGGCGGTGAAATCGTCGGCGTCGCCGGAGTCGAGGGCAACGGCCAATCGGCCCTCGCCGACGCCATCGCCGGCGTCATCTCTTATCGCGGGACGATCGCACTCGGTGGCATCACGCTTCCGGCCGGCGAACCGGCGCGGCGCATCGCGCGCGGCATTCGCACGATCCCTCAAGACCGCCGTCGCGAAGCGCTCGTTCTGCCGTGGTCGATCGTCGAAAACGCCGCGCTCGGCGACCAGCGCAGCCCCTCGCTGCGCCGCGGCGCCACCGTCGATCGCAAAGCGGCGCGCGAATTGGCGAAGCGGATCGTCGAAGGTTTCGACGTCCGCACGCCTTCGGTCGACACGAGCGTCTCGGAACTCTCGGGCGGCAACCAGCAAAAGGTTGTCGTCGGCCGCGCTCTGGCGCACGATCCGAAGTTCTTGCTGGTCTATCAGCCGACGCGAGGAATCGACGTCGGAGCCGCCGCTCTCGTCCAGTCGCGTTTGATCGAAGCGCGCAATGCCGGAGTCGCAGTCCTGTTGATCTCCTTCGAGCTCGACGAAGTCCTGGCGCTCTCCGATCGGGTGATCGTGATGTATCGCGGTGCGATCGTCGGAACGTTCGAACGCGGCTCGATCGATCGCGCGCGAATCGGTTCGCTCATGGCCGGCGCCGGGCTCCAGACGGGGCCGGTCGTGGAGAGCGCGTGATTCGCGGCCTCTGGATCGGCCTAGGTCTCGCCGTCGTCGCCGCGGCAGCGATGCTGCTCGCCGGCGCCAATCCGTTACTCGGGTTTTGGGCCCTTTTCCGCGGGGCGCTCGGCGGCGAACGCCAGATTTCCGAAACGCTGGTCCAAACGACGTCGCTGCTCTTCCCTTCGCTCGCCGTCGCTTTTGCTTTCCGCGCCGGGCTTTTCAACATCGGCGCCGAGGGACAGCTCGTCATCGGCGGGCTCGCGGCCGGCGTCATCGGCGCGCGGCTCGATACGTCGGGGTTGATTTCGATCCCAATCCTGCTCGTCGCCGGCGCCGCAGGCGGCGCCGTTTGGGGTTCGATCGCGGGCATCTTACGGGCCCGTTTCGGCGGCAATGAAGTCATCGCAACGCTCATGCTCAACATCATCGCGGCACTGCTCGCGAATTATCTGGTCGTCGGTCCGCTGCATTCACCCGGAGCGGCCGGCGCCGAAACGGCGGAACTTCCGCACTCGTCATGGCTGCCTACGCTTCTCCCCGACACGCGTTTGACCGTCGCACTCTTGATCGCGCTCGCGCTTGCCTTCGTACTGAGGTGGGTCTTCGATCGCACGGTGTTCGGATACGAATTGCGCGCAGCCGGCGACGCGCCCGAAGCGGCCCGTCGCGCCGGAATCGATCTGGCGAAAACGGCCTTCGTCGCGATGGCGTTATCGGGAGCGATGGCGGGCCTGGGCGGCGCGACGATCGTCACCGGCGTCCTGCACCGCTTTAACGTCTCGCTCTCCCCCGGTTACGGGTTCATCGCGATCGCAGTCGCGCTGGTCGGCGACCTCGACCCGCTCAAAATCATCATCGCCTCGTTTGCGTTCGGCATCTTGCAGAGCGGCGCACTGACGATGCAGGCGCTGGCCCACGTGCCGAAAGACGTGGTTTCGTTCGTCGAAGGCTTGGCGATCGTCGCGCTGGCCGCGCGCCGTTTCGTCGCCGGGCGCAAACAGATGACGGCGGTCGCGCAAGAGTGAGCGCCTTCCAAGATTTCGTCGTCCTCTCTTTGGTCAAAGCGGCGCCGCTGATCTATGCTGCGCTCGCGGGGGTCATCTGCGAACGCGCCGGGATCTTGAATATCGCGCTCGAGGGTCAGCTCACCGTCGGTGCGTTTGCGGCGGTCGCGGCTTCATTTGCGACCGGAAATCCGGTCGTAGGCTTGCTCGCCGGGGTCGCTGCCGGAGCCCTCGTCGGACTCCTGCTGGGCTTCGCTGCGACGCGTTTCGGCGTGGATCAGATCGTCGCGGGGACGGGGATCAACTTGCTGGCGCTCGGCGGCGCGGCCTTCGGCCTCACGGTCGTCTTCGGGCAGCCCGGCGCGTCGGCGGAGGTCCCCGCGCTCGGCGTCAGCGGCGAAAGAATCATGGTGATCGGCGCGTTTGTCGCCGCCATTCTGCTCCATCTGGCATTGTATCGGACGCCTTGGGGCCTGAGAACGCGCGCATCGGGCGAGAATCCGCGAGCGGTGCATTCGGCTGGGATCGACCCGCGCAACGTTCGTCTCATTGCGACCGTCGTCGGCGGAGCGCTCGCCGGCCTCGGCGGCGTCTACCTTTCTCTGGCGGAGCTCGATCTTTACTCAGACGGGATGACCGCAGGTCGCGGCTTCATCGCGCTCGCCGCCGTGATCTTCGGCCGTTGGACGCCGATCGGTGCGACCGGCGCGGCGCTCGGCTTCGGTGCGTTGGCCGCGCTGCAATTCGTCTTGCAGCGCTCGGGGGTGCCGAGCGAATTCATGCAGGCCTTGCCGTACTTGGCCGCGCTCGCGGCGCTAACGGGCATCGCCGGACGGGCACGTGCACCCCAAGCCGACGGCGTCCCCTATGCCGAGGTTTAGCTCGGTTCACTCGGTCTAAAGTCCCAGAAGCCTCGACAAGAGACGCGCCGCTGGGACCAAACCTTTACGCTTCGGCGAAGGGCAGAAGATGTCGTGGCGACAATCGGGCCCCAATCGTATGACGCGCGAACGTCGTCGCTTTGCATTTTGGTTCGCAGCTCTGCTCGCGTTCGCGCTGCCCGCTGCCGCGTCCGCATCGACGCCCGGTCCGCTCGCAGATTTGCAAGATCAACTCGATCTTGCGGTGTTCCACGCGCCCGGTACCGTCGGAATCGCCGTCGAGGATTTGGCGACCGGCCTCACGTCCGGGGTCAACGCGTCGGCGAGTCTGCCGGCAGCGTCGACGATCAAGATCCCCGTGATGGTCGAGGTTTTCCGTCAGATGGCCGGCGGCGCCATCGACCTCAACAGCAAGATGCATCTCCGCAGGAACGACCGGGATTGGGGCTCGGGCGACCTGGCCGATGGACGTATCGGCGAATCGAAGACCGTCGAGCAGTTGTTATGGCTGATGATCAACGACAGCGACAACACCGCGACCAACATGCTCATCCGCAGGGTCGGGCGGCAGAACGTCAACCGCACGATGAGCGGGCTGGGCTTGCGAACCACGCATCTGGGCGATTACATCCGCTCTGCCGGAACCGAGATCCGCTACGCGTTGCGCTCGAGTCCGCGCGACATGGTGAAGCTGCTCGACTTGATGGCACGCAATCACTTGGTCGACGAATGGTCGTCGCGCGAAATGCTTTCCATCCTGACCGGCCAAACGCACAACACGCTCTTGCCGCAACCCTTGCCACGCAAGCTCAAGATCGCCCACAAGACCGGCTCGCTCCACGACACGCTCAACGACGTCGGCATCGTCTACCTTTCGGACGAACCGTACATCATCGCGGTGATGACGACGCACCTCCAGAGCCTTTCGATCGGCCGTCACTTCATACGCAAGGTGTCGAAGATGGCCTACGATCACTTGGGGCGCTTCGCGCGTTGGCGCGAAGAGTCGGGGCTGCCGGCTTTCAAACTCGGCCTTGCGCCCGATAGCGGCGCCGTAACGCAGCCCCTCGCGCCGGACCTCGAAATGTGGAACGTCAAGGGCCCATTGCCCCGCGCCGTAAAAGACAGCACGCCGCTCTGGGACCCGGCCCCGACTGCCTCGCCTCAACCCTAACCAAAAAAGTGCTGATTTCGCCGAGATCAAGGCGCCGAAGGGCGCAGTTTGCCGCGTGCAAATAAGCCCTTCGGCAACGCAGAGATCGGCGAAATAAGCCTTTTTTAAGCGGCGGTGACGCGGCGGCCGGCGTAGGTCGGCGTCAACCAGGCGCGGTACTTCGGCTCGCGTCCCAACACGATGCGTTCGTACAGATCGCGCAGGGCGCGCGTGACCGAACCGATACGTCCGTCGGCGATTGGACGATGATCGACCGAATTCACGAAGACTACCCCGGCGGCGGTGCCCGTGAAGAACAACTCGTCACCCGCATAGAGTTCGCTGCGGTCGAGAGCGCGCTCGACGACCTCGATGCCTAGCTCGTCCTTTGCCAGGGAGATGATGGCTCGCCGCGTGATCCCTTCGAGCACGTTTTGGGTCGGATCGGGCGTGAACAACTTTCCGCGCTTGACCAGGAAGAGGTTGGCCGCCGAGCCCTCGGCGACGTGCCCGTCGCTCGAAAGCATGACCGCCTCGTCGAATCCGTTCATCTGCGCTTCGCTCTTGGCAAGCGCCGCGTTGATGTAGCCGCCGGTGATCTTCGCGCGCGCCGGCGCCATCGTATCGTCGATCCTCCGCCACGACGAGACACATGCCTTCAACCCGGCGGTAGCGTCATAATAATGCTTGAAGGGGATCGTCGCGATCGCGAATGCGTCGTCGACTCCGGCTAGACGGACGCCGACGTCTTCGGCGTTCTTGTAGACGAGCGGACGGATGTAAACGTTTTCTTCGTAGCGATTTCGCGCGCACAGTTCGACGGTGATCTCGGCCAATTCTTCGACGCTATGCGGAACGTGCATGAGCAAAATACGCGCCGACGTGTGCAAGCGTTCGAAATGCTCGCGCAGCAGGACGAGATTTAGTTCGCGTTCGTCGGCGTTCCAATATCCTCGTATGCCTTCGAAGCATCCCGTCCCGTAGTTCAGACCGTGCGTCAGTAAGCCGACACGGGCTTCGTCGTACCGAAGAAAGCGTCCCTGAGCATACACGGTCGACTCGTAGAGTTTCATGTTCAAAACTTCGCCCCAAGCCGGGGAGCAACCCCCATTTTGCTACGCAAAACGGGGGCAAAAGCACGTCGGCCAAAGGACGCAGGCTGGGGCGCATTCGCGTCGCATTCGTCCAAGGATGTTCAGAACGTTTAAGCAGCTTCTGGCGTTCGCGGCGATCGTCGGCCTCGTCGCAAGCGGATTGGCCGCGGCGGCCGTTTGGAAGACGCTGCCGACCGAATGGTCGATCGCGCCGCCGCCGGATCTCGTCTTTGCGACAGGAACATTCCCCGAGAGCGCGAGCTTGACCGCGGACGGCGCACACCTCGTCGTCGTAGAAGGCGGCGCCGGCGAGCCGGCGATTTGGGTTCTCGACCCGACGACGCTCGCGACGCAGCAACACATCGCCTTAAAGAGCCTTTACGGCGATGCCTCAACCGACGCGCAGGGCGCCGGCTTCTGGGTCGGTACGGGCGCCGGCAACAGCCTGCTCCATCTCGATGCGGCGACCGGCGCAACCGATCGCACGATCGATCTTCCGAAGGGTTTTTGGCCCGGCGCGATAGCACCATCGCCCGATGGTAAGACGCTTGCCGTCAGCGGTGATCTCGTCGACATCGTCCTTCTGGTGGACATCGCATCCGGAAAGAGCGCGGCCAGCGTAAAAGTCGGCCGTCATCCCGCCGGCCTCACCTTCGCCCCCGACGGCAAGACGCTCTACGTTGCAAACTGGGGCGAGCGCACGGTCTCGGTAGTCGACGTCGCCGCGTCGGCGGCGCGCGACCCGATCGCGGTAGGAGATCACCCGGAAAAACTCATGCTCTCACGCGACGGCACGAAACTCTACGTCAGCGAAACCGATGATGACACGATCGGCATCATCGACCTCGCGACGGCGAGACGCATCGCCGGTATCGGCGTCGGGCTGTACGACGCGAAGCTCTACGGGGCGTCGCCGACTTCACTGGCGCTCTCGCCGGATGGACGGAGGCTCTACGTGGCGTGTTCGGCCGCAAATGCGATCGCTGTTTTCGAGCTCGCGACCGATAGTGCCGGCGCGCGTGAGATTGGGGCGATCCCCACCGGCTGGTATCCAACCTCGCTGACGCTGGACGCAAGCGGCCACGCCTTACTAGTCGCCGACGGAAAGGGTGAAGGAAGCCCGGCCGATCCCGACCTCAATCCGGCAACAGGCTCGCGCGATCCGCATTATGTCGAGAAGGCGACAATCGGCTCGATTCGGCGCATCCCTTTGCCGGACGACGCAGCGTTGGCGCGCGGACTGTACGACGTTCGCGCCTACGGCGGACCTTTTCTCGGAAAATCGATTGCCGACACGGCCACGCGAGTCAGCGGACCCGCCAGTGAGGAACCAGGGCGCTCGATCATCGCGAGGAATGGCCCGCTCAAACACGTCATTTACATCATCAAGGAAAACCGCACGTACGATCAGGTCCTCGGCGACGAAAAGCTCGGCGACGGTGACGCGAAGTTGACGATGTTCGGCGCGCAGGTGACGCCCAATCAGCACGCGCTCGCCGAACGCTTCGGACTCTTCGACGACACGTACGCCAATTCGGAGGTCAGCCCCGACGGCCACAATTGGTCGACCGCTGCTTTCGCCAACGACTATGTCGAAAAGATGGTCCCGCAAAATGTCGCGTATCGGCGGCCGCTTTACGATTTCGAGGATCCTGTCTCGCCGGCGCACCCGCGGGGCGGCTATATCTGGGACGAGGTGCTCGCCCATCACGTCAGCATCCGCAATTACGGTGAGTTCGTCTACGAGAAACCGTCGGCGACGTTTCAGAGCCACTGGAGACTGGGCAGCCTCCGCTCGATCACCGACGACAAGTACACTGGTTACGACACCGACGTGAGTGACCTCGTACGCGAAGCCGAATGGGCTCGCGAGTTTGCCGGGTATGTCAAAAATGGCGCTCTTCCCACATTCGAGATCATCCGCTTACCGAATGACCATACGTCGTATACGGCCAAGGGAAAACTGACGCCGGCGGCGATGGTCGCACAGAACGATCTCGCCTTCGGCAGGATCGTCGACGCGGTCTCGCATTCGCCGTATTGGAAAAGCACCGCGATCTTCTGCATCGAGGACGACGCTCAGAACGGCCCCGATCACGTCAGCGCGCAGCGCACGACCTTCTACCTCGCTTCGCCCTACGCACGCGGCGGCGTGCAGCACGCCCACTATTCGACTGCCGGCGTCTTACGAACGATCGAATTGATCCTCGGTCTGCCGCCGATGACGGCCTACGACGCGTCAGCCCGCCCGATGTATGCTGCCTTCGGCGTGAAGCCCGACTTTCGGCCGTTCGCGGCCCTGCCCGCCCGCGTCGATCTCGAAGCGCGGAACACGGCGACCGCGTATCGCCAAGCGGCAAGCGCGCGGTTCGACCTGCGCGACGCCGACGAGGTGCCGGCGGCACTCGGCAACGACGTCCTTTGGCACGCGGTCAAAGGCGTGGCCGCGACGCCGCCGCCCTACGGCGCTTTCGAGCGGTGAGCGGCTAGGAGTCTAGGGCCCATTCCCAGCCTCATTGCAGACTCGCTCAAAGCTCGTCCCAGCGGTTCGCTCTATCCTGATCCGGCATGGATCCCCAAACGATATGACCCCGCTCGGCGTCGTTCTGATCTCGGAGGACGCTGCTTTGACAAGCACGCTCTCAGCGCTTTTCGAAAGGCGAAACCTTGCGCTAAGGGCCGCCTGCAGTTTCAAAACGGCGCGATCTTCACTGCGAGAAGGCGCGCCGGAACTGATGCTGCTCGACCTGGAAGACGTCGCCGAGCCGGGTCCGGTCGTCACGCGCCTTCGAGAGTTATCACCCGCGCCGATCGTTCTCCTGATCCCCGAAGGACTCGACGCGCAGGCGAGATTCGAAGCGCTTCTCGCCGGCGCGGCGGATTACGCTGCGAAGCCGATCCGCTTCACTGAACTGAGCGCGCGTATCGAGGCAACGCTAAAACGAACTCTGACCAAGCCGCGCGACACGATCGACTACGCCGATCTCAGCGTAAGCCTTTCGCGGCGGCGCGTCGAACGCGGCGGCGAAGCCATCGAGTTGTCGTCACGTGAGTTCGATCTGCTGACGACATTCGTTCGCCATCCCCAGCGCGTCTACACCAGAGCGCAACTCAGTGACTTGATTTGGGGCGCGAAACGAAATATCGGCTTCAATGCGGTCGAGCGCCACGTCAGCAACCTGCGCGCCAAACTCGACCGCCCGCCGCGCCGCCGCCTGATTCACACGATCGTCGGAATCGGCTACGCGCTGCGGTAGGAATCTGCCGGACCATGCTCCCGCGCGGCCGTAAGCGCGGGGAGACGAAGCTCGAATGTCGTTCGCCCCGGATCTCCGCACTCGAGCGCAATCCGGCCCCCGCATCGAACCGCAACGCGCTCGACGATCGCCAAACCGAGACCCGAACCCTCGATCTCGCCGCGCCGTTCGCCGCGATAGAAGCGCTCGAAGATATGTTCCCGCTCGTCTTCCGAGACGCCGGGCCCACCGTCGCGCACGCGAACGACGACGTGATCGCCTTCGCGTCGCAAATCGACGTCGACCGGCGTCCCCGCCCCGTACTTCAACGCGTTGTCGACGAGATTTCCGACCGCTTGTTCGAGTTCGTCCGGATCGGCCAGCACGTCGACGTCGCCCGTCGATCGAACCATGACGCGAACGTGACCGTTACGAGCCGACGCGCGGTCCACGACGCCCTCGACGACTTCGGCCGCATCGACCGGCACCAAGCTTGTCGCCTCCAGCCGGTCGAGTTTCGTGAGCGCGACAAGCCGCTCGACCAAGCCGCGGATGCGTTTCGTCTCGATGCCGAGATTCTTGAACGCCGTCGCGCGAACGACCGCGTCGTCGATGCCGCCGCGTTCGAGCATATCGAGATAGCCGATGACGACGGTGAGCGGCGTGCGCAATTCGTGTCCCGCTTCGGCGACGAAACGGCGCACCTCGTTTTCGGCGCGGCTGCGCTCGCTTAGCGCCTGAGCGACCTGCGCCGCCGCACTGTTATAGGCTTCGATTAACTCGCCGAACGCCGACTTGTCGAGGGTCGTCACCGAGTGCGGTGTAAAGTCGCCCGTGCCAAAACGCTGCAGCTCCCCGACGACCGCTTTGAGCGGCGCGATCGTCTGTCCGGCCAGCCAGCGTGCGATCAGCCAGCTCGCGACGAGTCCCAGGCCGAAGGCGACGGCGAGCCACATCAAGTCGTTGGAGACGATGCGATCCGCGTATTCGAGATCGGGGACAACGATGAAGGCACCGTCATTTCGGCGGATCGGATAGGCGCGAAGCCCGAGCAGCGTGGTGATCGATAGCCGCGTCTCGGGTGGTGCGGGCTGGCGCGCTTCATCGCCGTGCAGAACGAAAATCTTTACGCCTTCACGTTCGGCGCGCTCGAGAACCAGCCGTTCGACGACGGCAAACGGACTCTCCTCATTCTGCTTGACGATCAAGTCCGCCGCCGTCACGCTGCTTCGCTCGTTATCGGAGATGCGGCGGCCGAGGCCGTCGAGCAACAGCGTGCCGACGGCGATGACGACCAAACCGAGTAGCAACGAAAGTGCGACAGTATACGCCAGCGTGAGCCGGCCGCGCAGCGAACGCATCACCGATCTCGCAGCGCGTAGCCGACGCCACGGACCGTGTGAATGAGCCGGCTCTCGTCGCCGGTATCGATCTTCGCTCGCAGGTACGAGACATACGACTCGACCGTCGCCGGCGAGACGTCACGGCCTTCGCCCCACACTAGATCGAGTAACTCCTCGCGCGTAAAGACTCGTCTCGGACGCCGAGCCAGCGTTGCGAGCAGGTCGAACTCGCGAGTCGAGAGTTCGACGGTGCGTTCGCCGCGACGAACGGTGCGCGTCTCGAGATCGATCTCCAGATCGGCGTAGCGCAGGTGCTCGACGTGCTCGAGCCTCGGCCGGCGCAACGAGCTTTTTATGCGCGCGGTCAGTTCGCCGAAATCGAACGGCTTGGCCAAATAGTCGTCCGCCCCGGCCCGCAGCCCGTCGATCTTGTCGCGAACGTCGCCACGCGCCGTCAACATGATGATGGGAACTTCCGTTTCGCGGCGCAGGAGCGGAATGAGCGCCAGTCCGTCGATCTTCGGCAGCATGACGTCGAGGACGATGCAATCGGGTTCCCAGTCGCGCACGAGCGCAAGCCCCGCGGCGCCGTCGGCCGCCGAGCGCACCTCGAAGCCCTCGCGGCTGAGCCCGAGTTCGAGCATCTCACGCAGCCGGCGTTCGTCGTCGATCACCGCCACGCGGCGCGTTTGCCTAGTCATGCCATCGTTTCGCTTGGGAAAGAGCCTCTTCCATCCTAATCTCGCTTTCTTGGATGCTTCTGGAAGACGCGACCATTCCCGGCGCCGGCAGTGCGGGGCGTCAGGTGCGGATTGCTCGGTGCGACTCGTAAAGACTTTAGGGGCGAGCCGGGAGTAGTGATCTCGGTCACCTGGTTGCCCGCTCGACGTGTGATATGGTTAACAGGCCTCGCACCCACTCAAGGAGGATCAGGTGCGTTCACTCACACGGATCGTCGTCTCCGGCGCGCTTATAGCAGCCGCCGGCCTTGCCCAATCGGCCTGCTCGTCGCACGCCGGTATCGCATCGCTGCCGAACGTGCCGCCGGCCGCGACGACCAGCCGCGAAGTAGGGACGCTGTCTCTCGAGGCGTTTCCGATTTCGATCGACGCCTACCCAATCAGCCTCGGCGCATATCCGGTGAGTCTCAACGCCTATCCCGCCTGCCGTCCGAGCAACGGCCCCAAGACCGCTCAGTGCCACGGCCAATACCGCAACGACATCGCCGCGAATCCGAATCCTCTGCTTTCGGCTTCGCAGATCCCGGGCTATCAGCCGAGCGACTTGCAGAGCGCCTACGGCTTGACGAGCGCCGCAAGCAACAACGGATCCGAACAAACGGTCGCGGTGATCGCCGCCTATAGCGCGCCGTCCCTCGAGAAAGACCTCGCCGTGTATCGCGCCGCCTTCGGCCTCTCGCCCTGCAGCCGCTCGAACGGATGCCTCACGATTTTGAATGCAAACGGACAGACGCCGAGCTATGATTCCGGCTGGGCCACCGAAGCGACGCTCGACGTCGAGATGGTTTCGGCGACGTGCCCGAATTGCAGTATCATGCTGGTGCGCGCCGCCGATGCGAACTTCGACAACCTCGTGCAAGCCGTCGACATGTCTGTCGACAACGGCGCAAATGTCGTCAGCAACAGTTACAGCGTCCCAGAGACGTCCGATGTGCTGCAATACGCGTCGCATTACAAAGTGCGCGGCACGCCGATGACGGCGGGCGCCGGCGATCAAGGGTACGGTGTCGGTTTCCCCGCTTCGGTTCCAACCGTAACCGCCGTAGGCGGAACGTCTCTCGTCTATAAGACGAGTGCCGGCCTCGTCGGCTGGCTCACGTCGAGTGGTGGAGGTACCTGGTACAGCGCCGTTTGGCCCGGGACGGGCAGCGGCTGCAGCGCATTCTTTGCAAAACCCTCGTGGCAAACTGACTCCGGTTGCTCGAAGCGCACCGTGAACGACATAGCCGTCGTCGCCGATCCCGCTACCGGCGTAGCGGCGTACGTTACTCCGGTGGGAGGCTGGGCCGTCTTCGGCGGCACCAGCGTCGGCGCGCCGATCGTAGCCTCGATGTATGCACTCGCGGGTAGTAACGCCAGCAACCCATCGGCGCTATACTCGAACTCGTGGAACTTCGCGCCGGTCATAGCGCGCAGCAACGGTTCCTGCTCTCCTTCGTACCTCTGCAACGGTGGACCCGGTTACGACGGCCCCTCCGGCCTGGGGACGCCGCAGAATCTGCAGCCATTCAAATCGGGATCCGGTTGGGGCGGCTACGGTGAATGATGCTATGAAGAATGCCGCAGCGGTTGAAGCGACCGAAGTCGGCGCTAGCCCTTGGCTAAAGCCGCAGCCCGTAGCCTGATACTCGCGCCAGTCTCAAAGACCGAGCGCGAGGGAGTCGGCGCGCGGGTCGGAGCCGCCGGCGAGCGAGCCTCGTTCGTGGTCGATGAAGATCGCGTGGCAGTGGCCGAGCATGTTCGAATATGCTTCGGTCACTTGCACGTCGTGTCCGCGCTCGCGTAACCCGGCAACGATCCGAGGATTCATCCTCGATTCGACGGTGACCGCGTGCGCGAATGCCGACTCAGAGTCGCGCCCGTAGACGAAGCGTGGGGCATCGATGGCAGCTTGCACTGAGAGTTCGCGTTCGTAGCGGTTGTGGATCAGCTGAACGTGGGTTTGCGGCTGGCCGTCGCCGCCCATGGTGGCGTAGACGAACTCGGGCTTCCCATCGCGTAAGAGCATCCCCCGCGAGAGCGTGTGGAGCGGCCGCTTGCGCCCTCCCAGTTCGTTCGGATGACCGGGCTCGAGGCAAAAATACGCGCCGCGGTTTTGCAAGAAAATGCCGGTCCCGCTCGCCATCACACCTGAACCGAAGTTCTGGTAGAGGCTCTCGATGAGCGAGACGGCGCGGCCTTCCTCGTCGACCACGACGATCGCGATCGTCCCGCCGCGATCGGCGAACGAATGACGCGACTGCGCACGCTGGGGGTCGATCCGCTCTCGCATCGCCGCGAGCGCCTCGGGTGTGAAGAACGCATCGATCGGCTGCATCGCTTCGGGTTCGCCGAAACGTTCGTCGCGCACGTCGAGCGCCAGTTTGATCGCTTCGATCGCAAGATGCGTCCAGTCTAGATCGTTCGCCGCGCCGTCGCCGGCGAGCGCGCCCAGGACCATCAATGCGACCGAAGCGGCCGAATTCGGCGGGTGAGCGTACACCTCGGCGCCGTGCCAAGCGATCTTGAGCGGCGCCGCTTTCTCGGTATAGTGCGACGCGAGATCGTCGAGCGACATCGGGTTGCCGCCGCGCTGCAGGGTCGCAACGATCGCGTCTGCGATCGGCCCGGTATATAGCGCCGACGCACCGCGTTGGCGAATTGCTTTCAGCGTATCGGCGAGCGGAACATTTCGCACTACGTCGCCGGGTCGAGGGACGCCGCGCTGCAAGAAGAGTTCGACGGCGTCGCGATCTTGGCGCAGCATCGCCTCGTTGATCGCGAAGTAGTTGCCGACGACGTCCGTCGCGACGAAGCCTTCGCGCGCGTACGCCTCGGCCGGTGCGAGGAGCTCGTCGAGCGCCCGCGTTCCGTGCGCCACAACGACGTCTTCCCACGAGCGCACGGCCCCGGGGACGGTCACCGTCAGGGCGCCGCGCTGCGGCATCGCCGTCATCCCTCGCGCGCGCAGCTGCTCGGCATTCAGCGCCGCTGCGGCGCGTCCGCTTCCGTTATAACAGACGACC
>Ga0209009_1000100_pt1 | contig 36104 bp, 27 predicted proteins | sample BlaSpr_A8_OM3_M2_FD_187979 | JGI IMG/M metagenome (GOLD analysis project Ga0209009, IMG submission 187979) | Forest soil microbial communities from Thunder Bay, Ontario, Canada - Black Spruce, Ontario site 2_A8_OM3_M2 (SPAdes) (version 2) | ecosystem: Environmental > Terrestrial > Soil > Boreal... | reverse complement strand
GCAACCCCAGTGGCCCACTAAGAATCCTACGCGCAAGCCGGACGGGAGCGGTTCCGGCGGGGGAGCACATAATCTTGGGCGGGAATCTGCGGCCTTGACCGAGGCCGCGAGCACGAAAAATTTTGTGCGCCTGTTTCAAATTCCTGTGGTTGTGTGCTTGTGCATAGTTGCGTACGCGTATCCTGTTTGGGGTCAGCAAGCGCAGGGACCTACGGGCCGGCAGTATGTGATCCAGCGAATCGAATTCATTGGGAATCGCCGCATCCAGTCGGATACTTTGCGCGCGCGGATTTTTTCGCGTCCTGGTGACCCTTACAGCGAGGAAGCGGTCCGCCGCGATTTCCAAGCGCTTTGGAATACGCAATTCTTCGAGGATGTGCGGCTGGAAGTGGAAGACAGTCCGGATCAGCCGGACGGCAAAATCGTGGTCTTCTATTTAAAAGAGCGGCCGATTATTCGAAGGATCGAGTACAAGGGGAACAAATCGATCACCGAGTCGGATATTCTCGACGCCTTTAAGGAAAAGAAAGTGGGCCTTTCGGTGGAAGGCCAGTTCGATCCGACCAAAATCAAGCGCGCGGAAGTGGTGATCAAGGAATTGTTGGCGGAACACGGGCGTCAATTTGCGACGGTGAAACCTACCTACGAGCGCATTGCGGCGACCAACGCAGTGAAGCTAGTGTTCAATATCGATGAAGGGCCCAAGGTAAAAGTCGGAACGGTTACGTTCACGGGGAATAAGGTTTTTTCCGATGGAAAACTGTTGCGCGCGATGCGCCATGATCGTCCGTATGCAATCCCGCTCTACATAACGAATATTCCGGTGATGGACAAGACGTACGACCGGCAGAAACTCGACGAAGACCTGGAAGTGGGAATTCGCGGACTTTATCGCGACCACGGATATTTCAAGGCGACCGTGGGCGATCCGATTCTGGATACGCATGACGAAGATCGCAGCGGTATCAAGGGGCCGTGGCCAGTATTGGGGTCCAAACATGGTAAGCGAGTGGACATTACCGTTCCGATCGAAGAAGGCGAGCAGTACCGCATGGGCGCGCTGAAATTTCGCAGCAGCGATCCGGAAGTGGGGCTTGTTTTCAAGTCGGAAATCCTGGCGAAGGTATTCCCCATAAAAGAAGGCGAGATTTTTTCGGCGGAGAAAATCCGCAAGGCGCTGGACAACTACAAGAAACTTTACGGTGAATATGGATATATCGATTTCGTTGCGGAGCCGCTCACGGACATTGACGATAAGAAGAAAGTCGTGAATTTGACCATGGAGTTCGACCAGCAGAAGCAATTCTTTGTGCGACGCATTGAATTTTCCGGCAACACTACCACGCGCGACAAAGTGATACGCCGCGAAATCCTGCTGGATGAAGGACAGGTTTACAACAATCGTCTGTGGGAACTCAGCATATTGCGGCTGAATCAACTAGGCTATTTCGATGTGATTAAGCCGGAGAATGCGGAACTGAAGCGCAACGTGAAAGCCGGAACGGTCGATATTAAATTGAAGGTGCATGAAAAAGGGAAGCAATCGATCAGCTTTTCGGGCGGCGTGAGCGGCATCGCCGGCACGTTCGTGAGCGCCTCCTACCAAACGAATAATTTTCTGGGATTGGGCGAAACGCTGACATTGTCCGCGCAGTTGGGCGATTTCCAACGCGGCTATACTTTCGGATTCACCGAGCCATTTCTTTTTGACCGGCCGATAACCACCGGATTCACGATTTTCGCCAACAAGTACGATTTCAACCAGGCCAAGCAGTACGGTCTTTTGTTAGGGCAGCAAATCGCGCTGAACCCCGCGTTGCAGGAAAACTACAACACGGACACCAAGGGATTCACGCTGTTCATAAGTTCGCCGCTGCGAAGATTCTCTTTCGCTCGCGTGGGTCTGACTTATGGATTCTCGAGTACTAACATCACTACGTTCAGCCAGTCGGCGCAGTTGTTGTTCGATAGCATTCAATTCACCAGCTTGGCGGGGCCCTCTGCGTTGAACGGCATTCATTCCAGTAAGGTGACGCCGACCATCAGCTACAGCACGGTGAATAATCCGCAAAATCCAACGCACGGAAAAAGTTTTTATTACGGTGTATCGCTGGAAGGCGGCCCGCTGGGCGGCAATGTAAATACGATAAGCAATACGTTTTCGACCACTTATTTTCACCAGGTCAACAAGCGGCGGAACGTGATCGGCATTAAATATCAGACGGCGATGATCTCTGGATACGGCGGAAAAGATATTCCTCCGTATAACCGTTTTTATCTAGGTGGAGAACAGGACGTTCGCGGATTTAACTTCTATACGATTTCTCCTTTCGTGGCTATTCCATTTTCGACGAGCACAAGCATCGAGTACTTCGATCCAAGAAGGATTGGCTCGACTGGAAATCCGGTACCGCAGCTCCTCACTGTGCCGCTATTGGAATTCATTCCCACGCGACCCGGCGGGGATTATCAGAATGTGTTGAACCTGGAATATCGAATTCCCATCGCGGGGCCTGTAACGCTGGTGTTCTTCAACGATCTGGGCTTGAATGGAATTCTTCGACAGTCGCAATTGTCGTTAAATCCGGCGGCCGTGTCGCTGTTCCAGGAACAGTATCCAAATCCGGATTTTCCGAACGTACATATCACCAAAGATCTGCCGATTGTAAGCGGAACGAATTTTTATCCGCGAACGTCTGCGGGCATCGAGTTGCAGGTTATCCTGCCGATCGTGAACGCGCCATTTCGCGTTTACTATGCCTATAACTATCTGCGGCTGACCGGAACTATTACCGCGCCCTCCGGCGCTTATTTCTTAAGTGATGCGGTGAAAAATACGCTGCCTCCCGGCGTCCTTCAGACGCAGATTCAACCGGAATTGGATTCCATTCTGTTTCAACAGGTGCAGCACATTCCGGCCGGCTTGATCGAGCCGAAACAAACCTTCCGATTCACAGTGGGGAAGACTTTCTAAGATGACATTTCATTCACAAACAGGTCGGCATGGCGCGCGAGTAAACAATTTGAGGCGCGTGAACGTCAGGGCGTGGGGAACGCCGGAGGATTTAGGATGAGAGTTTGGCAAATAGGCGCAGCGATTGTTCTGGCTGCCTGTGTGGCGGGATGCGGCGGCAACTCCACGCCGGTCGGCGTTACTGTGACTCCGACTGGAACGGCGGCATCACCGCAGACCGTGGTCATTAGTGGCCAACAACCATTCATAGCTACCGTAACCGGGACGTCGACATCTACTGTGAATTGGTTTATTTGTCTTCCTCCTACAAATACTACGGTTACGAATCCTATACCGGTAAATTGCGGGCAGCTAACCGGCTTTGGAACGATAAGCTCGACTGGGCTTTACGCGGCGCCGCCGACGCCGCCCCCCAGCGTTTTTGTGGTTGCAGCGCAGAGTACGGTGAATGCGAATATATACGGGCTGAGCTATGTTTTAGTTGGAACTGGAGTACGGGTTTCCATTGAGCCGAATACGGCTACCGTCGCTCCTGGAGAAAAGTTTCAATTCAGCTCGACAGTGAGCGGCTCCTCGAATTCGGCTGTCACCTGGAGCGTAACGGCTGACAGCATGACCGTAGTGGGTGGCAATTCGACCATCGGAATCATCTGCCCGAGCAGTAACGATACGCAGAACTTGTGCACGAACCAGCCCGCCGGGACGTACTTTGCTCCGTTGGTTTCGCCGGGTGCTGTGACGATCACCGCGACCTCGGCGGCGGACACCTCGCAATCCGCGACAGCAAGTGTGACCATCGCAGCGGCAACTGATCCCACGCTAAGTTCCATTGCGCCGACTGCAGCGCAGGAAGGCTCGGTGCAACAAGATATTTATTTAAACGGGCAGAATTTCTTATCAACCAGCACGGTGCTGGCCAATGGCGTCCCCCTACCGACGATTTTTCTGACAACTTCGCTGCTGCGCGCGACCATCCCGGCGGCTCAGTTGGCTACGATGGGATCCGTGAAAATTTTAGTGCAACGGCAGAATGGAGATCTTTCGCTTCCAGTGCCGCTTACGGTAAATCCATCGCGACCCGCGCTGGTGGCTTCCACGCCTGATAGCTTCGTCGGAAACTCCGCGAACGTAGGCGTGACGCTTACCGGCGGATATTTTTCTCCATCGACCGAAGTTTTCTTTAACGCGCAACAGGTGAGCCATAGCGCCGGAGGTAGCACGCGCGTATTGCAAGTGACCATTCCGGCTGCCGACTGGGGCCCCCCGGGACTTTACCCGATTACCGTGGAAAACACGGATGTGGCGCCACCGAATCCGGGTATCTCCGGCATAAATATCGGCGTGGAACCCACGTCATTTCCGTCGGCGCCGAGTACGTCGATCACAGTCGGAATGACTCCCTCGGCGATCGCGATTGATCCGGCGTTGGGTCTCGCGGTGGTGGCGAACACAGGATCGAACAACGTCAGCATCATTGATCTGGCGACGAATGCGCAGGTAGCAGGCTCGCCAGTCGCTGTGGGGCCAAATCCCACGAGTGTCGCTATCGATGACCAGTTGCCTCAACACCTGGCGGTAGTGGTGAACAGTGGGCCCGAAGCGAATGGCGGAAATAGCGTAACCGCGGTTAATCTGACTACGCTAGCGATAACGACACTGACACTGCCGGACACTTCCGTCCCGCCGATTACAGTGGCCTTGCCTTACTCCATTGGGATCAATCCGCTGACGCATCGCGCGATCGTGACTCAGCAACTAACCAACACAGCCTGGATCCTAGACCTTTCCAGCGGCGCGCCTGTCTTGGTGCAACAAATTGGCGGCAGTCTGACTCCTTATGGGACAGGACCTACGCCATCCGTGGCAATCGATCCTCGATTAAATTGGGCACTTGTGACTCCGGGCGGCTCGGGCACAATCAACATCGTGGATCTTGGTCGCGATGCGGGTCCGGGAGATGTGGGCCGGCCTCCCGTAGTGATTGGCGATCTGACCGTCTCGACATCCAGCCAGGGAGTAGGCATTAACAGTCAAACACATCAAGCGCTTCTGACCGACCCAAATAGTAGCGCCTCGAGCAATGACACCCTCACGACCTACAGCTTGCTCGACAATACGGTGAGCAACGTTCCATTTCTGCAGAATGGGACGGCCATTGATCAGCCGGGTTTCGTCGCATCGGCAATCAATCCGCTGTCGAACGTGGGTATCGCGGTTAACAGGCTGGCTAATACAGCGGCGATTGTGGATATGGAAAACAGCAATGTGTTGCAAACCGTCAGCGGTCTGAATATGCCGCAAGCAGTAGCAATCGATGCGGCAACGAATCTGGCTTATGTGGTGAACCAAGGGAACAATACAGTTTCGGTGGTTCCGCTGGGGACTCCCGGGCAATTCCGGACATTGCAGATCGTAGAGTCGAATCCAGCTGTCGCGTTTGTAACTAATCCCCCAACCGGTGTGACGTTGACGATCAATGGAATTGGATTTACGGGATCCGCACAAGTGGCGCTGGATGGTGCGCCGCTGCCGGCAGGCGACGTAACCATTGTGAGCAACCGACAGATCATCGCCACGGTTCCCGCGTCCATGCTGACGAACGCGCGCAACTACATTGTTTACGTACAGAACGGCGGCCAATGGTCGAACACTACCGAGCTGACTGTGATTCAAGCTATTCCGGTTGGAAATACTCCTATAGCAGTAGCGATCGATCAGAATCTCGATCAAGCAGTAGTGACCAACTTCTCAGACAACACTGTATCGATATTGAATCTGATCACAGGAATGCCTATTTTGACCGAACCCACGATGCCGGTGGGATCCAATCCCGAGGGAGTCTCGGTGATCGCGCGGTTGGGCCTGGCGGTGGTGGCAAACAACGGAAGCAACAACGTGACCATCCTTGACGAGGCTGGGAACAACGGCACTTTCGCATCGCCCACCACGATATCGTGTGGTTCGTGTATGGGACCCGCTGGCGTAGGGACAAATTCCGACACAGGTACGGCAGCTACTGCTAATACGCTATCGAACAGCGTCAGTTTTGTTACGCTTCCGACTACCGGGACGATAGGAACACTAGGCGCAACCACTACTGTGGACCAATTCCCCGACGCACTCTCGATAGCCCCTGTACTGGTATCGCCGCCCATTCCGGGTTTGGTCCTCACGAATAATCTGGCTACGGTGGCCACAGCGTCTTCAACGAACGGCACACCCTCCAGCAGTGTCGATGTGCTCAACGCTGATACAGCTTCGATCGTGAAAGGCATTTCGAATTTTTTCCAGCTTCCGACGGGCGTAGTGTTCGACCCGGTTAATCAAGATTTCCTAGTCACGGATAGTGTGGTCAATGAGGTGGTGATCGTTGACCCGAATACTTTCATTGTGACGCCATTTCGCGTGGGAATTGATCCGACGTCCTTAGACTACAACTATCAGACCAGCACGCTGGCAACCGATAATGCAGGAAGCAATACCATTTCCATTGTCAGTTATCTATGTCCTCCGCTGTTAAATGCTCCGCCGAACTGTGCCGGGCCGCAAGTCCGCGACGTGCTGGGCATAGGAGGTTTAGTACAGCCTTCGTCGATAATTGTCGGGCCGAACGCGATAGCCATCGATCTGAAAATGAATTTGGGTGTTCTTGTGGACCAGAGCAATAATCGCGTCTTGTTGGTGCCTCTGCCGCACTGAGGCCTGCTCATTTTGGCCGTGGAGGGAAGGGCCAACCTCTCTATCCGCTGGGGCATCCGAAGTAACTGGCGCGCTTATAGGAAATCCGATTGACCTGTTTCTGTGGGGACGGCTATAATTTATGGTTTGCGTAAAGCGAAATATTCGAACAAGGAGTTAGAATGAAGATTCGATTTGGAATTCCGGCCATGGCAGCGCTGCTGCTTGTGCCGGGGGTTTGGGCGCAATCGAGTGGCGCGACTCCGACCGCCAAAGTGGGTGTAATTAGCATGCAGGTGGCCATTCAAAGCACGGCGGAAGGCAAACAGGCTGCGAACGAGTTGCAATCGCAGTTTTCGCCGCGGCAGACGGAGCTGGACAATCTGCGCAAGCAAATTGAGGATTTACAGACGCGTTTGCGGACGACGTCTAATACGCTGAGCGACGAAGAGAAGGCACGGCTGTCGCGCGAAGGCGATCAGTTGACGCGCACCTATCAGCGCAAGCAGCAGGATTCGCAGGATGATTTTAACGAAGCCGAGCGCGAAATTGTGGACCGCATCGGACGCAAGATGATCGACATTCTCGACAAGTACTCGAAGGAGAATGGATACAGCGTGGTGCTGGATACTTCGGCTCAGAATACTCCAGTGATTTACGCTGCGAATACGGTGGACGTCACGCAGGATATCATCAAGCTTTACGACCAGAGCTATCCGGTGAAGAACGCAGCAGCCGCACGACCCTCAACTCCGAGGTCAACGGCGCCGAAGCCGCAAGCGCCGGCGCAACAGCAACCAGCTCCTCACTAGTTCCAGGCTACTTAAGCTAAAGGCCTCGCGGCGCCAACCGCATCGAGGCCTTTACGTTTTTGCTGGCTCCCCGAGCGATGAGGCGAAGTGCTTGAACTTAGTCTGGCAACCACTCGAAGGGAAACATTTTTCCAGCCGCTGCGGGCTCCAGATTCAGGCCCGCGAGTTCCGCTGCGCGTGTGAGAGCGGGATCACGGCCGGTTGCAAGATCTTGGGCGGTAGGGATCACAATTTCATCCGGTGTGACTCCAACGTGTTCGAGACTTTTTCCATCTTTCATGATTAGATCGGCTTCAGTGATGGAAAATCCATAGAAGATCTTGGTGTCCGCTCCTTGAGAACCGCTGTAGCCCCGGGCTTCCATTACCGCGCCCATGGTGCGGTCTCCCACCACGATGCCGCGCTTCTCGATCTGAATGACTCGCGGAAAGAGTTCGGCGGCGGAAGCGGAGCCGCTGTCCACCAAAACAATTAATTTGCCGGAGAACGCATTGCCACCGCGCGTTTTCGCGTTTTCCGGTTTAAGTTCTTTTCTGCCGACTCGATCGCCAACTTTAACGTCGTGATCGAACACGTTGCCCAGCATGTGTTCGAGCGTAACGACCGCACCGCCAGGATTACCGCGGAGATCCAATACCAGCGCTTTGTGCTTTCGCACGATCCCAAACATGTGGTCCACTGCGGAGTCATCAAGCTCAAACTCCGGCATCTTCCAGATAATCACGTCGCCCATTTCGACATACCGCTCGCGAACTAAATGGTCCTCGGTTTGCTCATCCCGAATATACTGCCAGATGTCCCAGGCTCCGCCTTCGCCCGTAAAGTCCAAGACTCTTTTGAGTTCGCGATACTTCGCATCCACGGTGATCTTGCGTTCTTCTCCGTGAGGATCTCGCAGAGCTAGAATCGAAGCTTTTTGAGGTGACAGAGAATTGAAATAATAGCTCATTTTCCACAGGTCCCCGCGGTTCACCGCGAAGTTGTTATAGCCGAGCACCTGATCACCAGAATGTACTTTGGACGCGGCATCTGTGCCAGGCCGGACTCTGGTGATAAAGCAATTCTCACCGAAGATTTGCATGCGATAGCCATAGTCAACGCGATAGGGGCGCGAGGGTGGCTCGAAGAAGGTATGCGAATCGTTCAAGCCGTCGAGAAAACCGGCTACGAGTCCGAACGCTTGGCTGAGCGAGGAAGCCTTCTGAATCTTGGCGTCGAACTCGTGGTAGCGGGCCTCGATGTCCAGACCATGGAACTTGGGATCGTAGTAATGCTTCTTGAGACTACCGTACGCATCACGCAAAATCCCGCGCGAGCGATCGAGGTTCATGGAATCCATCTTGGTTTGTTGCGAATGCAGGCTCGCTCCGAACAGACAGGCCATGCAAATCGCCGTCAAGATCAGGGTTCGACTGGGTGAACGCAGCCACATCGGAGGCCTCCGAAGAATCTTGCCGAGTTTTGGGTCGCATATATATAACACCTTTAAGCACAAGCCAAGTGTTTAGTAAGTATTTGACAATAGAGCGGTTGAGTGTTGCGAATGGTAACGTTGAAGTTCTTGAACAAACGGCGTCGCCTGTTGGCTCGCGACCATTCCTCGGCAAACTCGCCATAATCCGCTTTTGGGCCTCTACAGCGCGGCCTTGCGTTTTCGGGGCTGGGAAATTATACTGGAGTGCTTCTAGAACGGTCGCATGTCCGAGTGGGCGCGAGCCCACTTTTTTGTTGGCGCAAGGAATGGCGCTTGGCCGGGCTGTCTGTGAGCGTGGGCTAGAAGCTAATGGTGCTGGCGCCTGAAGGATCGGGTTCTAAGCCGGCCGGTTGAATTGAATGCAATTGGAAAAGGTTCGAGAGGCGGCGGAGAGGGTGGCGGGTTCGCTGGGCCTCGAGATTTTCGACGTTGAATGGAAGATCGGCAAACAGCGGCTTTTGCGGGTTTACGTTGACCGCTTGCCTGGCCCGGAAAACCCGGAGAGGCTCGGTGTCACCCACAAGGACTGCGAGAGGGTGAGCGAGCAACTGAGCGTGATTCTAGACGTAGAGGACCTGATACCGGGACCGAGCTACGTTCTGGAAGTTAGCTCGCCGGGCTTGGATCGCAAGCTAATTAAGCCGGCGGACTACCAGCGGTTTGTCGGGCGGCTGGCAAAGGTTTGGGTGAGCGACCCGATCGAGAACCAGAACTATTTCGAAGGGCGCTTGGCGGGATACGCGGACGGAATGGTGAAGCTCAACGTGCGGGATCGCGAGCTGGCTGTACCGTTCAGCGGAATCAAGAAAGCGAATCTGGTCGTTGAGCTATAGGAATTTGCAAAGCGGCTCAGCAGCGAGCGAGATTTTTGTGGCAGTAGGTGCATCTAAACTTTGTAGGAATGTTGTCCTGGAGAAACGCAAATGGCGAGTCTGCTGTACCAGACAATCGAGCAGATCAGCCGGGAAAAACACATTGAACCGGAGATCATCGTCGCGGCGATTGAGGACGCGATGGTGGTGGCGGCGCGAAAATATTATCGCACCGAGGAGGATCTCCGCTCGAAGTTCAATCCGGAATCCGGCCAGGTGGACGTGTATTCAGTCCACACGGTAGTCGAGGAAGTAACCGATCCGCTGCGTGAGATTTCCCTCGGCGATGCCAAAAAGCGCCAGCCTGAAATTGAAGTGGGCGGCGAAGTAATCGAAACGAAACCCACAGACGTGCTCGGACGCATCGCGGCGCAAACCGCCAAGCAAGTGATTTTGCAGAAAGTGCGCGAGGCTGAACGCGATACGATTTATAACGAGTTTCATACACGAGTTGGGGAACTGATCAATAGCGTGGTGAAGCGCATGGAAGGTCCGGACATCATCGTGGACCTGGGGCGCACGGAAGCGCGTTTGCCGAAGCGGGAACAATCACGGCTGGAGGCGTACAACGTCGGAGACCGTCTGCGCGTGACGATTCGCGCGGTGGAACGCGCTGCGAAAGGCCCGCAAGTGGTTGTGTCGCGCGCTGATCCCGCTCTGGTGCAAAGGCTATTCGAGATGGAAGTGCCGGAAATTTATGACGGCACGGTACAGATTCGGGCGGTCGCGCGCGAAGCTGGCGAGCGCACGAAGATTGCAGTGGAGAGTCGCGATAAGGACGTGGACCCGGTGGGCGCTTGCGTCGGGATGAAGGGCATGCGCGTGCAGTCTATCATTCGCGAATTGCGCGGCGAGAAGATCGATATTATTCCGTACAACGAAGAGACCATCGCGTTCGCGCAGAAGGCTTTGAGCCCGGCGAAAGTTACGCGCGTGCAGGTTGTGGATCCAGAAGAAAAAAGGCTGGAAGTGATCGTTGAGGATACACAGCTTTCTCTCGCTATCGGCAAGAAGGGCCAGAACGTCAGGCTCGCCAGCAAGTTGATTGGCTGGAACATCGATATCAAGAGCGAGGAAGAGAAGCGACGCGAAATCGAAGCGCAGATGGCTGCGCTGACCGCGCCGGGCACGCCACTCACGGAGTTGAAGGGAGTGGGGCCCAAGACGATTGAGAAGCTCGAAGCTGCGGGGATCACTTCGGTGGAGAAGCTCGCTGATATGACTCCCGAGCAGTTGGTGGAAATTCCGGGGATTGGCGAGAAAATGGTGGAGAAGATTCACCAGTCTGTTGCGGCGTACTTCGAAGCACTTGAGGCCCAGGCTTTGGCGGTGCCGGAACAAAGCGCTGACGCCGCTCTGGAAGCTGGCGGGGAGGGCACAGCGCAGAGTCCGGAGAAGCCCGAGGGTCCTGGCGAAGTGCAAGAGACTTCCGAAGAGGGTGAGCCATCCGAAGCGCCTGAAGTTCGTGAAGCGCCGGAAATTTCGGAGGAACCTGAAACCGGGGAGACTTCTCAGTTGCCTGATTCGCCGGAGAAGGGCGAAGCCTCTGAAACTTCGGATATGACGAATGTGCGCGATGCGGAACCGCTGGATTCTCCCAGCGGCGCGGACACACGGGAATTGCCGGGCGAAGAGACGCGACGCCATTCTGTGGAAGGCGGCGAAGGAACGGAAGGCTCGGAAGAAAACGTGGAGAAATAAAGTATCGAAGTAAGTGAACGAAAAATTGTGACGAAAGAGGCTGATGGCAGATTCTAATCAAGTCCGAATAAACGAGCTCGCCAGGGAACTCGAGATCAAGGCGAAAGTCCTGATCGAGTATTTGCCCGAAATTGGCGTTACCGAAAAGAAGACGCACTCGAGCTCGATTGATAATTCTCACGCTGAGTTGGCGCGGAAACATTTTCTCGGTTTGGCGGCGCAGGAAGCTGCGGCTGAAGCAGAGAAGACGAAGGCTGTTGCGGCGAAATCGAAACCGTCGCGGCCGGCTGTTGCGACGCCACCCGCTGCTGCACGTCCAGCGCCCGCCGCTGCGCCAGCCGCGCCGGTTGGCGCTCGTCCGGCTGCGGTTGCGCCGACGGGAGCTCCAGCACGCCCAATTAGTGCAAGCGCGCCTGCAAGTACGCCAACTACCGCTCATGCAGCACCGAAAGCAACACCTGCAGCGGCGAAACCCGGAGTCGCGCCCACCGGCGCACCACCAGCAACTCGGCCATTGCGGCCTGGTGTGGTCCCCACAGCTGGCTCTCCATCTCCTACAGCTGCGCGACCTGCAGCGTCGGGCACTACTCCTGGACAGGCTGGCGCACCGCCAGTTCATCGCTCTGCCGCAGCGCCTGGCGCCTATAGGCCGGCCGGTGCACAGCCTTCGGGTCAACGATATCCAGCAAGTTCTGGCGCTCCTTCGGGAGCAGGCCAAGGTCGCCCGTCGCAGGGATTTCGACCGGCAGCTCCGGGGCGTCCCAGCGCACCGCGTCCTGGGGGACCGCCATCACGTTTTCCACAACGCCCAAGCAGCGGCGGCGGAGGACGTCCGGGCCAAGGCCCAGTAGGAGCCCAAAGACCCGGCGCAGGCATTCCGAAAGCCGAGCCAGGCAAACCTTTATATGCGCGCAAGCCTCCCGCCTCGCGTGGACGTCCGCTCATTGAGAAGCGTTACGCGGAAGGGGAGCGCAAACTCCATCCAGTACGACCTCGCGCAGGCGCAGGCGCGGGACGTTCGACGCAGGTCGAGCCAGTTGCTCCCGTTCAACGCGAGCCGCGCGCAGTTACGGTCACGGAAGGAATTACAGTCCGGGAGTTGGCGGAGAAGCTGGATATTCGCGCCAAGGATTTGTTGAAGACACTGCTGGACCGCGGCGTTTTCGCCAGCATCAACCAGGCGCTGGATGTGCCGACAGCGACAAGTTTGGCGGAAGCGTTCAACGGAATTGTCCAGGTTGTTACGTTCGAAGAGCAAGTCGTTCAGGAAGAGAAAATTAAAGAAGAGCGCACTGGCAATGAAGTGTCGCGCGCGCCAGTGGTAACCGTGATGGGCCACGTCGATCATGGCAAGACAAGCCTGCTCGATGCGATTCGAGAAGCGGACGTAGCGGGCGGCGAGGCTGGCGGGATCACTCAGCACATCGGAGCCTACGAAGCGCACGTGCAAGGCAAGCGTATCGTGTTCATCGACACGCCGGGCCATGAAGCGTTCACACGCATGCGCGCACGCGGTGCGAAAGTAACAGACATCGTTGTGTTGGTGGTGGGAGCAGACGACGGAATCATGCCGCAAACGGAAGAAGCCATTTCGCATGCGCGCGCAGCAGGAGTTCCGATCGTTGTGGCTATCAACAAGATCGACAAGCCAGACGCTCAGGCCGAACGCGTGAAGCGGCAGCTTTCGGATAAGGGGCTGATGCCGGAAGAATGGGGCGGCGACACAGTGATGGTGGAAGTATCCGCCAAAATGAAGACGAACATCCCGAAATTGCTCGAGATGATTCTGCTGGTGGGCGACCTTCGCGAATTGAAAGCTGATCCGGATGTGCCGGCGAGCGGAACGGTGCTGGAGTCGCGCGTGGATAAAGGCCGCGGCCCGGTGGCGACCATGCTCGTTCAGAACGGGACTCTACATGTGGGCGACGTCTTCATTGTCGGCGCGGTTTACGGAAAAGTTCGCGCCATGTTTGACGATCACGGAGCCGCCATCAAGCAGGCGGGTCCTTCGACGCCTGTGGAAGTTCTAGGCTTGCAGAGCGTGCCGGAAGCCGGCGATCAGTTCCAGGTGGCGGATGAAGCGAAAGCGCGCCACATTGTGGAGTACCGCCAAGGCAAACAGCGCGAAGCTACGCTTGCAAAATCCGCCAGCGGCCGCTTGACGCTCGATCAATTGCATGAGCAGTTGAAAGTGGGCGAGGTGAAGGAATTGCCCGTGGTGGTGAAGGCGGACGTGCAGGGTTCGGTGGAAGTGCTGAACGAAATGCTTCCGAAGCTTTCGAACGACCAGGTGAAATTAAAAGTCATCCACGCGAGCGTTGGAGCGGTGAATGAAAGCGACGTCCTGCTAGCGTCCACTTCCGGCGCGTTAATCGTAGCTTTTAACGTGAGGCCGGAGCGCAAGGCTGCAGACTTAGCCCAGCGCGAAAGCGTGGACATTCGTCCTTACACCATCATTTACGAATTGCAGGATGAACTGAAGAAGGCCATGTCCGGACTGCTCGCGCCTGTGATTAAGGAAACCTATCTGGGCCGCGCGGAAGTACGCAACACGTTCAAGGTGAAGGGCGTGGGCACGATTGCAGGTTGTTCGGTGCAGGACGGCATCATGAAGCGCGACGCGGACGTTCGTGTTCTGCGCGACAGTGTTGTAATTTACACCGGCAGAATCAGCTCGTTGAAGCGCTTCAAGGAAGATGCTAACGAAGTGCGCCAGGGTTTTGAATGCGGTATCGGCGTGTCGAATTTTTCGGACGTGAAAGTGGGCGACATACTGGAGTGCTTCAGGATGGAAAAGACTATCGCGCTCGAGATGCCTCCGCCCAGTGAACGTCCGCGTCGTCAGGAACGCGCGGGACGGCAGGAAAGCGCGTAAACACGGATTTGTTTTCAGCTAATTTCAACTCGCCCGTTCTAGTTGAATCTACGGGGGCGAAAATGCAAATCGGCCTCCTCACTCTCGAAATACATATCTCCGACGCTCACTCACTCAAAGACAAGCGGCAAGTTTTGCGCAGTTTGAAGGACCGTCTGCGCGCGCATTTCAACGTTGCGGTGGCCGAGCTCGAGCACCAGGAACTATGGCAACGGTCGAAAGTGGGAGTGGTGAGCATTTCCGGCGATAGCAAATATCTGGAAGAATATTTTGCAGCGATTGCAGCGGAGTCGGAGCGGCTGCTCGGTCGCGATCTGGTTTCTCACGAAATAGATTATTTTGAGGACGGCGAATAATGCTCGGCGGACATCGTTCGGAACGCATCGCAGAAGAAATTCGCAACGAAGTGAGCTTAATGCTTGCCGGTGAGCTGAAAGATCCGCGGCTGGCGGGGCCGGTGATGGTGACGGAAGTCCGCTTGGGAGCCGGCATGCGCACCGTGCGCGTGTTCGTGCAGCTTGCAGAAGACGATACGGAACGCGCGGAAACGATGGCGGGATTGAAGGCAGCTTCCGGCTACGTCCGTCACGAGCTGGTGGAACGGCTGCGCCTCCGCAGAGCTCCGGAAGTAATATTTCTTCTGGATGAATCGGAAGAATATGGCCAGCACATCGATCAGCTTTTGAAGAAGGCCAAACCTTCAGAAAGTTTGTAGGCTGCGACGCGCCAAACTGCCTCCAGACTGGGCGCGTTTTGCTACATGCTTCAGAGTTGTATAGAACCCAAGACATTTTCACGCGCAAAGTTACGGCAACCGTTCCCCAGAATTAAGAGTTAATGCGATGCCTCGAGAAATACAACCACTGCCATTTGACGGAATTTTGATTGTTGATAAGCCGCGCGGGAAAACTTCGCACGACGTGGTGGAAGCGGTCCGCCGTCTGGTAGGTTTCCGAGGAATCGGGCATTTCGGTACGTTGGACCCGCTTGCAACGGGTGTGCTAGTGCTTGCACTTGGCCGAGCAACGCGTCTTGCGCGTTTCTATGGCGGACGGCGAAAACGTTACACTTGTGCGGTGCGGTTTGGATTTTCTACCGATACGTACGATGCAGACGGTGAGCCCACTGGCCCGGATAGCGCGCCTGCGTTGAATGCGAAAGAGCTTGCAGGTTTCGTCGCGCGATTTGTTGGAAAGATCAAACAGACTCCACCATCTTTTTCCGCAAAAAAGATTCATGGACGCCCCGCGCACGAACTGGCCCGCAAACACAAACCAGTAAAGCTGGAGCCGGTCGAAGTGGAAGTGTATGAGTTCAGGCTCACGAGCGTGGAAGGGTCGCTAGCGCGTTTCGTGGTGGAATGCGGTGCGGGCACCTACATTCGGTCGCTAGCCCACGAGCTCGGCGCACTGCAGGGTTCCGGCGCGCACCTGGCGGAAATCACGCGGACCGCGGTGGGAGAATTCACGCTGGATCAAGCCGCTAAGCTTTCCGAACTCGACGAGGATGCTAAGACGGGCCGTTTAGCCAAACGCATAATTCGCCTGGAGAGTCTGTTGCCGGAATTACCTCGCGTGACCATACTTCCCATCGTTGAAAAGCGCGTTCGGCACGGAGCCAAATTTAACGTGACATTAGCTCAGATCCAGCCGGGCCAGACGATTTCGGCGCAAGGAGCTCCATCAGAATTGGATTCGGGAGGGTGGAAGCCTGCGCGGCTCCGCGTTTTTAATCAGCAGGGAGAATTGATGGCGATTGCCGAGCCAGTCGTGCCACGCACGTACCAGCCAGTGGTAGTTCTCGAAGCAATTTCTTAGAGCCAATTCTAATTTCAGATCCGCAGGAAGCCCCTTACCGGCCGGCGCGCGGCTATTGCGGCTGTTCAGGCTGTTGAGATGGTTCGGGCTGCGGCTGCTCGGGCTCCGGTTGAGGCTGCGCTTGCGGCGGTGGCTGAGGCTGTGCCTGAGGCTGTGGCTGCGGAGGTTGAGGCTGGGGCTGAAACGCGGGCGGAAGCTGGCGTTCCTCTCGTGTTGGACCTTGCGAGCCCGCACCTTCCGGAGCGCCGCGCCCTGCATAGATAACATGATCTTGCCGCGGAGAAAGCGCAACCATTCGCGGGGTGACGAGTATCAACACCTGGGTGTCCTGGTTCTGAACGTCTTCTGTAGCGCCTAACAATCCGGCGCCGGCAACTTCTCCCAAATACGGCAGGCCATTCAGACTCTTCTGATAGAGCGGAGAACGAAATCCCGCCAATGCCGCGGTTTCATTCGTTTTCACGCGAACGGTCTGATGCACTTCTTCATTTGAAACTACCGGTATGTTGTTCAGAATCGTTCCGGTGAGACTGGTGATGACGAATTCAAGCTGCAACGTAACCTCATCGTTCTGATGAATGCGCGGGGTTGCTTTCACCTTAACGCCGACGTCGATATATTCGGCATTCGGAAATTGCGTGCCGGGAGTGGTGGTGCCCAGACCGCCGCTGGCAAATGCCGAAGAATTAAGGATCACCGATACGGTATTGGAGCCCTCATTGGCGACTGCCAGATCCGGCTGTCCTGAAGTTGAAAACACATTGGTGACCGATGAAACTGGATTTGTTTGAACCGGGAATTCGAAGAACGGAGCAAACGCCCCATCACCAAGACCCAGGAGCAAAGCCACAGAATTGTCAGACTGCGCGGTGACCGCCAAGTCCGGAAAGCCGTCAACATTGTAATCCGCAATAGCGATCGATGTGGGGCCGTTTCCCGCCGGGAAATTCGTCGTGGTGCCGAAGGTGCCATCGCCGTTGCCCAGTAAAATTGAGACGGAGTCTCCCGAATTGGTGGAAGTCGCGGCGCCATTATTTGCAACCGCGAGATCCAGGATGTTGTCGCCGTTAAAGTCGGCGGACGCCACATAGACCGGAGCTTGGCCGGTAGCGAAGCTAACCGGCTTACCGAAGGTGCCGTCGCCATTTCCCAGGTAAATCCATACGGTATTGTCGTTCTGATTGGTGACGGCTAGGTCTAACTTGCCGTCATTATTGAAATCCGCGACCGTGAGCCCGGTAGGCGCATTGCCCGTCGGATAATTTACCGCGGGCATGAACGTGCCGTCGCCATTGCCCAGGAAGACGGAGATCGTATTGTCTTTCTGATTCGCGACGATCAAGTCAGTTTGTCCACCAGCGATTAGTGTAGCCGGAACGACGAAGGTGGGACGGTTTCCGGTCTTAATGGGCGACCCGGAAGCTGCGGTGAAAGTACCGTCGCCATTGCCGAGCAGAATTGTGAGCGAATTTCCTAATTGGTTCGCCACCGCTAGATCGATATTCGTGTTGTTCTTCGCGTCAAACGTGCCGGTCGCGATAGAAACTGGCCCTGCTCCAGTGGCAGGCGCCGGCGTGAGCGGATTTTGAAAGGTGCCATCGCCATTGCCTAAAAGAATTGACAGAGTGTTGTCTGTTGAGTTGGCCACGATGAGATCTTGAAAATTATCCGCGTTCACATCTACCGAGCTCACGAAAGAAGGGCCGTTACCCGTAGGATAATTTGTTTCCGGCAAATTGCCGAAGCTCAGCCCAGGAATGCTGACGCCGGCCGGGGTAGTAGTTCCGCTTCCCAGGCTGTTGGAATATTGAGCGAGCGAAACTGGAAAACGTTCACCCACGAAAAATGTGGCAGGCTGATTATCTTCAGCGCGCAGCAAAATACGGCGGCCATGACGGACCAGTGAAAGCATGTCTGAGAAACTCGCTGCAGCGCCGGGCAGGGTGTACAGAAACGTAGATGCTCCTCCACCGAACGCGAGCAGCGGAGGAATCAGCGAACCAACATTTACCTGACCTGATCCCAGTAATCCGGCTAGTTGAGTTGGATTGAGTCCACCGAGTGCGGAACTTCCAAAGATTTGAGTGAGCACGGAAATTAATCCAGGAAGGCCGGACTCCGCTTCAGCGACGGCGTTGGAAGGGATTGTATAGATTTTTGCGCTGTTTGGCGGAGTGATACCAAGCTTGCGCTCGGCATCGCGATCCATCTCCAGTATCTCAATTTCCAGAACGAGTTCGCCAACCGGATGATCGAGGTCCTCGATCACTCCACTGGCCAGCGCAATGGCTTGCGGGGAGGCGCGCATGGTGAGCGTTCGGCTGTGAGTGTCAAGCTGGCTGCGACTGACACCTGCGATATCGCGGACCAGATGAGACATCTCGGTCATCTGTTCGTTAGTTTCGGTTCCGGAAAAGAGAACGGTGCGCACAATTGAAATATCGTAGTCTTTGCGCTTTTGTGGGGTGTCGTCGGCTACGAAAAAGAGATTCTTGGTCAAAGGCCGCCAGAAAGTGTGAGTTTCTTCGCCCAGCAGCCGCATCACGGTAGCGAAGTCAAGGTCATCTGCGTCCAGACGAACCTGGCGCGATCGTAAGTCCACGTCGAATGCTACTTCCACGCCGAACCGCCGCGCGATTTCTTCATATGCTGATTGTGTATTGCCGCGCAGCTTGAAGTTTTGTTTGCCAGGCAAATGTTTCAGGTGCATTTCGTGTTGAAGTTCCGGGGCGGCAACAAGTTCTTTTTCGTGCCTCGGATCCAGGGCGGATAGTTCGATCAGCCGTTCGCGTATGACTTTATTGGAGGGATCAAGTTCGCGGGCTTCGCGCAAAATTCGCAAGGCTGCCGGAATTTCGCCGGATATGGCGTGGCGCTCGGCGAGATCGGCTTTCATCTGAACAACATGACTCTTGGCTATTTCCCGTTGAGCAAAGTAATCGGTATCGTGAGGCGCCCAGTTCACCGCATCGACATAGGCTTCGTAGGCCGCTTGCCAATCGCCACTCTGTTCCGCGCGCAGACCTTGTTTCTCGGCTTGCTTTGCTTTCTTTAGATCGGCTTTTATGGTCGGCGATTTCAAAGAGGTCGTAGAGTCAGGCGATCCCGGCGCAGCTTGCTTGGCATCCGTGGCGGAAGAGTTGGCGGGCAGAGGCTGTTTCTCTTGCGGCTGTGGGGCCGTAGCCGACTGAGACTGGGTCGCGGCCGGCGACCGCGGATTCGCCGCCAGCCTACCGGCCAGAGAAATTGTCAGGATCCAGACCAACGCGATGGCTAGGTTAAACAGCCTCGGTCGGCGTGGAAGCGGCATAAGCATTCAGATGCGGCGAACCCTCTGTTCGTTAGCAAGAACCGGAATACGAAATGCTGCGCTAAAGATATATTGTACAGGGAATTAAGCGCCGCCGAGCAGGTCTAGAATTGCTTGCTATTGGGTTTGCACAGAGATACACTGGGAATGCTAGTTGAAACAAGTTTACAACTGGGATTTTGATGCTATCTGCGCTTCTTGTGGCACTTCGTGAAGGCGTCGAAGCCGCGCTTGTCGTCGGTATCGTCCTCGTTTACCTAAATCGTACTGGACGCCGCGCGCTGACCTCGTACGTCTGGGGCGGGGTGACTCTCGCCTCGGCTGCCAGTTTTGCTGCTGCATGGTTGCTACAGCGCTGGCATATCAGCGAAGACGGTTTTGAAGGTTTGTTGATGCTGGCCGCCGCTGTTCTGGTGGTCACCATGATCGTGTGGATGAATCGTGTGGCGCGCCATTTGAAGAAAGAGATCGAGCAGCGCGTGGAAAGCTATGCGCAAAAATCCACAGGGGCCGCCGGTTGGGGCATTGGATTCTTTGTATTTCTAATGGTGCTGCGTGAAGGAGCTGAACTGGTTTTAATCCTGCGCGCCGTGGAGCTATCGAGCGCGGGTGTGCAAGTATGGATTGGAACCGGACTGGGAATTGCGATAGCGATTGCCGTTGGTCTCTTCTTTTTTCAAGGCACGTTGCGGATTCCTCTTCATCGATTTTTCGCAGCCACCAGTGCAATTTTAATGGTGGTGGCATTTCAGCTTTTGCTTACCGGCGTGCACGAATTAAGCGAAGCTATGTGGATTCCGTCGAGCAAGACAGAAATGGCCACGATCGGACCGATTGTGCGCAATGAGGTTTTCTTTTTCGTGGTGATACTCGGTGTGGCGGCGCTGGTGGTGTTGCGCGAGTGGTTCAGCGCGAAGAAGCCTGCACCCTCCGAACCAGCCAACCCCGCTGAGCGGCGGATGCGGGAATGGGAATTTCGCCGGCAGCGGCGTTGGAGTTTCGCTGCGGCTGTATTGTGCGTGGCGGTTGTTTTGTCGTTTGCCGCAGAGTATGTGTACGCGCGTTCGGCGGCAGCGCCTTTGCCAGCGCAGACTCTGGCGGCGCAGAATGGGCAGGTGCGCATCCCGCTTTCTGAACTTAACGATTCGAGTTTGCATTTGTATACGGCTGATGTGAACGGGAACGTCATACGGTTTATGGTGATTCACAAACAGAATGGCGATTATGCCACGGCGCTGGATGCTTGCCAGATTTGCGGCAGGGCAGGGTATCGCCAGGAAGGTCAGAACGTGATCTGCCGGAATTGCGCCGCGGCGATTTATATTCCCTCCATTGGCGAATCAGGCGGTTGCAATCCAATCGCGGTCACATCTCGAGTTCAAGCTGGAGAAGTGGTTGTGGATCTATCGGCGCTGGCCGATTCCGCCTCCAGGATTCATTCCTAACAAATGTTCGGCCGCCTGGTGAAAGAATCCTTCGTTCGTAATCCGCGCCGGAAATTGCTTACCGCTGCCGCGCTGGTTGTGGGCATGGCGGTGGCGACTGCAACGTTAACCATTGCGCTAGAAGTGGGCGACAGGCTGGCCCGAGAGTTTCGCAGCCTTGGCGCGAATTTGCTCGTCACCCCTCAGTCGGACACGCTTCCAGTAGAAATTGGCGGCGTGGATTATCGTCCGGTGAATGAAGGCGCGTATTTGAGCGAAGCCGATCTCGGAAAGCTGAAAACGATATTCTGGCGGCACAACGTATTGGGTTTTACTCCCTTTCTGGATGTTTCGATCGCGATCCAACAATCGGAAAACGCTGCACCCACGCGCACGATGCTGATCGGCACATGGAATGCAAAAGAAGTGCCGGTGCCGGATGGAACAACGTTTAAGACTGGGGTGAGCGTAACGCATCCCTGGTGGAAAATTCGTGGCCGCTGGTTTCGTGATGGCGCGAACGAATGCGTAATCGGAGCGGCGCTGGCGAAGACGATGGCCGGAATAGTTCCGGGAAAAGTTATTTACGTTAGCAATGAAATGGGTGGGGATTCCGCACAGGACCACTCGACCCTTGCGAAGGGAACTCCTCTTGAAGTGGTTGGCATCGTTTCCACGGACGACGCGGAAGATAAAGCGGTTCTCGCGCCGCTGGAAATTGCTCAAAACATATCCGGTCATCCCGGAAAGTTTCGTCAGCTATTCGTTAGCGCTTTGACGAAACCCGCAGATGCGTTCTCTGAACGCGATCCGTTGAAAATGACGCCGACGGAATACGACCGCTGGTTTTGCTCACCCTATATTTCTTCGATTGCTTTTCAAATCAAAACCGTATTGCCCGGCACAGAGGTGCGCACGATTCGTCGCGTGGCCGACACAGAAGGAAACATTCTGTCGCGTGTGAGTACGTTGCTGTGGATTGTCACGATCACGGCTCTGATCGCTGCGGCTTTGGCGGTAGCGGCAACGTCAGCGACCACTGTGCTCGAACGGCGCGGGGAAGTCGGTGTGATGAAGGCTCTGGGAGCAACCAATACTCTGGTCGCAGGAATATTTTTGGCGGAACAACTCCTTCTGGCCATTGCTGGAGCTTCCATGGGCTTTGTTCTAGGCGCGCTGTTGGCCAGGAGTCTCGGGTCCAGCATTTTTGGCACGCCCGCGTCGCCGCGCCTGATTTTATTTCCGGTGGTTCTTGGCCTTGCTGCGATTGTGGCGTTTACCGGAAGCTTGATTCCTCTACGACGCGCAGCGCGCTTGAATCCCGCACCGATTCTGCGGGGCGAATAATGTTTTGGCGCCTGCTTTGGAAACTTTTGCGCGGAAGCGGTGGCAGATTAGCTGTGGCGATTCTCGCGCTAGTTAGCTGCGCCATGGTTGTCTCCGCTCTGTTGAATCTGGAATTTGACATCGAGCGCAAACTCACACAGGAATTCCGTACCTTGGGAGCGAACTTATTGATTTCGCCCCGTAACGCGCAAATCACCGGCAGCAGCCCAGCCGAAGTGATGACCGAGAGCGAAGTATCGGCCGCGATTCAAAGCGTAAAAGATCCTAATGTCATTGCGGCAGCGCCCTTCCTCTACGTTGTCGGGAGCGCCCCGAACACACCGGTGGTTATCGCAGGGACCAATCTCGAAGAATTGCCGAGACTTGAGCCGGCTTGGAGGATTGAGGGCGAGTGGAAATCGTCCCAGGCCCAGCAAACCGCGTGCTTGGTGGGACGTAACGTCGCGCAGCAGCTAAAGCTTGCTGTAGGCAGCTCGGTCAGTCTGACCTACTGGAAAAAGAATGCGCAGCTTGAGGTGGCCGGAATCATAGATGCGGGCGGAGCGGAAGATAACCAGGTTTTCGTAGAGCTGGCGGAAGCGCAAGACCTCGCAGGCCTTCCCGGACAAATCAGCTTCGCGCAATTGAGCGTGAGCGGAACGACAACGGGCATTTCGCATTATGCCGCGCGGCTCGCCGCTGCATTGCCGGCTTATGAAGTAAAACCAATTCGCCAAATCACAGAAGCGGAGGGCGACCTGCTAAGCCGCATCCGCTTGCTCATCGTTTCCATGATTGTGCTGATCTCCGCGTTGACGGCTCTTTGCGTTTTAGGAACGATGGCGGCGCTAGCTATGGAACGCCGGCAGGACGTGGGCCTGATGAAGGCGCTGGGTGGGTCGATCGCACGCATCGTTACATTATTCATGGCTGAAGTGGGAGTGCTGGGCGCGGCGGGTGGATTTATCGGTGCGATCTTAGGCTTCGAGCTTTCACGCTGGATGGGCCAGCGCGTTTTTGGCCAGGCAATTTCGTGGCGTTGGGAAATCTTTCCATGGACGATCATTCTTATGGTGGCCATCGCACTAGCGGGAGCGCTCCCATTGCGGCTGCTGGGCAAAGTAAAACCGGCCATAATTTTTCGGGAGCAATAAGTGGCGACGCTCGTACGAGTGGATGACCTGCGCAAAGAGTTCGGAAAAGTGCGCGCGCTTGCGGGCGTGTCGTTCAACGTGGAAGCGGGCGAATGGATCGCCATCATGGGACCTTCGGGCTCAGGGAAGACGACACTGATTAATATTTTAGGCGGCCTGGACACGCCCACTTCAGGACAAGCGATTGTGGACGAAGTAGATGTTGCGCGGCTGGACGAATCCGGACTCACTCGTTTTAGAGCGCAAAAGATTGGATTTATTTTTCAACAATTTCATCTGGTGCCATATCTGACGGCGGTTGAAAACGTGATGTTAGCTCAATATTTTCATAGCGCCACGGATGAAAAAGAAGCGCAGCTAGCGCTTGAACGTGTGGGCTTGGCCGATCGCATCGAGCATCTTCCCGGGGCGCTGTCCGGAGGCGAGCAGCAACGCGTGGCCGTCGCGCGTGCGCTGATCAATCATCCGAAACTGATTCTGGCCGACGAACCTACGGGAAATCTCGACGAAGCGAATGAAGAGACCGTGATCCAGCTTTTTCGGGAATTGCACAGCGAGGGACACACCATCCTGATGGTGACGCACGATCCTGCCATCGGAAATCTTGCGGATCGTCGCATCGAATTCGCGCATGGCCGCTTGGTGAAAGTCACGCCCTCGAATGATGCGTCGCGGAACGCTTACAGATGACTGCCCGCTACCCAGGACGCAAGCAGTCGATTTAGTTCGCCTTCACTCCAAGTTCCAGGAAGAGAAAACTAACCATATTGGTTTCCTCTTCGATTTGCTTCGTAAGAGAACCTCCCTGAGAATGCCCCGACTTCGTATCGTAAAGCAATAAAATTGGACGATCCGAAGCAGTGGCTGCTTGCAGGCGCGCAGCCATTTTGCGAGCGTGCAGCGGCGCGACACGCGTATCTCCATCGCCCGTCATCAAAAGGACCGCAGGATACTTCACGCCAGCTTTCACATTGTGATAAGGCGAGTAAGCGTATAAATATTTGAACTGCGCGGGATCATCCGCGGCGCCAAACTCGGGCACCCAAAAAGGTCCGTCTTCGAAAATCTGGTACCGCAGCATGTCAAGCACCGGGTAAGCACAAACGACGGCTTGAAACAGTTCCGGCTTTTGCGTGAGCGCTGCCCCCACCAAAATCCCGCCGTTGCTGCCGCCTTCAATCGCCAGTTTTCTCGGATTGGTGTAACCCTCTGCGATCAGCCATTCCGCCGCGGATTCGAAGTCGTCAAAGACATTTTGTTTTTTTTCCAACATTCCGTGGCGATGCCATTCTTCCCCGAATTCTCCGCCGCCGCGGAGATTTGGTTGTGCAAATATTCCGCCAGCCTCTACCCACGCGGCGGCGCCCTCAAAGAAGTAAGGAGTGAGGTTGTAACCAAATCCGCCATACCCGGTGAGCCAAACGGGACGCGCGCCGTCGCGAACGATTCCTTTTTTGTAAAAGAGAAACATGGGCACTCGCGTTTTGTCCTTGGATTCATACCAAACCTGTTCAACGGTGTAGCCTTTCCCGTCGAAGGGTACGTGCGGACTGGCCCAAGATTCCATCTTTCCGTTTTTTAGGTCATAGATATAAATCGTTGGAGGGACGTTGAACGAGTGAAAATTCACAAAAACATTTTGCTCGGCCCAGTCGCCGCTTGAACCGGCCACAGCTCCAATGCCAGCGAGTGGAACATCACCGGCGGCCTTGCCGTCTGTTTCAAACACCTTCAGTTGCGAAGAAGCATTGCGCACGTATTGCACCAGAAGCTTTCCGCCGACCAGGCTGACCTTTTCAATTGCGGCATCGGTTTCAGGGATAATTTCTTTCCAAGCTTCCGGCGCGGGATTTTGCAAATCCACGCGAAAGACGTGCCAATTGGGAGTTTTCCAATTGGTGGAGATGTACAATGCGCCGCCTTGAATCTCCCCATAGAAAAGGGCAGGAACGTCTTTTACGACGGTCCGTATCGGACCGGCAGTTTGCAAATCCTGAAAATGAAGCTCGGATTGCGCACCGAACAATACTCTGATGAGGAGATAGCGGCCGTCTTCGGATAGCTGCAGACCGATGTCTCTATCACGCCCATAACCTTTGCCGAAGATTTCCTTGTCCTCAGTGACAGGGGTGCCCAACACGTGGTGGAAGATGCGCATGCCTTCGGGCTGCATGCGCGAGTAATAGACGCCAGTGTTGTCGCGCTGAAAGGTAACTCCGCCGAGGTCTCCGTAAAGTCCCTTGGGAAGCTGCTCTGGCAGTTCTTTGCGCGTTGCAGTATCGAGAAAATGGACGAGTAATTCGTCTTGGCCCCCGGATCGCACGCCGTAAGCCAAAAGTGAGGCGTCATAGGAAACGTCGAGCAGTTCGACGCTGAGCGAGTAGTCCGCGCTCAGTGGGTTAGGATCCACCATTACTTCGTCAGCGCCCTGAAGACCGTGGCGACGGTAGATAACTGATAAATCCTGATCCCCACGGCGCTTCGAGAAAAAATAATAGCCGTTGCGAGCGACAGGCACGTCGAACGAGTCAACCTTCATTAATTCGCTGAGACGTTTTGTGATTTCTCCGCGGTTTGGCACAGCATCGAGCAGCGCAGCAGTGCAACGATCCTGTGCTTCAATCCACGCGCGCGTTTCGGGGCTATTCTGATCTTCGAGCCATCGATAGGGGTCTGCGATCGAGACGCCGTGGATTTTGTCTACAACGTCATCCTTGCGAGTCGGCGGAGGACATTTCTTGTCCGCAGAATTTGACTGGCCGTTGATGAGACCGGGATTGAGCCCCAGCACAGCCACAAAGCTGAGTATGAAGATCAAGCGACGAATGCTGGCGGACATGTGAAACGGCAGGGACCGAATCACAAAATGAGGGTGAGCGCATTCTTGTAGCGAGCCCATTTTGCCTTCTTGCGCCCCCGCCGGTTAGGTAGCACCCATGCGTACCATCCTGGACTTGAGAATTATCGCAAAAGACTTCACAGGTTCCAATTGACAGGAGCGCAAAGGTACTGGCGCGAGTCTGCTAGAATTGAAGGAATGCCGATACCACACGATGTGCGAAAAAAACCGATGGACGTGAAAGTGCGCGTCACCACGGGCGAGGGCGTTGACGTTACATGGTCCGATGGCCATACCAGCCACTTCGATTTTCCTTATCTGCGCGAAAATTGTCCGTGCGCTCTGTGCAATGATGAGCGCGAGAAAAAAGCGCGAGTGGCCTCTTCGAGCGGCGGAAATGCTCCAAGTGCCGTGCTTCCGATGTTTAAGCCTCGCGTAACGGCCAAGAGTGCTACGGCAGTGGGCAACTATGCCGTGCAGATAGAATTTTCCGATAGCCATGCGACCGGAATCTACAGCTTTGAACATTTGCGCGAAATCTGTCCGTGTGAGGCGTGTCAGCGTGAGTTTCGTCCCTTAGCAAAAGAAAACGCTTCTTGATGCCGATAACGACTACGCGCTTTTTCGGCACTCTCGACGGAAAGAAAGTTGGAACGACACTTTGTTTTTGCGCGGAATTCAACGTATAGTTCTTCTCCTTACTTCATAACGTATGTCATCCGACTCCACCGGCCACATTTTCACCCCAGGTAGGGTACGTCCCGTAGCGAAGGTCCTGGTGGCCACTACGGCCATGCTGGCGTTTATTTCTTTCTGGCGGGCCGCGGCAATCGTTCTGAATGACCTTGCCTCGTCGGCCTATTACGCTGGCGGCGAGGCCGAGCAATTCATCGGCAAGACGGCTCCGTGGTTCATCCTCGGCATCATGCTGTTCTCGTATGCTGTGCGCGCGATTTACGTTGAAAGCTGCAGCATGTTTGTCCGTGGCGGCGTGTACCGCGTGGTGAAAGAGGCGCTGGGCGGCACGCTGGCAAAGTTTTCCGTTTCCGCGCTGATGTTTGATTATGTACTCACCGGACCGATCAGCGGTGTTTCTGCGGGCCAATATCTCGTGGGTGTGCTCAACGAATTATTTGTGTTCGCGCATCTTCCCATTCATCTCCACGTGAACGGTACTGCGGCCGCAGTTGCCATCGTAATCACGCTTTATTTCTGGTGGGAAAATATCAAAGGCGTCCCGGAATCGAGTGGGAAGGCGCTGCGCATCATGCAGCTCACCACCATCATGGTGATTGTCCTGATCGGATGGTGCTTCTACACCTTGTATGCTCGTGGTGGCTGGCACCTTCCTCCGGCGCCATTGCCGCGGAACATGAAGCTCGACAAGGGATCGCTTGGGTGGCTTGATCACTATCAATGGGCGCACGCGATCACCCTGATCGCAATTCTTGTAGGGCTGGGGCATTCGGTGTTGGCCATGAGCGGTGAAGAGTCGCTTGCGCAGGTTTACCGGGAAATCGAACATCCCAAGCTGCGCAATCTGAAAAAAGCCGGGCTGATCATCTTTATTTACAGCTTGGTCTTCACCTCGCTGGTTTCGTTTTTCGCCGTAATGATTATTCCTGACGACGTGCGCGGAAAATTCACCGAGAACTTGATCGGTGGATTGTCCATGCATCTGGTTGGAAGTTTTCCTGTGCGACTGGCGTTTCACGTGTTCGTAGTGGTTGTCGGCACGCTGATCCTTGCGGGAGCCGTGAATACCGCGATTGTAGGTTCCAACGGCGTGTTGAACCGTGTGTCGGAAGACGGCGTGCTGACCGATTGGTTTCGTCACCCGCATTCAAGATTTGGAACTACTCATCGCATCATCAACATGGTAGTGGCGTTTCAAATCATCACCATTCTGGCCAGTCGCGGCGACGTAACTTTCCTGGGAAACCTTTACGCCTTCGGTGTGATTTGGAGTTTTGCGATGAAGGGCATCGCAGTTCTGGTGCTGCGTTATACGCATCCGCAGGATCGCGAATACCGCGTGCCGCTGAATCCCGTGATTTTCGGTGTGGAGATTCCCATTGGTCTGGGACTCATCACTCTGGTCTTGTTTGCTATTGCGGTGATCAATTTATTTACGAAGCCCGATGCGACCATGGCGGGAATCACATTTACTTTAATACTTTTTACCGTGTTCGAAATTTCCGAACATCGCATGCACAAGCGCCAAGCGGGCGCCGCGCACGTGGAGCTCGATCAATTCAATCTTACGAAGGAAGCCGAGCTTACACCTACCAGCGTTGGCGTTGCTCCAGGCAATATTCTTGTTCCGGTGAGCACGTATTACGCTTTGTACCACCTGGAAGCTGCTTTGAAGCGCGTAAAGGGACTCGACGCCGAAATCGTAGTGTTGCACGTGCGCATGCTACGCCGCGCGGCTTCGGGTGAATATGACCTGGATGCCGATCAACTCTTCAGCACCATCGAGCAATTATTGTTCACGAAAGTTCTGGCCATCGCGGAAAAAGAAGGCAAGCCGGTGCGCTTGGCGGTGGCTGCGGCGAACGATTTGTGGGAAGGTATTCTGCGGACGGCTATGAATCTTCAGTCGAGCACGATTGTCAGCGGAAGCTCGTCCAAGATGCCGGTTACCGAGCAGGCGCGCGAGATTGGATTAGCCTGGGAACGTATGCCGGAACCTCGGCCTCGCCTGACCTTGGAAATTTTCACGCCCGCTGGGCAAGAATACATTTTCTATCTCGGACCGCACGCGCCGCGCCTTACGCCGAAAGAAATCGATGTGCTGCACAAAATGTGGCTGCAGTTCAGCGAAAAACTGCCAGGCGAGGAACTGCACCACCACGACATCATCCATTTCGCTCTTACCGAATTAGAGCGGGAAATTGCGGCAGGTCAAGGGGACGAAGTCCTTGAGAGGCTCCGCCAGCACCTCCGTGAAATTCAGTCGCGCCGGTTGAATCCGCCAGAAGGCCAGCTGAATTTACCTGCCAAGCGGAATTGATCAGATTTCGGAATTAAGCCCGGCCGCGTCCAGAATTCTCATGCTCGAAGTTCCGAAGTGCAATTCGGGCAGCGCGTGGCTTTGATCGAGATTGCCGAAAAACAATAGGGACATTCCTTGGTCGCCGGCGCCGCAGCCGGAACTGGCTTTTTCCAGCGATTCACCTGGCGGATTACCAGGAAGATCACGAAAGCCACAATCAAAAAATCGACCGCGTTATTCAGGAACAATCCGTAATTGATGGTGGGCGCTCCCGCCGCTTTTGCGGCCGCCAATGAGTCGTAATGCGCGCCGGAGAGGTTCAGAAAAAGGCTCGAGAAGTCCACTCGCCCGAGGATAAGTCCAATCGGCGGCATGATCACGTCGCTTACCAGTGAGGTGATGATCTTTCCGAAAGCGGCGCCAATGATGATACCTACCGCCATGTCCAGCACGCTGCCTTTCATCGCGAATTCCTTAAACTCTTTCAGCATGGTCGGATCCTTTTGACGCTGATGTTTGTGTTGTCCAGGTCAGGCGGTATTCCCTGCCTTAGACGGACTGGGGATTAAATTGATGAGGCTGACGTTATCCATAAGCAGGCCGACTTGCAAGAGAGAAGCATTTCGTCCTCTCAACGAAAGGACTCACGTCTGCGGCCGCAATTCCTTACTTCGCGCGAAGAGGATGACGCCGAGAATACCGCGAAATACTAAAACCACTCCCGCGCTCCCAAGTAGCGTTGGGATATAGCGCAGAGGAAGGAGCGGAATTCCAAGAACAAGCAAGCCGACCAATACAAGCGAGCCAGCGCGTATTTTGGCCGGAACGCAATGGGTGGGAGATTCGCGACGCACCCATGCTCGCGCGCCCCAGTAAAGAAAAATAACTCCCAGAGCGATCAAAGCCGCGGGGCGCGTCGGCAATCCCACGCGTCCGGAAATAGCTAGCAGAATTAAAAGCGCTCCGAGAAGTAAAACGATGGCCTCGTTGAGAAGTTGAAAGAGCTTCGCGGTTGTCGGCATATTGTTTTCTTCGCCAGCTCGCTATTACACAGCGACCATGTTGATCGAATATATCGCAGTCACACTCTCGCCCACGAGCCGCCGGGGCCATGGCACCGTGGACATGGAATGATACAATTAAACTTTTGGCGTGTCGCACCGCCGGCTGCAAGCTATCGTTCAGGGAGAATTCAGTGCATAAAGTGATCATCATCGGAAGCGGATGCGCCGGCCTTACCGCCGCAATCTATGCGGCGCGCGCTGATTTGAAACCGCTGGTTCTAGATGGGTATGAGCCCGGCGGGCAACTCGCCTTGACCACCATGGTGGAGAATTTCCCCGGGTTCCCGGATGGCATCCTAGGACCGGAACTCATCGAGAATACGCGCAAACAAGCTCAGCGCTTTGGGACCGAGTTTCGCTCAGGCGCGGTGACTTCGGTGGACCTGAGCAAGCGCCCTTTTAAAATTGAGGCAGGAAAAGAAAGCTACGAATGCGCGGCGCTGATTGTTGCGGCCGGCGCTTCGGCGCGGATGCTCGGAATCGAATCCGAAGGTCACTTGCTCGGGCACGGGGTTTCCACTTGCGCCACCTGCGATGGCTACTTTTTCCGCGGACGCGACATTCTGGTAATTGGCGGCGGCGACACGGCAATGGAGGAGGCTACTTTCCTCACAAAATTTGCCAAGACCGTGACTATCGTGCACCGGCGCAACGAATTTCGCGCCACCAAAATCATGCTGGATCGCGCGCGCGCAAACGAGAAAATCAAGATTCTTACTCCCTACGTCATTGACGAAGTTCACGACGTGGACAAAAAGTCGGTCGAGATGGTCACGCTTCGAAACGTGGATACCGACGAAAAGAAAACCATGGCCACCGAGGGAGTCTTCGTGGCGATTGGGCACGACCCCAACACAAAAGTATTCAAAGGTCAGCTAGAGATGGATGAGGCGGGTTATCTGCTTACCCACGATGGCTCGAAGACGAACGTGGAGGGCGTTTTTGCCGCCGGGGACGTGCAGGACCATCATTACAGGCAGGCCGTCACCGCGGCAGGTTCAGGCTGTATGGCGGCTATTGATGCCGAAAAATTCCTTGCTAGGCTCGAAAAATAGTGCGTTCGCTTCGCTTGCAGCATAATCTCCACACCACGAACTTTCGATCGTTCTCCATACGCATATCGGGGCAAGCTGCTTTCTGATGCGCTCATTTCTTTTACATCTCTCCGAGAACAAACGTCTCGCGCCGTTGATTATCAACAATTCAGTGAGCCGCCGTGTGGCCCGCCGGTTTGTCGCGGGCGAGACGCTGGATGACGCCGTCGAAGCCGCCCGGAACGTAAATCGTGAAATGCGATTGGCCAGCCTGGACTTGCTAGGTGAAAACGTTTCAGATGAAGCTGGCGCGCGTCGAGCGGCGGATAACTACCTTTCCATTTTCGGGCGGATTGAGCTCGAAAAGCTGGATGCCAACGTATCGCTCAAGCTTACCCAACTGGGACTGGATTTAAGCGAAGCGCTCTGCCAGGAACTTCTGGAGAAGATCGTTGCGCATGCCACGACCCACGGAAATTTCGTGCGCATCGACATGGAAGGTTCCGCCTACACCGAACGCACCGTGGAATTGACCAAGCGGGTTCGCGCCAAATTTTCTGGAGTAGGTACAGTGATGCAGGCCTATTTATACCGTGCGGAAAAAGATGTCCTGGATTTACTGGCAGTGGGCTGCCGGCTTCGGCTTTGCAAAGGCGCGTATCAAGAGCCGCCGGACGTCGCGTTTCCGAAGAAGCCCGATGTAGATGCCAATTATGTGAAATTGATGAAACTAATTTTGCCGAGCGGAATCTACCACGGCATTGCCACTCACGACCCCGCCATGATTGACGCCACCAAAGCGTTCGTTCGCGAGAAAAATATCAGCCGCGAACAATTCGAATTTCAGATGCTTTACGGGATTCGCACGGATCTGCAACAACAGCTTGTTCGAGAAGGCTACCGTCTGCGAATTTATATTCCCTACGGTGCCGACTGGTTTCCTTACTTCATGCGCCGTCTGGCTGAACGTCCTGCGAACTTAACTTTCTTTTTGCGCAACCTGCTCCCCAGAAGTTCACAACCTTCCTCTTCCTAATTCCGGAACGCAAGCGAAGTCAATTTACGATTTATAAAGTTTGCCAAGCGCCGAGGCTTAAGACTTGCGGCAAACCGCGACGCCATCGCGCAGAGGAATAATGATCGGAAAGAGTTCCGACGATGAATATATGAGCTTGTTGAACTGCTGGATCGCTCGCGTCCGCGGATCGTTCGTTTTCCGCGTAACTCTGCCGGACCACAGCACGTTGTCGGTGAGCAACAATCCGCCCGAGCGCAATCGCGGAACCGCCTTGCGCAAAGCCTCTGGATATTGGTGTTTATCTACATCGATGAAAATCAGATCGAACACGCCGGGCACTTGGTCAATTAAATTCACGGCGTCGCCGGTCATAATCTGAATACAATTTTCAACTCCGGCACGTTTAAAGTAGCCACGAGCGCGGGTGGCGTTGGCGGGGTCGCCATCTGTGTAATAAACTTCCGCGTCCGCGCCCGCCGCGCGTGCCAGCCAGATCGTGGAATAGCCGATGGCCGAACCCATCTCAAAGATCCGCTTGGCTCCGGAAATTTGCGCCATTAGATAAACCATTCGCGCAACAACGGGGCCGATGATCGGCACGTCATGTTGCTTGGCGTAGCGCTCCATTTCCGAAATGACTGCATCACGCTTGGGCAACAGATCCGCGAGGTACTCTTGGACCTTTGCATTCAAAATACCAGGCATTCGCTTCTCTCCCAGGAAAGAATGAAACGTCTAACCGAGCGTATCTCCCGGTTTCATGTCGTGAATCTCAAGACCCGAAATATCTTTCGTCGGCCGCCTAAGTTCATCGGGCGTGCCTACCAACATAGGAAATGTTCCAAAGTGCATCGGAATTAAGTGGCGAACGCCAAACAGGCGTATGGCCATGGTTGCTTGCCGCGGGTCCATCGTGTAGTAGTCACCGATCGGCAAGAGCGCTACGTCCGGCGAGTAGGTCGCGGAACGCTTGTTCGAAGACCGGTCGAGGACGCGTACCTAAAAAATACAGATTGATGCGGCCGTCGCGCGTATAAAAAATGGTTTGCGGCATCGTGCCATTCCAGGCCGGATTTACGCCGCGGTAGAACCCATCGAGATCAATACCTGGTTTCTGCCGGTAATTAGGAAAGTGTGGCTGCGTGCGCGCAATGAACCGGCGGACTAGGTTCATGTCGGAATCGTCGTCCATGTTTATGCCAATCACGCTGATGCCTTGCGATTTGAATTCGGCGGCCAGCTCAACAATTAGGGGATATTCGTCGCGGCAAGGTTCGCACCAGGTAGCCCAGAAATTTACGACCAGCGGCTTCCCGCGGGACTTCGCGAGCAGCTGCTGATACCCCGCCAGGTCGACGACTTGCGGATCAGGCGTCTTCGTCGCGGATTGAGCGGTGACAGTCAAAGATTTCGCTGGCGAACTTTGTGTGCGCGCCAGATCAACTGAGGCAAATAAAAATGGCAAAGCTAAAGCGAAGATCAGGGATGGAAATTGCTGTCTGCGTTTCAAACGGCACCGTCCTCAATTGGCCATTCTAGCGGGTCTGGGGCTTGCCGCCAACCTCTAGAAAAGAACAAGATAAGGACGATGGCCTGCGCTTGTACCTGCTATTATTTGATGGTATAAAAAATGGATAACGTTTGTTGGCAATACTCCCGGACTATCCGGGGTGCGTGATCTCTTTGAGGAGAACGGGAAATGGCCTACGTAATCGCTGAACCCTGCATCGGCACAAAAGATACCGCCTGCGTTGACGTCTGCCCGGTGGACTGCATTCACCCGCGCAAAGACGAGGCGGAGTTCGAAGCCGAAAAAATGCTTTATATCAGCCCCGATGAATGTATTGACTGCGGAGCTTGCGTCCCGGTGTGTCCGGTAACCGCGATTTTCGCTTTGGAAGATTTGCCGGAGAAATGGGCTGGCTTCACACCGATCAACGCGGATTGGTACAAGAATAAGAAGGCTTAGAAGCGCACGCTGGCAAAACGCCAGATTCGTTGCGGCGGATCATTTGGTGCGCCGTTTTTGTCGGTGAAGTAGTTAGGCTTCGAGACCGAGCACTTTGCGTCCCTCCGGAGTGATCCTGCTCGGATCCCAGGCTGGTTCCCACACGATTTCAACTTTCACGTCGCGCACTTCCGCAATCGAGGCAATCCGCGCCCGAACTTGTTCCGGAATCGCCATGGCAGAGGGGCATCCTTGAGTCGTCAGCGTCATTTTCACTGCGACGTTTCCCTCGGTGTCGGACTGCGCGTCATAAATAAGGCCCAGATCAACAATGTTGATAGGGATTTCCGGATCGTAGCACTGCCTCAACGCGTTCATGATCTGTTCACGCTCGACCGTCATTTATGTTCTCCTTCCCTGAACTCTTTGTGTTGATTCCATGCTGCTGGGGCGCAACCGTTGCGATCAACGTTATTCCAGCGTTTCATAGCCTTCCGCGTGTGTCAATCGCATCCGACGCTTGCGCCGCGCGCCCTCGCTGATACACTACGACTTCGCGATTTGACGGAGCCGCACTCGTCGCCGAAGAACAATTGCTTGGGGAGGCGAAGATGGTGAAAGCTAGATTCCTTGTCTCGCTGACAGCCGCGCTGGTTTCACTGTTTTTCTTCGCGGCAGGGCTAGAAGCGCAGCATGTAACCCACGATGACAACGGCCCGCCGGCGAAGAGCCTTACCTTAACCGCAAAGAATTTTCAGTTTGATCCAGCGATAATTCACATCAAGGTTGGCCAGAAAGTCCGCCTGTACGTCACCGCCCCTGACTCTACGCTAGGACTCAGAATCAACTCGTTTCCTGACGGTGCTAGGCCAGCAACTCCGCCCGGTTTGTATTTTGTGTTTGGTGAGGACTGCTGGAAACTCAGAAAGGGTGAAACTCTTCCGATTGATGTTGTGGGCGACACGCCGGGTACCTATACGTACACGTGCTGCAAGGGATGCGGAAAAGAGCACAAATCGATGAAGGGCCAACTCATCGTCGATCCTTAGCTTTTGAGCCATCAAACTTGCGATCAGTTTCGCTGAAACGTAGTCGCGGAATCTCTGACCGCTTTGGATTTTCACCCTTGCCAATATTTCTCGCCCACTGCTTCGCCGCGGAGCGCAACTCGTCGATAGCAAGACCGCGATGATTTGCAGGGAAGCGTGACAATTTGACGATGCCAGCAGCGAGCAGGGTCTCGGTCCCATCGGTGTTTTCCCTGCAATAGTGATGAAACGCAGCCGCGATTTGAATGATTCCCTGTAGAAAGGTTTTCTCCGGTTCGGTTTCCTCCAACCATATTTCTTCCCACACCTCATGGGCTTCAAAAAATTCACCCGCGTTAAAATATGAGATGCCGCACTGAAATTTTTCGTCCTTGTTCATGGATTCCATCGCGTGAATGTTCTTTTCTCGTTAAACTTCTTATGTAACGAAACATCATAGCAGGCCCATCAGGAGCAAGCAGGCGAATGGAAATCAATATTCAGTTGCCGGAGGTTAAACTTGGCGCGGTTGAGGCCGACGGAGTACGCGTTGCGCCTGGCGACCAAGAATTACCGCAATTGCTAGCTGAAGTCTGCGAACGCAAACGCCGCGACTCCACATTGGAATCGTTGGCCGGGGAAAAATCGGTTCGCGACGTTCGTGCAATGTTTCGCGCCTGGGGAATGGACCCTTCAAAATATCGTCCGTCTTCGGAAGCTCTGCTCCGCCGCGTGGTGCAAGGGAAGGGCCTTTATCG
>Ga0209009_1000099_pt1 | contig 36216 bp, 29 predicted proteins | sample BlaSpr_A8_OM3_M2_FD_187979 | JGI IMG/M metagenome (GOLD analysis project Ga0209009, IMG submission 187979) | Forest soil microbial communities from Thunder Bay, Ontario, Canada - Black Spruce, Ontario site 2_A8_OM3_M2 (SPAdes) (version 2) | ecosystem: Environmental > Terrestrial > Soil > Boreal... | reverse complement strand
CGAAATTGCCATTCGGCTCGCGATGGGCGCCAGCCGAGGGCGTCTGGCCAGTCAATTGTTGACCGAGAGTACGTTGCTGGCCTTTATTTCCGGAATCGCAGCGCTGGTGACGGTCGTTTTTTTGAAGAACGCAATCGTCAGCCTCGCTCCTGCAGATATTCCGCGGCTCAATGAGATTGAGCTCAGCGCTGGCGTTCTGTTTTTTGCCTTCCTGATCTCTGTGCTCACAGGCGTCCTCTTCGGGTTGGCGCCCGCGCTTCAAGCCACGAATCCGAACCAGGTTGAGAATCTGCGGGAAGGCAGCCGCGGGTCGGGTGCAGGGCTACGGCATACTCGGATTTCGCGGATTCTGGTGGCCTCGGAAGTAGCGCTCTCGATTGTTTTGCTGGCGGGCGCGGGGCTGCTGCTTCGAAGTTTCTGGCGGGTGCTCGAAGTGCGTCCCGGATTCAACCCCAGCCATCTGACTACGGTGCAAATCTGGATTCCAGTGTCCAACAATCCGGCCAGCGATCCTTATGCCGCAGAAGACAAGCGCGCCGCATTTCTTACGGAGGTTTTTCGCCGCGTGTCGGTGCTGCCCGGTGTGGAACAATCCACAATTTCAGGCAACGACACTTTGCCCATGAACTCCGGCAGAAACTACTCTCCCTTTTCGATTCAAGGGCGTCCGGAAGATTCCGAGCGCAGCCCGGTTGCAGACATTGCTGTTGTAGACACGCAATACTTTCGCACTATGGAAGTCCCTTTGATTGCCGGGCGAAATTTCACCGCCTCCGATACGGATAAGACCGGGACTGTTGGAGTCATCGACCAAACCCTGGCGCGGCGTTATTGGCCTAACGAGAATCCGGTCGGACAACAAGTAAAGTTTGGATTTGGAGCAGGCATTCAGGGCCTGACAATTGTCGGCGTAGTTGGAGATATCAAGTCGGACGGTTTTGATGCTCCCAGCGTGCCGCATATTTATGTTCCATTGGGGCAGTTCGCGCCGGTCAACGCGGTGGTTTTTCTGCGGAGCAGAGGCGACGCGGGGAATCTCGGCGAGGCCGTGCGGCGCGAAGTTGAAAAAGTCGATCCCAATATTCCGGTCCACAGCATCAGCTCCATGGATCGGATCATTGCGAGGTCCCTGGCCGACCGGCGCTTCGCTCTTGAGCTTCTGGGGGTTTTTGCGGGGGTCGCTGTTCTGCTCGCCGCCATCGGCATTTATGGCGTGATGGCATATTCGTTTAGCCAGCGCACGCATGAAATCGGAATTCGCATCGCTCTGGGCGCGCAACGCACAGACATTTTCCGTATGGCCGTGGGAGAAGGAATGCGGCTTGTTGTCATCGGGCTCGCCGTAGGATTGTTGGGAGCTGTGGCGCTGACGCGATTCGTCCGCACCATGTTGTTCGGCGTGAGTCCTGCCGATCCACTTACCTTCGGCGCGATCTCAGCCGCGCTTGCTGCAGTGGCTTTCCTCGCTTGTTACATTCCTGCGCGACGCGCGACTCGTGTTGACCCGCTTGTCGCTTTGCGCGATGAATGAACGCGATAATTTCTTCTGTTAGAATCTCGGTGGACGGACACAGTTCGGCGCTCGCATGCCCGGCGCAAAAGAATCGTGATTCAAAATTCCGGATACATTGTGAACATGGAGCAGCCTGAGGAATTGAATCGTGCAGTATTGGATTTTCTAACTTCCGTTTCACATTGAAACGATTTGCGATAGTCAATAGTTCTGAGCGTTAAGAGTACGCGGCCAATTTGGATGTGACGCGGACGCGTGTTTCGCTGCGCGCCGGAATTGACATGAAAATCCCTATGCTATACTTCGTTCTGCGCAGAGTTTCGCAGCCCCTCCGCGCGCCGGAGCAAACGATATGCCCATACCGAAGACCGAAAAGATTTGGCATAACGGGAAATTCATCAACTGGGACGACGCCCAACTCCACGTTCTTTCGCACGTGGTCAGCTACGGCTCGGCCGTCTTTGAAGGCATTCGGTGCTACGACACTAAAGAAGGCCCCGCGATTTTTCGTCTGCGCGATCACGTGCAGCGGCTGCTGAATTCAGCTTACATTTACCGCATGGAAGTTCCTTTCACGCTGGACGAACTGTGCAGCGCGAATCTGGATCTGATCCGCGTGAATAAAATTGGAGCGTGCTATTTGCGTCCAATCGTTCTGCGCGGCTACGGCGAAGCAGGCGTTGACCCCAAAGGCTGCCCCATCGAGGTTTATTTGAGCTGCTATGAATGGGGAAAATATCTAGGTGAAGAAGGACTGCGCAGCGGCGTGGATGTATGCATCAGCTCGTGGAATCGTCCCGCGCCGAACACTTTGCCGCAAATGGCCAAAGCTGCGGCGAATTACATGAATTCTCAGCTCATACGCATGGAAGCTCGCGCGAATGGCTATGTGGAAGGCATCGCGCTCGACGTGCATGGCTACATCAGCGAAGGCTCCGGTGAAAATATTTTTCTGGTGATGGACGGCACGGTGATCACTCCGCCGCTTTCAAATTCAGCGTTGCCCGGTATCACGCGCCATTCCGTTCTTACAATCTGCCGCGATCTGAACATTCCCGTTGCAGAGCAAGTCATCCCGCGCGAAATGCTTTACATTTCCGAAGAGCTTTTCTTCTGCGGCACTGCTGTGGAGATCACTCCGATCCGCTCCGTTGACCGTATCCAGATTGGCATTGGCTCGCGTGGCCCGGTCACCAAACGCATCCAGGACGAATTTTTCGCTCTCACCGGAGGCGCCAAGCCCGACCGCCACCACTGGCTCTCGCCAACCAATGTTCCTGCGACGGCCGAAGCGGGCGTCCCAGTGCCCGTGCGCCCCTAGCATTTCGCATTGATCTTTGCTGTTAAGAAGCAGCTAGCGGCGTTTCTCCTAACTCGCTTTCTCCCTGCGATTTCAGTAAAATCGCGCGGTTCTGGAAATTCCAATACGATGTAGCTCGTTGTCTTTCGGAGGAACGGTTGTATAACCTGCCTCAAAAGCTCTTGGCGGAATTTATCGGCACATTTACAGTAATCTTTTTTACTATCGGCGCGGTTTGCGCCGACCAATACCAGCGCGCAGCGTCGCAAATTCCGATTGGCACTTTGGGAATTGCTCTGGCCTACGGTCTGTCGTACGCCATCATGGTGGGGGCCGTCAGCCACATTTCCGGTGGACATTTAAACCCCGCAGTGACGGCGGGCTACTGGGTCACTCGACGGCTTGGCACCCTGCAAGCTTTGTTCTACTGGATCGCACAGTTGCTCGGCGCCATCGCAGCCACCTATCTACTGGTCGCGATTGCGCCGGACGCGATATGGACATCGGCTGGCAGAGGCGTCACTCTGCTGGCGCCGGATTTCACGCGACTGCACGCCATGGTTCTCGAAGGACTGATGACGTTTTTTCTCGTTTTTGTAGTTTTCGCTACGCTCGTTGACGTCCGCGGCGCTTTCAACAAAACATCCAGCTTCGCGATTGGCCTCACTGTCTCCGTGGGCGTGCTTTTCGGCGGACCTTTTACCGGCGCTGCGATTAACCCTGCACGAGCATTTGCCCCGGCTCTGGCTGCGCGTTACTGGAGCAACCACGGCGTTTACTGGGTCGGTCCCCTGCTCGGGGGCGTCATCGCCGCCGTGATTTACGACCGCCTCTTTCTCGCCGACCAACCCCCGCTTTAGCGTCCTCTGCAAAAACCTCGCGATAAGCTCTGGGGAGATACCTGACCGAACGTACAGGTTGGCAGTTTAGAAATGGTTCCCTGCACTGTTCTTGCTAGCCCTGCAGACGCATGCTAGTTTGGCTTGAAGCGTCACACCCGAGGACTTTCGCTATGGCTGTCAGTATTGACGATTTGTTGCGCCGCGCCGTCGAAAGCCGGGCGTCCGACTTGCACCTGAAAGTAGGCAATCACCCTTATTTGCGCGTGGACGGAATGCTCAACGGCCTCACCGATGTTCCGCGCATTACGCCGGAAGAAATGCTGTCGATGGCCTTCAGTATGATGACCAACCGGCAAAAACAAAAATTCAAGGAAACCGCTGAGTTGGACATGGCTTACGGCGTCGCGGGACTGGGTCGCTTCCGTGTGAACGTATTTCAGCAGCGCGGCAACGTCGGTATGGTCCTTCGCGTTATTCCTACGAAAATTCGCACCATTGAAGAATTGGAATTGCCGCGCGTCCTGTCGCAGATTTGCGAGGAGCAGCGCGGGTTGATTTTGACCACCGGCACCACCGGTTCAGGTAAGTCCACCACTCTGGCGGCCATGATCGACCGCATCAATTCCCTTCGCGCCGAGCACATCATCACCATTGAAGACCCCATCGAATATTTGCACCGCGACAAAAAAGGCTTCATCAATCAGCGCGAGGTGGAAGTGGACACCTCCTCGTTCTCTACTGCGCTACGCGCAGCCTTGCGTCAGGATCCTGACGTGGTGCTGGTCGGCGAAATGCGCGACCTGGAAACAATTTCCACAGCGCTCTTGGCCGCTGAAACGGGCCACTTGGTGCTTTCCACTTTGCACACTCTTGACGCCACGGAAACCATTCAGCGCATCATCGCTGTGTTTCCGCCGCCCGAACAAAAACAGATTCGCTTGCAGCTTGCTGGAACTTTGAAAGCCGTAATCAGCCAGCGCCTCGTGCGCAAAGCCGACGGCACGGGCCGCGTCCCGGCGGTGGAAGTGATGATCTGCACCGGCTACATTCGCGATTGCATTATCAATCCTGACAAAACGCGCATGATTCGCGACGCCATTGCCGCCGGCACCAGCCAGTACGGCATGCAGACTTTCGACCAATCGCTCTTCGATCTCTACACACGCAACCTCATTACCCTGGAAGAAGCTCTCATGCGCGCTTCGAATCCGGACGACTTCCGCCTGCGCGTGCAAGGTGTCCGCTCTTCTGCAGACGCCGCTCGCGAAGAAATGGAACGCGCCATGACCGAGTTCGACCGCCTGGGCAGCCGTACCTAACTAGTTGGCGCTGTATTTCTCCGGAACTAAGTTCTGTTTCGCCGCAATCGATAAAGGACGTGTGGCCGAAGCGGATGTCCTTCCGGCAAATTCGGATGGTCGAAGTCCTCCGATGCGTCGTGTGTCATTCCGATTTTCTCCATCACTCGACGTGATCTGGCATTTCCCGGGACTGTAAAGGACACCAGTTCATCCAGCCCCCGTTCCTTAAACGCATACGTCACCACGGCCCGCGCAGCCTCCGTCGCGAGCCCGCGTCCCCAATAATCCGCCGCGAGCCTCCATCCAATTTCAACGCACGGAGTGAAATGCGCCTCGAATGACGGCGCAGCTAACCCAACAAAACCAATAAACGATTGCTCCTCGCGCAGCTGCGCCGCAAACAATCCAAACCCATGCTTTCTGAAATGTTCGTTGATCCGCTCAAAGAGCCAGTCGCTTTCTTGGCTCGTCATGCACTCAGGCATAAATTCCATCACGCGCAGATCTGAGTTCATTCGGTAAAACGGCTCGCGGTCTTCTTCTTTCCAACGCCGCAGCAGCAATCGCTCGGTCTCGATCAACAATTCCCCCCACATTCATATAGACTTCTGGTTAACTAGGAGATCCAGCTTGCACCCTCTGCCATTCTCCGGCCCATCCATCTACGCCACAATATTCTGGACTACCTACATCATCTGGATCATCCCTGAAACGATCGCTTCCAGGAGAAAACCTGCCAGATCTTCTTCCACTCTGAAGGATCGCAACTCTTTCCTGGTTGTAATGTCGATGCTGTGGATTGGCATCGCGGCGGATTTCGCGCTCTCCTTCACATTTCCGCAAGCGTCGATCCGGTGGGGCCGCGTTACGTTTTTCTTTGTGGGTATCGCGGTGATGTATGCCGGAATGGCTCTTCGCTTGTATTCGATGAGCATACTCGGCCGCTATTTCACCTATCAAGTTGCAGTCCACGCTGATCAGCCGGTCATAGAAGCAGGCCCGTATCGCTACATCCGCCATCCTTCTTACACTGGCGGACTGATCACTCTGGCTGGACTCGGATTGGCTCTGGGAAACTGGGCCGGGTTGATCGTGCTTCTTGCTTTTATGGCCGTGGGATACGCCTACCGAATTCCAATCGAGGAAGCTGCGTTAGCCGCTTCTATTGGCGAGCCGTACAGAGCTTACATCCGCCGCACATATCGCCTAATTCCCTATATTTATTAAGTCTGGCGCATGTATTTTTTCTTGCCGTATCTCCGGTGCTTTCGGAGCGCTCCAATTTGGCCTGCCAAAATCTTCGATAAAACTTTCCGCGTCGCCTTCCCAGCGTTATCCTAACATGGTCAACGCACAAACGACGCGTTGCTCACTGGTGACCTTACAATGACCATCTCGCAAAAACAAAAAGCCGACAAACTCCGCGCGCTTCACAACGGCCCGGATATTCTGTTGTTTGCAAATGCCTGGGACGTAGCTAGCGCCTGTATCCTTGAGCGCCTCGAATTCCCTGCGATCGCCACCACCAGCGCCGGCATCGCCAACACGCTGGGTCACGCCGACGGCCAGCAGATCACCTCTCTCGAAATGCTGCGCGTTGTCAGCCACATCGCGCGCGCCGTAAACATTCCGGTCACCGCGGACATGGAGGCGGGCTACTCAACGAGCGCGATTCAGATGCATCAAGTGGCGCTACAACTGATCGAAGCCGGCGCCGTGGGCCTGAATCTGGAAGATGGCGAGGACGACGAAGCGCGCGTGTCAGAGACGCAAGCCCACGTGGAAAAAATCCAGGCGGTGAAAGAGGCCTCTATGCAGTCCGGAATACCTCTGGTGATTAACGCTCGCACCGATGCTTACTGGGCCACCGAAAGCCCGTCTGCCAATCGATTCGCCGAATCCGTGCGTCGCGCAAATCTATATCGGGAAGCCGGCGCGGACTGCATCTTTGTCCCCGGCATGAAAAAAATCGACGAAATAAAAAAATTCCTGCAGGAATCTCCTGGACCCATGAATGTTCTCGGCGGCCCCGGCGCGCCAACCATCGAAGAACTGAAAGCTGCGGGCGTACGTCGCGTCAGCCTCGGCTCCGGCCCATCGCGCGCAGCCCTGGGCCTATTGCGCGAGATCGCCAGCGAACTCAGATCCAAAGGCACCTACGAAAGGTTGGCCCGTTACATGATTCCGGCGAGCGAAGCGAACGCGATGTTCTCCGCCCGCAAGAAATCAGCCGATCAAAAATCGTGAATTAAATAAGGAGCAGCTAGCAGCACGCGCGTCAATCTCACTAAAATCAATCCAAATGCCTATGCCGCTGTCTTGCCGTGCAAAAGTACGTTGACGAGTCCGGCCTGGAGCCACTTTCGCTCGAATTAATTAAACTCCGCGCTTCGCAGATCAACAGCTGCGCTTATTGCCTGCACATGCACACCCAAGACGCGCGCGCCAGGGGCGAAACTGAGCAGCGCCTCTACACCGTCTCCGCGTGGCGCGAAACTCCTTTTTTCACCGAACGCGAGCGAGTTGCTAGCGCTCACCGAAGCCGTCACTTTAGTCAGCATCGATCACGTTCCGGATGGCGTCTAGGACCAAGCGCACGCTCAGTTCAGCGATGCTGAGCTTATAGATCTGGTGATGGCGATCGCCACGATCAACACCTGGAATCGCTTGGCGATCCCGTTTCGCGCCGAACCCGGCCACTATCAGCCGCTGAGCGCGTAGAACAGCGAGCCGCCTCAGGGCAACAAAAATAATTCCTTGCCGCGCAAGCACACGGGTGAATTCGCGTGGTCACAAAATAAGCGATAAACCAATCTGCCAGACGCCAGGCCTGACCCGGAGCAGCGAAGACGGCTTGATCACTTTCGATTTCTTTGTCTCCGCTTCCTTGCTTCCTCGCTCCCTTGCTTCTATTCTTCCTGTTCATGCGCCAGCGCTCTTCGCCCCGCAAAGTTTCCAGCGAACAAGATCTTTATTCCTCCGCTCTGCGCGCTCTTGTGCGCCGCGCGTATTCCATACACGAAATGAAGACGTACCTTGATCGCCGCGCCAAGGACAAAGATTTAATTCCGCCGGTAGTCGCTCGCCTGCGGGAACTCAACTACCTCGACGACGCTCGCTACGCCGTGGACTACGCCAACCAGCACGCAAAACTGCGCCGCCAGGGACGCTTCCGCATCGCACGCGAACTTCGCGCTCGCGGCGTTCCCGATGGCTACATCGACGCAGCTCTGGAAACTGTTTTTACCGAAACTGACGAATCCTCTTTGGTACGCACACGTTTGAAGCGCCGCCTGGCACATCTTCGTGGACCGCTCGACCAACGCAAAATCGCGTCCCTTTACCGCAGCCTTCTTAGCGCCGGCTTTTCTTCCGACATTATCCGCGGCGAGCTTCGCGGCGTCAGCAAAGGTGATCTACCCGAATTCAGCGATGCTGCTCCCACCGACGACGTTTAATTCCCGCTTATCGTGGTTTGCGTCGCGACTTCCCGTCTCGACAAGCCACTTTGGCCCCCCCTAAAATCAAAAAAACTCCGGCCGCCTCTTGAACTCTTTTTCCGTCCTGCCCGTCTAAGAGAAACAGAATTGCCTAGAAGGGTTGTGGAGTGTTCTTTCACCGATAATCCTAATCCAGGCGCAATGCTGGCTCGCCCGCGCAGCTGTCCGCTAGCGAGACAAGCACACAAAACGTGTGCGCCAGCGAACAAAGGAGCAAGAAAATGAAAAGCCTGACTCTCTCGATCTTGGCTTGCGCTCTTCTCGCAGCAACTGCGGTGACACAAGCTGCTACACCGCCCACGCAATCTGCGCAATCGGCCCAGTCTGAAGACAAAACCGCGCCTAGTTACGATATGAAGGCGCAAGCCGCGTTGGACCTCGACGCGGTGAATAAGAAAGTAATCAGCCTCGCCCAAGTTCTTCCGCAGGACAAGTACACTTGGCGCCCCACCCCCGACTCGCGCTCCTTTGCAGAAGTTTTCCTGCATGTGTCGGGTGAACGCTATTTCATTCTCGGGTTGATGGGAGCCGCGCCGCCTCCGGGATTCGATGGCAAGAGCTATGAAAAATCGACCACCGACAAAGCCAAAATTATCGACGAACTGACTAAGTCCGGGGATTACACGCAGAAGACAATTCAAGGCATGGCTAACGCGGATTATGCAAAGTTGTTACCGAAGCTGGGCCCGCAGGCAAATGAAGGGGACGTGATCTACATTCTCGTCGCCGATGCGCACGAACATCTAGGACAACTTGTGGCTTACGCGCGCGTCAACGGCATTGTCCCGCCGTGGACCGTGGCCGCGGCTAAAGCAGCCGCCGAAAAGAAGGGGCAAGACTCGCAGAAGTAGATCTAGCCTGCTGCCATTCGGGAGTCACCTTTGTTCGTGGCTCCCGTAGGCGCAGCGTCCGCGCCTCGAACGACCCTGCCGTGTAAATATCGCGTCGGCGTCGTCCCCAGTTGTTTGCGAAACATCGATATAAACGCGCTCGTGCTGTTGTATCCCGCCTCCAGTGCGGCTGACGTCACCTTGTCTCCCGCAGCCAGTAGCTGCATGGCATGAAGCAGGCGAAGCTGCTGGCGCCACTTGTTGAAAGTCATTTTGGTTTCTTCCAGAAAGAGACGTTGTATCGTTCGCTTGCTAGCGCCGCAGTCGGCGCACAATTTTTCCAGCGTTCTTTGGTCCCCGGGATTCGCGAACAAAGCTTTTACCACACGGGTCGCGCGTGAGTCCGCGGGATGCGGCAACTGAAGCGGTATCGACTCCACCGCCTTCAACTGATCCACAATGATCTCCACGATGCGTTTCTGCGCAGGGTCGGCCTTACGCAACTTCGGGAAGGTGCACGCATGAAGAATTAGTTCCCTTAATAACGACGACACATTCATGACCATGCATTTCCGGGGAAATGACCGGCAAAGTCTGGGCTGGAAATAGAGCGTACGCATGGACACGCGCCCGGACATGGCCACCGAGTGTGTGGTGTCTGCCGGAATCCAGACGGCGCGCAGCGGCGGCACTACCCATAAGCCCTGCTGGGTGGTCAACGTCATCACGCCCTCCGACGCGAACAGGAGTTGGTCTTCCGGGTGCGAATGTTTGGGGATAACGTGCGCGTCTTGGAGTTCTGCGGACACGCTGGCCATTTCCGCTACACCTCGGCCGTTTGCAGCGGCGAGTATGCTTTGGCACCTATGCGACATTTGTTGTCACAATAGCGAGAGCAAGAAATCCACGCAAGTGTTATTCCTTGTCGCCGAAATCAACATAAGGAGGCAAACATGCTGGCTTCAGGGAAAATGGTCGGGTTCGTTCCGAGCACGGACTACGATAGAACGCGCGCCTTCTACGAAGGTAAGCTTGGATTTGATTTCGTTAGCCTCGATCAATTTGCGCTAGTGATGAGCGCCGGTGGCCAAAAAATTCGAATCGCAAAAGCGCCGAATTTTACTCCGCTTCAAGGCACCGTTCTCGGCTGGGAAGTAAAGGATATTCAAGCCGTAGCGACCTGGCTTCGAGACCGCGGTGTCACTCTTGAAAAATATCCTTTCGCTCAAGACCGCGAGCTGGGCATTTGGACTACGCCTTCCGGCGATAAAGTCGCCTGGTTTAAGGATCCCGACGGCAATATTTTAAGCATCGCGCAGCACCCTGAGTCGGCGCCAAAATAGTTTGCAAAACGCCGTGTTTCAGAGCAAAATCCCGCATCTCGTAGTGGCCCACCGCACGCTATTCAGGAGGTTTTATGTGGAAGTCTCTCTTGCTCGGGGCCATTCTCGGCGGTCTCGCTGCATTCATATGGAGCAGCATTTCCTGGGAGCTTCTTGGCTGGCACGAGAAGCCGATGCTGGCTTTTCAAAATGAAGACGACGTCGCCACTGTGATCCAGTTACACACCACGCAGTCAGGCGTCTATCTTCTCCCCGGTGCGCCTCGCATCGAAGGCGTGACCGCAGACCAAAAGCGAGCCGCGCAATCGATCCTCCTGGCGAAAATGCAAAAGGGGCCGATTGTGTTCGCCGCGATTCGCCGCAACGGTTTTGGCTCTTACGCAAGCGGCCTGATCATTCAGTTCCTTTCCCTGGTGGCCGCTGCATTCCTGCTCACCTGGATGCTTCTGCAGACCAGCGGCCTCAGCTACGCAGGAAGAGTTATATTTCTCGCGGTTGCGGGACTCGCCGCCAGCGTCATCGTCGATCTACCCAATTGGAATTGGTGGGGATTTTCCGGCTCTTACACAGTGATCAATCTCGTAGATTCAGCGCTCACATGGATGTTCGCCGGATTCGTGATCGCGAAAGTTGCAAAACCTCGCGCTGCCGAAGTAGGCTTCGCCGCGAAGTCTTAGTTTCGAGGACGAGAATTACTGGATTTTAATCTCAAACCAGGAGCAGATCATGCGGAAGCGCAAAATTAGACCGGAAACCATTGCGAAATCTGAGCCACCATCCCCTTCACATATCGATCGCCGTTCGTTCGTGAGCCGCATCGGCTTTGCTGCAGCCGCCACAGTCGCCGGTGCAACTCTGGTTTCGCCCAAACGCACGGCAGCGCAGTCATCCTCGAGCGCTTCAGCGAACGTACCGGCGCCGGCTGGCGTAACCAATCCGCGGGTTCTCCAAGCCTTCGAGTTGCGCGTCGCCGAAGCCGCCCGTGACTCGCTGATCCATACGCCCGCCAATATTAGCAACGGTGATCTAGAATGCTATGGGGACAAGGGCGGCGTCTATACCAAGTGCCTTCCTCACGACTCCTTCGGTCGAGTGAGCCTAAGCGCCTTCGCGACTTTAACTACCGCCTTAGCCAGCGGAAAATTTTCAGATTTCGAAAAGATAACCATGGGAGGAGCTCGTGGGTTGAACGGTCCGCAAGGTGGTCTGGCCTTCGACTTGGAGTGTGCCGATTCCTGCCAGTTCGGCCCGCCTCAAGTTCCTCCGCCACCCAAAACTGCGAGCGATCACAACGCTACGGAATTATTAGAGCACTATTGGGGTTCGCTGCTTCGTGATGTGGCATTTACCGATTACGATTCGAGTACGTTAGCCGCCCAGGCAGCGGCGGAACTCGGTTCGCAGCCAACCTATTTCGGTCCACGGAACGTTAGTGGACAAGTTACTACCGACCTGTTATTCCGCGGCGTGTTCCCGGGTGAAACGCTCGGCCCCTACATGTCGCAGTTCTTTGTTCTGCCCACAAAGTTAGGTGCGCAGCCGATCAGCCAGCAATTGGACACCTATGTGCCAAATGTTGACTATGGCGCAGACTTCGCCACTTGGCTCGACATTCAAAACGGGGTGGACACCGGACTGCGCAACCAGGTTGATTCGCAAGTGCGATACGCGCGCAGCGGTCGCGATCTCGCCGCTTACACTCACGTGGACGTTCTCTTTCAGGCGTATTTCACGGCATTCCTCGTCCTCAGCGGATTTAATCCAGTTCCTTTAAACCCAGGGAATCCCTATCTCAACTCCCGAACAGAAAATGGCTTTGGGACATTCGGCGCTCCCGACTTCGCAGCCACAGTGGCGGGGGTAGCCACTAGGGCGCTGAACGCCGTGTGGTATCAGAAATGGTTCGTGCATCTGCGTCCGCGCCCGGAAGCCGTCGGCGGAATCGTGCACTTACTTAAGACCGGTCAAGGCAGCAATACCGAGGTGCGTTTGAGCAACGTGATTTTGAATTCGCAGGGGCTACAGCAGAGTTACAACAAGTACGGCACTTACTTACTTTCGCAGGCGTTTCCCGAAGGCTCGCCCGCCCATCCCTCTTACCCTACAGGACACGGGGCCGTTGCAGGAGCTTGTATCACCGTGCTGAAGTTTTATTTCGACGGACAGTCCGTAATTCCGAACCCCATGGTGCCCACCGACGATGGACTGTCGCTCGTATCCTATACCGGTCCAGATGCCGGCGAACTCACCGTAAATGGCGAGTTGAACAAACTCGGGCACAACGTTTCCTTCGGCCACGGAATTCACGCCGGCATCCACTGGCGGAGCGATACGGATACATCGCTGCGCCTAGGCGAAGCGGTCGCGCTCAGCTATCTGCGCGATAAGGCGCGCACTTACAACGAGCCTTTCACCGTCCAACTCACAAGGTTCGACGGCACGATTGCTACCATCTCCAACGCCGGCAATCGTTAACAACAGCGAAATATAGTCAGGCGTTAGCGCGGCAGTGGCCGTCAGTTGGGTTACTGCCCCTGCCAACGTTCTGTTGCGGCCGCAGCCATGGCGTCGTTGAACTTGTTAAAGAAGCCATCGTAGACCCCGTTTGCCTCGGCAAGACGCTGCGGCTTCACGCGCTCCACACAAATCTCGGTGGCATCCGGCGAAGTTTTCAGGATCTTCATCGTCTCAGCGATGTAATCCGTCAGCGGCATCGCGTTCGGATCGCTTGCGTGTCTCGGGCCTGTCAATTCCGTCTGCACGTAAGGCGGTATCAGTTCCAACACCTGCACGCCGGTGTCCCGGAGTTGATAGCGCAACGATTGCGTGTAGGAATGGATCGCTGCCTTCGTTGCGCAATAGGTCGGTGTGATCGCCAACGGCACAAACGCAAGCCCAGAAGATACGGTCATGATGGCGGCCTTGGGCTGTTTCAGAAGATGCGGCAGCAGCGCTGCGGTCAACCGGATTGGCCCGAGCAGATTGGTAGCTATGGTTGATTCCGCCTCGGCTACCGCGCCACTTTTCAAAGTTTCTGGCTTCATAATGCCGGCGTTTTGGATCACGACATTCAACGCCGGATAATCCGTCGTTAGTGTTCCCGCAAAACTTCTGATCGCGTCAGCATTTCCGATATCCAGAATCGCAGACTTCATTCCTGGATTTGCCGCTACTGTTTGGTCGAGCAGCTCTTTGCGCCGCCCCGCGATAATAATTTGATTTCCTTCGGCGTGAAGAGCCTCCGCAAGACCACGCCCGATACCGGAGCCTCCGCCGGTAATCAAAATTGTGTTCCCACTGATTTGCATTAATTTTTCTCCTCGCTCCAATCCAGAGCGCTAGGCACGATGCTTCAAGGGATTATCACCGCAGAACCGTCGATGCGATCGCTTTTGACGGCCGCCAGAGCGTCATTAGCTTGATCCAGCTTGAACACCGTCACTTTGGGATCCACTTTAATCTCGGCCGCCAATTTCAAAAAATCTTTCGCGTCCTGGCGCGTCATGTTGGCGACGCTGCGAATTTGGCGTTCGCCCCAAAGCAAGTGGTCGTAATCGAATTCCGGAATCCGGTCCAGATGGATCGCATTGATCGCCAGCACTCCGCCTTTGCGCAAACTTTTGAGCGCAGCTATCACAACATCTCCACTCGGAGCAAAAGTCACCGCCCGATCCAATTCTACGGGCGGTTTGTCCGCTTCGCCTCCGACCCAAGTCGCTCTCAGCGATTTCGCCAATGCCTGATGCGATGCCCCTCGGGTGGAAACGTAAACCGAGCACCCCCAAGCGTGCAGGACATCGATCGCCAAGCTCGCCGATGATCCGAAACCAAATAATCCCACGCGCTCTCCGCGCTCCACTCCGGCCACACGCAGACTCCGAAACCCGATGATGCCCGCGCACAAAAGAGGCGCGGCGTGCAGATCATCCAAATTCGAAGGAAGCGGAAACACAAAGTCCCGCCGCGCGACTGCATATTCGGCATATCCGCCGTTCACCGAGTAGCCTGTAAAGGTGGGAGCGTCGCAAAGATTTTCCATTCCGTGCTTGCAGTACCAGCAACTTCCGTCTGTTCCGCCAATCCACGACACGCCCACACGCGCGCCGTTCTGAAACTCCGTCCCTCCTCCTTCAACCACGTCGCCCACTATCTGATGTCCTGGAATCACCTTCGGCAAAATCTCCGGCAGGTCTCCTTCGACAATATGCAAATCCGTCCGGCACACTCCGCAGGCCCGCACACGCAACAGCGCTTGTCCCGGCGCTGGTTCAGGCTTCGGCACTTCCCCGATAGTAAGCGGCGCCTTCGCATTCGCCTGCGGCGCGCTGAGAAAGGCTGCCTTCATCGACGAACCTCCTCCGCTAAAATCCAGTTTAATCGTGACTAAAGCCGGGCAAGGTGGCAAGACCAAAGTTCGATGGACGAACGCGATCGGGAATTTGCAGGCTGCTAGCGGAGCTACAACGGTTTGTAAGCGGCTGGATGCGCTATGTTCCTTAGAACCCAGCGAGTTTCTTCGCACGTCGCTCACTGGATTATTCGTGTGAGGCGCGGCGCAATGAGAACACCACCGGCTCGACTTCTTTGAGCCGGTGGTGTTTTTTAACGCCGCAGGATCCGCGGCCTAAAGCTAGAAACTAAACTTCAGGCCAAATTCGATAACTCGCGGAGCGCCTAAAGCAAACACGCCTGTTCCCGAGCCTACTCGGTCATTGCGTGTCCCCTGTGTCGTTCCGTTGATCGAGTCCGTGCCTCCGGTCAAACCTCCGCTCAGTGACGCGGTGGGCAGGTCAAAGTTGGCGAAGTTAAATAGGTTGAAGACGCTGATACTCGGCGCGATGGTGAACCGCTCTTTAATGCGTCCCTCCCAAGCCAGACTTAGGTCGAAGGCTTTTAGGCCGGCCATGGGAACTTCTCCGGCAGGTACGGGAGGAACGGGTTGGGGATGCGCACCTAGGGCAAGGAGTTGAGCCGAAGTGAACAGCCCGTTGTTGACGAGGGTCTGACCCGCGGGAGTGAGCGTTCCAGTTGTCACGGTATTGTAGTTATTGACCATATTCGTCAAACAACCAACTCCGCAGCCACGTCCGAACTGCCCGACGTGCGTTCCCGGCATCAAATCGCCGACGGTGCCGTCACCGTCGAAGTCGGAGAAATAAATCTCGCCGGGATTCGCGGTTACGCCGCCTGCCTGTGTCGGGATCTGAATCGAGGTTGGGAGCGCGCTCCAGAAGTGGGAGATAAACCCAAGACGGAACGAGGCGGGCAGATCGAAATATCCGCCGAAGTTGAGCTGGTTGGTTCGGTCCAACGTGGATGGGCCGCTAAACTTGAGAGGGTCTCTGTTGCTCAGTGCGGCGATGACGAAGTCCTGGTCTGAGTTTCCCGGGACCGTCGGATTTGCGCCACCGGAGTTGGTGAAACGGGACAGTGTGTAGGACACCTGGAAGTTCGCGTATTTTACGCCAGGCATCGGATTCTTCTTGTTTCCGGTTAACTTCACGTCCATCGCGTTGTATACGGACCTGCCGATTGGCTCTAGCAGCGACACGGCGCCGATGTTTGGGTTTATTCCCGGGAATGCGCACTGGAAGCCTCCATTCGGAACGCACGCTCCGCCGCCGAACAAATCACCGGGCGAGTCTAGTCCATTGTTTGCGAAATCAGTGATGGTGGCGGGCCTAGGCGTGTACATGCCGGTCCCACCGGTTGGATTTCCCGGGCACAGCGTTATGGCTTGATTGATCGTTCCGACTCCACAATTTGCCAGAGTCCTGGCGACGGCTGCGGCGGCGGCGGTCGAGTTAAAGTAGGCGACATCACCAGTGTGGTTCTCATCGACGCCGAGGAGGTAGTGGAGTCCAACGTTCCGCACGTAATCGGCGCTGATTTTAAATCCATTGGCCAGCTCATGCTCGATTCCGGCATTCATTTGAATAGACCGCGGAGTCTTGTAAGCTGGCGCGAAAGTGCCAAATGGAATCGGCGCGCCATTCGCAATCAGATTCGGAATAAAGCTTGGGTTAGGTGCGGCCGCACCGGAAGATGCAGCGGCCGCCTGGTAAGACGTTTGAAAGCCGGCAAGCAGCGCTGCGGCTGTTCCCGGTGAACCGTCTCCAATGGGAACCAAGTTGCCGCTTGCGTCACCGCACGCGCCTACTGGAGCCGTTGTGTTAACTGGCGGATTCGACCCGTTGGCGAAGGGAACCGGCAAGGCCGTACCGCCTGAACAAGCGGTCGGGAAGGCCAGAAAAGCGCCATTTGGTTCACGGCCGGGGCGGTCAAACAAAACATTGTTCCAAATAACGTTCTCATAATACTCGCCGATGCCGGCTCGAATGACGGTCTTTCCCCTGCTCCAAGGATCCCAGGCAATACCCACCTGAGGACCCAAGTTGTTGTTTGATTGTTGTACCGGATCACCGAGACCGGGGAGATAATTGTTGAGCACCTGAATTGTATTCAAGTCGCTGTCGGTCCGCCCCGTGTCGCGCACATATCGCACGCCATAGGTAAGGGTCAAATTCGGACGGATCTTCCAGCTGTCGCCGATGTATGCGCCAATCCGATTGTCCGGTCCCAGGCCGCCGAGAGGAAACCCGAAGGCCGGCTGGGTAGTCGAAAACCCCTGGCCGTTTCCGACGTCTGCAAAATCGATGGGGTAGTTGTAGGGGCACTTGGCGCCCGTCTGTCCACCCGGGCAGACAAATGACTGAGTGTTTGCGAAATCAATATCCGCTTGGTTTTCGCTGTCGAAAACACTTGGAGTGATGGAAAAGAATTTAGCAAATCCGCCACCCTGCAGGTGGTTGAAAGCAATTCCCCAGCGGATCACGTGCGAGCCAAGTATTTTGCTACCGTCATACTTGAGCTGATGGTCGCTTTGCGGCGTGGTTTGTGGTGCCAGCAAATTCGGCCCGGTGGCCAGGACACCGATGTTTAAAGACAAGGGAAAGTTTGCGAAAGGCAAACTGCTTCCAACTACTGCGTCGACCAACTGATTTTGAAATTTCAGGTACTCGAATCTCACGCTGTGAGTGACTGAGCCAGTATTGAAGTCCGCACCGACAACGTGCGTGCGCGTATAATTTTTGTCCTGGAAGGGCTGGAGAGTGGGCGCACCAAACGTCGAGAAAGCGAGGTTTCCGAAGTAATCGAAGCGGTAGAACAACCGCGCGTTGTGGCCCAAATTGTAATCGACTCTGCCCAGCAGGTCGGTTTCCTTAAACGGCGATTGGTATCCGCCGGAGAAATCGCCCAGACATTCAGGAGTTACGGTATCTCCTTGAGTTGTACATGGACCCGAAGGGGTGGCTGGTATGGGCGCGGGAGCGAAAGCGTGTTGTTGTGTGCGCTCTGCGTCCATGAAAAAGAACAGCTTGTCCTTGATCACCGGTCCGCCAAAGTTGCCGCCAAATTGCTCGCGCTGAAAAGGAGCCGGCACAGTGCCGGGCAAGCTCGCCGCAATGGAGCTGTCGCGGAAGGCGCCATACGCCTCGCCATGGTAAGAATTAGTGCCCGAACGCGTAGCGACGTTTACGGCTCCAGACGAAGTCAGTTCGTTTGAAAGATCGAGGCTCGACTGAGCCACCTGAAATTCCGAAATGGCGCTGGCTGGAATACTAGTGGTCGTCGTCCCTACAGTCTCGTCACTGACATCCAAACCGTCCACTTCGATGCGGGCTGTGCGTCCGAATCGGCCGCCGAAAGAAATCGAGGAAAAACCGGCCTTGGTGGGGTCGAAGTTTTCTCCGTCCTGAATCTGGACACCGGGCTCAAGTTGGGCCAGGTCAAGAAAGTTCCGGCCGTTGACCGGCAGGTTTTCTATTTGATCTTGCGTCACAACTCCCTGCACGATGGCTTGCTCGGTATTCACCTGTACAGCATTCCCTGTAACTTCAACCACCGTTGACGCGGAGCCTATTTCCATCTGTACATTCCCGGCAGACGTCACTCCGACCTGCACGGTTACCGGAAGCTCTGAGGTCTTAAAATTGGAGGACTCGACTCGAACAACGTAGCTCCCCGGGATCAATGGCCCGGAGCTGTAGGTGCCGTTCGAGGAGGCCTTCATTTCCAATTTCTGCTGTGTGTCCGTGTTCGTAATGAAGATTTTTGCGTTGGGGATGGCTGCGCCGGTCGGGTCGGTGACGGTTCCCTGAATACTTCCATTGGCAATCGTCGTCTGAGACCAGACCGCTCCCGCAAACAGCAAGAACACGAACAAAGGCAACATAAACACGGCAAACCGTTTCCAGTTCATAGTTCCTCCTCGAGTTTGGGTTGCAAGTGACCAGGAATTTTTGCAGACGCTGACGAGAACTTGAAATCGCCAGTTACTTCGAGAGAAATGGCTTGGTTTTAAAATCGAACGGGAATTAGAAAATGCAATGTGCCGCACGCTACAGTCCTCCCACCCCAAGAAGACTTGGTGCTATTAATTTTCACAGCACAAACTACTAAAATTCGTACGGGCTATATACCAATTATGGAATCACTAGACAAGCGAAAAATATTGGATGGTCTCAATCAAGAAAATTTACTGGAGGGACTGCCAAACTCTTCCGAGGTTTACCGGAAGCGAGAGCGCCAGGTTGCGGTTGAATTAGGAATGTATTTTCCTAGTCAGCGCGAAGCCGAGCGCTCTGTACTTCAATCCTAGCGACCCCAACTGGTTTGCAGTTTCGGAGGATTTTTTAGGGTCTGCATCACCACGCAATACTGTTCTGTCTTTTCTTTCAATCCAGCGATTTGTTCCAGAGTGGCTGCAGGCGCGGCAACATCGAAGTGAAGGCGAATGCTCTCAAATCCCACGGGCACGTCCTTCGCTAGGCCGAGGGTGCCGCGAAGATCCATATCGCCCTCCACCGTGACCTCAATGCGCTGCGTCGGTATGCCCATCGCAGCCGCGACCATTTGACAGGTAATCTGCGCGCATGCCGCGAGAGCGCCGAGCAATAGATCTCCGGAACATGCGCCCGCGCCAGCGCCTCCCACCCCTTTGTGCGCTTCAGCACGATAGATTGCGCGGCCGAGATCGACCGAGCATGACACCGGAGCATCCGTCTGGGCGCCTTTTGCGCGAATTGTGATTCGGGAGGCGCTCGGATCGTTGCGGTATTGCTCTTTCAATGGCTTCTGCAGCGATCGAAGGTCCATGCCAACCTCATTTTTATTATTGGGCTTCAATTAAAAAAAGCTTCGGCAAGGCGCCTTGAAGGCGCGTCACCCGCATGCTAGCATACGTGCAAATAGGGGGACGCCTTTGCCAAAATTTGTAATCGAACGAGAAGTCCCGGGAGCCGGCAACTTAACCGACGCCCAATTGCGCGAAATGGCACAAAAATCAGTCGGCGTTTTAAAGGCCATGGGTCCCGAGATCCAATGGCTCCATAGCTACGTAACCGGCGACAAGGTGTACTGCGTTTATCTCGCTCCGGACGAGGCCACCGTGCGAGAACACGCCAAACGCACAGGCATTCCTGCTAATCGCGTCTCCGCCGTCCGTAGGCTTATCGATCCCTCCACGGCAGAATAAGCTCCGGCCTGTGCCATCACGAAGAAGTCACCTGCGGCCTCAACGCTTCCTCAACAGCTTTCTCCATGCGCATACTCCAACCTTCTAACCAAGCCATCGCGCTCGCGGTGTTACTCAACGCCTGCCGCGCAGGATCGAGAATAGTTTCCAGCTTAATCTGTTCCACGGGAGTGAGCGGAGCCCCAATATTTTGCCGCAGTGCAGCCGCCGCTCCTGCCAGCCGCAAAGACCGTTCTGCTTGCAGTTCCGTCGCAGCCGAGCACGCGCAACACTCCAGCAGTCGGGCAACGCCGCGTTTGTGATCCAATTCTTGAAAAGTTTTCAGGCTTTCTCGGTACAGCGAATGCGCGGCGCCACAATCACGTTCTTCCCTCGCCAAATTCCCCAGATCCGCGAGCGTCCCTGCAATGCCCCAACGGTCACCCAGTTCACGAAAGATTTCCAATCCCTTTTCATACAGTGCTCGCGCCGCTGTGGAGTCACCCTGATCGCGGGCCACATCCCCCTGAGAATTTAGCGACCAGGCCACACCGGTAAGGTCTTCCATACCTTGAAATATTGCCAGGCACTCCCCGTGCAAGTTGCGAGCATGTTCATATTGGCCTTGCAGTTTGAGGACGTTGGCCAGATTACTGAGGGCGCGAGCGATGGCCTTCAGGTCGCCCGATTCTCGCCACAGCGCCAGGCTCTTCTCAAACAAGGAATGCGCAACTGCAAGGTCACCTCGGTCCCGTGCATTCACTCCCATCGCATTTAGGGAGACTGCGGCGCCGTGCTTATCGCCCAAATCACGAGCAATCTCCAGGCTTTCGCCGAATAGCGTATTTGCCCCAGCATAATTTCCCTGCTCGCTAGCAAGCACCCCTGCCGCAAAAAGCGCACGTGCTCGCGCCTTCGTGGGAGCTGCGGCACTTTTCAATTTTAAGAGCTTACCCAGACTATCGCTGCCTTCGGCCAGATACTCGCGTGTCTCCCAAAAGCGAAATAGCGCCGCACCCAGGCGCAGCCCCCACTCTGCCTCTCCGGTTTCCGCCAGCCAATCAAGCGCCGCGCGAAAATTGTCGTGTTCGAGCGTGAATTGTTCCAGCCATTCGCTTGCTTCTCCGCCGGCCTGCTCTGCAACCACTTCTTCGGCCAGCACCAGGCAGTAAGCCGCATGGGCGCGCTTTGTCAACGCCTCTTCCCCACCAGCCTCCAGTTTTTCTCGCGCGTACTCCCGAATCGTCTCCAGCATCGCAAAACGCGACTCGCCGTTTGCCTGCTCTACCTGTTGCAGCAAGCTCTTGTCCACCATGGATGACATACCATCGAGCAAGTCCAATTCGAGATCGCTTTTCGTGTCGCACACCGCCTCCACGCCTTCCAGTGTGCATCCGCCGACAAACACCGACAATCTCCGGAAAAGTTTTTGCTCCGCGGCGCTCAGCAAGTCGTAGCTCCAGTCGATAGCGGCTCGAAGCGTTTGCTGCCGTTGGGGCAGATCGCGCGCGCCGCCGGTCAGCAACTGTAACCGGCTCGCCAGCCGCGTCTGCATCGCAGAGAGCGAAAGAACTTTTACCCTCGCCGCCGCGAGTTCTATTGCCAGAGGAAGGCCATCCAACCTGGCGCAAATTTCGGTGACAGCTCGGGCGTTTTCTGCGTTCAGTTCAAAGCCGGGCTTGGCCGCCGCGGCGCGTTGAACGAATAACGCCACCGCCGGATACTTTGACAACGCTTCAAGCGAAGGCGCAGACTTCGAATCCGGCAGCGCAAGCGGCGGCACTGGAAATTCATGTTCGCCGTAAACGTGCAGCGCCGCGCGACTCGTCGCCAAAATTTTGAGATGGGGAGCTATAGCAAGAAGCTCCGCAGCGACGGGCGCCGCAGGCATCAGGTGTTCGAAATTGTCCAACACCAGCAGCGTTGGTGCATGCAACGATTCCGTCAGATTCCTTTTGAGTATCTCGAGCGGCGACTGCCCTCCGGCCTCGCGTATTCCCAATGTCTGCACAATCGCAGAAGGCATCAAGCCTGGATCGCTTAGCGGAGAGAGCGGAACAAAATGAGCACCGCCCGGGAAGTTTTCGACTAGCCCGCCAGCTACCTCTACCGCAAGACGCGTTTTTCCTATCCCGCCAGGACCTGTGACCGTAACCAGCCGCACATCCGGACGCAGCAGGAGTTCTTTGGCCGCCACGACTTCTTTCTCCCGCCCCACAAACCGCGTTCGCTGCACCGGAATATTTGTTGGGCGCGGCTCGGCCTGCTTGATCTGTTTCTCGGAAAAGCGCTCGCGTATGGCCGCAAGTTCGCGTGCGAGATCTTGTGTAGAGGCGTAGCGCTTATCCGGCTCTTTCTCCAGACACCTCTCGATGGCCCAACACAGCGGCGCAGGCGCATCGGGATTCTGTATTCCGATCGGTTCTGCTTGTTCGCGCAGAATGGCCACCAACGTTTCCGCCACCGTATTTCGTCTAAAAGCTTTCTTTCCGCTCACCATCTCGTAGAGCACCAACCCGAACGAGAACTGGTCCGAGCGAAAATCGATCGGCCCGCCGCTGGCCTGCTCCGGCGACATGTATTGCACCGTTCCCACCACGCCGCCTGCCTGTGTCTCCCATCCGGAGGTAGTCCGCGTCCCCGTCATTTCTCCGCCAGTCAAGGCCAGCTTGGCCAAACCAAAATCCAGTATTTTTACGAATCCATTCTGAGAGAGCATCAGGTTCTCGGGCTTCAAGTCTCGGTGCGCAATACCCGCTTCATGCGCCTTAGAAAGGCCCTCCGCAACTTGCGCGGCGATCTCAATCGCTTTTCGAATCGGGAGCGAACCGCCCCCAAGGAGATCGCGCAAAGTCCTCCCCTCAATCATCTCCATTGCAATGTAATGAGTGGACCCGTCCTGTCCGAGATCGTAGATGGTGACAATGTTGGGATGATTGAGGGCCGATGCCGAGCGCGCTTCACGCTCGAACCGGCGTAAGTGATCTTCGTCAACGGCGAATTGAGTGGGCAGAATCTTGATTGCAACAACGCGGCCTAGCCTGGAATCCCTCGCCTGGTAGACCTCTCCCATCCCGCCCACACCCAGAAGTGCCACGATTTCGTATGGGCCGAGGTGAGCACCGGGAGCGAGAGGCATGGCCGGCCGGATTATAACCTCACTAGACCGTTGGAACGCCTGTAGATTAACGCTTCGGCATACTTCCTCCACAGCAATCCGTTTATTTGCAGTTATTCAAATACACTGTCCTAATGGTTGAGCGCGACTCCGACGGTGACACTCTTGCGCACGCCTACCGTGTACTCGATATACCGTGGGACGCATCGCCGCGCGCGATTAAAGCAAGCTACTACAAGCTCGTGCAGCGATGGCATCCTGACCACCATTCCACCGGCACCGATGGCCACGCGGATTACACGCTGATGACCAAGCTTCTGAACGAGTCTTACGCTCTCATCAAAACGGCTCCACTGCAAAATGCCGGCAAAGAGGCGGATCCTTCCAACTTTTCGCGCACCGACTACATTCCCCGAGATGCAGTCCAAAACGTCGCCGACTATTACCGCATTCTTGAAAAGGCGCGCGCGGCTGGCGCACTAGACGATGCCGCACGGCCTTTCGACCGGTTCGGATTCGCAGTCCGCTTCGTTGTCGGCGCTCTTTTTGGCGCCCTTCTAAGTTTCAGAGTAATAATTTATTTGTCTCAGGAGAAAAGCCACTTCGTCGCTCTCGCTGTTGTCGGCACGATTCTCTTTTGCGCTCTCGCGTCCGGGATTGGTGGCGACGCGTTCTGGCGCGCCATCCGTCCCTACGGGGTGTGGTGGTGGAACCGTTGGGATTAACCGGATCGGTAAGCGCAAACCAAGGGACCAACTCTTTCTTAGGACATAAAATGAAGCGAAGTCGCTAGCAGTGCGCGAGCGCTCTCTCTTCGTTGACTTATCCTTCTGCCCCCACCTAATATGCCGCGAAGGGACGGGCTCCTCCTAGTTTCGTCCGCGCCTCAAGCGACAACAACCGCGGTGGTCATATGTGGAGCATGCCCACAACTTTAAGAGAACTCGGCCCGCTACTAGGTTATGCGCTGCTGGCGGTCTTTGCGATTTACGCAATCACCCAAGTTCGAAAGCCTTCGAAATGGGCGGGCCGACCTTTTCTGTGGCTCATGAACACCTCTCATTCCCATCTGACCGACTGGGGGTTGCGGCACGTTCCGATCGAAAAGAACTTTACAATTCTGGATGTCGGTTGTGGCGGTGGCCGGACGATTCAAAAGCTGGCGGCGGCTGCCGCGCAAGGCAAGGTGTATGGAGTGGATTATGCCGGCGGGAGTGTAGCCGCCTCGCGCGCGAAAAACGCGAAACTGATCCAGGAAGGTCGCGTCGAAATTAAGCAGGCGTCTGTATCTCAACTACCTTTCCCCGAAAGCAGGTTCGAGTTGGTTACAGCCGTTGAAACTCAGTATTACTGGCCAAATCTGGTGAAAGACATGCAGGAAGTATTACGAGTCCTGAAGCCGGGCGGAACGTTAATTATCATTTTGGAGAGCTACAAAAAGGGAGCACATCAAGACTGGAAAGGGATGGCCATGAAGCTTCTGAGATCCGCATCTCTGAGTGCAAATGACCAGCGCGCATTATTTTCTGCGGCAGGCTTCAAAGACGTTCAGATATTTGAAGAGCCTTCTAAGGGCTGGATTTGCGCAACCGGCAAAAAAGGCGGCTCCGCCTCTTGACTCACGGTTGACGCATTTATCCGGCACAACTGTTCAACGCTGGAACTTTGCTCGCCTTAAGTGTAAATTCCTTTTACGTATAAAAAGAGCCAAGACCCTGAATTGCCAGAGCGACCGGTACAACAGCGAATATGCAATTCGTAGGCAAGCTAACGGAAGCCGATCTCAGCAATGTGCAAAAAGCCGCTCGCTCAAGGGCGTATTGGCCTGCTTTGAGCCTTGGAGCCATACCCAAACTACTGATTCGCGCAGTAGCTGTACTCATCGCTTTGGCCAGTACCGCCACCGTATTGCTCGTAGCTGTGCCCTCGATCGGATGTTATCTGGTGGCCAAGCTTCTCGATAAGATTCGCCCCTTGCACGACGCGTATCAATTTCTCTCTCGCACGTACGACCGTTTTATCGACAGGCTCGGCCAGAAAGTTCTGCGCGACTCGCGCGACACGCCCGCATTACGACTCATGGTTTCCCTCACCTTAACCGCACTGCCAATTTTCGTGATCCAACTCTTTTTAGGGAAACCTCGACTCCTGCTCGCGCTCGCTTTCTATCTTTCTCTATACGGTCTCAAGTTTCAGCGCTTTGTCAGAATGTTCAGCGCCAAACATTTGGAGGCGCACCGGCCCCAAGGCTACTTCTCGGACAAATACGATAAGGTTTTCGGTCGCTACGTAGAATTCTTCCTCGGATATTTGTATGGCAACGTTCCGGAACTCGATCGCACCGTTCATGTCCGTTTGCACCATAAAGAGAACGGCGGACCCGACGACACTGTCACGTCCACTGCCTATGATCGAACGAACCCCCTCCATTTCCTTTGGTATCTTTCCGACAATATTTGGACCGCCCTCGGATTTGCTCCCTACGCTTACTTTAAATCGAAGGGCGATGATAAGAATTGGCGACGAATGTTATGGGGAATGGCGCGATACTACCTCTTCTTCGCGGCCGTTTTTATCTACGATTGGAGAATTGGAATCGTTTACGTTTTGGTTCCTCTTCTCTGCATGAACTTCATCATGGCCCTCACCGCCTGGGTGCAGCACGCCTTCTGCGACTCGGAACATCCCGAAGATTATTTTGCAAACACGGTGACCGTCTGCGACGAAGTGAACTTCATGAACGAAGGCTACCACCTCTGCCATCACCATCGTTCCAGCCTTCACTGGACCGAGATGCCGGCTCATCTGGAGCGCATTCGCGACAAGATGAGGGAGTCCGGCTCGCTTGTTTTCCGCGATTTGGACTTTATGGAGCTTTTCTTCGAGTTGACTGTCCTTCGCAGAATGAATGTGCTCGCGGACAAACTTGTCCCCTGGGAGCCCCTGAGTCACGAAGAAAAGGTAGCTTTGCTGGCAAGCAGAACCAAGCCCGCGAGAGTAGCGGCAGTCTGAGGCGTCGCACTACAGCAAACCTTAAACCTGCCCATCTCTGCAAACTGTCGAACTCGACCCGAACTAAGCATGGACGATTTGCGGAACCATCCTCGTTTCCAAGACTTGCTAGCGCGCCTCGGCCTTCCGGCAACAGCGGACGCTATCCCCTGCTGAAAGAAACCTGGTAGGAGAACGTTCACGCAGCAGTTTAGTTCAGACGCTCCGCGTTGCAGCCCCCGAACTCGTCTGCGATAATGATTTGTTTCAATCGAGGCCGTCTTGACTCGCACTGACTGGACTGGCAACGAAGTCCGCCGAACATTCCTGAAATTCTTCGAAGAGCGCGGCCACCGCGTGGTGCGCAGCTCCTCGCTCGTACCACACAACGATCCCACGCTGCTCTTCACCAATGCGGGCATGAACCAGTTCAAGGACGTCTTTCTCGGCCTCGAGCAGCGCGATTACAAACGCGCCACCACTTGCCAGAAGTGCGTGCGCGCAGGCGGAAAACATAACGACCTGGAAAATGTCGGCTTCACCAACCGCCATCAAACGTTTTTCGAGATGCTCGGTAATTTTTCCTTCGGCGATTATTTCAAAAAGGAAGCCGTCGCCTACGCCTGGGAACTAATCACTTCTCCGAATTGGTTCAACCTTCCGCTGGAAAAGCTTTATTTCACCGTCTTCGGCGGCGCCGAAGTCTCCGGACAAAAGCTTCCTCCCGATCATGAAGCCGCGGGTTTTTGGACCGCTGTCGGCGCGCCCAAAGATCGCGTCATCGAGGTTCCTGGGCTGAAAGAAAATTTCTGGGCCATGGGCGATACCGGCCCCTGCGGCCCTTGCACCGAAATTTTCTACGACATGGGCCCCTCCGCTTCCGACCAAGGCCATGCGGATTGCAAGTTTCCCTGTGATTGCGGCCGCTATGTCGAAATCTGGAATTTGGTCTTCATGCAGTTCAATCGCGACGCATCCGGCAAACTCAATCCCCTTCCCAAGCCCTCCGTCGACACCGGCATGGGCCTGGAACGCATGACCGCCGTCTTGGAAGGCAAAATCAGCACCTTCGACACCGACCTTTTTCAACCGATCATGCGTGAGGCGGCAAAGCTCGCGAAGGTTGACCTAAACGACCCGAAGATTCAGCCCTCTCTCCGAATTATTGCGGACCACTCCCGCGCCGCGACATTCTTGATCGCTGACGGAGTCCTTCCCTCGAACGACGGCCGCGGTTACGTTCTACGAAAAATTATTCGTCGCGCGTTGCGCCACGCGCATGACCTTAGTGCGCCGGTTCCATTTCTCTCGGTGATGTCGGCCACCGTTCGCAAAGAAATGAGTGAGGCCTACCCTGAACTGGAAGAGCACGGGCCACGCATTACTCGCATCCTCGACGAGGAAGAACATCGTTTCACGCGAACCGTGGATGTCGGGCTGGCAAAGCTGGAAGACGACATAACGCTCACAGCGCTGGCTGGCGAACGTGCAGGACCAGGAGACACGCTAGACAGGAATGAGTCGTCACGCGCATCGCAACGCGCCGACCTATACGAACGGCTGGCCAAAACTAAAGAAAGCGGAAAACCGTTGGTATATCCGGGCGAGAAAGCTTTCAAGCTTTACGACACCTACGGCCTTCCCCGAGATTTTATCGAAGACGTGACGCGAGACATGAGCGTCCAAGTGGATTGGGCCGGATTTGACCGCGCCATGAAAGAGCAGCGCACTCGGGCCAAGGCGTCGTGGAAAGGCGTGCACAAAGACGCCGCGAACCCCGTATACACCAAAATTGCGCAGACCTTTCGGACCGAGCCGGACTTTTACTTCGGCACGGACACGCGTGACTGCCGCGTCGAGGCCATCGTCACAAAAACAGGTCCGGTAAACGAAATCAAAAAAGGCGCGGAAGCGGAAGTCGTGCTCGACCGCACATCCATCTATTCCGAATCCGGCGGACAAGTCGCCGACACCGGCGGTTTTTTCGACAGTTCCGAATCGCTCGAAGTCGCAGAAGTTCGCGGCGCATATTACCCCGTCACCGGGCTGATCGCACATCGCATCGTCGCGAAAGAAGATTTACATGTAGGCGATCGCATCGCCACGGTGGCCGACGCCGAGCGCCGCATGCGCAACATGCGCAATCACACCGCCACGCACTTGCTGAATGCCGCGCTGCGCAACATTCTCGGCACCCATGTGAAGCAGGCCGGTTCGCTCGTCGCGCCCGATCACCTTCGTTTTGATTTTTCGCATTTCGCCGCCGTGGATCCCAGCGAGCTTTCCGAAATCGAGCAGCAAGTGAACGAAGAAATCTGGAAAGATCTAGAAACACGCACCGACATCATGAACATTGACGACGCACTGGCTTCCGGAGCGCTCGCCTTCTTCGGCGACAAGTATCCCGAATCCAATGTGCGCGTGGTCAGTATCCCTGATGGCTCATCTCCCCGGGGCTTCTACAGCAAAGAACTCTGCGGCGGCACGCATGTGGGACGCACCGGAGCGATTGGCGTCTTCAAGATTCTCGGGGAGTCCTCGACCGCTGCCGGAATCCGCCGGATCGAAGCTATCTCGGGCGACCGCGCCCTTGCCGAGTATCAGAAATCGCTCTCCACTCTTCGCCGGGTTGCTGGTATGTTGAACTCCGGCGAGGACGAAGTGGTCGGGGCCTTGGAGCGGCAGTTCGAGACCGTTCGCCAACTTGAAAAGCAGCTGGTGGGCTTAAAACGCAAAGCGGCGGGTGGCATCGCCGAGTCCCTTCTGGACGAAGTGAGCATCGTGAAGGAGGTTCGCTTTGTTGCCGCCAGGGTTGACGGTTTTGACCGCGAAGCCCTTCGCCAGCTCGTCGATACCCTGCGCCAGAAACTAGGGTCTGGGGTGGTGGTCCTGGCCTCTGCGGAGGACGGTAAAGTCGCTCTAATCACAGGAGTTACGAAGGACCTCACCTCTCGCATCCACGCCGGAAAAGTTGTCCAGGAACTGGCCAAGTTTGTTGGCGGTTCCGGCGGAGGCCGTCCCGATTTGGCAGAGGCTGGCGGAAAAGACACATCCGGCATAGAAAACGCCCTCGGCCAGGTATACCCCCTCCTGGACCGCTTGTTATAATTCCAACCGTGCCAGAGCTTTATGCCCGCATCGGGCTTCCTTTTTTCCGCGGGCAGTTCTGCAATGCCGAGAATTTGTGTCCAAAATTTGACTAGCACGCAGCTCACAGCCCGGTTGCGAGTATTCGTGGAGTCGCTTTGTTCGCCGGATTTGATTGTGTTTTGGTTCGACCGATGATTCTGCCTTCCCCTGGGGCAAGTTGCAGTCGGGCTTTTGAGCTAGCAAGCGTTCGGCACTCGCAAAGCGTTTAGCGAACGAGGGACCATGCAAACGCACCGCACCTACTCTGCCGTGGCCATATTGATCGCCGGGGTCTGCTTTGCCCTGGCGCAGCCGGTTTGCGCGCAGATAACCACGGCGGTGGATAGCCATGGCAAGATGATTTTCGTGAATGCCGATTCCCCCGCACCCCGTCGCGGGAGTACTATTAGTTCTGCCTCGGCTCCGGGGCAGGGTTTTCGTGCGCGAAATCCGGAGGCATCGCCGGATGTTTCAGGAGCGTTGCCGCCCCCGGGTTTCAGTGCGACGCAACCGCGGCCGGCAACCAGTGTTATAGATCAACGGCTAGATCGCATCGTACGCGACGCAGCTGCTCGGCACGATGTGGATCCTGCGCTGGTCAAAGCGGTAATCAGCACGGAATCCGGATGGAATCCGCAAGCTGTTTCGCACAAAGGAGCGGTTGGCCTGATGCAGCTGATTCCTGGAACAGCGCAGCGTTTTGGAGTAAACAACTCGTTCGATCCGGCGCAGAATGTGGAGGGTGGAACGACGTACTTGAAGTCCCTGCTGGACCGTTACAACGGCGATTTGTCGAAGTCGCTAGCCGCATATAATGCAGGCGAGCACGCCGTGGATTTGCATGGGGGCGTTCCGGCTTACCGAGAGACGCAACAGTACGTTCAAAAAGTGACTGAGGCATACTTCCGGCCTGGGTCGGGCCGCAACTCGACGCTCTGGAGCCCGCCAAAAGTTCCGGTGCGAAAAGAAGTGGACGCCAAGGGCCGCATAGTTTTCACGAACGAATGACGCAAGTGTTTTCCGCCAAAATTCATACGCCGATAAAGTTTTTTCTGCCAGTGCTTGCTATAGTTCTGTCGCTGGCTAGCCCCTCCTACGCCGATAGAAGATCCGAAGCGCGCACACAATTCGAACGCGCCGTCCGCATGCGCACCGCTTTGGAAGAGAAACCTGAACGAGAGCGTACGCTGGCCCTCTACAAGCAGACCGTAGCCGCGTACCAGAGAGTTTATTTGATTACGCCGCAAGCAGAAGAAGTGACGCCTGCGCTGATTGCGGAAGCTGAGCTGTACCAGCAGATGGCGCAGCAATTCGATGAAAAATACTATCAGTCCGCAATCGACACCTATAATTTTCTGCTGAAACAGTATCCCGAGACGCGTTACCGCTCCGCTGCGATTTTTGCCATTGCGCAAATCCAAAAAGATGATTTAGGGCAGGCCGAAGCTGCAGAGGTGGCGTTCAAGGATTTTCTGAAACGTTTTCCGAAGTCGGAGAAAGCGCCGGATGCGCGCCTGGCATTAAAGGAAATTTCAGATGCCCGCGAAGAGGCCAAGAACCAAGCGCCGGGAGTGAAGGGGCAGGTTGTGGATGCGCGAGAGAGTTCGCACGGCACGCCACGCGTAACCGATATACAGACCTGGAACGCTGATAATTTCACACGCGTCGTGGTGACGCTGGAAGACACCGTGAAATTTGATTCCGCGCACATTGCTTCTCCCGATCGAATTTATTTTGACCTGCACAAGGCGAACCTGGGTCCCGGGGTCTCGAAGAAGACTATTGATGTGCAGAATGGTTTGCTGAAGTCCGTGCGCCTAGGACAGAACCGCCTGGGAGTTGTTCGACTGGTGCTGGATGTGGACGGAGCGCGCGATTATAAGGCTTACCTGGTCTCGAATCCCTACCGCCTAGTGATCGAAGTCCGGAATAATGCCAACGTCACCACGGCGAAAAACGGTTTGAGCGCGCCAGCTAGCACTATTTCCGTATCGGCCGCCAAAGAAGATACCGGGAACACAGATCCTAAGCCGACGGACAATCCGAGTGACCCGTCTTCAGCCGTCGCAAATAAGCCTGCGACCGCCAAACTCGCCGCTAAACTGGCCGCTTCGCCAGCCGAGAAAAGCACACCTATCAAAACGAAGAACGCCAATACGAACGCAGCGGCTCTGAAGCCGCCGACCGAACCCAAGCCGACGCGGGACGGACAGCATTCGTTAACCCGCGCTCTCGGGCTTAAAATCGGCCGAATCGTAATCGATGCAGGCCACGGTGGACACGATACCGGAACGATCGGCCCACACGGGTTGATGGAAAAAGACCTTTGTCTGGACGTAGCTCTTCGGCTGGGACATTTGATCGAACAAAAGCTCCCTGGCGCGGAAGTGATCTACACGCGCAAAGATGACACATTTATTCCATTGGAACAGCGGACCGCGATGGCCAATGAAGCGAAAGCAGACCTGTTTATTTCTATTCACGCAAATTCGAGCCACGACCATGAAGCGCGCGGAATAGAGACTTATTATTTGAACTTCGCGACGTCGGAAGAATCGCTGGAAGTGGCTACGCGTGAAAACGCTCTTTCGCAGGAAGGTTTGCACGACTTGCAGGACCTGGTGAAGAAGATCGCGCGCAACGAGAAGATTGAGGAGTCCAAAGAATTTGCGAGTGACGTGCAGGATTCGCTGACGCGCCGGATGCAGCTGGTGAGCCAGAGTGAAAAGAACCGCGGCGTGAAGAAGGCGCCTTTCGTCGTTCTAATCGGCGCAAACATGCCTTCCATCCTTTCGGAAATTTCGTTTATAAGCAATCCAAACGATGAGAAACTGCTGCGCAAGGGCGATCAGCGCCAGCGCGTTGCGGATGGCTTGTATCGCGGAATCGCCGCATATCTCGACAATTTGAACAGCCTTTCCTACGACAAATCGAAGCTTGTTTCAGACAATCGCGCGGGCGCCTTACCGGTGAAGGCATCCAGGGCCGCCGCAAGCGGATCGAGCGATCCATCCGCAGGCGCCGGCGAGAATATCGGCACGGTGGCGTCCGACGGGAACCCCAAGTAGAATTCCGGCGTCTAATTAAGCATGCCAATGCGCCACTACCTCTATTTTTGTCTTGTTTCAGTGCTTTTGTTATTGGTGACAACGTCCACGCCGGCTCAGGGCGTGATCCCCGATTCTTTTGCGGGATGGACTTGCAACGGAAAGACTTCGTTCAATCCGGCGCAGCCGTCGCAGATCGCTTCGCAGACCGCCCGTTCTGTTCCCAATGATGTTCTAGCGGAATACGGATTCGTGGCTGGAGAGCAGTGCGAATACACGCGCGGCGCGGAAAAACTGGGAGCGCAAATATATCGGATGAAGGATCCGAGCGGGGCCTACGGACTATTTTCGTATATGCTCAGCGCCGACTTGCCTCACGCTTCGATCAGTGAACATTCCGCGGTGGGACCGTTGCGGGCATTGGCGCTCGATGGAAATCTGCTGCTTGATGTTCGCGGGAGCGACCTTCCGAGACACGAAGAGGATTTGAAGGCGCTGGTGGCCGCGGTGAAACCGCACGCCGAAGAAGGGCCGTTGCCATCGCTCCCGGACCAGATGCCTACGAAGGGCATGGTCGAGCGGTCGGATCACTATTTTTTGGGCCCCATAACGTTGAACCAGTTTGTGCCGGTGTCGTCGGGTGACTGGCTGGGTTTTTCTCAGGGCGCCGAAGCGGAATCTGCTCGATACAGAAACGAAGGGCACGAAGTGACTCTGCTGCTGGCGGACTTCCCTACTCCGCAGACTGCCGCAAAGAAGCTCGTTGAGTTGCAGAAGAACTTTCATGTGAACGCTACGAATTCTGATCCGAATTCTTCTCCACTGTTTGCCAAGCGTTCCATGACGCTGCTGGCAATCGTTTATGGAGCGCGGACCCAGGCGGAAGCTGACGCCTTGCTGAAGCTGGTGGAGTCGGACGCGGAAATCACCTGGAACGAGCCTACGTTTCAATTCAAAGAGCCGCCCATCAGCGCCATGATCGTGGGAACGATTGTCGGCACCGGCGTTATTTGCATGTTTGCGGTGATTTCCGGCATCGCTTTCGGCGGAGTAAGGATTGTTGTGAAGCGGTTTTTCCCAGACAAAGTATTCGACCGCAGCAGTCATTTGCAGGTTCTGCAGATGGGACTAGTGAGCAAACCGATTAATTCAGAAGATTTTTACGGCATGGACCGCCCTCCACGCAAATAGAGTCGCCCAACCGCGAACATTTGTTGCCGGCGCTGCAAAAAACTAAGACATCGATATAGTCAGGCGGTAGGTTTGTCTGGAACAGGCTCGGTGGCGTAGAAATCTTCGCGAATACGCGTTGCGTAAGAATCTAATAACTCCTCGATTCGTTGTGGCTTGTTCGCTCGCAATACAAATCCTGCGTGATGATGTTTGGGAATGCGCATAACGATTTCTGGATCGTTATAGCTGGAAGTGTCGGGATTATCCTGGCGCGCCAGAGAAATCACGACGCCGGCATAATCTCGCCGCACGTTCGCCAGCACATAAGGAGTCTTCCCTCCTCCCACTTCAATGCGCGCCCACTCGCGCCATAAATTCACACCGGTGGCAGCTTCAATTACGTCGGAAATATAGGCGCCGCCAACGCGTGCGGCAATCTCGATGAAATAAATTTTTCCGTCTTCGTGCGCGCGCAGGAACTCGGCATGTGTGACTCCACGCACGAGTCCCAGCGCTTCGACCAAGGTGCGGTTAAGCTTCAGCAGAGCTTTGGATTCGGAAGACGTGCGGGGCAAAGTGCGGGTGGTAAAAATGCCGCCCTCATGCGACACATCCAAAGGCGGCTTGCCGTAGATGTGGGCCTCGGCGAAAACCACCTTGCGCTCTGAGACGATACTATCGACGTGGAAAACGTCTCCGGGCACGAATTGTTCCAGCAGGAAGAAAGATTGTTGATCGCCGAGCTGGTCCAACCAGGGCCAGAGCTCACCTGGCTCTTGGATTTTCTTCATGCCGATGCCGGACGCTTGCGAGCGCGGCTTCAGCAGCCAGGGTGGCTTCACGCGCGCCATAAAACTCTTCAGCTCGTCATAATTAAGAACGTGTACGAATTCCGGGACCAGGATGCCGGATTCCTGCGCGCGGCCGCGCATGGCAAGCTTGTCGCGAAAATAACGCATGGTGGTGAGGCCCATTCCGGGGATGCGCAGGTGCTCGCGAAGGGCCGCGACGTTTTCCATATCAAATTCGTCGAGCGCCACGATACGGTCAATGGGATGCGTGCGGGCCATGAAGCTGACGGCGCGAAGGATGTCAGCGGTAGGTAAATCTTCCGGCATGTAAAACATTTCGTCGATAGCTTCGCTGGGCCAATTGGCGTGACGAAGTTTTTCGAGAGTAAGAAACAGCACGCGGCAGCCGGCGTCTTTTGCGGAGCGGAGAAATTCCTGGCCTTTTTCGTATGAACTGATGCAGAGAACAGTTAGCGGTCGCTCTGGGGACAAAGACGATGGCCTCGGGTAGTTTCTGAATTACACCGGCTCAGCAACAGGAACAGGAGAGCGGATTATACTGCGCTCTCGCCGGAGGGAAAGAGAAATTGCAAGAACGGCCCGACACGCCGCGCCCAGGCGGCTTCGTTATGCTCGGCGTCGGAAACCACTTCGAAGTGCAGGTCGTGGCCTTCGCGCCAGCCCTTTTCGACTAGGACACCGCACAACCGCCGCACGTTATCCGCGCTGCGGCCGCCCTCCTTGGCGCCCACATCGAGCCAAATGCGCGGACGACTTTGCAAATTTACGCGAGCTGCGAAATTCAGAATCCAGCCGCGGTTCCACCAGACAGAAGGCGAAAGCACCGCTAGCTTTCCGAAAACTTGCGGAAAGCGCAGACCGAGGTAAATCGTAAGCAGGCCGCCAAGAGACGAGCCACCGATTCCGGTATTGGCGGGTCCGCCGAGCGTGCGGTATTGAGATTCGACGAATGGCTTGATTTCTTCAAGCAGCATTTGGCCGTAACGGTCGGCTTTGCCGCCGCCCATCTTTTTGTCGCGCGAAGGTGTGTACTCGCCAAGACGCCACCTGCCGGTGTTGTAGATGCCCACGATGATGAGTGGATGAATCGCGCCCTGGGAGATCAGTTGATCAGCAGTGTCCTTCACGCGCCAATCCATGCCGGGGATGAAGGAGGTCGCCCCATCGAAAAGATTCTGGCCATCTTGCAGGTAAAGCACCGGATAGCGCGACTTCGAATTTTCCTGGTAGCCTGGCGGAAGATAGACGATCAGGTCGCGCGTGCGCGGAAGAAATCGCGAGCGATACTTTTCGTGCTTGCGTAATTGTCCCTGGGACTCTGCGATCAAAGCTGGGCACCGTTTTCTGCAAAAACGAAGAAGCGGCGAAACATTATTAGCATTCCATTAGGATAGCAGAGCAGAAATTTGGAAGCATAGAGTTTCCAGTATTCTGCGCGCTTAAACGCCGTATAATATCGCGCTCGACTGCGAACCGGAATAAACCGCAGTCCATCCACGGGAGCGACATGAAACGGGAATATCATCGCTGGCATTCGAATCGGCTGGGGCTGGATATGGGTATTGTTGTTTATGGCCATTGGGGGCCTCCGCTGCTTGGATTTCCCACCAGCGCAGGCGATGAGTGGGAACTTGAAGGCCAGGGACTGATCGGAAGTCTGTCGCCCCTGATTGACGCCGGGCGCGTGAAGTTTTTCAGCATCAACTCGGTGAACTCCGCGGGATTTTATAACAAGAGCGCGCATCCGTTTCATCGCAGCTGGGTGCAGTCGCAATTCGATGCCTACGTTCGATATGAAGT
>Ga0209009_1000098_pt1 | contig 36732 bp, 30 predicted proteins | sample BlaSpr_A8_OM3_M2_FD_187979 | JGI IMG/M metagenome (GOLD analysis project Ga0209009, IMG submission 187979) | Forest soil microbial communities from Thunder Bay, Ontario, Canada - Black Spruce, Ontario site 2_A8_OM3_M2 (SPAdes) (version 2) | ecosystem: Environmental > Terrestrial > Soil > Boreal... | reverse complement strand
CGTCGCGGACCTTGCGATGCGGCCGGTGCTGAAGAAGCACGGGTTGCTGACTCGGGACCCGCGCATGAAAGAGCGCAAGAAGCCCGGCCTCAAGCGCGCCCGCAAAGCACCCCAGTACACCAAGCGCTAGCCTAAAACGACTCGCGCTCGGCTAAGGCAAGTGGCGGTCAGCCTTGTCGTTATCTTGATATGGGCAAAAAGCGGCTCATTGGCAGGAGGCGTACTAATCCTTGCCGTGACTGGGACGCTTGGGCTCGTCAGCCACGAAAGACTCTCTCGTCAGGAAGCACTCGACGCGGCTGCCGTCACCGAAATTGCCGCACGGCGCGTCGAGGCAAAGTTGATGCACTTCTCCGACCTCGCCAGGGCATATCCGGCTATTGGACAGCCGTCGTGGCCCGACGAGAAGCTCATCGGAGATAACGAACTGGTTTGGGTAATCGTAATGAGCGGTTACTTGTTCTCGGGGAGCTGTGGTCCACCGATAACCGCAGGCTCCGGTCAATGCGAGCCGAACTGGACCCTGCTCGTCGTTCGTGACAGTCGGACCGATCTTCCGCCTCCCAGAAGAGGCCAGGCCGGCACGCGAGCCTCGATCATTCAGGCCAGCTACACCGACGAGTGGCCGTCTTTCTTCCACGCCTTACCGGATCTCCAATCGAACCCCATTCTGTTTTAGGACAGAGGCGCGATTTCATCGAGCGGCAATACTCCGCTCGCTTTGTCGAGGAGGACGGCAGGGCCGACCGCGGACCCGCATGGGGGACAATTGACGCAGCATGTGCGGCCGCATTGGCTCCTCGATGCCGCGTGCGGAGCTGCTCGAGACCTACCACTGGCTCAGGGACGCGCCGGAGGATGAGCCTCGCTACAACATCGCGCCCACGGATCCGGTCCTAGTGGTCGGCCCCGATCGCGCCGAGGTCGTGCGCTGGGGGATCGAGGGCGCAAAGGGCGGCCTTTTCAATCTGCGCGCTGAAACGGCGCTCAGCAAGCCCTACTACCAGCGCCTGCTGCTGACCCAGCGGATCGTTGTGCCGGCCAGTCACTTCTACGAGTGGCGCAAGGTCGGCGAGCGGCGGCTGCCGATGGCCGTCTCCCGCGCCGATGGTAGGTTCCTGCATCTTGCCGGCGTTCTTGCGCGCTGGGAAGGTCAGCCGGCGGCCACCATCCTCACGACGACGCCCAACGCCGACATCGCCCAACTTCACAACCGAATGCCGGTCGTGCTGAATGACGACGACGCCGCGACCTGGGTCTTGGAGGACCTCTCGCTTGAGCAGCTGGCGGCCTTCCTCCAGCCATGCCCGGCTGGGTGGCTGCGGCTGGCGCCGGCATCGCTGCGGGTGAACGACGTTCGCAACCAAGGCCCCGAGCTCCTCGACCCGGAGGCTGTTCCGGCGAACTACCAGATGGAGCTCATCCCTCCGGCCTGAAGCCTGGGTTAGGTGGGTGGGGCGCCCCGCCTCCGCGACCACCAGACGGCAGCGGCGACGATGATGATCAGGACGACAACGCCGGCGATGATCTTGTTCGTCGTGATGGCGGTCGTAATCAGGGGCACGATGAGCGCAAACGCCAAACTCATATCCATTACTTAGAGGATACTAGTCGCCGAAGTGGACGTGATCCTGCGGGACATCATGGTGTTCCTCCAAAGCGGGAACATCTGGCGCCATGTCCTCGATCTGATCGACATCAGCCTGGTGGCCTTCTTCCTCTACCGGCTCTTCCTGCTCGTCCGAGGCACCCAGGCGGTCCAGCTGATGTTCGGGGTGCTCCTGCTGGCCCTGATCGGCCTGCTGGCGAACCTGCTCAACCTGCATCTGCTGTCGTGGATCTTCCGCAACGCAGCACCTGCCATCCTCGTCGGGATCATCGTGCTCTTCCAGCCCGAGATCCGGCGCGCCCTGGACCAGTTCGGCCGCATCGGCTTCATCGGGCGGCCGCTGTCGCACTACAACCTGCAGATTTTCAATCGCATGATCGACGAGGTGATCCGGGCCACCACCAAGCTGACGCAGCGCTTCACGGGCGCGCTGATCGTCTTCGAAAAAGAAACTGGACTGGAAAATTTCGCCAACAGCGGCATCCGGATCAACGGCGAGCTGACCGCGGAGTTCCTCGAAGCGATCTTCTTTCCGAACTCACCGCTGCACGACGGCGCCGTGATCGTCCGGGGAAACCAGATCCTCGCGGCCGGCTGTGTCCTCCCGCTGGCCGAGGAAGGGACCGTTCGCGAGCGGATGGGCACCCGCCATCGCGCCGGCCTCGGCCTCTCGATGCAGACCGACGCCGTGGTGCTAATTCTCAGCGAAGAGCTCGGCCAGATCGCCGTCGCCCACGAGGGCAAGCTGCTCCGCAATCTCGATCCCGATCGGCTCCGCCAGGTGCTGACTTCACTGCTTCAACCCCGTACCGAGCTTCACCGGCCGCCGCTGCCAGTCTGGCGGCGTCCGCCCGGGGCTTCGGTAAGATAACGTTCCTGCTGGCCAACCTTCGGCTCAAGCTGCTGGCGATCGCGTTTGCTGTCGCGCTCTGGAGCGTCGTCGCATACGCGCAGAACCCAACCCAGAGCCGTACGGTTCAGCTCCCGGTTGCGGCGACCGGGCTGCCCGGCGCTCTCGTCGTGATCGGCAAAGTGCCACCCGTGCCGGTGACGGTGATTGGGACGGCCGACAACCTGTCACGGTTCCTCCCCGCCTCGCTGCACGTCACAGGGAATTTCTCCAACGTCAAGGTTGGGACGAATAAGGTGCCGGTCGACGTCCAGAACGCCGATCCGAACATCACCATCGTCGCGGCCAGCTCAGTGACGGTGAGCGTCGATGACCTCGGCAGCTCGACCCAGACGGTCTCGATCGAGCGGGTCAATACCTTACCTGCTGGGTTCCACGAGCAGACAGCCGCGACCACGATCACGCCGGCGACCGTTCGCGTCGACGGCCCGAAAAGCCAGCTTAGCGGCATCCAGGCAGTGGTCATCGTCGACCTCGCGAACGTCACAGCACCCGGCACCACTTCCCCAGTAACCGTCCACATCTGGAACGCCAGCAAGAAGGACGTCCCGCAGATGACGGTGACGCCGCCGACGGTTAGCGTCAAGATGGTCATCCAGGCGGACGCGGTCACCCTCAACAAGGGGGTGGGCTTTACCATCACTGGCCAGCCGGCCAGTGGTTACCGGATGACCAACGTCCAGATCGCGCCACTCGAGGTCCAGGCGACCGGCCTCCAGAACACGCTGGCCGGGCTCCTCCTGCTCGCGACCGACCCGGTCGACATCACGGGCCAAAAGACCGACGTGATCCGTACCGTCACCATCCGTCCGCCAGACGGAGTGACCGTCAATCAGAAGACTGCCACGGTCCATGTGTTTATCTCGCCCATCCCCGGGGTATCCCCGGCGCCTTAGGCCGTAACCTTGCGCCGCCCTGCGCGTTTCACCAAAACTACGAACTAGCTTCGTTCGTTTGTTTGCGCCTAAACGGGGAACATAGGAGGCTGCAGCATGTGTGGGATCATCGGCTACCTGGGCGAGCGCTCCGCGGCCCCCATAATCATGGAGAGCCTCAAGCGGCTCGAGTACCGTGGCTATGATTCCGCCGGCGTCGCGATCTTCAACGAGGCCGACGGCCAGACCTCGGTTGTAAAGAGCGCCGCCAAGGTCGACACCCTGGTCGAGCGCCTGACCGAGGAGATGCCGCAGGGCCACCTCGGCATCGGCCACACCCGCTGGGCGACCCACGGCCGCCCGACGGTGATCAACGCGCATCCCCACACCGACTGCCATCAGCGGATCATGGTGATCCACAACGGCATCATCGAAAACTTCGCGGAGCTTCGCAAAGAGCTGCAGGCCCGCGGCCATGTCTTTATTTCTCAGACCGATACCGAGGTCGTCCCCCACCTGATCGAAGAGAACGACAAGGGGGACCTGGTGGCCGCGGTCCGGGCGGCGCTGGCGCGGCTGAAGGGCGCCTACGCGATGGCGATCTTCTCGCAGAGCGACCCTGACTTGCTGATAGGCGCGAGGCTCAACGCGCCGCTCGTCGTCGGCATCGGCGACAAGGAATGGTTCGTCGCCTCCGACATCACCGCCGTGATTCCGTACACGAAGAAGGTCCTGCTGCTCGGCGAAGGCGAGATGGTGACGATCACCAAGCTCGGGCCTGACGTGAGCACCATCGGTGGCGCCGCCATCAAGCCAAAAATCATCGAAGTCAAATGGGATATCAGCCAGGCGCAGAAGGGTGGTTACCCGCACTTCATGGCCAAGGAGATCAACGAGGCGCCCGAGGCCGTCTCCAACGCCCTGCGCGGCCGGCTCAGCGATGAAGGCGACGTTACCTTCGAGGAATTCGGGCTGACCGATCGCCAGTTACTCAAAGTCCACGACATCAAGATGGTCGCGGCCGGCACCTCGTACTACGCCGCGCTCCTCGGCAAATACATCATCGAAGACCTGGCGCGTATCCCGGTCGAGGTCGAGCCGGCTTCGGAGTTCCGCTACCGCCAACCCATCATCGACCAGGACACTCTGGTGATTGGCATTTCGCAGTCGGGCGAGACCGCCGACACGCTGGCCGCGATCCGCGAGGCGAGAGAGCGCAAAGCCAAAGTGGTCTCGATCACCAACGTCGTCGGCAGTTCGATGGCCCTGGAAAGCGACGGCGTCATCTACCTGCACGCCGGTCCCGAAATCGGGGTCGCGTCGTCCAAGACCTTCATTGCGCACCTCACGTGCCTGTACTTGCTCGGCATCCGGCTGGCGGCGGTGCGCCACCGCCTGGCGCCCGAGCGCCTCCGTAAGCTGACCGCCGAGCTCAAGGCGCTGCCCAAGTCGGTCCAGCAGGTGCTCGATCGCGCCGAGGCGATCCAGGCCGTGGCCCGGAAGTATTCCGGCCATCGCAACTTCATGTACATCGGTCGGGGCATCAACTATCCGATCGCCCTGGAGGGTGCGCTGAAGCTCAAAGAGATTTCCTACCTGCATGCCGAGGGTTACGCCGCAGGCGAGTTGAAGCACGGGCCGATCGCGCTGCTCGACCAGAACTTCCCGGTTTTCGCGATCGCGACCAAAGCGGCGACGCTGGAGAAGATGGTGAGCAACATCCAGGAGGTCATCGCCCGCGATGCCCCGGTGCTGGCGCTGATCAGCGATGGCGACGAGGCCCTCGCCGAGATCGAGGCCGACCGGATCGAGGTGCCCGCGGTATCGGAATTCCTCTCGCCGATCCCGAATGTCGTGGCGCTGCAGCTGTTTGCCTACTTCGTGGCGACCGAGCGCGGCTGCAACGTCGATCAGCCACGCAACCTGGCGAAGAGCGTCACCGTAGAGTAAGCGGCGTGACCCCTCGGGTCGGTGTGGATGTCGCGGCGATTCCGCGCATCGCGGAGGCCCAGAAGCGCTTCGGCGATCGGTTCCTCCAGAAATTTCTTACGGCGCGGGAGATCGATTACTGCGGCGGGAGCGCCGAGCGCTGGGCCGGCCGCTGGGCGGCCAAGGAGGCGATCGGCAAGGCGATGCCGACCGGTGTTCCGCGGCCCCGCATGCGCGATGTCGAGATCCTGCCATCAGAAGATGGTCGGCCGCACGTGCGGGTCGCGCCGGCGACGACACTGACCGGTCGCGACATCGACGTCAGCATCGCCCACGACGGCCACTTCGCCGTTGCCGTCGCCGTCATTCCGGATCTATACATCCCTCCCGCGCGTGCGGGCGAGGATCAGGCTGGGGGCCTTCCCGATGGCTTTCGGCTCCCAGCTCGTCCCCGTGATGGCCACAAGGGGACATTCGGAACCGTGGTCGTGCTCGCGGGCTCGCAAGGTTACACCGGCGCCGCATATCTGACGAGCATGGGCGCCGCCCGATCGGGCGCCGGCATCGTGCGCTTGATGGTCGCCCAGTCGATCTATCCGATCCTGGCCGAGAAGTGCACCGAAGTGGTCGTCGGCCCGGTCCCCGAGATTTCGCCTGGCATCGTTGGTCACTCGGCCCTGAGCGCCGTCCAGCGCGGCTTTACCGGAGCCGCCGCTGGGATCGTCGGACCCGGTATCGGGCGTGATACGTCGACGCGTCGCTTGATCGAGGATCTGCTTCACAAAGTTACGGTTCCCCTCGTGCTCGATGCCGACGCCCTCAACCTGCTCTCCGAACACCGCAGCATCCTGCCGAAGCTGTCGTCGGACATGGTGCTGACACCGCATCCCGCGGAATTCGGACGGCTGGCCAACCTGGAAACTAGCGCGGTTCAGAAGGACCGGCGTGGTATTGCCTCGCGGTTCGCCAAGACCTGGAACAAGGTGGTCGTCCTCAAGGGCGCCGGCACCGTGATTGCCGCGCCTGACGGCCGCATCACGCTGAACCCGATCGCGACCCCGGCCCTGGCCTCCGGCGGCACCGGCGACGTCCTTGCCGGTCTGATCGGTGGCTTGATGGCCCAGAAGCTGTCACCCTTCGAGGCCGCTGTCACCGGCGTGCACATCCACAGCGTCGCGGGGACGGACCTCGAGGCGGCGATGGGCCAGGCTGGCGTGCTCGCCTCTGACCTGCTGCCACAGATTCCGCGGGTGATGGAGCGGTTGCGCTGACGGAGCAGGGCGCGACGAAATGGGCCGCCGTGGATCCGGGGGCGATCGCTCACAACACCGGCCTCGTCAAGCAGCTCGTCGGGGCGAAGACGGCGGTGATGGCGGTCGTCAAGGCCAACGGCTACGGGCACGGCGCCGTGCCCGCGGCGCGAGCCGCGCTCGAGGGTGGCGCCTCGTGGCTCGCGGTGTCCTCGGTGCCCGAGGGCCTCGAGCTGCGCAAGGCTGGCATCCGCCAGCCGATCCTAAATCTCGGGTACACGCCACCGGCTGCGCTCTCCGTGGCGGTCGCGGCGAAGCTGGCACTAACCGTCTACGACCGCGCCAGCCTCGAATTGCTCAAGACGGCGGCGACCGAGATCCCCGTCCACGTCAAGCTCGATAGCGGCATGCACCGCCTCGGCGCCACCCCCGACCAGGCAATCAGACTGGCGACCGAGGTCCACGCCGACCCCCACTTGCGCTTGGAGGGATTCTGGACGCATTTCGCGGACGCCGATCGTGACCTCGGCTTCACGACGCAACAGCTGCGGATCTTTCTCGACGCCCGAGCGGCGCTCGTTCGCGCCGGTGTCACCGGCTTCATGAGCCACGCGGCCAACTCGGCGGCGATCCTCCGTCTTCCAGAGGCTCGGCTCGACCTGGTTCGCGCCGGCCTGATTCTGTATGGCGTTCGGCCCGCAGCGAGTTGGAGCGATATGCCAACGCTCCGGCCGGCGCTGACGTGGCAGACGATCGTCACGAACGTTGTCTCTGTGCCGGCTGGCGAGAGCGTCGGATACGGTCGCCGGTTTTCGGCAAAACAGCCGGCGCGGGTGGCGACGATCGCGGCCGGCTACGCCGACGGCCTGCACTGGCGCGCCGCCGAGAAAGGGTGGGCGATCGTCTGCGGCACCCGGGTCCCGTTCGCCGGATCGATCAGCATGGACCAGGCCGCGCTCGACGTCGGCGCCGTGCCCAACGTCCAGGTCGGGGATGTCGTGACGTTGATCGGCCGTGACGGCGATGCCACACTGACGGCCGACGATCTCGCCGAGGCGGCGGGCACCATCTCGTACGAGGTCCTTTGCGCGATCTCGAACCGAGTCCCGCGCCGATACAACATATAATTAGTTTCGCCCTAGGGGAGCGGAATGCTGAGAAAGTCGGGTTGCCGACTGACCCTAGAACCTGATCAGGTCATACCTGCGGAGGAAAGGGGCTCGAGCATTCCGCAATCACTGGGAGCAGCACATCATGGGAGCCGCCGAGCAACGTCATGAGCGACTCGCACGCATGCGCCTCTACCTGATCACGGGCGATCGGGGGAATGAGGTCGAGACCGCGCGCATCGTGGAGGCTGCGCTCGAGGGTGGCGCGAACGTTATCCAGCTCCGCAAGAAGACCATGCCCAAGGGCGAGCAATATGCTATCGCCCTCGCGCTGCGGCGGCTGACGCTGCTGCACGATGCGCTCTTGATTATCAACGACCACGCCGACATCGCCATCGCCGCGGACGCCGACGGCGTGCACCTGGGCCAGGATGACCTGCCGCCCTCCGTTGTCCGTCAACTTCCCGGCTTCCACGGCCGGCTGATTGGACGCTCGACCCACAGCCTGGAACAGGCGCAGGCCGCCATCGACGATGGCGCTGATTACATCGCGGTCGGGCCGGTGTTTCCCACGCCGACCAAGGCGGGCCGGCCCGCGGTCGGTACGGGTCTGGTGATGGAAGTTGCCGCCATCGCCGATCGCCCATTCGTCGCGGTCGGCGGGATCGACCACGACAACGCGCCCGCCGTGGTCGGTGCCGGTGCGCGCGCGCTCGCCGTGGTGCGCGCCGTCTACGACGCCGTCGATCCGGCCGAAGCGGCGCGGCGGCTGCACGAGCTGATCGTCACCAGGCTGGAGGTGGCTCGCCGATGAGCGACGTCAGTGTCACGCTCAACGGCAAGCCGCGCATGGTCGAGGACGGTGTGACCCTGCTCGACCTGCTCAAAGAGTTGGATGTGGCGCCCTCAAGGGTCGTGATCGAGCACAACCGTGAGATTCGGCGGAAGGACGATTTCGCGAAGACCGTTGTCCACGCCGGCGACGAGCTGGAGCTGGTCTACTTCGTCGGCGGCGGATCAACCGGGGACGATGCCTTTGTCGTCGGCGGCCGGACACTCCGGTCGCGATTGATTCACGGCACCGGCAAATATCCCTCGAACGAAGTCCTGGCTCGCTGCCTCGAGGCCGCGCAACCCGACATGATCACGGTCGCCATTCGTCGCTTGAATCTCGAGGGCGGCCGCTCCGAGCTCGAGGGCATCGACCTGCGCCGCTTTACGCTCCTGCCGAACACGGCCGGGGCGACCACGGCTGACGCCGCTGTTCGGCTGGCGCGCATGGCCCGGGCCGCCGGAATGTCCGACTTCATCAAGGTCGAAGTCGTGGGCGATGAGGACACGTTGCTGCCCGATCCGCAGGGGACGCTGGAGGCCACCCGGCAACTGGTCAAGGAAGGCTTCATCGTGATGGCGTACACCAGCGATGACGTGGTGCAGGCGATCCGGCTCTATGAAGCCGGCGCCGCTGCGGTCATGCCGGGCGCGGCGCCCATCGGCACCACGCTCGGGCTGCAGAACCTGTTGAACCTGCAGCTGATCATCAGCAAGGTCAAAGTGCCGGTCATCGTCGATGCCGGCCTGGGCGTCCCGTCCGAGGCCGCGAGATGCCTTGAGCTAGGTGCGGCCGCCGTCCTCGTCAACACGGCGATCGCGCGCGCCCAGGATCCACCGGAGATGGCGCGCGCGTTCGCCGAAGCCGTCGTCGCCGGGCGCCGCGCGTTCAACGCGGGCCGCGCGCACATCGGCATGAAGGCCATCGCCAGCAGCCCGGTCGAGGGCATCCCCGTATAGCCCAGATCCGCCGGCCCGAACTTGCATCTCGAGCGCGGAGCGGAGCGGTCCGGTGCTCGTCGCCAAACGTCTCAAACGCTCGTCCGGCACGTGCCGCGCCACTCGCGTGGGGCGACGCCCCGGGCTCATCTCGCCCCGCATCTCGATCTGCGGCGTCCGGCCGACGGATCTGGGCTTGAGCCCTAGCGTCGCGCGCCGGCCGCGGACCCTCGCCGAGCTCGGCGAACGCGGGATCTTGCGTTCGATCAGTCGCTACCTGGATGCGCCGTCGTCGAGCCTGCTTGTCGCCGCGCCCGGAGATGACGCCGCCGTCTGGCGCGGCGATCCGATCGTGGTGGCGACTACCGACACGATGGTGGAGGAGATCGATTTTCGACTCGAGTGGCCGGGGTTCGACTTCCGTTTGCTCGGCCGGCGGCTGATGGCGATCAACCTCAGCGACCTGGCGGCGATGGGTGCTGAACCGCGGCACGCGCTCGTCTCGCTGTCGCTCCGCGGGACGCTTCCTGTCCGAGACGTTGGTCGCCTCTACCGAGGCATTGCTGAACAAGCCCATCGCTACCGGTGCACGGTTGCCGGCGGCGACCTGAGCGGCACGCTCGGGGCACTCACGCTGACGGCGACTTTGGTTGGCCGGCTTGGCTCGGCCCGCGCGATGCTCCGTCGGACGGGTGCCCGGCCAGGTTGGGTGATCGCGGTCACCGGTCAGCTGGGGGCTGCGGCCGCCGGACTTCGTCTGCTCGAATCCGGCGCACTTCCCGCCTCTCGCGAGGAGCGGGCGTGGGTGAGGGCGCAGCTCGACCCGACGCCCCGAATCGCCGCCGGTCGCGCGCTCGTCGAATCGGGGATCCGGGTTGGCGGTGACATCAGCGACGGCCTTTCCCGCGAAGTCGAGCGGTTGGTCGAGGACACGCGCCTGGGCGCGACCATCGACGTCGAACGCCTGCCCCTGGCGCGTGGCCTGCACGAGAAACAATGGCCGCTGGCGGTGACCGACTCCGAGGACTTCGAACTGGTCTGTGCGGCGCCCCGTGCGCGCATGCGGGTCGCACAGCACGCCCTGGAACGCATCCAGGTTCCACTCACCGTCGTAGGGGAGATCGATCCGCGGTCAGGGATTCGCTTTCGCCACGGCCCCCGGGCGGAACGCCTCAAGAAGGCCGGGTATGAGCACTTCCGTTAAGACCGAATCCGTGGAGGAGACCCGGGCGCTGGGTCGCCGGCTCGGCGCCACGCTCGAGGCGGGCGATGTGATCGGTCTCGAAGGCGACCTCGGGACCGGAAAGACGGAACTCGTCAAAGGCATCGCGGAGGCGCTGGGCGTGACCGCCGGGGTGCACAGCCCGACCTTTGTTTTGCATCACCAGTACCGAGGGCGACTGCCGGTCGAGCATTACGATCTTTATCGGCTCGAGGGGATGGCCTGGGTCGACACCGGTCTCGACGAGCCGGACCCCGATGCGGTCACCCTGATCGAGTGGCCGGAGCGCGCCGGGGTGCTGGAGCATTGGGCGACCATTCTGATCCGCCTGACCGGTGGGCGCGACGACCGCCGGCGGCTGACCCTGGTGCGCGGACCCGATCGCGTTCGCGCGGTGTTTGAGCATGCGCCTGGCGATTGACACGTCGGGCGTCGACCAGGCGATGGTCGTGTTGGACGGACGGCGGGTCCTGGCGGCGGAGGACTGGGTCCGGCGCCGCGATGACCAGCCGGTGCTCGCGCGCCTCGAGGCGCTGGTGAAGCAGGCCGGCGGGGGACCGGATGACCTGGAGGCGGTGGCGGCGGCGCGGGGGCCGGGCTCGTTCACCGGGCTTCGGATCGGCCTCTCCCTGGCAGCGGGGCTGGCCTACGCGCGGCATATTCCGCTCCATCTCGTCGACAGCCTGCCAATCCTGGCTCGCCGGGCGGACGGCGACCCCGCCACGGTCGCCCTGCGCGACGCCGGTCGTGCCGAGGTGTTCGCCTGGCGTGAGGGCGAGCCGGTGCGGCGGATGCCGGCAGCTGAGCTCGCTAGCTGGCTTCCGAATTCGGCCCGGGTTATTGCCGAGCCGGCCGGGATGCTGGCGACCTGGTCTCCGGCCCAGGCTCGCCTGGAGATCCCCGAGGTTGAACGGCGGCGGCTGAGCGCCGCGCTTGCAGATTCCGCCAATTGGACCTTCGAGTCGCAAAAACCACTGCGATATGATGAAGTGCAGGCGCTCTACGTCCAGCCCGCGGCCGCGGAGGAGCGCGCCAGGAAGGCCCCATGATGCAGCTGAAGTCCCGAGTGCTCGTCGATGCCATGCGCGAGGATGACATCCCGCAAGTGCAGGCGATCGAGCGTGAGATTTTTCCGACACCCTGGCCGCGCAATGCCTACTACCGCGAGCTCCATCACAACCGGTCGGCTTACTACCTGGTGCTGCGGCGCGACGAGGACATCGTCGGCTACGCCGGACTCTGGAAGATGAGCGACGAAGCGCACATCACGACCGTCGGCGTGCGCGCCAACCAGCAGGGCAAGGGATACGGCCATGCGTTGATGGCCGCCCTGATCCAGCGCGCCTATCAGCTGGGGTCGCGCTGGCTCACCCTCGAGGTGCGGCCGTCCAACGAGGTTGCGGTTCGCCTCTACGAGAAGTTCGGCTTCAAGGTGATCGGCCGGCGTCGCGGCTATTACACCGACAACAATGAGGACGCGATCGTGATGTGGTCGGATTCGATCCAGTCGCCGACCTTCAAGAAGCGCTTCAAGGACATCATGCAGACGCTCGAGATCGAAGGGCTCGACAGCAGCACGCCGGAGTAGTCACCAACACCCGGCGCGTCCTGGCAATCGAGACATCCTGTGATGAAACCGCAGCGGCGGTGGTTGCCGACGGTCCGCGTCTGCTCTCGAACGTCATCCGGTCACAGGATGCCCTGCACGCGCCGTACGGCGGGGTCGTCCCCGAGCTGGCGGCCCGGGCCCACCTGCAGACGCTGATCCCGGTCATCGAGCGCGCCATTGAGGACGCCGGCACCCGCTGGGAGCAGATCGACGCGGTGGGCGTCACCCGCGGCCCTGGGCTGATCGGCTGCCTGCTGGTCGGCGTCAACCTGGCGCAGGCGATCGCGTGGGCGCGACGACTCCCGGTCATCGGCGTCAGCCACCTGGCCGCCCACGTCTACGCCGGGCTGCTGGAGGACGAGCAACTCCGCCCGCCGGTGCTGGGGCTGGTCGTCTCCGGCGGCCATAGCGACTTGATCCGATGGCAGCCGAACGGCGAGATCGCCGTTATCGGCCGTACCCGCGACGATGCCGCCGGGGAGGCGTTCGACAAGGGCGCGCGCATCCTGGGCCTGCCCTTTCCGGGCGGCCCCGCGATCGACAGGCTGGCGGCAACCGGCGACCCACGGGCGGTGGTTTTCCCGCGGCCACGGGCGCCCGGGCTCGACTTCAGCTTCAGCGGCGTCAAGACTGCCCTGCTGTACGAGGTCCGCAAGCGCAAGACGATCAGCGAGCAGGATCGGGCAGACCTGGCAGCCAGCTACCAGGAGGCGATCGTCGACGCACTGCTGCTGCGGGTCGAAGCGGCGCAGGCAACAGACCCTGCTCCGACGATCGTGCTCGGCGGCGGCGTCGCCCGGAACCGCCGGCTCCGCGAGGCGGCCCAAGCCCGGCTCGGCCATCTCGCCCGCCTGATCATCCCGGCGCCCGAACTGTGCACCGACAACGCGGCCATGATCGGCGTCGCCGCCTTGATCGAGTGGGACCGACGAGGCCCGGATCCGGCGCCCTTCGACGCGGATCCGAGCCTCGGCTTTAGCTAGTCGGTTTTCTGGTGCGGCAGCGCGGCCAGAACCGCCCTCGCGTACACCGCATGACCAGCCGCAGACGGGTGGATGTCGCATCCGCCGGTTGGCAGCTGGACTTGCAGGCCCGCAAGGCACGGGATGCCGGATGGTGCCGACGCGAGCGCGAACGCTCCTAGAACATTTGCGACGCGGACGTGGAAGCGGAGGGCGACTGCCGCCTCTACCGCATCCAGTGAGGTGACGATGGCGAGGTTGTTTGCATCGTTGTAATTGAAAGCGAAGTACGAGACGGCGACGATAGTGTGCCGGTAGTGGGCCAGGCTGCGGATGGACGAGTAGATGGTGGTCAGATTGGCCGCCATCTGGGCCTCGACTGCCGGTAGCCCGGTGACGATGCAGGTCGGATCTCCATTGCAGAGCGCCTGCAGCGTCAGCACATCGTTGCCACCGATCTGGACCGTGACCAGGTCGACATGGTCATGGCTCTTAAGGAACTTCACCGCATAGGCGAGTTGTGAGCCTAGATACGCAGTGTGAAGTGGATAGCCCGACCGATACGCCTGGCAGCCGTTGTCGGGCAGGCTCCCGGAGATGAAGCTGCCGCTGGTTTCACCAGGGCAGGCGGCGTTGGTCAAGGTGAGGTCGAGGGCCCGCCCAACGACATCGGTGTAGCCTGGAAAGTTCCTCGGGTCCGTCGCACCTCCCGCGGCAAAGACCAGCGGATTGAAGGCAAAAGCGTACGAGTCTCCGAGCGCCAGGTAACTCGAGGCACCGTGGTCGCCGGCTGACGCCGGCACAGCGAACAGGGCGAGCGCGGCGGCCGCGGCGAACGCAAGAACACGAAAGCCCCTCTTCATCGGGATCTCCCTCCTCAGCGTGGTTGCTGCTCCCACGAGCCTATTCCCTGTTGGGTAGCCTGACAAGGGCCCCGCGGGGCGAGCGAGCCCTTGTTCGGGCGCTGCAATTGAGCTATTATTAGCACTCGGGCTAATTGAGTGCTAAACGGACATATAGTCACCACATAAGGAGGGTTCCATGAAGCTACGTCCACTGGGCGACCGCGTCGTGATCAAGCCCGTCGACCGTGAGGAGAAGACCAAGAGCGGCATCGTGCTGCCCGATACCGCCAAGGAGAAGCCACAGGAAGGCATGGTCGAGGCCATCGGCAACGGGCGGTTTATCGAGACCACCGGCAAGCGGGAGCCGCTTGACGTCAAGGTCGGCGACCGTGTCGTCTACGCGAAGTACTCTGGGAGCGAGATCAAGCTCGACGAGATCGAATACCTGATCCTGTCCGAGAAGGACATCCTCGCCGTCGTCGCGAACGGCAAGAGCTAAACACAGACATCGAACGCGAGCCAGCCTTCGGGCTGGCTTTTCTTTATTTAGCTGGCTTCGGGCGCGGGATCATGGGCAGCCCGAGCATCGCCTCGGTCATCTCGGCGTATTGCTCCGGGCTGCGCCAGTCATAGTGCGGATTTCGCCAGCGGACATAGCCGCGGTAGTCGATCAAGAACAGCGAGCGGTGCGCGACGCCACGCTCCTCGTTCAACACGCCGTATTTCCGCGTGACCGACTTGTCCCAGTCGGCGAGCAAGGGGAAGGGAAGATCGCCCAGACTCTTGGCATAGGCCTTGTGCGCCCAGATGTGGTCGACGCTGATGGCAAGCACCTGGGTCTCCGCCTTGACGAACTGTTCGTGATCACCTCGCAAGGAGGTGAGTTCATTCGTTCAACCAGGGCTGAAGTCAAAGGCGTAGAAGGCGAGCAGCACGTGTTTGCTGCCGCGGAAGGATGCGAGGCTGACCGGGTCGCCGTCAGGGGTCCCTGGCAGGGTGAAGTCGGGCGCCTGGTCGCCAACACCAGGCGTGGACGGCATGGTGCCGGACATCGACCTATTGTAGTGCCGTGATTTTTCGCGACCGGCTCGACGCCGGTGAACGCCTGGCGGCAGCGCTTCGCCATTACCGAGACGCGTCGGGGATGGTTGTCCTCGGGATCCCGCGCGGCGGGGTCGTCGTGGCGCGGGCGATCGCGGTTGCGCTGCATCTGCCGCTTGGGATCTGCCCGGTGCGCAAGCTCGGCGCTCCTGAGAACCCGGAGCTGGCGATCGGCGCGGTCGATGATCTGGGCGTCATCGTCCTGGACCACAAATTGAGTCGGCACCTGGGACTAACGGATGACGATCTGCTTGACGGCGCCGCGCGGCAACGCGAGGAATTGCGGCAATGGCTGGTTGGACTGGGGTCCAATGTCGTGCCGCCCTTGGAGGGTCGGACCGTCATCCTGACCGACGACGGTGTCGCGACCGGGTACACCGCCCAGGCGGGCATTGCGTCGCTCCGCCGCCGCGGGGCGAACCGAGTCGTGCTCGCGGTGCCGGTTGCACCACCGGATACGCGGGCGGTGCTGGCCCCGCTGGTCGATGAGTTCGTGTGCCTCGTCACTCCGGAGCCGTTCTATGCCGTCGGCAACTTCTTCGAAGAGTGGCCACAGGTCACCGACGACGAGGTGCGAGCGCTGTTGCTGACCGGTAACACGTTGTAGCGGAGGTTTTACACGGGCAAGGACGGCCCACCACCGCCGGTTACAGCGGTGTGAAGCTCTTCGCCAAGGGCAAGGGGGAGAAGGGCGCCCAGCAGTCCGCGGCGCCTGCGTTCAGCCCCATCGATCGCGTCGGCCTGCTTGGCCTGCTCGACCAGGTGGTCAACGGTTCCCAGACGGGTGTGCTCGAGTTGCACGAGCCGCGAGGGAACTGGGTGTATGCCTTCCAGGCAGGCGCCCTGACCCACGCCAGTGGTGGCCGGGTCCGCGGCGCCCGGCAGGCCTTCGATCTCCTCTGGGAATTCCAGAGTGGCGAGTGCTTGTTCAGGCCTGGGGCCGATCCGAACCTGGCGGGCAACCTTTACATCGACAAAGGTCGCCTCCAGGACCTGCTGCGACGCAGCCAGGCTGCGTTGCAAGGGCCCTCGGCGCCGTACATCCCGCCCGATCAGCAGCGCCCCATCGCGCCGGCCACCTGGCAGCCCCCGGCAGCGGCTCCCGCCTGGGGAGCCGGTGGGTACGCGCCGCAGCAGCCTTATCCCCAGCCGCAGCAGCCGGGATATCCTCCGCAGCCGCCGCCGCAGGGTTACCCTCCGCCGCCGCAGGGCTATCCACAGCCGCAACAGCCGGATTATCCCCAGCAGCCGCCGCAGGGTTACCCTCAGCCGCAGCAGGCGGGGTATCCCCAGCAGCAGCCGCCCCCGGGCTACCCGCCGGCCGCCTATCCGGGTGGCCCGTATCCCGGCGCGCAGCCGCCGGGCCAGCCGTACCCACAGCCGGGCTATCCGCAAGCGCCCGGCGGGATGAGGCCGCCGGCTGGGCAGCCGCAGCCCCCTTATCCGGCGTTCCCGCAGCCTCAGCCGATGCCACAGCAAGCGCCCCCGCAGGCGATGCCACCCCAGCAGCCGATGGCGGCTCAGCCTCCCCTGGCGCCGCCGGCACCAGCTCGCCAGGTGACGCCGCCGAGCTTTTCCGTGCCGCCGATGGCCATTCCACGGAAACGCGAGGCACCCTTGCCCGCCTATCAGCCACCGGCCGCCGCTCCGATGCCGGCCGCCGCCGAGCCGCCCAAGCCTGCCGCGCCCAAGGACGATCTTGCCGCGCTGCGTGCCAGCCTGGTGGCGCAGGCGCCGCCCGTGGCACAAGCTCCGTCCGTGCCGGCCTGGGGTGTCCGCGGCGGTCAGGCTCCGGCAGCGCCGGTCGTTCCAATGCGAAAAGGTGGGAAAGGTAAGGACAAGGGCAAGGACAAGGGCGCGAAGGTCGCCGTGGTCCAGGGGAAGACTGCGCCAAAGGCCGACTCCAAGCTCAAGGCTGCCATCAAGATCCAGCTCATCAAGTTCCTCCTCTGGGCCTGCGAGCGCCGGTACTCGCCGGAGGACCACTGGACATTGAAGGATGCCTTCGAGATCTCGACGATGGAGTTGCGCGATCAGTTCTTTAGCGCCTTCTCGCAGTCGTTGAAGTCGACCAAGAAGACCCGCGAGGACAACTTCGACGACACCGACGACATGGCCGCCGGTCGCATGCGCGGCCGTGGCCGCCGCCACTAACGCGCCCGCGCGTTTGGTTTCTGATCTAACCGTTGCCGGGTAAACTTGCCGTTGATTTGGCAAGCTCCCCCGCGGCCGCCGAGCGCGGCGTCGACCTTCTCGCAGGACTGAATCCACCGCAGCGCGCGGCGGTCACCGCAGACGACGGTCCATTACTGATTTTCGCGGGGGCCGGCAGCGGCAAGACGCGCGTGCTGACCCATCGCATCGCCTGGCTGATTCAGCAGGGCCGAGCGGAGCCGGGCGAGATTCTGGCGGTGACGTTTACGAACAAGGCGGCCCGCGAGATGCGCGGTCGCGTCGAGAGCCTCGTCAACCTCAGCGCGGGCGCGATCTGGATGGGAACGTTCCACGCGATCGGCGTGCGCATCCTGCGCCGCGACGGGAGCGCCGATGGTATCGACCGGCACTTCATCATCTACGACGAGGGGGATCGGCTCGCCGTCATCAAGCGGGTCATGACCGAGCTGCGGCTCGATGAGAAGCGCTATCCGCCGAGCGGCATGGTGGCGCTGATCTCACGCGCCAAAGACGAGGTGATCAGTGCCGAGGACCAGTTGAAGGCGGCAGGCACGCACAACGAGGAGCTTGCGGCGCAGATCCGGCTGCGCTACGACGCGTTTCTTAAACAAAACAATGCGCTCGACTTCGACGATTTGCTGATGCGCACCGTCTGGCTCTTCGACCACCACCCCGACGTGCTCGAGAAGTACCAGAAGAGCTTCAAGTACATCATGGTCGACGAGTACCAGGACACCAACCGCGTGCAATACCTGATGGTGCGCCACCTCGCGAGCAAGCATCGGAATCTCGCCGTCGTGGGGGACGACGATCAGAGCATCTACGGATTTCGTGGCGCCGATGTGCGAAACATTCTTTCGTTCGAACACGACTATCCGGACGCGAAGATCGTCAAGCTCGAGCAGAACTACCGCTCGACGCAGATGATCCTCGACGCCGCCTACCACGTCATCAAGGCCAACCCGAACCGCGCCGAGAAACGACTCTGGACCGACCGGCCGGGCGGGCCGAGGGTGGTCGTGGCGCAGACCTACGACGAGCAGGAGGAGGCGCAGGCGGTCGCCCGGGAAGCGCTGCGGCTGGTCGCCGAGGGCGACAACCGGCTTGGTGATATCGCCGTGCTCTACCGGACGAATGCCCAATCCCGCGCGCTTGAAGAAGTCCTGCTTCGGCGGGGTGTGCCCTACCGGCTCATCGGCGGCCTGCGATTCTACGAGCGTCGCGAAGTCAAGGATGTGATGGCCTACCTCCGGCTGATCGCCAACCCGCAGGACACGCTGAGCTTCTCGCGCATCATCAACGTCCCGCGGCGAAAGCTGGGCGAAAAATCGCTCGCGCAACTCGGGTACTGGGCGGATGCGCACGGCATGTCGGCGTGGGACGCGCTCAGCCGCCTCGACGAGATGGTCGACCTGACCCCGGCGGCGAAGAGCGCGCTGGCCGAATTCCGCGACCTCATCAACGAGGTCCGCGCGGCGTCGCAGGAGCGCCGGCTCGTGGAGACCATCGACCTACTGCTGATGCGCAGCGGCTATGAACGGTACGTCAAGGACACGGGCTCCGACGGGGACGAACGCTGGGCCAACGTGCTCGAGCTCCGGGGCCTGGCGTCAGAGTACGACGGGCTGCCAGCCGGCGAGGGCTTGCAGGCTTTCCTCGAAGAGACCGCGCTGATGAGCGACGTCGACACCATGGCGGAGGGCACGCAGGGCCTTACGTTGATCACCCTGCACATGGTCAAAGGGCTCGAGTTCCCCGTGGTGTTCATGCTCGGCATGGAGGAAGGGCTATTTCCGCACAGCCGCAGTCTCGACTCGCCCGCCGGCCTTGAAGAGGAGCGGCGGCTGGCCTACGTTGGGATGACCCGCGCCAAGGATCGGCTCTACCTGTTCCACGCCTTTCGCCGACACCTGTGGGGGAATGCCAACCTCAACGTGCCATCGCGATTCCTGGCTGATATTCCGCGGGACCTGGTCGATGGCTCGGCGGGCATCCCGTCGGGGATGCCGGATCCTACGATGGCGCCGGCCCGCGTCATCGAGGCGGCGCGGCCCGCGGCGGCGGTGGAACTGGTCCAGCGGTACAAGCCCGGTGACCAGGTCGAACATCGATCCTGGGGCCGGGGCGCGGTGCTGAAGAGCACGATGACCCGCACCGACGAGGAGGTCATCGTCAAGTTCGACAAGGTCGGGATGAAGATCCTCGCCGTCAGCCTGGCCCCAATCGTCAAGGTGTGAGCAAGGCCCCCACGCCAGACGCCTCAAACGCTCGCATCGCACATAGCGCGGCTCGCGTGGGCCGGCAGGCCCGGCCCTCCCCCGCGAACGGGGGAGGGGAAATTGAGGCCGCAAGGGCGCGCGTAATCGAGCTACGCACGCTGATCGACCGCGCCAACCGGCAGTACTACGTTCTCGACAATCCCGAGATCACCGACGCGGAGTACGACGCGCTCTTCCGCGAGCTGGTCGAGCTCGAGACCGAGCACCCGGAGCTGGTGACGCCCGACTCGCCGACGCAACGGGTTGGCGGGCCGCCGTCGGACGCGTTTGCCAAGGTCACCCACCGCACGCCGATGCTCAGCCTCGCGAATGCCTTTGAGCGCGACGAGGTGCGCGAGTTCGACAAGCGCGTGCATCGCGCGCTGGGCGATGTGCGGGCCGAGTACGTGACCGAGCTCAAGATCGACGGGCTGGCGATGAGCCTGCTGTACGAGCAGGGTGGCTACAAGATCGGGGCGACACGCGGCGACGGCTACGTCGGTGAGGACGTCACGCCGAACGTCAAGACGATCCCCAGCGTCCCGCTCTCGGTCACGATCCCCAAAGAGTTCCCGCAAACGTTCGAGGTGCGCGGCGAGGTCTACATGCCGAAGCGCAGCTTCCAGCGCCTGAATACCGAGCTGGCGGCTGAAGGCAAAGCGCCCTTCGCCAATCCCCGCAACGCCGCGGCGGGCGCGGTGCGACAGCTCGACCCGAGAATCACCGCGCGGCGCCGACTCGATACCTTCATGTACGCGCTCGACCCGCCGGGCAGCGCCAAAAGCCAGGAGCAGATCCTCGAGCGACTCGCGCAGATGGGTTTTCACGTCAACGACAACCGTCGCACCCATCCGGACATCGAGGCGGTGATCGCCTTCCTCGACGAGTGGACAGAGAAACGTCACGGCCTCGACTACGAGATCGACGGCATTGTGATCAAGGTCAACGACCTGGGGCAGCAGGCGGAACTCGGGTTCGTGTCGCGGAGCCCGCGCTGGGCGCTGGCGTTCAAGTTCCCGCCCGAGCAGGCGGAAACCGTGGTCGAGGCCATCAAGATCTACATCGGCCGCACCGGCGCCGCAACCCCGGTGGCGTGGCTCCAGCCGACTCAGATCGCCGGCGTGACCGTCAGCCGGGCGACGCTCCACAACGAAGACGAAGTCGCCCGCAAAGACGTGCGCCCGCAGGACCACGTCATCATCCAGCGCGCCGGCGACGTGATCCCCGAGGTGGTTCGGGTTCTGAAAGAGAAGCGATCGAAATCGAGCCGGCCCTGGCACATGCCGAAGAAATGCCCGGAATGCGGAACGGACCTGGTGCGGGAGCCGGGCGAGGCGGCGACCCGCTGCATCAATCCAACTTGCCCTGCCCAGGTGCTCGAGCACCTGAGGCACTTCGTGGGTTCGCTCGATATCGAGGGATTTGGTTACGCGACCCTACAGCAGCTGATCGAGAGAAAGCTCGTCAAAGACCCGGCGGATCTCTATCACCTGACGAAGGCGCAGCTGCAATCGCTGGAGGGCTTTGCCGACAAGTCCGCGCAGAACCTACTGGACCGCATCGAAGCCAGCAAAGCGACAACGTTTCTGCGATTTCTCGCCGCCCTCGGCATCAACCATGTCGGCTGGACGATGGCCGGGCTGCTCGCCGACCATTTCGCGGACATCGATCGCCTGCAGGCCGCGACCGTCGACGACCTCCGGGCGGTGGGCGGGGTGGGACCGATCGTGGCAGAGGAAGTCCACGAATACTTTCAGCGGCCGGAGTCGCGCCGGCTCATCCAACGTCTGCTGGATGCGGGCATCACCATCAAGCCGCCGGAGCGGGTCAAGGGACCCCTTTCTGGGAAGACGTTCGTCCTGACCGGGACGCTGAGCGCCATGACCCGCGGTCAGGCAGAGGACCGGATCAAGGCCCTGGGTGGCACGGTCGGCTCAAGCGTCACCAAGAAGACGGACTACCTCGTGGTGGGCGCTGATCCGGGCTCGAAGCTTGAGAAGGCGCAGCGCCTCAAAGTCCCCGTCCTCGACGAGGCCGCCTTCGTCGCCCTGCTTGGCGATTGAACGCTTCCCCTCCGGGAGGGAAGGTGGGGGCCGCCTAGTCCCTTTTGCCGAACACGGCCGGTCGCAGATAACGCTCAGTGAACGCTATCAGAATTTGTAACGAATCGTGACAGCTCCTTAACTTCTCTTTCAGGGTGCGCGACGCATCATGCGATCGTGGCGTTCCCGACCGTTCTTAGCGCGCCCACTGGCCGCGCCATGGGGCGCTTTCGCACGATCGGCGCTCGTGGGTTGCTGGCCTTGCTGACGGCGGCCGCCCTGATGCTGGTCTCCGTGCTCGGGGCGCTGCTGCCGGATGCGACGCTGCCCCTCACCTGGTACGTCCCGGTGCTGGACAGCGCCATGGTGGTCACGCTGGCCGTCGTGCTCGCGCTCTCCTCCGCGGACGTCGTGCTTCGCCGTCACAGCCGATCGCTCCCGCTGGTGTTCGCCAGCGTCGTCCTCGGCGTCTTGTGGCTCCAGCACATGCTGACCTTCCCCGGGGTTCTACCGTTCCGGTTGCCCTTTGCAAGCAACCAGACGGCCAGCTTTCTCTTCCACGCGGCCCACATCGGCACGCCGGCGCTCTACGCCTGGATCCTGCTGCACCGGCCCCGCCCGCTAACGCACCCCCGCCGGACGCTACGCCGGACCCTGGCGCTGGCGTCGGGGATCGGTATTGGGGCCACCGCCCTCACCGCAGGGCTCGCGCTGCTGCTACCCCCGCTGATCATCGGAGCCCGTTTCACCGAATTCAATACGCTGCTACAGGCCGCCCCATTCTTCGTAGTCGCCTTCGCCGCCGCGGTCTACCGAAAAGGGCGCTGCCCCGAGCGGCGCATCGAGGCGAGCGTCATCGCCGGCCTGGTGCTGGTCACCGTCGAGACCATGATGTTCATGTTCATGCGGGCGCGCTACGACGGCTTCTGGTACGTCGGGCATGCCCTGATGATGTTGCCATGCGTCGCGCTGCTGGTCGGCACCGTCGGCCTCTATGTGGCGGCGCGGCACGAAGCCGATGTCCAGCTGCGCGTCATGGAGCGGCTCAAGGAATCGCAGCGGCATCTCCAGGTCATCATCGACACCTCACCGAGCGCCGTGATCACCGCCGATGAGAAGGGCATGATCGGTGGCTGGAACCGCAAGGCCGAGGAGATCTTCGGCTGGTCCCATGACGAGGCGATTGGCCGGATCTTTGCCGCGACCATCATTCCACGCCGTTACCGCGAGCTCCACCAGCGAGGGCTCGCCCGATTCATCGAAACGAGCGAGGGCAAGCTCCTGGGACGCCCCACCGAGCTGTCGGCCCTGCACCGGGACGGGCGCGAGTTTCCCATCGAGATTTCCGTTTCGCCGACCTCGCGTGCCGGGTCCCGGGTCGAGTTTGTCGCCTTCGTCACCGATATCAGCCATCGGCGGATGGCCGACCGCCTCCGCGCCGTGCAGTTTGCGGTGACCAGGCCGCTCGCCAATGCCGCCACCTGGGCCGAGGCGGCGCCCCAGGTGTTGCAAGGGGTGTGTGAGACGCTCGGCTGGCCGGTGGGCGAGTTCTGGGCGGTGGACCAGGAGGCGAATGTCCTGCGGCTGGCGTACGGCTGGTATCGACCAACCCGGGATTTTGCGGCCTTCGAATCCTCTGGCCGAGACGTCACCTTTGCCCGTGGCGTCGGACTGCTGGGCCGGGTGTGGGCGAGCGGCCGTGCTCGATCGATCGACGACGTGGCTTCGGACCCGAATTCGCAGCGCGCCGACGCCGTTGCCAGGAGTGGACTGCACGCACAGTTCGCTTTCGCCGTCACCAATGGGCGAAAGGTCACCGGTGTGATCGCCTTTTTCAGCAACGACGAGCGCTCCCTCGACCGAGCCACGCTGCGCGTGATGGCGGACATCGGCAGCCAGATCGGCAACTTCATCGAGCGGCGCCGAGCGGAAGACGAACTGCGGCGGAGCGGCGACCGGATCCGGGCCATCCTCGACAACGTCGCCGACGGCATCATCACGCTCGACCATCGCCTCGTGGTCCGCTCCTACAACCCGGCGGCCGAGCGGCTCTTCGGCTACCCCGCGGACGAGGTGATCGGCAAGGACTTCGTGCGCCTGATCGCGGAACCCAACCGCTCCGAGGTGAAGCCGCAACTGCGTTCCTACTTGCGGGCCCAGCAGGGGTTATTCGAGATGGGAAGCCACGAGACCGCGGGCGCTCGGAAAGACGGCACGACGTTTCCGATGGAGTTCAACGTGGGTTGGCTCGGACCGCAGCGGCTGGTGATCGGGAGCCTGCGCGACGTGTCGGAGCGCAAAGCCGAGACCGAAGCCCTGCAATACCAGGCGCTGCACGATCCGTTGACCGGACTGGCGAACCGAACCTTCCTCCAGGAGCGGCTCGAGGAAACGATCCGGGCCGGTGAGCGCGAGATGAAACCGTGCGCAGTGCTGTTGATGGACCTGGACGGATTCAAGAGCGTGAACGATAGCCTCGGCCACCAGGCCGGCGACCGGTTGCTGCTGCAGGTGAGCGAGCGCATGCGTCGCGTGCTGCGCAAGGCGGACACGGTGGCTCGCTATGGCGGTGACGAGTTTGCCGTGGTTCCCTGGGGCGCGACCGACGTGTCCCGGGCGGTACTGATCGCGGAAAAAATCCTCAACGCCATGGACCAGCCGTTCATCATCGATGACCAGTCCATCTCCGTCAGCCTGAGCATCGGGATCGCGGCCTTCCCCCAGCATGCCGACGATGCGCAGACCCTGATTCGTCGAGCGGACGTCGCGATGTATACCGCCAAGCGGGCCCGAAGCGGATTCAGCGTCTACTCGGTGGATCAAGAAGGCGGCGAGAGTGGCGAGGGGGTACCCCTGGTGGGAAAGCTACGGTACGCGATCGATCAATTCGAGCTGGTGCTCCACTACCAGCCGATCGTGTCGGCGATCGACGGCAGGACGCTGAAGGTCGAAGCGCTGGTCCGCTGGGGCCATCCGGAGCACGGCCTCCTGCCGCCGGATGACTTCATCCCATCCGCAGAACAGACCAACCTGATCAAGCCGTTGACCGCCTGGGTGCTCAACGAGGCGCTGGGCCAGGTGCACGCCTGGTCGAAGGCCGGCATCGACGTCGGGGTCTCCGTCAACCTCTCGGCGCGCAACCTGCTCGATACCGAGCTCCCTGATGCCGTGGCCCAGCTGCTGCGCACCTGGGGAGTCTCCCCGGAAAAGCTGAGTCTGGAGATCACCGAGAGCACCATCATCGCGAACGAAGCCGAAGACACCCTGCAGCGCCTGCACGACACCGGGGTCCAGATCTCGGTCGACGATTTCGGCACCGGCTATTCCTCGCTGGCCTACCTCAAGCGGCTCCCGGTTGGCGAGATCAAGATCGACAAGACCTTTGTCGTGGACATGGCGACCAACCGCGACGGCGCCGCCATCGTCCGGTCGACCATCGACCTCGGCCATAGCCTTGGGCTGGTGGTCGTTGCCGAAGGGGTGGAGGATGAGCCGACGGCGGCATTGCTGCGCGAGTACGGTTGCGACTTCCTCCAGGGCTTCCACCTCAGCCGCCCCGCGGCGGCGGGGCCACTGGGCCCCTGGCTGCGGGCGCGGGCGATCTTGAGCGGCGCGCTTAGCGCCTGAGTTGACCTCGGCCCGTTTCTGACTGCCACGCACGGCCGAGTAGGACCCAGACGGCGAACCAGGCGATGGCAACAACGACCGCCGTCAGCCAGCCGCTCCAGGTGGCGAAGCCGAGCCCGAATACCAGTGCTCCAATCCCAGCCTGCGGGATGGGATGTGCGCGTGCCCAAACGTTGCTCCGGCGGCGCCAAGCGGGCACCAGGCCGATCAGCAGGACGGGTACTGCGATCAGCACGATGTAAAGTGCGGTGGCCGTCGGAATCGACCAGCCGCCGATCGCGAAGCGAGATGCCATCTCGCGATAATCTATACGTCTTGCCCGAACCTGACTCAGAGCTCTCGTCCCGCGAAGTCGAGCACGTCGCGCGCCTGGCGCGCTTGGGGATTACACCAGACGAGGTCGTGCGCTACCGCGATCAGCTGAGGCACATCCTGACCGCGATCGATGCCCTGAAGCGGGCTGATACCTCGAAGGTCCCAGCGACCGCGCATCCGCTCGAGGAGCGCAACGTCATGCGCGACGACCGGACCGAGCCGTGCCTGCCCGCTGAGGCAGCACTACAGAACGCGCCAAGCCGCGAGGGACCGTACTTCAAGGTCAAGGCGATCCAGGAATGAAGCTCTTTCAGCGGACCATCCGCGAGCTGCATCAGATGCTGATCGACCGGGAGATCTCCTCGGTCGAGCTCACCGAGTCGGTGCTCGGTCACATCGACGCGGTCGGCGACAAGACGAAGGCGTACCTGCTCGTCACCCGTGAGCTCGCGCTTCGCCAGGCGAAGGCCGCCGACGAGCGACTGCGCGCCAAGCAAGACCTCAAGCCGCTGACCGGGATCCCGATCGCGCTGAAGGACGTCCTGTGCGTCAAGGACGTGGTATCGACGGCCGGCTCGAAGATCCTGACAGGCTTTACCCCACCCTACAGCGCGACCGTCGTCGAGCGGCTGGAGGCCGAAGGTGCCGTCTTCCTCGGCAAGACCAACTGCGACGAGTTCGCGATGGGCTCATCGAACGAGAACTCGGGGTACTGGCCCGTCCACAATCCGTGGGGGCTCGACCGGGTGCCGGGTGGCTCGAGCGGCGGATCGGCGGCCGCCGTCGCGTCCGGCGAAGCCATCGCGGCGCTCGGCAGCGACACCGGAGGGTCGATCCGGCAGCCGGCCGCGCTCACAGGAACCGTCGGCATGAAGCCGACGTACGGGCGCGTCAGCCGCTACGGCCTGATTGCCTTTGCGTCCTCGCTCGACCAGATCGGTCCCATGACGCGCGACGTGGTCGACGCGGCCCTCTTGTTGCAGTCAATTGCCGGACACGATCCGCGCGACTCAACCAGTTCGACGCGCCCCGTGCCCGACTATCTCGCCACGTTGCGCAAAGGCGTGAAGGGCATGCGCCTCGGCGTACCGAAGGAATACTTCGTCACCGGGATGGAGCCGGCGGTCGAGCAGGCGATCAACGACGCCATCCGGCTGCTCGAGCAGCAGGGTGCGGCAATCGAAGAAGTCAGCCTGCCGCACAGCGATGTCGCCCTGCCCGCGTACTACATCATCGCGCCGGCCGAGGCCAGCTCCAACCTCGCGCGGTACGACGGCGTCCGCTATGGCTACCAGGCGGAGGGCGCGAAGAACCTGATCGAGGAATACATGCTGACCCGCCAGCAGGGCTTCGGCGCCGAGGTCAAGCGCCGCATCATGCTCGGGACCTATGCACTGAGCTCCGGTTACTACGACGCCTACTACCTGCAGGCGCAAAAGGTCCGCACGCTGATCATCGAGGACTTCAGGCGGGCCTTCGAAAAGGTCGACGCCCTGCTGGGCGCGACGTCGCCCACGGTGGCGTTCCCGCTCGGGGCTAAGACCCAGGACCCGGTTGCCATGTACTTGAACGACATCATCACCATCCCCGCGAACCTTGGTAACGTCTGCGGCATCTCGGTGCCCTGCGGCCTGGCCGATGGCCTGCCGATCGGTCTGCAGGTCATCGCGCCCGGATTCCGGGAAGAAACGGCGCTGCAGGTCGCTTATGCCTTCGAGGCGGCGGCCGACTTCCGCAAGCTCCAGTCGCCGTTGATGCGGGCGGTTGCCTGATGGCGGTTGCCACGCGCTACGAAATCGTCGTAGGGCTCGAGGTCCATGCCCAGGTGCTGACGCAGAGCAAGATGTTCTGCTGGTGCTCGACCGACTACCTCATGGCGCCGCCCAACGCGAACACCTGCCCCGTCTGCCTCGGACTCCCCGGATCGCTGCCGGTGATCAACCGGAAAGCGGTCGAGGCGACCATCCGCACCGCGCTCGCGCTCAACTGCGAGATTCCGGAATTCTCGAAGTTCGACCGCAAGAACTACTTCTATCCGGACCTGCCCAAGGGATATCAGATCTCGCAGTACGACTTACCGTTCAGCCGCCACGGGCACCTCGACTTCGATGTCAACGGCGAGGCGCGGCGTTGCGGCATCACGCGCGTCCACCTCGAAGAGGACACCGGCAAGCTGCAGCACGAAGGCGCGATCGAGCAAGCCCAGTCCTCGCTCGTCAACTTCAACCGTGCCGGCGTGCCGCTGATGGAGATCGTCTCGGAGCCCGACCTGCGCACCGCCGACGAGGCGCGCGAGTACGTCATGCGGTTGCGGGCGATCCTCCAGTACATCGGCGTCAACAACGGTGACATGGAGTCCGGCCAGCTTCGTTGCGACGCCAACGTGTCACTCCGCCCCGCCGGCCGCACCGAGTTCGGTACCAAGGTGGAGGTCAAGAACATGAACTCCTTCCGGGCGATCCATCGCGCCATCGAGTACGAGGTCCTGCGCCAGACGGAGGTTCTGGACGCGGGCGGCCGGCTGGTCCAGGAAACGCGGGGCTGGAACGACGCGCGTGGACTGACGGTCTCGCAACGCACCAAGGAGTTCGCCGAAGACTATCGATACTTCCCTGAGCCCGACCTGCCGCCCCTGGCGGTCAGTCGCGAATGGGTGGCCGAGATCCGATCCACCCTGCCGGAGCTGCCGGCGGCGCGGCGCGAGCGCCTTATCGCGACGCTCGGCCTCAGCCCGTATGACGCCTCGGTACTCACCTCGTCCAAGCCGATGGCCGAGTACTTCGAGGAGACGGTCCGGCTCGGCGCTCCGGCGAAGGCGGCAGCGAACTGGATCCTCGGTGATTTCAGCCGCTTCCTCAACGCCGAGCACAAGGAGATCCAGGACGCATCGGTCAAACCGGCGCATCTGCAGCAGCTGATCGCGCTGATCGACTCCGGCGTCATCAGCGGCAAGATGGCGAAGCAGACGTTCGAGGCGATGTACCGCGCGTCCGACCCGGAGCCCGCCCTCATGGCAGCGAAGGGTTCGAGTCAGATCAGCGGCGACGCCGAGCTCGCCGGCATCGTCGACCAGGTGATCGCCGAAAATGAAAAGTCCGTCGCGGACTTCAAAGCCGGAAAAGCGCAGGCGTTGAAGTTCCTCATTGGCCAGGGGATGAAGCTCTCCAAAGGCCGAGCCAACCCGCAGCGTCTCGAGTCGCTGCTCCAAGAGAAGATTTCCTAGTGCAGCTCACGGTCGGGGAGCTCGCCCACGGCGGGGCGGCCCTGGCGAGGGTCGACGGCCGCGTCGTCTTCGTCGAGGGGGCGATACCCGGAGAAACCGTCGAGGCCGAAGTCACGCACCGGCGGAAAGACTTCTGGCGCGCCCAGGCAACGGCCGTCCTCGAGGCGGCGCCCACGCGTGTCGATCCGCCCTGTCCATATTTCAAGGCCGGCTGTGGCGGCTGCCAGCTGCAGTACCTCGCCTATCCCGAGCAGCTCGCCCAGAAGCGACAGGTGCTGCATCGGCAGCTCGAGCGCGCGCACCTCGAATTTCCCATCGACCGCATCGAGGTCCTCGGGATGGACGATCCGTGGCGCTATCGCATTCGCGGTGAGTTTCATGTCTTGCGTCGCGCTGGGGTCGTCACCCTCGGCTTCTATCGCAAGCACACCTACCAGACACTGCCGATCGATGCCTGCCTGATCCACGTCGAGGCGATCGAGCGGGCGCTCCCGGCGTTCGCGCGCGCCGCGGAGGATCCGGCGGCCGGGCGCGTCACCGCCCTGCAGTTCACCTGGGCGCCTGGGACCAGCGATCTGCTCTGGTCGCCCTACCCTCCGGGTTCGGCCGACAAGGGATTTGGCGCGCGGGCCGCAGGCTGGATCCCCGAGCTCAACCTCAACGACGACTCGATCGGCATGGACGATGCCGGCCGCCACTTCCGAGTGCGGCCCGAGGCGTTCGTCCAGGTCAATGTGCGGCAGCGCGACGTGCTCTACCAGCGCGCGGTCGCCTTCGCGCAGCTGCGCGGCCGCGAGCGGGTCGTCGACGCCTACGCCGGGATCGGCATGCTCACGGCGCGGCTGGCGGAGCGCGCCACCGATGTGATCGCGATCGAAGAAAGCCCCTACGCCGTACGGCTGGGGGAGCTGAACATGCAGCTCAACGACTGCGGCAATGTCAGCTACCGGCGGGGCCGTGTCGAAGACGCCGCTCCCGGGCTTGAAGGAGAGGTCGACGTTCTCGTGCTCGATCCGCCGCGCGCCGGGTGCGCCGAATCGGCGATCGAGGCGATGGCCAATCTGAGGCCGGAACGGGTCGTCTACATCTCGTGCGACCCATCGACGCTGGCCCGAGATGTCAACCGTTTTTGTGCCGCCGGACGCTATACCCTTGTGGAAGTGGCTTTCGTCGACATGTTCCCCCAGACCTACCACATCGAAGCGGTGGTCAAGCTCGAACGCAACGCATGAGCTTCGTACACTTACACACCCACTCGGAATTCAGCCTGCTCGACGGGGCCAGCCGGATTTCCGAGATGGTGCGCCTGGCAGCGGAGACCGGGATGCCGGCGATCGCGCTCACCGACCACGGCGTGCTCTACGGCGCGGTCGATCTCTATCTGCAAGCGAAAGCCGCCGGGATCAACCCGATCATCGGCCAGGAGGTCTACGTCGCCACCCGCTCCCGTCACCAGAAGGAAGGACGGGCCGATCGCGATCCCCATCACCTGATCCTGCTGGTCAAGAACCTCGAAGGCTATCGCAACCTGATCAAGCTCTCCAGCATGGCGCACCTCGAAGGCTATTACTACAAGCCACGCATCGACAAGGCCTTGCTCGCTGAACACACTCAAGGCCTGATCGCCCTCTCGAGTTGCCTCGGCGGTGAGGTGGCGAGCCGGCTGCTCGAGGGTGACGAGGCCGGTGCGGAGCAGGTGGCGCGCGAATACCAGCGGATGTTCGGCGATGACTACTTCCTGGAGATCCAGGACCACGGCATGGAGGAGCAGGCCCGGGTCAACGAGGGCCTGGCGCGATTGTCACACCGCACCGGCATCCCCTTGGTCGCCACCAATGACTCGCACTACACGCGACAGGACGATGCCGAGGCGCACGACATCCTCCTCTGCTTGCAGACCGGCACCATCGTTGCGGACCAGAAACGGATGCGCTTCCACAACGATCAGTTCTACCTCAAGACCCCGGACGAGATGGCGGAACGGTTCCGTGAGTTCCCCGAGGCGGTGGCTAATACGGTGCGGATCGCCCAGCGATGCCACCTGGACCTGGAGACGCGCCCGCTGCTACCTCGGTTCGAGGTGCCCGGTGGCGAAACCGCCGAGCGTCACCTCCGAAGCCTCGCGGAACGCGGGCTAAAACATCGTTACCCGGAAATCACCGCCACCGTGCGCGACCGCTTCGAGATGGAGTTCGGCGTGATCGACGATATGGGTTACGCGCCTTACTTCCTGATCGTGAGTGACTTCGTCGACTACGCGCGCACCCACGGGGTGGCCGTCGGGCCGGGTCGCGGCTCCGCGGCGGGCAGCATCGTGTCATACGCGCTGGGCATCACCACGCTCGACCCGCTTCAGCACGGGCTAATCTTCGAGCGCTTCCTCAACCGGGAGCGCATCTCGATGCCCGATATCGACATCGATTTCGACGACCGCAATCGTGATCGGGTCATCGACTATGTCGGCCAGCGCTACGGTCAGGACCACGTGGCCCAGATCATCACCTTCGGGACGATGAAGGCGCGCGCCGTGATCCGCGACGTGGGTCGCGCCCTGGACGTCCCCCTGCGCGACGTCGACCACCTGGCCAAATTGGTGCCGCCGCAACTCAACATGACGCTCGATAAGGCGATCGCCATGGTGCCGGAGCTCGCCCAGGCGGAAAAGGATCCTGTTTACGAGCGCCTCTTGAAGAACGCCCGTAAGCTCGAGGGCCTGGTGCGCCACGCGTCGACGCACGCGGCCGGCATCGTTATCACGCCGGAACCGCTGCAGCAGTTCGTCCCGTTGCAGTTGGCGATCACCCGCGGCGATCGTAACGGCCAGGAAAAGCGCGCCGTGATGACCCAGTACGAGATGAACGCCGTTCAGAAAATCGGGCTGCTCAAGATGGACTTCCTCGGGCTGCGAAACCTGTCGATCATCGAGGACACGCTCAAGAACCTGCAGCAAACGCGCGGCCTGCAGCTCGATTTGGCCAGCATCCCCTGGGACGATCCGGCGACCTTCCGCCTGCTACAGGCGGCTGACACCAACGGCGTATTCCAGCTCGAGTCAGCCGGACTGCGCCGGCTCTTGCAGGACATGCGGCCGACGACCTTCGAGGACATCATCGCGGCGAACGCGCTCTTCAGGCCGGGACCACTCGAGGGCGGCCTCGTCGACCAGTACGTCAAACGGAAGCACGGCGAACAGGAGATCGTGTATCCGTTGCCGCAGCTCGAGCCGATTCTCAAGGAGACCTACGGCGTGATCGTCTACCAGGAACAGGTCATGCAGATCGCATCGCAGCTGGCGGGCTTCACGCTCGGCGAAGCGGACGTCTTGCGCTCCGCGATGGGCAAGAAGAAGAAGGAAGAGATGGCGAAGATGCGCGCCAAGTTCATCGCGGGGGCGGGCAGCCGCGGCGTCACGGAAACCAAGGCGACCGAGATCTTCGACCTGATGGCCTTCTTCGCCGGCTACGGCTTCAACAAGTCGCACAGCGCTGCCTATGCCGTGATCTCCTACCAGACCGCGTACCTGAAGGCGAACTACCCGCTCGAGTACCTCGCGGCCCTGCTCAACAACGAGGCGGGCAACTACGATAAAGTCGCCGCCGCCGTCCTCGACTGCCACGCGCGCGACATCGAGGTCCTCCCGCCCGACGTCAACTTCTCGGAAGCGGGGTTCTCGGTCCAGGACGGGAAGATTCGCTACGGCCTCGCGGTGATCAAGAACGTCGGCGTCCGCGCCATCGAGCTGCTGCTCGCCGAGCGCCGGGCGAACGGCCCATTCAAGTCGTTGCTCGATCTCAGCGTCCGGGTCGACCCGCGCGAGATGAACAAGCGCGTGCTCGAGAGCCTGATCCGCTCGGGCGCCACCGACAGCCTCGGCGAGCGGGGCCGGCTGTTCGCCAGCATCGATCGCGTCAGCGACCGCGCCGCGCAGATCATCAGCGAGCGCGAGAGCGGCCAAACGAATCTCTTCGGCATGCTCCCCGACACGGACGAGATGGACGATCCGTCAGCCGGCCTGGTCTCGGAAATGCCGCGGATGCCCGACGACGAGCGACTCAAGGGCGAAAAAGAGCTGCTCGGCCTCTATCTGTCGGATCACCCGCTGCGGCGGATCGAGCACGAGCTCCATGCCAAAGTGGATACCTATGCGAACCAAGTCACGCCGGATATGGAGGACTACGAAGTCCGCATTGGCGGCGTCATCAAGTCGGTGCGACCTATCGTCACCAAATCGGGCAAGGCGATGGCGTTCGTCCAGATCGAGGATCTGACCGCGACCATCGAAGTCATCGTCTTCCCCAGGGTCTTCGAAGAGCGGCGCGAGCTCCTACTCTCCGACACGGTCGTGATCGTTCGTGGCAAGGTCGATGCCCGCGCCTCTGCCGGCGACGACGAGGAGCGCGCGGAGCAGGCGAAAGTCATCGCCGACGAGATCCTCGCTTTCGACGATGCCGGGCACGAATTCTGGGTGCGCAACCAGGTGGTCCACCTCGACGTGCCTGCCGAGGCTACCCCGGAACAGATGGCCGCTCTCCAGGAGATCCTGGGCCGCTGCGCCGGCCCGGACCGGGTCGTGCTCCACCTGCAGCGCGCCGATCAGATCGTCGACATGGACCTCGGCGAGAAGTTCCGCGTCCAGGGGGGTGGGCTCGCCGGTGACCGGGCCCAGCGCGAGATCGATGCCCTGTTCGGCCGCCCGGTCTGGCGACTGGAAGTGATCCGGCGACGCGCGCCTGAGCGCCAGGTCAACGGTGGCCGGCAGCCACGCACGCTGGTCGGCTCCGCGAGCTCTTAGCCGATCCCGAAGATCTGCAGGCCCGAGAGTAGGAAGAGGGCGGCCAGCAGCACGACGAATGCGGCGACTGGCGCCCAATCGAACGCTCGCGGGCGCCGCGGAAACCATTGGCGAAACGGCCGGGCAAAGGGCTCGGTCACCTGCATCACCATCTGCGTAATCGGATGCCAGGGATCCATCTGGAAGAAGCCGAAGAAGATGCGGATGAGCACCAGGATGATGCAGAGAATCAGGATGGAGCGGACGATCCCAATGATCGCGCTGACGGGGTTCCCTGAAACGATAAAGTTCTGCAGCGCGTAGAGAATGATGATGCCGACCAGGAAGGAGAGGTCGAGGCCGCCGACCGGTGGGATGACGCGCCGGATCGGGGCGAGGTACCACTCGGTGGCCAGTAAGACGTACCGGCCCGCCTGGGTGTAGAGCATCCCGGGGAACCATGAGAAGATCGCGCGCACGATCAGCACCAAGATGAGAATGGTGATGATCGTGTTCAGCAGACTGGTAATCGTTGGTCCGAACATCGCTGGCTAGTTTACGGTGTCGCCGCTAAACACGGGCTAAGAATCAGCGCCGCTTGCGCCGCGCCAGCAGGTCGCCGGTCGGATCCTCCGGCGGCTTCTTCGGCGCCCGTGGTTGGGCGGCGCGTGCGGCGCGGATCCCATCGACCCGCTCTTTCAGCCGCGTGACGGTGGCCTCGGCTGGGACGGCGGGCGTGGGCCGGCGGGCCACGGCGGCTCGCCAGGCGGGCATGTCTTCCAGCCGGAAGATCAGGCGGCGCAGGGCGACGTCAATCGGAAAAAGAAGGATCGCCAGTACCAGCAGCAGCTCGCCGATCGAGAGAGCGGCCCGCACCGTTGGCACCGGAACTCGGAAGGCCTGCGACACGTCGGTGAGGAGCACGCCGCCCCCGGCCTGGGCGATGGCTTTCAGGGTGGCGACGTCGGTGCCGAGATCGCGGTACTCGGGCGAGTAGGGCACGACCAACCCGGTCGTCGTCGTATGGCGGACCACGCCGCCGGCTGACTCGCTGACGTGCAGCAGGTAACTACCCACCTGGTCGGTCGGCAGGTCGCCCTCGAAACGGCCGGGACCGGTGGGCGACAGGATCAGGCTGGTGTCGGCCAGATCCGGGGTGAGGGCGTTGACGGTCACAGTGGCGCCGGAGGTTGCCGGCGCCGTCACGAGGAGGTGGGTGTGATCGCCCTGGACGCGGGTCTCGACCTGCAGTGCAGGATCTCCTGGTTGCGGCAGGCTGGCGTGCACGATATCGCCGAAGAAGCGATTGGCTGATGGCCATTGGAGCAGGCCGGCGGTCCAGCGGCCCTGTGCATCGCTGGTCCAGGCGATGACGCGGCCGAGGCCGTATTGCCAGGTTGCCAGCAGCGGATCGCCCTGCGGGCTCTTCAGCACGACATCGGCAGCCGCACGCGGCGTCGTTGCCACGTAGCCTGTCAGCGCCGGGAAACTGTCGAGCGGCACGCCCGGGAGCAGATCAATCAGTGAGGCGAGCTGGGGCGCGATGCGGCCCTCGACGATCCAGGGCTTGAGCGCCTCGCGCGTTTCTTTCAAGAAGATTTGCGGTACGTCTGACAGGCTATTGCTCTGGTAGAAGCGGCCGTGGCCCCAGCCCGCCATCGCCTGCATCGTCGCGGCGTCGAATGAGTTGGCGGCGATGGCGACGGTGGAGACCGTGATCCCGCGGCCGTGCATGGCGGTGATCTGCGACTGGTAGTCGCGGTCGGGTGCGTCGCCGTCGCCAAAGAGAATCACATGCTTGATCGATGCGGTCGTCTTGGTCAGCTGGTCATTGGCGGCACTCAGGTCGGGCGAGTAGCTGGGCGGATCGCCGAGGGCCATCGCCTCGATCTTTTTCTTGACCGCGGCCTTGTCCGTCAGCGGCCCCAGCGGCACGACGATGCTGCCCATGTTGCCGTTGGTGACCCCGACCATGTCGCGCGGCGTGAGCTGATCGATGACCGACTCGGCCGCGCCGCGCAAGATCTGGTCGCCCTGCCCGCTCTCCGTCGACTCCAGCACCAGCATCACCGCGACCGGCGGCTTCTGCATGTCCTGGGGCAGCTGGATCTGGACGGGTAGCGTCGTCTCGAGCGTCGTACCGGCGTAGCCGCCCGGGCCGTAGCTGTCGGCACCGCCGATGACCACGAGGCCGGTGCCAAGGTCGCGGACCGACGCCTGGAGCAGCGCCATGCCGTCCGTGCCCAGGCTCGATGCTGGGATATTGACCAGCACCACGGCCTGGTAGGCGGCGAGGTCGGCTGCGGATCGCGGCAGCTGGTCTGGTGTGACGACTGCGGCCCCGATCCCCGTCGAGCGCAGGGCCGACTCGAGGCTCGCGGCCTCACCCGGGGTGTTCTCGACCAGCAGCACGCGGGGCGGTCCGACGACCTGGATCAGCGCCTCACCCAGGTTGTTCTCAGCGTACGTGTCGCGCACGGGGTCGATCACGAGACGGACCGCGTGGAACCCCGGCTCGCTCGGCTTGACCGTCTGCTTGATCGTGGTCTCGCCGGCCGTCAGGTCAAGCGCGGTCGTGCTGATGAGCGTCCGGTCCAGATACCAGCGCGCGGTGGCGTGGGTCGTCGTATTGCTCACGATCAGCGCCTGCGCGTCCGCCTGCTCTCCCTGGGTCAACGTCTGAGGGGCGTCGAGCCGATCGACGTAGACCTCGGCGCCGAGGGGCACCGGCAGCGCGACGGTGTCCACGCGTACGCCCTCCGCTCGAAGCAGCCGCGCTTCGCCGACCGCGTCGCCGAGGTTGCCGCGTCCGTCGCTGATGAGCACGATGTGCTTGCGGCTGTCGTCGGGAAGGATCGAGCCGCCCAGCTGCAGGGCCGCGGCCAGGTCGGTGTAGTGCGGGTTCGGCTGACTCTGGAACTCGCCGAACTGCGGGTCCTTACTGAGGTTCACCTCAACCTGGGGATCGCGACCGAAACTGACGACGCCGGCGCGATCGTCGCCCCGCCGCTGCTGCAGGATTCGGCGGACCATGGCGGCCTCGCTGTCGAGTGCGCTCTGCACACTTGCCGACAGGTCGGCGGCGACGAGCAGCGATTGCTGGCTCGGCGTCGTCTGCACCTCGAAGCCG
>Ga0209009_1000097_pt1 | contig 37168 bp, 30 predicted proteins | sample BlaSpr_A8_OM3_M2_FD_187979 | JGI IMG/M metagenome (GOLD analysis project Ga0209009, IMG submission 187979) | Forest soil microbial communities from Thunder Bay, Ontario, Canada - Black Spruce, Ontario site 2_A8_OM3_M2 (SPAdes) (version 2) | ecosystem: Environmental > Terrestrial > Soil > Boreal... | reverse complement strand
CAGACCCTCGCCGCCATGATCTTCCTCTGCTGCTCCTCCTTCCCCCTGCCCCTCCCCAAAATCGGATGAAAACCTTCCACACCCTATTTAGGAGAACCCTTTTTCAGACTGTCCATGGTTTTGAACCTCCTTAAACGAAATTAGTCTGGGTTCCTATGCTGGTTTCACCAATTGAGCATCAACTCTCAAACTCTAACGGCGCTTGTGGAGGACGACTCCCCGCCGAGAGGGTGTCCGTTTCCTTGTTGAAATTCGACGCCTCTCCAAAATCCGTCTCATCGTTTTGCCCATGCTCTCGTGCCTTCAGGGCTGTTTTCAATTAACGATCCCTTCTCTCAACGTCTTTTGAGCCTTCCCGTGGTGCAACCGACGAGTTTTCACTCCCATCGCAGCGCCACCATGGGATCGACCTTCGTCGCCCGGCGTGCAGGAATGTAACTCGCCAGGAGCGCGGCAATCGAAATCAAAAAAACAGCGGCCAGAAAAACGGGGCCGCGTTGATCGAATGGCAGGACTTCGTCATTCACAAGCCCTAGCTTCAGCCACACTAATGGAACCGCCAGCGCGAGGCCAATCCCGACTCCGAGCGCCCCAAGGACCATTCCTTTTCTCACCACCATCCTCAGGACTTCGCTTCTCTGGGCGCCCAGCGCCATGCGGATTCCAATTTCCTGGGTCCGCTGCGCGACCGTGTAGGATGTTACCCCGAAGACTCCTACCGCAGCCAAAGCCAGCCCCAAACCCGCGAAGGTGCCCATGAGAATGTTCATGATGCGGAAATTGGCGCCGGACTCGGCGATTAGTTGGTTCATGGTGTGGACAGCAGTAATGGGTTGGTCTTTGTCCACGCCCCAGACAGCGCGGCGTAACATCGGAGCGAAGGCCGCCGGGTCGGAGCGCGTCCGGACAACGAGAGTCATCACGGAGGATGGCTTCTGGGGATAAGGCTCGTAGGACTGGGGCATATCGTTCCGCTGGTCAAACGAGTCTCTCACGTTACCTACTATGCCTACGATTTCACTCCAATCCGGACGGTCCGAGCCGCTGGTGTCGAACCGAATGCGCTTACCGACGGGCTCCACATTCGGGAAGTAACGCCGAACAAATGCCTGGTTTACGACGGCCGCAGGCACCGCCTGGGCATTGTCGGAGAGGACAAAGGTGCGGCCCCGAAGCAGTGGTACGCGCAACGTGCGAAGATATTCCGGGCTGATTGCGAAGTAAGCCGTTCGCGCTCTCTCCATGCGGGGCATCACAGGCTGGCCCTCGATGCCAAACGTGACGATGCGCTCGTAATCACCGAGCACCAGGGTACTCGTGGCACCCGCCGAAATGACGCCGGGAAGCGCTGCGAGGCGCTGGATGGCTTCCAGGAAGAAGGCCGCCTGCTTGGCGGGATCTTTGTAGCGGGTGCTCGAAAGAGAGATGTTTGCCGTCAAGACCTGATTCGGGTCAATTCCGAAACCAGCGTGAACTCTGTCGAGAAATTCCTGGACGAAAAATCCTGCTGCGATCAGGAGCACCAGCGCCAGGGCGATTTGCGCCGTCACCAGGACACTGTGTGTCCGATGGCGGGCCCTGCTCTGTGAAACCGTCCGGCCACCCTCTTTGAGTGTCGAGTGGAGATCCAGGGCCGTCTGGTGAAGGGCCGGAGCCAAGCCGAAAAGGATGGCGGTGAAAACCGATATGCCGAGCGTGAAGATCAGCACGGTATGATCGATGGTCACTTCGTGCGCAATCGATCGAACGTCGTCGATCCCGCTGAGGCCGCTACGGAACAAGTCCACACCCCAAGAAGCAAGCAGCAGGCCCAGCCCGCCGCCAGCGAAAGCGATCAGGAGGCTTTCGACCAACAATTGGCGAACCAGGCGGAAACGGCCCGCGCCCAGAGCCGCGCGCACGGCGAACTCTCTCTGGCGCTCGGCGCCGCGCGCAAGCTGCAGACTCGCAATGTTGGCGCAAGCAATGAGCAGGACAAAGAAGACCACTCCCATCTGCAGCCTCATGCCGACCCCAAACTCATCGGCAATGTAGTGCTGGATGGACATTGCCGTGGCGCTCCAACCCTTGCTCGTGCCAGGGTAAGCTTGCTCGGAGCGTTGGGCGAGAGCCGCCGTCTCCGCCTTTGCCGTATCAACGCTTACTCCCGATTTCAAGCGAGCCATGACGGTCAGGCGGCGGTCCTGGCGGGCTGCGGGGAGAATGCTCTCAGGGCCGAAGACGAGCGGCGTCCACAATTGCGGCGGGCCGTAGACTCCCAGCCGGTAGCTGCTGGGCATGACACCGATCACTGTGTAGCTTTCGTCATTGAGGCGCACGGTCGTTCCGACCACGTTGGGGCTGGAACCGAATCGACGTTGCCACAAGGCGTCGCTCAGGATGACGACCTGCGCGTGACCCGGCTGGTCCTCATCGGGCAGGAAGGTCCGTCCCAGGGCGGGCGACACACCCAGCATTTGGAAATACCTTGCGGACACTCGCGTCCCGCTGAGCCTCTCTGGATCACCCTTTCGGGTAAGAGCAAAATCGCTCCACTCGCTGGCAACCATGTCCTCGAAGGCATGGCTCTGTTCCCTCCAGGCAACAAAATCAGGGGCCGAAACGGGCTTGCGGTCCCATCCCCATCCCGGTCCCTTGGCAGGGTCGACGGTCACGACCACAACCACGCCGGCGGGGTCTTTGATGCGCGGGGGCCGCAACATGCAGCCGTTCACTGCGCTAAAGATGGTCGTATTGACGGCGATTCCAAGCGCGAGCGTCACGACGGCCGCCGCCGTGAAGCCAGGGCTCTTGCGCAGCGTCCGAAGGCCAAATCGAATGTCTTGCAGCAATGTTTCCATGGAAAGTGCCCTCGGGGTCTTGCGAAGCAAATGCACTGCCACTTGGGCTTCGGTGTAAGTCATTAAGTTGCCTAACGATACGAAGCGACGATTCCCCAAGTTTGCAAGGCCATGTCCGATGTTGGGACGCATTTGTCCGAAGCCGGGACAGCCTTTATCGCCTTTTCTCGCATGACCTGCGCGCCCCAGGAACTGGTCAAGCGCAAATGACACTCTTCGCCCTATTCCGGGGGATGAGGAGCGATGCGCAGGGTCTTGCCAAGGTGGATGTCGCGGGTTCGATCCCCGTTTCCCGCTCCAACTCAGGTTAACCCAGGAGAGGGGCCGCGAAGAGCGGCCCCTTCTTTTTCAATAGTTTAAACTCGGTTCCTGGCCAATCCAGATTCGCGACAAACCACGTCCTTCAACTTGGATTCTTGGACAGAACTCGGACAGAGACACGGACGCGGACCGGCGGGTGCTCGTTCCGACTCAGGCGAGACGAATGACCGCTCTTCGGAACGCCGCCAAGTCGTTCCGTTAAGCTCAGGCCATGCCCCCATCGCCGCCGCGCATCCTGATCGCGGACGACCAGCGCGACGTCCTCGAGGCCCTGCGCCTGCTGCTGAAGGGAGAGGGCTACGAGAGCGAGACCGTCTCCTCGCCCGCGGCCGCGCTCGCGGCGCTCGAGGCGCGAGATTACGACGCCGTCCTCATGGACCTGAACTATGCGCGCGACACGACGTCCGGCCAGGAGGGGCTCGACCTCCTCGCGAGGATCCAGCGTCTGGACGGCACGCTGCCGGTCGTTGTGATGACGGCCTGGGGGACGGTGGACCTCGCGGTCGAGGCGATGCGCCGGGGGGCGCGGGACTTCGTGCAGAAGCCGTGGGAGAACGCACGGCTCCTGACCACGCTCTCGACGCAGATCGCGCTCGGAAGGGCGCTGCGCCGCGGACAGCGGCTGGAAGCGGAAAACCGGATCCTGCGGCAGGAAGCCGAGCCGGCGATGATCGCCGAGTCTCCGGCCATGCGCCCGGTCCTCGAGCTCATCGAGCGCGTCGCGCCATCAGACGCCAACGTCCTCATCTTCGGCGAGAACGGAACGGGCAAGGGGATGGTCGCCCGCGCGATTCATGCCGCGTCCCGGCGCGCGAGCCGGCCTCTCGTGACCCTGAACGCCGGCGGGATCTCGGAGGGCGTCTTCGAGAGCGAGCTTTTTGGGCACGTCCGGGGCGCGTTCACGGACGCGCGGGCTGACCGCGTCGGCCGGTTCGAGCTCGCCGACGGCGGGACCCTCTTCCTGGACGAGATCGCCAACGTCCCGGCCGGGCAACAGGCCAAGCTCCTGCGGGTGCTCGAGACGGGAGAGTTCGAGCGCCTCGGTTCCTCACGCACGCGCAAGGTGGACGTGCGCCTCCTCTCGGCCACCAATGCCAACATCCACGAGGACGTCGCGGCCGGCCGCTTCCGACAGGATCTTCTCTTTCGCCTGAACACGATCGAGATCCGCATTCCCCCCCTTCGCGAGCGCCGGGAGGACGTGCCGCCCCTCGCGCTGCACTTCCTGGAAAGGCACGCGCGCCGGTACCGCAAGAGCCTCGCGGGATTCGAGACGGCGGCTCTGCAGGCCCTGCTCGATCACGCGTGGCCGGGAAACGTCCGCGAGCTCGATCACGCCGTCGAGCGCGCAACGCTCATGGCCCGGGGAGACGCGATCCGCGCCGGCGATCTGGCGCTCCGCGCTCCGGGCGACGGCGGCGCGTCGCTCGAGCAGATGAGCCTGGAGGACGTCGAGAAGCTCCTCGTTCAGAAGGCCATGGCGCGCTACGCCGGCAACGTCAGCGCCGCCTCCAAGGCCCTCGGCCTCTCCCGCTCCGCCCTCTACCGCCGCCTGGAAAAACACGGGCATTAGGACTCGCGGGCCTGGTCGCAACTCGCGGAGATCCTTTTGAATGGCTGACTCCAGCGGGTCAGGTGTACGCGTTGGTTTGAATCGACGCCGGGATGAAGGGGTCCGGCTGGTAATCCGCCCCGGCGTCGGGCCCGCCTCCCTGCGTCGGCACGCGCCGGCCCGCCCGCGTTTAGGAGAACCGGGCCGTCGCTGGGCGCTCAGTCGCAGCCCTGGAGAGGCGGAGGATTGTGTGTGGTGTGCTCCTTCGCTCATCGCCTCCTTCGGGAGGACGGTCCCGCCGCCGGGGCTCCAGTCCCGCTATTTACCGCGGTGGAGCCCCGAGGCGCCGGCGTTGCCCGGCGGCGGCCCTGTCCGAGGGCACACGCCACAGTCGTCTGAAGAGAGTCCGCTTCTGTGCCCTCGTGACCGGAGCGGCGGCCCGGTGTCTCCTGATGCGGCCTGGCCGCCGCGTGCCGCCAAGGGCCAGCCGGCCACCGAAGGCAGACCCCCGGCAGTAGGCAGCGCCGGGTCCGCCGGCGCTAACACGGCGAATCCGGGCGGATTGTCCGCGAGATGATGCCAACAAGCGCCTTCCTCCTTCGTCGCTGGGTTTGGAGCGAAGCGCCCTGGATGGCGGACGTAGTCTGTTTGTGAAAATGGCACTGAGGCACGACCGACGCATCCTGTTGCTTGCGCTGATGGCCGCGCTCCCGGCCGTCCTGACGGCGATCCTCCTCCTCTGGCTCGGCGGCTTCACGCCGAAGGTCCGGTGGACGGTGACCGCCTTGATCCTGCTGACGTGGCTCGGCTTCGCGTCCGCGCTGTGGGAGCGGCTCGTGCGCCCGCTCCAGACCATCTCGAACCTGCTGTCGGCGATGCGCGAGGGGGACTTCTCCATTCGGGCGCGGGGGGCGCGCGCGGAGGACCCGATGGGAGAGGTGCTCCTCGAGGTCAACGCTTTGACCGAAACTTTCCGGCACCAGCGCCTGAAGGCCCTGGAGGCGACGGCCCTTCTCTCCCGCGTCATGGCGGAGATCGACGTCGCGGTCTTCGCATTCGACGACGCGGGGCTCCTGAAGCTCACCAACCGCGCCGGGGAGCGCCTGCTCGGACAACCCGAGCCGCGCCTTCTCGGCGCGAGGGCCGGCGCGATCGGCCTCGACGCCTGCCTGGCGGAGGAAACGCCGCGCATCCTCGACGCCACGTTCCCGGGCGGATCCGGCCGCTGGGAGATCCGCCGCAGCACCTTCCGGCAGGGCGGACTTCCGCACCACCTGCTCGTCCTTTCCGACGTGAGCCGACCGCTGCGGGAAGAGGAACGCCAGGCCTGGCGCCGCCTGATCCGCGTTCTCGGACACGAGCTGAACAATTCGCTGGCTCCAATCCAGTCGCTCGCCGAAAGCCTGCGGAATCTCCTCGCGCAGTCGCAGCCGCCGCCGGACTGGCGCGAGGACATGCGCGACGGGCTCGCCGTCATCGCGTCCCGGTCGGAATCGCTGTCGCGCTTCACGACCGCCTACGCCCGCCTCGCGCGGATCCCTCCGCCACGGCTGGAGCCGGTGGACCTCTCGACGCTGCTCCGCCGCGTGACGAACCTGGAGACGCGCCTGCCCGTGCGGCTCCGGTGCGGGCCGGACGTCTCCCTCCGCGCCGACCCGGACCAGCTCGAGCAGGTCGTTATCAACCTCGTCCGCAACGCCGTGGACGCGGCGCTCGAATCCTCCGGCGGCGTCGAGGTTGGATGGAATCTCGTTCCCCTCGCTCCCGAACGGCTCGAAGTGTGGGTGACAGACGAGGGCCCGGGGTTGACGAGTACCGCGAACCTCTTCGTTCCTTTCTTCACGACCAAGCCGCGCGGCTCGGGCATCGGTCTCGTGATCTCGCGCCAGATCGCCGAGGCGCACGGCGGGTCCCTGACGCTCGAGAACCGCCTCGACCGCCAGGGCTGCCGGGCCTCTCTCGTTCTTCCCCTGAACGCCGATTGAGGGCCGCCCGGCCGGTGATCCCGTAGAACCGAGGTAGAGAGAGAAGTTGTCGGTTTTCAGTATTCAGTTGTCGATTCTTCGGCGGCCGTCCCCGGGAACTGACAACTGATAACTGAGAACTGATCACTCTTCCGCTGCTCTACTCGTAGAATCCCCCTGTGACTCGCTACGACATCCTGATCATCGGAGGCGGGCAGGCGGGCATCCCGCTCGCGCACTCTCTCGCCCGAGCCGGAAAGAAGGTCGCGCTCGCGGAGCGCAAGGACCTCGGCGGCTCCTGCGTGAACTTCGGCTGCACGCCGACGAAGGCCGCGATCGCCTCCGCCCGGGCCGCGTTCCAGGCGCGCCGCGGCGCGGTCTTCGGCCTTCGCGTTCCCACCGTGGAAGTGGACTTCCCCGCCGTGCTCGACCGCGCGCGCTCGATCGTGATGCAGTCGCGCGGGAGCCTTCAGCGCGGATTCGCGGCCTCGGAGAATCCCCGGCTCCTCATTGGCCATGCCCGTCTGCAGGGGCGCGAGGCCGAAGCGTTTCGCGTTCGCGTCGGCGGTGAGAGCATTCTGGCGGCCGGTGTCGTCCTGAACACCGGCGCGCGAAGCCTCGTCCCCCCGATCCCGGGACTGAAGAAGGTGGAATACCTCCACGCCGGCAACTGGCTCGATGAGCATCGCATCCCCGCGCACCTCGTCTTCATCGGGGCGGGTTACATCGCGCTCGAGATGAGCCAGTTCTACCTTCGGATGGGATGCCGCGTGACGGTCATCGAAAAGTCCGACCAGATCCTGAAGCGGGAAGACGAGGACATCGTCTCTCTCCTGCAACACCTTCTCGAATCCGAAGGCATCGAGTTCCGCTTGAAGACGGACATCACCCGCATCGAGCCGCGCCGGGGCGGAGCCGCGATTCTCGTACGGTCCAATGGCTCCCGGGGAGAGATCCTGGCCTCCCGGATTTTCCTCGCGGCCGGGAGGCAGCCCAACACCGACGACCTGGGGCTCGAGACCGTCGGCGTGAAGACATCGAAGGAGGGCTTCGTCGAAGTCGACGACCGCCTCGCGACGAGTGTCTCGGGGGTGTGGGCCGCGGGCGACATCCGCGGCGGGCCGATGTTCACGCACACTTCGTGGGACGACTACCGCATCCTGGAGTCCCAGTTCGCCGGCGACGGCTCGCGCACCACGCGGCGCGTCGTGCCCTACGCCGTCTACACCGACCCGGAACTCGGCCGCGTCGGCCAGACCGAGGCGGAGGCCCTGGAGGCGGGCAAGAAGATCAAGGTCGGGCGATTCGAAATGAGGAACAACGGAAAGGCCCGCGAGCTCTCCGAAACGGACGGCGTGATCAAGATCGTCGTGGAGGCCGCGACCGGCCGGATCCTCGGAGCCGCCGTCCTCTCTTCCGACGGCGCGGAGCTGGTCCATTTGTGCGTGGACCTGATGAATGCGGGAGCGCCTTACACGGTCCTGCGCGACGCCGTTCACATTCACCCGACGCTGGCCGAGGCGGTTCAAAGCGCCGCCGCCGCCATCCAATGAAGGCTCATCGAGACCGCGCCGGTCCGGCCGCGCGCGCCGCGGAGGAGGACCTTCACCGCCGCCAAAAGCAGGCCTTCGGTTATTTCCTGCACGAGTCCGACGCCTCGACGGGCCTCGTCCGGGACAGCACGCACCCGGGCTCGCCTTCTTCGATCGCGGCCGTCGGTCTCGCGCTGGCCGCCTACCCGGCCGCCGCCGAACGAGGCTTCGTGTCCCGGGAGGAGGCGGCGGCCCGCACGCTCGTAACGCTTCGCTTCTTTCAGAACAGCCCGCACGGGCGCGAGGCCGACGCGACGGGATACCGCGGCTTCTATTACCACTTCCTTCACATGAGCTCCGGCCGCCGCGCCTGGCAATGCGAGCTCTCGACGATGGACACCGCGTATCTGCTGGCCGGCGCGCTCGCGGCCGCGGCGTACTTCGACGGGAAGAAGACGGAGGAGCGCGAGGTGCGGGAGATCGCCGACGCGCTCTACCGGCGGGCCGACTGGCAGTGGGCCTGCAACCGCGGAAGGACGGTCACGCACGGCTGGAAGCCGGAGACGGGGTTCCTGCGTTTCCGGTGGCGGGGCTACAGCGAGGCGCTGCTCCTCTACCTGCTGGCCCTGGGCTCCCCGACGCATCCCCTGCCGCGCGGCAGCTACGCGGCCTGGGCCTCGACGTACCGATGGCGCAAGCTCTACGGCGCCGATTTCCTTTACGCAGGCCCCCTCTTCATCCACCAGCTCTCACACGTCTGGGTGGACTTCCGGGGGATCCGGGACGCCTTTCTGCGCAAGAAGGGGATCGACTACTTCGAGAACAGCCGCCGCGCGACCTACGCCCACCAGCGCTACGCGATTCACAATCCCCGGAGGTTCAAGGGCTACGGGGAGCACTGCTGGGGGATCACGGCGTGCGAGGGCCCGGGACCGGCGGTTCTCGTGATCGACGGAGTCGAGCGGCGGTTCTTCGACTACCGGGCACGCTCGATCGTGAACGGCCCGGACGACGGCACGCTCGCCCCCTGGGCGGTCATCGCCTCGCTTCCGTTCGCGCCGGAGATCGTCGTGCCCACGATCCGCAACATCGACGAGATGGGCGTCGGCCAGGAGAGCCCCTACGGCTTCGAGGCGACGTTCAACCCGACCTTCCCGAGTGACTCCGGAAAGCCGTGCGGCTGGATCTCTCCGCGCAACTTCGGCTTGAACGACGGACCGATCGTCCTGATGATCGAGAACTTCCGCTCCGGCCTCCTCTGGCGCCTCATGCGCCGCTGCCCCTACCTCGTCACGGGCCTGCGCCGCGCGGGCTTCCGCGGCGGCTGGCTGAAGTGAAGTTGTCAGTCGTCAGTCGTCAGTTGTCAGTTGTCAGTTGTCAGTTGTCAGTTTGCCGGCAAGAAATGAGAAACTGAACCGAAAACTGAAAATGAAAACTGAAAACTCCCCAAAGGAGAACCCCATGAGAAGGATCCTCATCATCCTGACGTTCTCCGCCGCCGCGATGGCGCTTCGCGCGGAGGACGCCATGATCGCCGTCAAGGCGGCGCGCCTCCTCGCCGTCAGGACCGGCGCCTACGTCGCGAACCCGGTTGTCGTCGTCCGCGGCGACCACGTCGAGAGCATCGGCACGGGGGTCCCGCCGGGCGCGGCGGTGATCGACCTCGGAGACCGGACGCTTCTCCCCGGCCTGATCGACGCGCACACGCACGTCCTTCTCCAGGGGGACGCGACGCAGCCGGAGTACCACTACCAGATCCTCCAGGAGTACCCGGCGCATCGGGTCGCCCGGGCCGTGCGGGCGATGAAGATCGCCCTGGAGCATGGCTTCACGGGCCTGCGAGACCTCGAGACCGAAGGGGCCTCCTACGACGACGTCGCACTGCGCGACGCGGTCAACGAGGGAGTGATCCCGGGACCCCGCATGAAAGTCGTGGGACGCGCACTCTCGACGACCGGCAGCTACCCCATCACGCACTTCCGCCCCGACTGGGTCTTCCCCGTCGGCGTGCAGGTCTGCGACGGAGCCGATGGCTGCCGCAAGGCGGTCCGTGAACAGCTCTCCTACGGCACCGACTGGGTCAAGATCTACGCGAACACCGGAGGCCTGAGGCTGACCGAGGACGGCTATGTGGACTCCCCGTCCAATTGGACCCGGGAGGAAATCGAGGCGGTCGTCTCGGAGGCCCACGCCCACCGCGTCAAGGTCGCCGCCCACGCGCGCTCCGACAGCGGCGTCAAGATCGCGATCGCGGCCGGCGTGGACTCGATCGAGCACGGCGACTCGATCCGCCCGGAGGCCGCGCAGGAGATGGCGCGCAAGGGGATCTTCCTGTCTCCCACGCTCACCGTCGCCGCCTACGTCGCAGGGCCGCGCGCGCAGGAGGGATGCGCCATCTGCGGCGAGCTGCCGAAGATCCATGCGAAGTCTCTCGCGAACTGCCGGAAGGCCGGCGTGAAGATCGCCTTCGGAACCGACGCGGGAGGCTTCCCCTGGACCGAGATCAACCAGGCGCAGGAGTTCGAGCACGAGGTGAGGCTCGGCATGACGCCGATCGAGGCGATCCGCAGCGCAACGACGGTCGCCGCGGAGCTCCTCGGCTGGCAGGGCAAGGCGGGCGTCATCGAGAAGGACGCCTTCGCCGACCTCGTCGCCGTCCCCGGCGATCCCTTGAAAGACGTCTCCGTCCTATCGAAGATCGACTGGGTCATGAAAGCCGGCCAGGTCGTCAAGCCGCTGCCGCGGTAGGTCCAAGGTCTAAGGTCCGAGCTCGGACCTAGAACGGTCACGTCGTCGGCGCTCTTCTCAGATCGCCGCTTCCTGCGCTTTCAGGGGTGAGAGTTCTGCGAGCGTGCCGTAATCGCGGTCCCGATGGAGAACCGTCAGGCCATGCCGGATCGCGCACGCCGCGATCAGACAATCGACGCTGGACCGAACTGTCCGGCCGACGCGCCTGGCCGACCTGTAGAGATCGACGGCCTCCTCAATCACTTCTCGCCGTAGCGGCGATTCCACGACCGGGAGCGCAAACATTGCCTCGCGCGCGATTCGAAATGCCGCCTCGTCGCGAAATCCCTGAAGGACTTCCTGGATCACGGGTAGACACGTCACGACCTCGTCCAGTTTCGCCACTGTTTCCAGCCGAAAGCGGCGGGGCTTTCGGAATACCTCGATCCAGACCGAGGTGTCAACGAGCAGGAGCACGCTGGCCGCGACTCCTCCGCCGCCGGGGGGAGTCTCCCCTCATTTCCGCCAGATCCCCCTCCCAGAGCCCCGAGCCCGCCAGCTCCAGGATCCGGCCGGCTCGAACCCGTCGAACGAAGTCCTCCAGCGCCCTCTCGACGGCACGCGAGTACGTCCGTTCGCCGGACAGTCTCGTGGCTTCCTCCAGCAACCGCTCGTCTAACACAAGATTTGTACGTTTCATACACATAGCTTACCACGGCGGCGAATCCTCGGGCCGCGGCTAGACTGGGGACATGCTCCGAATCGGGTTGACCGGCGGGCTCGCCTCCGGCAAGTCCACCGTCGCGTCCCATCTGAAACAGCTCGGCGCCATCGTCTTCGACGCGGACGCGATCGTGGCGGATCTCTATCGTCCGGGCGGCCGGGGCGCTCGCGCGGCACAGGACCTGTTCGGCAAGGATGTCTTCGACGCTGAAGGCCGCGTCGACCGGGCGCGCATCGCCGCGATTGTTTTCGCCAGTCCGCGCCGCCGCCACGAGCTCGAGGCGCGCATCCACCCGATCGTGAAACGCGAGATCGAACGGCGCTTCGCCGACGCAAGAGCGGCGGGCGCGCCGGTCGCGGTGGCGGAGGCGTCCCAGATCCTCGAGGCTCGCATCGAATCGCAATACGACCACCTGCTCCTCATCGTCGCGCCGGAAGCCGAGCGCGTGCGCCGCTGGGAAGCCTCGGGAGGCGATTCCGAAGACGCCCGCCGCCGCATCGCGGCGCAGATCCGGCCCGAGGCGGCAGCCCCGCGCGCGACGGACGTGATCGTCAACGACGGAACTGTGGAAGAGCTGCGAAGGAAGGTCGAGGTTCTTTACAGACGGTGGCTCGAAGAGAGGGAAAACCGCGGAGAATCGTGAACTGCGACCCGCACCCGCACAACTCACAACGCTTCGTTTCCACCTCACTCGTGCTAGATTTCTTTCATGGTCAGAAGCGCGACGATCCCGGTAAAAAACAACGACATCCTCCTTCTCGTCGGTACGATGAAGGGTCTGTTTCTCTTCCGCTCCAACACCGCTCGGCGGCGCTGGGACGTCGGCGGGCCGTTCTTCCCCGGGCGCTCGGTTTACGGCGCCGCCTATGACGGGCGCGAAGGCCGGCACCGCATCTGGGCGGCCCCTGCCAGCATGCACTGGGGAGCGGAGCTCTGCTCGAGCGACGACTTCGGCAAGCACTGGGACCAGCCGGAAACGCCTCGAATCCGGTTCCCCGAGACTGCCGGCGCGTCACTCGCTAACATCTGGCAGATCGCTCCCGGACCGCCGCAGGAACCCGACACGCTCTACTGCGGCGTCGAGCCCGCGGCGCTGTTTGAATCCCGGGACGCCGGAAAGACCTGGGCCTTCAACGAAGGCCTCTGGAACCACCCGCACCGCTCCCCAATGGGTGCCGGGCGGCGGGGGCCTCTGTCTGCACACGATCCTCGCGGACCCGGCAGGCCGCGGGCGCCTAACCGTCGCCGTTTCGGCGGCAGGCGTTTACCGCTCGGAAGACGGCGGGCGAACCTGGGCGTCGCGCAACTCCGGCGTCCGCGCGGAATTCCTGCCAGACAAGCATCCCGAGTTCGGCCAGTGCGTCCACAAGATCGTCCATCATCCCACCCGCCCGGACAGGCTCTTCCTGCAGAACCACTGGGGCCTCTACCGAAGCGACGACGGCGGCGACTCCTGGCGCGACATCGCCCGCGGGGTCCCGTCCGACTTCGGGTTCTGCATGGCGATGCACCCGGCCGATCCCGACACGGTCTTCATCCTTCCGATCGAATCCGACGAGTTCCGCTGTGTCCCGGAGGGAAAGCTGCGGGTTTACCGGACGCGCGACGCCGGGCGCTCCTGGAAGCCGATGACGCGGGGCCTGCCGCAGAAGAACGCCTTCGAGACCGTTCTCCGCGACGCTATGGGCACGGACCGGCTCGACCCCGCCGGCGTCTATTTCGGGACTCGCAGCGGGAAGCTCTTCGCCTCGCGCGACGAGGGGCGCTCCTGGGATCTTCTGCACGAAGGCCTGCCGCCCGTCGTCGCCGTGAAAGCCGCGATCGTGAGGCGGCGCCGTCGCGCCGCCGAGTAAGGCTACATGCCGGTCGCGTTCACGATCCCGGGTCCACTGCGGCCTTTCACGGCGGACCGCAGCCGCGTCACTCTCAATGGCTCCCCTGCCACAGCGGGAGAAGCTCTCGCTGAGCTCTGGTCCCTCCATCCGGGGCTGAAGGAGCGCGTCCTCACGGAGGAAGGGGCGATCCGCCCGCACGTGAACATTTTTCTCGGCGCCGACAACGTCCGCGACCTCTCGGGGCTGGCGACGCCTCTGCCCGCGTCCTGCGAGATCGCGATCCTGCCGGCCATCAGCGGAGGGTGAGAAGCTGTCAGCTCTCAGCTCTGGCCCCGATTGTTCGTGAGTGTTTGAATGCGACTCAAAGCGCCGACGTCGCCTCTGTGGACTGAGGCCGTTCTCCGGGACTTCGATGCGTTCCTGCGGGACCATGCCAACTGCGAGCGCAAAGCCTCGGGAAGCGCGATGAACATGGTCTCGCACTACCCCGACCGCACGGAGCTCGTGACCGCGATGATCGATCTCGCGCGCGAGGAGCTCGAGCACTTCCACGGCGTGTATCAACACATGGCGTCGCGCGGGCTGGCGCTCGGCCCCGACTTGAAGGACCCGTACGTCCGCCGGCTCTCCCAGGAGTACCGCAAGGGATCGGACGCGTACTTCCTGGACCGGCTCCTCGCCGCCGGCATCCTCGAAGCCCGCGGGTGCGAGCGCTTCGGCCTCGTCGCGGAGGCCCTGCCGCCGGGGTCCCTGAGAGACTTCTACCGAGACATCACGCGCTCGGAAGCGCGCCACCAGGGCCTCTTCGTGCGCCTCGCCCTTCTCTACTTCGACCGTCCGGCTGTGGAGGCGCGGTTAGACGAGCTCCTCGACGCCGAATCCCGCATCGTCGCGGACCTCCCGCCCCGCGCGGCGCTGCACTAGGAATCGGCGATCGCCGATTCCTATCGCGACCGGACCGAACGACCAGAGCTCTACGCAGGCAGTGGACTTCGGCGGTTCCCCTGCTCGCGGCGGTCGTTGCAGAGGTTCCTTCCGTCGGGCGCCTGCTGCCCGGGACCGGTCGACTCGACGAGACCGTCGACCTCGATTGTGTTGCCTTCCAGGTGCACCAGGTCGGCGCCCGGGCCGCCGCCCCGGCTGCTGATCGTTCCCGTAGCGCCTTCGATCAAGGCGCCCGCGGCGGCGATCGCGATCGGCCCGCCGCGACCGGCGGTCGTCAGGCCGCGCGACTGGATGGTGCCATCCACCACGATCCGATGACAGGAAGAGAGCGTGATCGAGCCCGCCTCGCCGCTACAGTCGGCCGTGATCAAGGCCCCCGCCCGAACGCTGATGCCGCTCGCGAGGGTCGTGCAGCCGTTCACCGTGATCCGGATGTCGCCCGCGCATGACGCCGTCCACGAGGATCCGGATCGAGCAGGTGCTCGCCGTCGGAGGACCGGTGTCGTTGCAGTTGATGCTCGCTCCCGGCATGAGCGTCAGGTTCCCGGCCACGTGATACAGGCCGTCCATTCCGTCGAGAGCGTCGAGCGAATCAAAGGTGTGGGCTCCGAAGAGAACAACGTCACCCGGGCCGAGCGCGCGGGCCGGTTCGCTTCCGGCGGCGGCCAGGCCGGCGGCGAGGGCAATCAAGAAGCACCTGCTCTTTGCTTTCACGGGACTCTCCTCCGTGTGCGCACAATCGTGATGCGGACGACAATGCTAAGTCTGACGCCTCTGAGACAGACCAGGTCTACTGGATCTTGGTCTCTGTCCCGCGTGAATCTGGCCAGAGCCCGTCGTCCTGTAAGCTCAATGGATGGTCAGGAAAACGAGCGCGGCCTCCGGAAAATCCGTCTCCAAGTATCTCGCCCGGCACGCCGAGCCGGAGGCCGCGGCCGCTCCGGGCCTGGCGGGAGAGTTCGGCCACGCGCTCGTGGTGCCGGCTTACGGAGAGGAGGAGAGCCTCTTCACGACGCTCGGCTCGGTCACGGCGGGACCCGGCGGTGACGTTCTCGTCGTCCTCGTGCTCAACGCGCGCGCGGACTCGCCCGCGCAGGTGCACCGCGCCAACGCCGCGGCGCGCGAGAGGCTCGCGAAAGAGCTCCCGCCTTCTGCTGCGCTCTCCGGAGACGCGACGCTCCTCTCCTATTCCCTCGAGCACGGACGGCTGGTCCTCGTGGACCGCGCTCTGCCGGGCCGGTATCTTCCCGAAGGACAGGGCGTCGGCCTCGCGCGCAAGATCGGCTTCGACATCGCGCTCGCGCTGAAGGCCTCCGGCCGGGTCGCCTCCGAGTGGATCCACTCGACCGACGCCGACACGGTCCTGCCGATCGACTATTTCGAGCAAACCGCCGCTCTCGATCCTGAGGGAACCGGCGCGGCAATCTATGCCTTCGAGCACCGCTTCGATCCCGATCCCGAGCTGGCGCAAGCCGCGCGACTCTACGAGATCTCTCTGCGCTATAACGTCCTGGGCCTCGCGTGGGCCGGCTCGCCCTACGCGTACCACAGCATGGGAAGCTGCCTCGCGATCCCGGCGCGCGCCTACGCGGAGGTGCGCGGCTTCCCCAGGCGCAACGCGCTCGAGGACTTTCACGTGTTGAACAAGCTCGCCAAGGTCGGGAGGATTCTGCGCCTGCAGGGACAGCCGCTTCTGCTCGAGGGCCGCATTTCCGAGCGCGTGCCGATCAGCACCGGAAAGGCGATCGCCGGACTCGTCTCGCGGCGCCGCGCACTGGCCGGCTTCCAGCTCTACCATCCCGCGGTCTTCGCGCACCTGGCCGCCTGGCTCCGCATCCTCGGCTCTGTCGCTCGTTCGCGCGGCGACACGCGGGCACTGCTCACGGAGCTGCCGGCCAGCAACCCCTTCTTCCGGACCGATCTCCTCCTCGTCGCGCTCGAGCAGATCGGCGCCTTCCGGGCGGTTCGCGAGGCGATCCCCCTTTCAAGCGACGAAACGACGTTTCTTCGCCACCTGCACACCTGGTTCGACGCCTTGCGTACGGTCCAGCTAATCCACGCCCTGCGCGACGGCGGCCTCCCCTCGACGGGCTGGCTCCAGGCCCTTGCCGAGGCTCCCTTCACCGGCCTGACCGCCTCGACGGGGGAGGACCCCGAAGAGCTGCGGAAGGCGCTGATCGCGGAGGAGAAGAGACTCGGCGAGACCCCGGCCGGTATCGAGAGCCTCGCTCGCCCGGCCTGATACTTCCCCGCCTGCCCGGCTTCCCGAGACGGTTATCGCGATAATCCTCGCCGGGACGGTAGCCACACAACCAGAGCAAGGAGGCGACGAAGCGTAACGACCGGCACGGCGCCGGCGAGTCGCGCCCGGACGGGATTCAGGATTGGGGGAGGACGAGGGGGCGTCAGGAGACGCGCATGACTTCGTCGAGGGCGGTCTCCCCGGCGCGGACTCGGGCCCAGCCCTCGCGGCGCAGCGTCGGGATCTGGCGCGCGGCAAAGAGCTGGCGGTAAACCCGGGTCGGGCTCTTGGATCGGATCGAATCGCGGATCTCGTCGTCCATCCCGACGACCTCGAAGATGGCCACACGGCCCCGGTATCCGATCCCGCCGCACTGGTTGCATCCCTGTGGCCGGTACAACTGTTCGGGAACGTCCGCCGGGAGAAACCCGAGAAGGGACGTGATCGCTTCGGGATCCGACGGAGCGGGCTTCTTGCACAGGTCGCAGAGCCGGCGCACCAGCCTCTGCGCGATGATGACAGAAAGTCCGCTCGACACGGCGTAGGGCTCGAGCCCCATATCGAGCAGGCGCGTAATGGTCTCGACCGTCGAGGTCGCGTGGAGCGTCGAGAGGACCAGCCGGCCCGTCAGCGCGCAGCGAAAGGCGATCGCCGCCGTCTCCACGTCGCCGAGCTCTCCGACGAGGATCACGTCGGGGTCCTGACCTTCGATCGCTCGTAGTCCGGTCGCGAACGTGAAGCCGGCCCGGGCGTTGGTTTCTCCCTGCGTCAGGTTCGGCATTCGGACCTCGATGACATCCTCCAAAGTTACGATGTTGCGCCGGACCGGGTCCAGGGACTGGATCATCGAGTAGACCGTCGAGGTCTTGCCGGACCCGACGGGTCCCGTCGTCAGGATCAGGCCGGACGGGCGATTGAGCGCCTCGATCACGGTCGGCAGCAGACGCGCTGGCAGGCCGAGAGCGTGGAGGTCCTTCAAGGCCATCGCGGGACTCGCGATCTGAAGGACCATCTTCTCGCCGTAGCAACTCGGGAAGATGGACGCCCGCACGGTCCTTTCGGATCCGGCGAGGACGGTCGCGAAGTTCCCATCCTGCGGGATGCGCCGCTCCGCCATGTCCATTTTCGCCAGCATCTTCAGGCGGCTGACCACGGCGATCCCGAGGTCCAGGGGAAGAGACTTGCGCTCCTGGAGAACCCCTTCGATCCGGAAGCGCACGCGCACGTGATCTTCCTTGGGCTCGAAATGCACATCGCTCGCCTGTTCGGATGCCGCAGCCCTCAGATGCTGATCCACCACCGTGGCGGCGTGGCTTTGGTCCTCGAGGGGAGCCTGCGCGGCGCGCTTCTCCTGCGCGGGCTGAGGCGGGCGTGGAGCCATGGCCTCATTATAAGCCGGGATGAGGGCAGGACGGCACGGTGTCTGATACCGCGGGGAGGCCTTCGAAACCAAAAAAATGCGCCGGCCCTGGCGTGTCAGGGCCGGCGCTGTGGAGGGGTGCGAAGCTGTAAAGGGCCGGCGCCGGGGCCGGCCTCGAGCTTCCGGTGGGTTATCGGACCGTCGTACCGGCCGGTCACTTCGAAGGTGCCCGGTCCATGGCAAACCCTTCGGCCGCCCTGTGGTCAGCGGTCAAAAGGGCGATCAAGAGGAGAGGGGAGCCCGCCGGAAACACTGGAAGTAGTACGCACCTCGACATTGAAGCACCCTCTCCTTGCCACGCGACTCGGTCCGGGAGTGTCGGTGGGCGACGGAAAAGGTAGGCGTTCGGCTCGCCGGAAACTACTGGTCGGGCGTTCACAGGTGGGACAGGGTGCCCGCCTGTCCCGGACCTGTCCGGCGGGTCAGGCGCATCGGGCCCGCGCGTCACAACTTCCTTAAAAGGGATACCCGATCGAGACGAAGAGCTTTCCCCTTTCGCGAGTGGTGGCCATGATGCATGCCGTGTCGGTATCGGGACCGCAGGTCGGCTTTCCGCCCTTGTCGGTCGTCCGGACGCTGTAGGTGATCGTCCGCGGCTCGACCGGCCAGCCGTACTCGACGCGGACGGGGCCGATGGGGGTCATGTAGCGCAGGCCCACGCCGACGCCCTGACGGAGTCCGCTCGACCCTTCCAGGGTGAGACGGATCTGGGAGGGATCCTGCCAGACCTGTGCCGCGTCGTAGAAGACCGTCCCGCCGAAGCCGTCGAAGATCGGAATGCGCAGCTCGGCGTTGATCGCGAGGAACCCGTTGCCGCCGACGATGCGTGGGCCGAAGTTGCAGTCGTAGTCCGTCAGGCTCGGGAACGCGGCGGCGCACGAGCCAGGCGTGGCGGGGTCCTTTCGCGGCGTGGCCTGCGTGTCGTAGTCCACGGTCTGCTTCGTCACGCCGCCCTCGGGGATGCCGAGGAGATCGGTGTCGAAGGCCCGGTTGGTCGAGCGGCCGCCGGCGAAGAACCGCTCCGCGATCGGAACCTGGATGTCGGTGGGGCCGTAGGGCCGGATCGCTCCCGCGCGCACCCCCAGGGCGAGGACGGAGCCCGCGACCCGCCGGAACCAGGCCCCTTGCGCGGAGAGCTTGTGATACCGGGCCTCAGCGTTCAAGAACGGGAAGGCGTACTTGTAGCCCGCCGTCAGGTAGTAGCCGGAATGCGGGTCGACGACGTCGTCGCGTCGGTCATAGAACATGTTCGGCCCGATCGTGGACTCCTCGATGGGCTGGTCGAAACGCGGGAAGTTCTCCTTCTCGATGGTGGAGAGGTCCCCCGGGTTGACGGGCGTGATGCGCTGATACTCGTACCGCAGCGCGAGGCGGAGGTATTTCCCGTAGTAGCGGGAGGACTCGATGACCGTTCCAAGCCGGCGGATGTCGATCTCCTGGATCGGCTCGCGTGTGTAGAAGGCCACGACGGTCAGGGGAAGGTTGAGGTTGAAGAGGAACGGCTCGCGGAAGCTCGCCTGGATGCGACCGCGGCCCGAGAGCGGAGCGTACTGGGTCTCGAACCCGATCGACTGCATCCGCCCGAAGAGGTTGTTGTACGAGATGCCCGCGATCGCGAAGGGATCGTTGCGGTTCTCCTGCGCGTCGGGAGCGTACTCGTAGCCGATGCCGTAGAGCAGGGAGAGCGGGCGGCCTTCCTGCAGATCGACGTCCACGGTGCGCGTCTGGGTCTTCGGGTCGGCGGGCTGGGGGCGCAGGTCCACGCGGCGAAAGACGCCCGAGCGAGTGAGGTTGCGCTGCGTCTGCAGGATGTCCGCCTCGGAAAAGGGCTGCCCCTCCTTCCACGCGAGGAGCCGCGTGATCCGCGCGCTCCGCGTGCGCGTGTTGCCGCGGACGATCGCCTTGCCGAAGAAGCTCCGCATCCCCTCCTCGACGCGGTACGCGACCTCCGCTTTGAGGCCGTCGGCCGTGACCCGGACATCGTTCTTGACCGCGGCTTCGCGCCAGCCGTGGTCGTGGTACCAGGCTTGAAGGTTGAACTGGTCCTGCCGCACCAGGTTCGGGTTGTAGAAGGCGCCCTTCTTGATGAGAAGCGCCTTCTCGGAGGCCGCATCGACGGCGTGCTCGGCCCCGTCCACCCGGACCTCCGCCACGACGGCGCGCGGCCCTTCGAGGATCGGGATCGTCACGACGAGGCGGCCCGGTTTCGAGCCGTCGGTCAACTGCGGCTTGTCGACCCGGGCGTTGATCCAGCCCCGGGTCTGGTAGAACCCGAGAATCGCCGAGACGTCTCCGTTCAGGTCTTCGTCCACGAGGTGTCCGGGGCGCAGGATCGGGAGGCCCTTCTTCCGGGTGACCATCAGCGCGAGCAGGTCCTTGTCCTTCACAGATTTGTTGCCGGCGAACACGACCTTTTCGATCGTCAGCTTCGGGCCCTCGTCCACCGTGATCGTGACGGTCAGGGCCTCCGCCGTCTGCTTCATGGAGTAATCCACTTTGGCGCGGTACATCCCGCCGCCCTGAAGGTCCTTGCGCTTCTGCTCGACGTACTGGAGGACGAGGTCTTCGTCGAAGACCTGCCCTTCGAGCAGCGCGTGCATCTCGCTGCGCACGCGGCTCGGCTTGATGCCCTTCGTCTCGAAAAGGACCTCGGGCCCGACGGTGATGCGGTACACGGGCATCACGCGCCCGTCGTCGGTCGGCTGCGCGGCGATGAGCTCGACCGTGCCCTTCAGGCGCGTCTGTTTGTGCAGGAATTCGGTCAGTCGCGCCGCGTCGGCCCGGGCCTTCGATTCGCGGTAGCGGTCGCCGGGCTTCAGCCGCGCCCTCTTCTCGAGCGCCGCGGGTGTGTAGGGAGCGGTGTCGCCGTCGAAGAAGGGCGAAGCCGCATTCGCCGGCTTCCCCGCCACGATGCGGTAGAGGACCCGGGCGTTGAAGGCCCTGCGGTCGAACGAGACCTCCGGCGTGACCCGCGCCCGGAGGTAGCCTTCCTCGGCCAGGCGGTGCTTGATGGCCGCCGCTCCGAGCGGAAGCGCCTCCGGCTGGAAGACGGCGCCTTCCGTGAATGGAACGATCCGCCGGAGCTCCAGCCGAGAGACCGGCGTTCCGGAGAACTTCAGCGGCCAGACGCGGAAGGCCCGAAAGAGCTCGACGGTGACTGCGACGCCGCCCGGCGACTCCTGCGCATCGATGCGGACGTCGGAGAACTGTCGGGTGGCAAACAGGTTTCGGATCGTCGAGGCCGTGTCGTCCTCGGTGAGCGGCCGCCCCGCCTTCACTTCGATGAGCCGCGACACCTCCTCGCTGTCCACCGTCCCATCGGTCGTGAAGGCCACCGACACCACCGTCTTGCCAAACGCCTCCCCTTCTCCCCCCGCGGGGGAGCGCGAGGGGTCTTCCCCTCGCTGGACTTCAGCGCCGGCCGCGACCATCAGGTCGCGTCTCACGAAGAGAGCGGCCGGCAGTGTGGCGTGAGGGGGTTCCTGGCCGCCGGCCAGACTGGTACAGAGAAGGGCGAACAAGACCATCCCGACAACGAGGGCGACGGGCGGGCGGGCGCGAGGCCCCCCCCCGCGACGCGGGAGATGGGACCGCAGAGTGTTTCTCGGGCCGGGCACGAGGTTGACGCCGGCGAGTCGCGACGCCCTCACCCCAACCCTCTCGCGGAGGGAGAGGGAGGGGGCGCTCCTCTCAACTCACAACTCACAACTTCCCTAAAATCTCTGCCGCCGGCGGACATCGATCAGATACTTGCCGTCTTCGTCGCGGCGGCCCTGGAGGACCATCGTGTCGCTGATCCACCACTCGAGCTGGAGGATCGGCTGCTTGCTCGCGTCGAAGGACTGCGAGTAGGTCACGAGCAGGTTCGGCGTGATCTGCTTGCCGACGGTCGAGCGCACGTCCACGGGGCCGCTTCCGGTGAAGATGGGATCGATCTGGAAGCGGTCGAGCTTGAAGAGCCGCTGGGTGGGGCGCGTGAGGACGCCGGTCGCGGCTCCGGCGACGATGCCGCCGGCGGCCGAGACAATCTGCCCCGTCGTGTCGGTCGTCGTGCGCGCGGAGGGCGAGGCCCCTGTCAGGAGCATTCCCACGATCGTTTCGTCGGGGAGAGGCGGATCGGAGGAGACGCTCGTCTGGATGCGGGGCCACGTTCCCACGAGGCTCACGCCGATGTCGTACTTGTTGACCTCGGCGCGCACGCGGATGTCGATGATCGGCTCGAACCCCTCGCTCCCGGCGAAAGCGATGGTGCCTTGTTCGATCTCGTACCGCACGTCGCGGAAAGTGATACGCCCCCCTTCGTCGAGGAGGATCTGCCCGACGAGCGTCGGCGACGCGAGGGTCCCGCGCGCGAGGAGATCCACTGTCGCGGTCAGGCGCGCCAGATTGTTGCGGACCTCCAGCGCCGCGGCCGAGACGATGCGGACCTCGAGCGCCGTCCTCTCCTTCCACGGCTCCTGCGCCGCGACGGAGCCGGCGGGCCGGCCCCTCGAGAGCAGGTCGGAGATCGTGAGCTCGATGTCTCTCGAATAGGTCCCGCGTTGCAGGACGACCTCGCCGCGGACGACGTTGGATCCGGTCAGGCTCGTCGCGACGAGGTCCGCGTCCACGACCAGCCGGAGGTCCTGCGGATAGCGCACCGCGACGTGGCGGGCCTGGATGGAGAACCGGAAATCTCCGAGGGCGAGCCCTTTCAACCCGAAATTCCCCGCGGCGTAAACGTCGCCACCGCCCGTCCGGGCGCGCGCCTCGACGTCGCCGCGCGCGCCGCGGAAGGTGATGCCGCCGTCGATGTCGTCGACGACCTGGGCGAGCCCCGTCATCCGGTACTTGCCGTTCTCGACGCGCACCGAGCCCGACAGGACCGGCGCGTCGAAAGATCCGGACGCGCGCAGGTCCGCGACCAGCCGGCCCGTCATCGCGAGGTCCGGCGAGGCGATCGAGAGGAGCGACGCGTCCACATTCCCGCTGACCGAAAGCGCGAGAGCGACGGGCTTCTGGCCGAACCCGATCGAGCCGCTGATCTTGAGCAAGGTACCTTCGCCTGCGGCTTCGAACTCCCGAAACGTCACCTTCCCCTGACCGAGCGCGACGCTGACCGTCCCCTTCGCGGCGATCACGCCCGGCCGCCCCGGGAAGTCGAGTTGCGCGCGCGTGACGGTCAGAGTTCCCGACAAAAATTCTCCCGCCTTGCGTGGCAGTGTGAGGTTGCCCGCGACGGCGAGCGACCCTCCCCCGCCGGCGGGCAGCGCGAGGGGCGTCAGCAGCAGGAACGCGCCGAGGTCAGTCGCGTCGAGCGACAGATCCATGCGTGCGGGATCTCCGAAGAGGTCGCCGCCCGCCTTGAGGCTCCACCGTTCCAGGACGCCCGCCGAGGCGTCGAGGACGCCGCGCCTGACAGTCGCCTCGACGCGGGGTTCGAGGTTTTCCGGCACCGGATGGCCGTAGAACGTCGCCCGCGCGACCGAGGCGGTGATCTTCAGATCGGGCCGGTCCAATGATCCGCCGCCGGAGAGCTGGAAGGAGAGGTTCCCCTTGACGTCGGGCGAGAGCGGCCGGAAGAGCTCGACGGCTTCGAGCGGCACGGCGTCTCCCGCCAGGCGCGCCTCGAACGTGCGCTCCGTGATCGCGAGCGCGCCGCTTCCGCCGATGACGCCCCCGCCGAGCGCCGCGCGCATGTCGTCGATCGCGAACCGGCCGGGCTCGAAGCGCACGCGGCCCGTGACGCGCGCGAGCTTCTGGCCCCAGACGACGGCGTCGCCGAGCTCGATCGGCCCTCCGCCCGTGACCGCGTCCGGCGGCGTCCCCGCCACGCGCAGGTCCCCCGTCAGCTTCCCTTCCACCGGAAAATCGAGCTCGAGGTACTGCAGCAGCCGCGGCAGCGGGTACGCGTGCGCCGAGATCGCGAGGTCGAACCTCGGGTGCCCGGCGGCGGGACGGTAACGCGCCGTCCCCTCGAGCGAGAGGCTCGCGTCCCCGTCGTAAACCCGCAGCGGGTGAAAGAGGAACGCGCCGTCCCGCATGTCCACGGCTCCATGGACGCCGCCGAACGGCACGCCGGAGTAGCGCGCCGCCTCCGCTGTAATCTGGGCCGTCGCGTCGGGATCGGACCAGGTGCCCGCGAGGTGGCCCTGCAGCTCTCCGCTCCCGCCGAGGCCGAGCCGCTCCGGCTTCTCTCCGGCCGCGGCGAAGAAGTTCTGAAAGAGCCTGTCGATCTCTGTCAGGTCCTTCGAGCGGAGCTGAAAGTCGAAGTCCGGCTGCCAGACGCCGATCTTAAATCCGCCCGTCAGATCGAGCGTGGATTGCGGGAATCGCAGCGTCACCGTCTCCAGGCCGATGCGGCCGTTGACGATCGCGAGCGCCCCTCCCCCGGACGTCGGCACTCCTGCCCGCCCGGCGACGATCGAGACGGCCGGCCCGGCCGCGATCGAGACCATGCCGCCGCCGTCGGCGCGCGAGATCCCGGCCTCGCCCCACCGCATCGCGACCGAGAGCGCGGCGGCGCCGGAGAGGCCCGTCCCCTTCAGGCTGATGTCGGCAAAGAAACGCTCGAGCGAGATGTTCGCGCCCTCGACCGCGAGGGTCATCGGCTGCGGCTTGCCGGTCAGGTTGAAAATGCGGAAGACGCCCGAGGCTTTTCCACCCGCGTAGTCGGCCCGATCGATGCGCGCGGTCAGGTTCTCGGGCCGCGCCGCGACGGTCGCGGCCAGGTTCTCGAAGACGAACTGGTTCGAGCGGACGCGCGGAGCGGCGACGGCGGCCGTGATGCGGAAACCTCCCGCCGGCGGGACGTCGATGCGCGCTTCCACGTGCGCGCCGCCGGAGAAATCGAGGCCGGAATGAAAGACCCTCTCGATCTCGTCGATCGACACGTCGCCGGCGGCTGTAAAGACCGCGTTCGCTCGGCCCGAGGTTTCGAGCGATCCAGCGACCGAGAGTTTCCCGAAGGCTCCCGAGACGCTCGCGTTTTCGAGGGTCAGTCCCCGGGCGGCGTCGAGCGCGAACCGCGTCGAGAGCGCCATCACGAGAGGCTCCGCGCCCGGCAACTTGAGCGTCGCGCGGCGCGCCTCGAGCGAGCCTCGGTAGCGGTCATTGGCGACCGACACGAGCTCGGCCGAGAAGTTCTCGAGCGTGCCGTCGATCCCGATCTTCCGGCCCTGGAGCTCCAGGACCCCTTCCTGGACGAGCACGGACCCGATGTGAAGCTTCAACCCGCCCCTGGAGGGGCCGGACAATCCGGGCGGCAGGTTCCATGTCCCGTCGGGCGCCTGCGAAAGATAGGCGCGGGGGCGCAGGGCCCGGATCTTTCCGAGGCGCAGCTCCCTCCCGACCACCGACACGCCGCCGCCGATCGAGACTTCCTCGACGGTCAGGAGCGGACCCGGAAGCCGCGGGTCGTTGCCGATCCGCACGTCGGCCAGACGCACCGCCGGAGGGAAGACACGGAGCTCCACGGTGCGGAAAGTGACGGGGCGCCCGAGGGCCTCCGCCAGGCGCGACTGCGAGACGCCGTGGATCAGGCCCTGAAACCGGTCCGACTTCCAGACCGCGTAGGCGCAGGCCACCAGGAAGAGCAAGACGATCCCGAAGAGCCGCAGCGGCGGAAGGTGATGCTCATCGAACACACGAGGGGGCGCGGGCGGAGGTGCCTCGTTCATTCTGGAAAGGCCGGCTCAGAGCCGCGGGGCCGGCTCGTGAGCAACGGTACCGATCGGCGCTTCATGTCTGGCGGCACGCTAAACGCCCCAGTTGAGTTTCTCCGAGAGGTTCTGGAAGTTGTCGGACTCGGGGGGGCGCAAAAGCGTCACCGGCGAGCGGCTCTGGCGCACTTCAACGATGCAACCGGGCGGGATAGCGAAACCCGCCTGCCCGTCGAGCGTCAGGTGCACGCCTTCGTCACGCTTGCGGCCGAGCACCATCAGGCCGATCGTCGTCGAGGCCGGCACGACGAGCGGGCGCTGCATCAGCGTGTGCGGGGAGATCGGCGTGACGACGACGGCCGCCAGGGCCGGATCGAGGATCGGCCCTCCGGCCGAGAGGCTGTACGCGGTCGAGCCGGTCGGGGTCGCGACGATAACGCCGTCCCCTCGGAACCTGGCGATCCGGCGCCCCTCAATCGAGATCGAGAAGCTCGAGATGCGGCCGATCGCCTCCCGGTTCAACACGGCGTCGTTCAAGGCCCGGTACGTGCCGCGGTTAGGCCCTTCGGCAATTGAGACGTCGAGCCGGCGCCGGCGGTCCTCGCGGAACCCGCCGGTTAAGACCTCGTCAAGACGCGAGAGCGTCTCCTTCTGCGTCAACCCGGTCAAGTAACCAAGTACCCCGACATTGATCCCGAGTACCGGCGTGCTCCGGGGCGCGTCGCGCGCCACTGACAGCAGGGTGCCGTCCCCCCCGAGGACAATGACGAGGTCGGCCACTCGCGCGATGCGCTCCCGCCGAAGGCCGTTCTGCCTGCCCAACGCGGCCCCCGTGAGGTTGTCGAAAACGACCTCGAGGCCCCGGCGCCGCAGCGCCCTCTCCAACAGGCCGGTCAAACGCAGGGCTTTCGGGGACACCTTCGCGACGAGTCCGACACAATGGAAACGGCGTGACCCCTTCATGCGACACAATTTACAGGAAAAGCCGGAAGGATTGATGGGATTGAAGGATTGATGGGGTTGATGGATTGAGCAGGGGGCGCCCAATCTTTCAATCCTTCAATCCTTCAATCTTTCAATCCTGGCGGAACACCAGCAGGTATTCCTGGTTGCCGCGCGCCCCCTTAATGGGCGACGGGATCGTGCCGAGGAGAGTCAGTCCGAGGCCGGCGCCGAACTGCTCGATCTCGGCCACGACGCGGCGCTGCGTCACGGCCGACCGCACGACGCCGCCGCGGGGTACTTCCCGGCGCCCGGCCTCGAACTGCGGCTTGGCGAGAACGACCACGGCCGCGCCCGGCGCGAGCAGCGGCACGACGCTCGGAAGGACGAGCCGGACGGAGATGAAAGACAGGTCGAGAGCCGCGAGCGCGACCGGCTCGGGCACGTGCTCGCGCGAGAGGCCGCGCGCGTTGACTCTCTCGCGCAGGACGACGCGCGGATCGGCGCGCAGCTTCGCGTCGAGCTGCCCGTATCCGACGTCGATCGCATACACGATGCGCGCGTCCCGTTGCAGGAGGCAGTCGGTGAACCCGCCGGTGGAGGCTCCGACATCGAGGCAGGCGAGCCCCTCCGGGCGAAGGCCGAAGCCATCGAGCGCGGCGGCGAGCTTGACGCCGCCACGCGAAACGTACGGATGCGGAGGCCCGAGGACCTGCACCGCCGCGCTCGAATCCACCGGCGTTCCCGCCTTGTCCACGCGGCGCCCCTCGACCTCCACGCGGCCGGACAGGATCATCGCCTGCGCTTTCTCGCGCGTGGGCGCGAGCCCGCGCGAAACGAGAAGCAGGTCGAGGCGGGACTTCATGAGTAGTTCTCGGTTGTCAGTTCTCAGTTGTCAGTTCAAGCCACCGGCGCATTAAACTGATCACTGACAACTCCCTCGTGACTAAAAGGTCATCATCACCTTGAGAGAGCCGTTCGGGTTCCTCGCGCGGGCAAAGGCGTCGGCGGCACGGTCGATGGGAAACCGGTGCGTGACGAGGTCCGCCACGAGAACGCTGTCGGAGGCGAGGAGCTCCAGCGCTTCGCGCGTGTCGTCGGGGCCGCAGGAGTAGGACGGCACGAGGCTGACCTCCCGGAAATAGAGGTCGTGGCCCGGCAGCGCGATTTCCTCTCCGGGCGGCGTCATCGTGAAGAGGAGGAGCGTGCCGCCCGGCGCGGCCGCTTGCGCCGCCGCGCGCACGACGGCGCTCTTGCCCGGGCAGGCGAAGACGAAGTCGAAGCCGCGGCCGCCGGAGTAGAGCGCCGCTCCCCCGGCGAGCGTTTCGCCGTCCACGTCGAAGACGTCGTCCGCGCCCGACTCCTTCGCCCGCGCGAGGCGCGAGGCCACTCGGTCCGCGCCGACGATCCGTCGAGCGCCGAGCGCGCGGCCCAAGCGCAGGGCGAGCTGGCCCGCCGTGCCGAGGCCCACGACGAGGAGAGACTGGCCCGCCCGGAGTCGCCCGCGCCGGAAGGCCTTGACGACGGTCGCGAGCGGCTCGATGAAGCTCGCCTCCTCGAACGACATCGTCTCGGGGATCTTCCGCGTGTCGCGCGCGAGGTTGCCGGCCGGGATCCGCACGAATTCCGCCATGCCACCCGGGTCGAGGCGGGACGACCTCCACACGGCGCAGTGAACGTAACGCCCCGCGCGACACTCTTCGCAGGCGAGGCACGGGGCGTGGTGGTGCGGCACAATCCGGTCTCCCGCGGCAAACGCCGTGACGTCTTCGCCGACCGCGGCGATCTCCCCCGCGACTTCGTGCCCGAGGATCTGTCCGGCTTTCTTCGCGACGTACCAGTCGAGGAGATCCGATCCGCAGATCCCCGCGACGCCGGTCCGCATCAGCGCCTCGCCCGGTCCGATCGCGGGGACCTCCATCTCGACGACCGAGACGGAGCCATCGCCTTCGATGCGCACCGCCTTCATGTTTTCCCCCGGCGGCAAGCGCGACTTGCCACGCCGTCAGGCAGGCAGCAATTCGACATCGTAGGAAGCAAACTGTCTGTCCGATGTCATGATTGGAAGGCGCTCGAGCTGAGCCTGCGACACGAGCATCCGATCGAACGGATCTCGATGATGCGGCGGCAAAGTTGCCACACGGAGCGCGTGATGATGCTCGACAGGGAGAGCGGAAGTGCGCGACTGCGCGAGCCACGCGGGCACGAGATCGGCCGGATCGCCCGGCAACCTCAGCCTTCCGATGGAAAACTTGATTGCGATCTCCCATGCGCTGGCCGCCGAAAGGAAGAGGTCCGTGTCCGCCGACGCGAGGATCCGGCGACTCTCCGCCTTCAGGAGCTCCGGCTCGGAGAGCATCCAGAGCCAGCAATGAGTGTCCAGGAGTATCCGCAAGCCCTAGCGCTCAAAGTCCGCGAGAATCTCCTCGGGGAGAGGATCGGTGAAGTCGAAAGGAACGACGAACTTCCCCTTCTCCGAGCCGAGAACGCGTTCGCCCGCTGGCGGGGCTACGGGCACCAAACGAGCTATCGGGCGCCCTGCCTTGGAAATGACCACATCCTCTCCGGCAGCTACGCGTTTGAGCAGCCGAGAGAGATGCGTCTTCGCCTCATGAATGTTGATCGTTTTCACGTTCCAAATATTAAACTAAGTCTATGACTTAGTCAATATATCGGATCGCGTAGCGGATCCCCTCGCCGCGAGCCTGGGCGTCCAGGAAGGCCGGGAGATCCGCGAGAGCGCCGGTCCTCGTGATCAGCGGGCGGGGGTCCACTTGTCCGGAGGCGAGAGCGGCCATCGCGGCGCGAGCTTCTTCCGGAGTGGAGTGGAAAGAGCCGATGAGGGCCAATTCCGAATAGTGGAGACGCGCGGCATCGAAGGTAACCGAGACGCCTGGCGCGCAGCCACCGAAGAGGAGGACGCGTCCCCCCGGACGCACGAGAGTCGGTAGAAGCTCCCAGACGCGTGGATCCCCGGTGCAGTCCACGGCGGCGTCGGCTCCGACGGCTCCGGCGCCGGCGCCTTCCACGTCCAGGACTTCCGCTCCGAGCCGGAGGGCGATCTGGAGGCGCGCAGCCCGACGGCCCGCGACGATCGCGCGGACGCCGCGCGCCCGCGCCGTTGCCGCCCAGAGGAGACCGACCGCGCCCGCTCCGTAGATGAGGAGGGTCCGGGGCGGCGGCGAGCCGAGCCGGTTCCAGCCGTGCACGACCGAGGCCAGCGGATCGAGGAACGCGCCGACCTCGTCCGGCAGGTCGGCCGGCGGGCGATGCAGGTTGTTGCGCACGACCGCCGCCGGCACGCGCAAAAACTCGGCGAAGGCGCCCCAGGTCCGGTCCGCGTGCGCCTCGGCGCAGAGGTTCGAGCGACCGCCGCGGCAGTCGCCGCAGTCGCCGCAGGGGCCCGAGACTCCGGGGACCACACGCTCGCCGGCCCGGAACTCCGTCACCCCCTGCCCCACTTCGACGATGTCCCCGCAGGCCTCGTGCCCCATCGTGACGGGCAGCGCGATCCTGGGATGCCCCCGCGCCAGGAGCTTCAAGTCCGTACCGCAGGTCAGGGCCGCGCGCATGCGCAGAACGACCTCGCCCGGCGCCGCGCGCGGAACGGGAAGATCCCGCTCCTCGAACTTCCCGACAGCCGTCTGGACGAAACCTCTCATAAGGAAATTGCGAATGGAGAATTGTGAATTGCGAGTCGGACGACCGCCGCCTGCCCTGCATCACTCACAATTCACAATTCGCAATTCGCTGATTCTACGGTACAGGGCCTCGCCGGCTGGCGATCTAAGAAATATGTCAGATCTGACATAGTCGATTCCGAGTCAGGAGCGGCGTTCGCCGACGAACCGGGCGAGGTCCGGCAGACGCCCCCCGGCGCCGGGAAGGGCGCTCGCGATCTCGATCGCCTCCGCGACCTTTTCCTCGACCATCGCGCGCGACCGCGCCACCCCCCACACGGCGGGGAACGTCGCCTTGCCGGCGGCGGCATCTTTCCCTGACGTCTTGCCGAGCGTCGAGGCGTCGGATTCGACGTCCAGCAAATCGTCCTTGATCTGGAAGGCGAGGCCGACGGCGCGACCGTAGGCGTCGAGGCGCGCCAGGTCGTCGTCTTCGGCGAAGGAGAGGAGGCCTCCCACGGCGAGCGAGGCCCGGATCAGGCGGCCGGTCTTGCTCTCGTGGATCCTCGCGACGAGGTCTTCGGAGGGATGCCGCTCCTTCTCCGCCTCCAGGTCCGCGACCTGGCCTCCGATCATGCCGGTCGTGCCGATCGCCTCGACGACCGCGTTGACGGCCTTGACTTTGGCCTCCGTGTAGATCTCCTCCTCCGGGAACCGCGCGAGGGTCCCGAGCCCGTGTGTCAGGAGGGCATCGCCGGCGAGAATGGCGATCGCTTCTCCGAAGACGACGTGGCAGGTCGGCACGCCCCGCCGCAGCGCGTCGTTGTCGAGCGCCGGCAGGTCGTCGTGAATCAACGAATAGGTGTGGATCATCTCCAGCCCGCACGCGGGCGCGAGGGCCGGACCCGACTCCGCGCCGATCGTCTCGGCGGCCGCCAGGCAGAGGATGGGGCGCAGGCGCTTGCCGCCGGCGAAGAGGGAATGCCGGATCGCGCGGTGAAGAGTCGCCGGCCAGGCGTCTTCCGGAGGCAGCAGACGGGACAGTTCCCCGTCCACTTCCTCCTTTCGCGCCGCGAGGTATTCCGCCAGGTCAGCCCCGGTCGTCGTCGTCCGGATCCTCCCCGGAAATCTCGCCCGATTCGAAGGGCGCGGTCTTCCACTCGGCGGCGGACTCCATCAACACGATCTCGACAGACTTCTGAACGTCGGTCAATCGCCCATCGCAGAAGCGCGCCAGGGCCATGCCTTCCTTGAAGAGCTCGAACTGCTTCTCCAGCCCGAGGTCGTCCGACTCGATGGCCGCCACGATCGCCTCGAGGCGCTCCATGGCCTCCTCGAAGCTCTTCTCCTTCTTGACTCTCGGCGTCATTGCGGCTTCTCCTCGAAAAGGAAATCGAACAGGGGCGGCGCGTCCGTCCGTTCCGGGCGCGCGGACTTGCGCTTCGGAGGTGAAGTCCTCTCTCCCACGACCGCTTTGAGCTCGCCTTCGTGCAGCCGCACGCGGATCGTTTCGCCGGGACGGACATCGGAAGCGCAAAGCAGCGGCGTCCGCGCCCCTTCCCGGAACGCGACCGCGTAGCCGCGGGCGAGAACCGCCAGGGGGCTCAGGATTTCGAGCTTCGCGGCGTCCTGGGAGAGCCGCTCGCGCCGGCGTTCCACGAGGCGGCGCATGCGCTCCTCGAGCGACGCCGAGAGCCCCGCGACGCGCTCGCGGCGGCGGGCAAGCTCCACGACCCTCGCGAAATTCGCGAGCACCTTGCGGGCAGCGCCGAGGCTCGCCACGGACGCCTGCGGGCGCCGCTCGAGCGCTCCAACGAGGGCGTTCAGGCTCTGCCCGACGCGTTCCTTCCATTCGCGCAGCTTGTAGCGAAAGCGCAACAGACCCTCGGCGCGCGAAAGTCCGGTGAGCCGCCCGCGCTCGAGCCCCAGCCTCGCGCGGAGGGCACGCGTCACGCGTCCCCCGCAATCGGAGAGGCGGCGGACGAGCGCGTCCTTCTTCTCCACGACGAGCTCGGCCGCGGCCGAGGGGGTCGGGGCGCGCAGATCCGCGACGAGGTCGGCGATCGTGACGTCGCTCTCGTGTCCGATCGCGGAGATCGTCGGAATGCGCGACTCGGCGAGCGCGCGCGCGACCCGTTCGTCGTTGAAGGGCGCCAGGTCCTCGGGAGAACCGCCTCCGCGCGCTACGATCAGGACGTCGAATTCTCCCCGGCTGTTGAGTCTCCGGAGCCCCTCCGCCACGTCGGCGGCCGACCCGTCCCCCTGCACCCGGACGGGATAGATCGTGATGGAGAGCCCGTCGTGCCGGCGCCGCAGGATGTTCAAGATGTCGCGAATCGCGGCGCCCGTCGGAGACGTGACGATCGCGATCGAGCGGGGCAGCGACGGGATCCGCCGCTTGCGCGCGGTGTCGAAGAGGCCTTCCGCGGCGAGCTTCGCCTTGAGCTGCTCGAACGCGAGCTGCAGCGCTCCCGCGCCGACCGGCTCGATCGCGGACGCCTTGATCTGGAACTTCCCCTGCGGAGCCCAGAGATCGAGCGAGCCTCGGACGACGACCTCCAGTCCCTGCACGACCTTGAACGGGACGCGGGCCAGGTCCGACGCGAAGATGATCGCGTTCAAAGAGCCGGTGCGGTCCTTCAGGGTGAAGTACCCGTGCCCGCCCCGAAGGTCCCAGCGGCTGACCTCCCCCACGACCGCGATGTCGCGCCAGGACGCGCGGAGCGCCCCCCCCACCTCCGCCAGCAACTCCGAGACCGTGTAGGTCCGCGGAGGAGCCGGAGCCGGAACCGCGCGCGGAAACATGGGGGAGATTGTAGAAGAATTTGTGATTCGGCTCACTGCGACTTCATCGCCTTCGAGAAAGGGACGGCGAACACCAGAAGGCTCGCCATCTCGACTTCGGTGTCGCCGAAGTTGTACTCGAAGAAGCCGGCGACGAACAGGGCGGTCCCCGCGAGCAGGGCTCCGGCGAGAAGCGCGGCGCGATCCGGCCTCCTCTCGCGCCGCAGGAGGACGATCGTCCGGGCGAAGAAGAGGACCATGAAACCGAGGTAGGCCGCGGCGGCGAAAAGACCGTTGGCCGCGGCGATCTGCAGCGTGTTGTTGTGCAGGTGGGGCACGTGCCACTGCGGGGCGTCCTCGTCGCGGTAGAGCGTGTAATAACGATGGACCATCTCGGGGCCGACGCCGAAAAGCGGGGCCTCGCGGATCATCCGAAGCCCGGCGTGCGCCATGGCGATCCGGTCCCTGTTGGTGCGGTCGTGCAGCGAGGCGATCGAGCCGACACGAGAGCGGATGGACGGGGGAACCACGAGAAAGAGGACGAAAAGCGCCGGGACCAGGAAGAGAAGCCCCTTCGGCTTGCGGACGAGGAGATAGAGCGCCACGGCCGCGAGTGTCCCCACGTAGGCGTTTCGCGTCAGGGTCAGGACCATCGCGGAAAACGGGATGACCGCCGCGAGCCCCAGCCAACGGCGCGGCCCTCGCTCCTCGAACGCGAATCCAAGCAGGAGGCAGCCGGCGACCATGGTCAGGCCCGAGAACGTCATCCAATGCGAGAGCGTCGCCATGATGCGGTTCTCGAGGTTGTCGCCGCCGTGCGCGAACTGCCAGAAACCGATGAGCGACAGGATCACGGCGTTGGAGGAGAGCGCGAGAAAGACGAGGCGGGCCTTACGCGGCTCGTCCAGGAGATCCATGGCGATCGGGAGGAGGAGCAACAGGGAGATTCCCGCCAGGTGCCTGACGCTCACGGCCGGATCTCGGGAAAAGAGGGTCGAGAGCGCGGTGAACAAGGCCAGCAGGCCGGCCATCCCGACGATCGGAGAGGAGAGAGATGGCGCCCGGGCCCCCTCCCGCCACATCGCGACGATCCACAGTGGCGCGAGCAGCCCGAAGGCGATGTAGGCCGGGGAGATCTGCGATGTGATGAACGCGAAAAGAACGAGGAGAGGGAAAAGGACTTTCCGGAGTGTCACTCCTCTCGTTTCCCGTTTCCCGTTTCCTGTTTCCCGACCCCGTTCACCGGGCCTCCGATCCCGGAAGCGCCTCTTCCACGAGCATGACCGGGATGTCGGACACGATCGGATAGACCAGGTCCGCCTGCTTCGAGTAGAGACCCTGCGCGACGACCGGCTCCTCCCCGCGGAACTTCTCGCGGTATTTCTCGACGAGGCTGCGGCGCGTCTCTTCTTTCAGGTCGATCAGCTCGAGCGGCCCTTTGGTCTTTGGACAGACCAGGATGGCGAGGAGTTCCGGATCGACGGCCATGGAGAAGACCTCCCAGTTGCGAGTGTAACCTGCCGACATGGCTTCGTAAAACGTAAAACGCAAAACGTGAAGCGAAACCGGGCCACGTTTTACGTTTTACCTTTTACGTTTTACGGCTGCGGGGTGCTGATAGCGTTTGCCGCCGTGCGTGTGCTTCAACTGGTGGCGGGCGAGAAGTGGACGGGTCCGGCGGCGGTCGTGTTCGACCAGACCGCGGCCCTGATCGCCGCCGGCGTCGAGGCGCAGTTTGCATTCGTGGCGGGGAGCCTGCTCGGGGAGCGGCTGCTCCCTCTCGGGTGGGCGAGGCCCCTCATCACCCACCCACGGACACTCGGAAACCTCCTCCGGGACGCCCGACGGCTGCGCGGGACGGTCCTACGCGAGAAGTTCGACGTCCTGCATGCGCACACGACGCACGATCACGCGCTCGCCGCCCTGGCTGCGCGCGGCACGCCCGCGCGGCTGGCCCGCACGGTTCACCATCTCCGGAACGCCGTGCGGGGGCTCGGCACCGGGGCGCTCTTCCGGCGAGCGCAAGGGATCGCCTTCGCCAATACGGCGATCGCCGAGCGCTCTGGCGCGCCCGGTCCGGTCCTGCCACCGGTCGTGGACGCGGAGCGTTTTCGCCCCGGTCCCGGACGGGCCGAGACGCTTGCGCGCTTCGGCGTCCCGGAGGGATTCGTGCTGGCGGGGACCGTCGGGAAGATCGCGGCGGGGCGCGGGCACGAGGAAGCCATCGAGGCGGGCGTTTCCGCGGTTGCCCTCGTCCACGTCGGGCACGGAGAGAAGATGCCGGACTTGAAGTGTCTCGCTTCGGGTCTCGGCTCGGAGAGCCGGAACTTCTGGACCGGCTACCAGGAGGACGCGTTGCCCGATCTCTACCGCTCCTGGGACATCTTTCTCTTCACGGCCTCCGGCTCCGACCAGGGACACCGGGCGATCCTCGAGGCGATGGCGTCGGGGTTGCCAGTCGTCGCGCTGGACATCCCGGGCGTCCGCGACCTCATGACGGACGGAGAAGAGGGTCTCATCGCCTCCGACGTGGAGGCTCTCTCGCGCGCGCTTTCGGAGCTCGCGGGCTCCCGGGAACGGCGCCGGGAGATGGGGGCTAAGGCGCGGCGGCGAGCGCTCGCGTTCACCGCCGAGCGGTTTGCCGAGAAAGCAAAGACGTTCTACGAAGAGATCTTGACGGGCTGACTTCGGTCCGCGGCTTCCGTTACCAGTTCAGCGGCCGGGAGTTTTCTCCCTCACCCCGACCTGCCGGGGGGAGAGGGCGGGGCGCCGCGCCCTCCTTCTCCAATCGGCGCAGCTCCCAGACGCGCGCCCACTTGAGAAAGACCCCGTAGGACTGCAGACCGCAAACGAGAAAGCCGTGCAGGCCGTCGAGGAAACCGGCTTCGAGGATGAACATGCGGAAGAACCGCCATGCGGGCCGGAGCGCGACTTCGACAACACCCGCCGTCCTGCCCTGCCGCGCGAGGTCTCGCGCGCCCCACTCGGCGTAGCGGTGGACCTTCTCGACGTACTGCGGCAGGGAGCGCAGCGTGTAGTGGAGGAGAGGCGCGGCGAGAGTCGGGGTGAGCCCTTCCGGATGCATGTCGGCGTGGACGAGCTGTTCGGGGTATCGCGCGCTGCCGCGGCGCAGAAGACGGACGAGCCGGTCCTGCCCCCAGCCGGAGTGCCGGATGACGCGGTCGAGAAAAACGTTGTCGCGGCGCAGGAAGTAGTGGTCGGCGGAGGTTCCCCTCTCGAGCAGGTCCGCGATCTCCCGGGCCAGGGCCGGCGTCACGCGCTCGTCCGCGTCCACGATCAGGGCCCAGGGGTGCGCCGCCTGGTCCATCGCCCAGTTGCACTGCGGCCCGTTGCCCGCGTACTCGTGCTGGAGGACGCGCGTCTTCGGGAACGCAACGGCGATCTCCACGGTCTTGTCGGTCGAAAAGGAATCCACGACCAAGATCTCGTCAGCGAAGGAAAGAGAGGCGAGACAGTCGGCGATGTTCCCTTCCTCGTTGAAGGTCGTGACGATGGCTGTGAGCCTTTCGCGAGGCATTGAAGTCAAGCCCGCGTCGCAAGCCCTCGGTCACTCCCAACGTGCCGTAGGGGGCGGCCGTTACCGCCGGCGAACCCGGCGCTTGTCGCGCTTTTCGAGCGCTCGGTGCGGGCCGCCCGCCTCTGATGATGGACACGACCAGGGGCGGGAGGGGCGCACCGAGCGTCGTCGGCCGCGACAGCGGCTGAGGGACACGACCAGGGGCGGGAGGGGCGTGCCGAGCGTCGTCGGCCGCGCAAGCGGCTGAGGGACGCGACATGCGGCAGGTCCGCCCGCCGCAAACCCCCTCCCCTACGATACGATGGAACACGACGGGACCCCCTGGCAAGGCGCCTCAATCCACTCTCACCTGCACCCGCTCGATGCTCGTCGCCTTCCCGGTTTCCTCGTCCACGGCGATGACGCAGCCGGAGAGGCGGATGTCGCGCTTGGCGGTCTCGAAGGAGCGCGGGGTCTGGGAGAGGAACTTTTCGATGATCCGGTCGCGGGCGAAGCCGATGATCCCTTCGTAGGCGCCGGTCATTCCGGCGTCCGTCAGGTAC
>Ga0209009_1000096_pt1 | contig 37178 bp, 29 predicted proteins | sample BlaSpr_A8_OM3_M2_FD_187979 | JGI IMG/M metagenome (GOLD analysis project Ga0209009, IMG submission 187979) | Forest soil microbial communities from Thunder Bay, Ontario, Canada - Black Spruce, Ontario site 2_A8_OM3_M2 (SPAdes) (version 2) | ecosystem: Environmental > Terrestrial > Soil > Boreal... | reverse complement strand
TGCGTTGCGCCCTGGTAGAAGCGGAGCACGTACCAGGCCGCCAGGATGACGCCGATGCCGGCGCCGACCGCCATCGGAATGAACGACGACCAGGCGCCCAGCATGATCAGGAACTCGCCCACGAACCCGTTCAATCCGGGCAAGCCGAGGGCGGCGAGCGAGATCACGAGAAACAGGGCGGCGAACAGCGGGGCGGTCGCCGCCAGGCCCCGGAGCTCGGCGCGCAGGCGCGTGCCGGCGCGCCGCTCGATCATGCCGACGACCAGGAAGAGGGCCGCGATGATGACGCCGTGGTTGATCATCTGCACCAGCGCGCCCTCGATCCCGAGGAGATTGCCGGCGAAGATGCCAAGCCCGATGAAGCCCAGGTGGCTCATCGAGGCGTACGCCACGAGCCGCTTGAGGTCGGTTTGGACCAGCGCCATGAAGGCGCCATACAGAATGCCGATGGTCGCGAGGACCGCGAGCGGACCGCCCAGGGTGTGCGCGGCATCCGGGAAGAGCGACAGGTTGAAGCGCAGGAACCCATAGGCGCCCAGCTTCGAGACCAGCCCGGCGAAGACGATCACGACCGGGATTGGCGAGGAGGTATAGGCCGGCGGCAACCAGGTGTGCAGCGGGAAGATCGGCATCTTGATCGCGAAGGCGAGGCCGAAGCCGACGAAGAGCAGCTGCTGGATGCCGATGGTCCCGAGGCCGGCGGGTAGATGCCAGATGCCCGCCGCCGGATGCTGGACCAGCACGGTCCAGTCGAAACTGAGCTGCCCGGTTTGCGAGAAGTTGATCGCGGCGACCGCGAGGATCGCGACCAGCATGGCGAAGCTGCCGATCACGGTGTAGATCAGGAATTTGAACGCCGCGTAGACGCGCCGGCCCTCACCCCAGACGCCGATCAGGAAGTAGAGCGGAACCAGCATCGCTTCCCAGAAGACATAGAAGAGGACGAGATCCAGCGACAGGAGGATGCCGGCGGTCGCGGCCTCGAGGATCAGCAGCAGCAGGATGAATTGCTTGAGGCGAGGCGTGAGCGGATCGACGATGACGATCGCGATCAGGAAGAGCAGGGCGTTGAGCCCTAGCAGGAAGAGGCTCAGGCCATCGACCCCCAGGTGAAAGCTGATGCCGGCGGAGGGAATCCATGGCAGTGTTTCTTCGAACTGCAGTTGGAGATTGCCACCCCCGTGCTGGAAGCCGCCGATGATCGCCAGCACCAGCACCAGCGTGATGACGGCGCTCAGCACGCCCAGCTGCTTGACGACACGGCGGACTTCGCCCGGCGTCAGCGCCACCAGCAGCGCCCCGGCGAGGGGGATCACCAGCGAGAGCGTCAGCCACGGCACGCTGCCGGGCAGGGTGTACCAACTCATCCGCCGAGCCTCACCGGCAGGTAGCCGAGGAAGGCGGCCACCACCAGTACGACGCCGATGGCGCCGCCCAGCGTCCAGAGCGCGTAGGTGCCCACCCGACCGGTCTGGATGAGACGAAACTCACGTGCTTCCAGCAGGAAGAAGTCCGCGATCCCATTGACCGCCCCGTCGATGACGCGCGGCTCGACGATGTCGTTGAGGAATCGGGCAAGCGCCAGGCCCGGACGAACGAAGACGCGATCGTACAGCTCATCGACGTAGTACTTGTGCTCGACCAGGGTGTGGATCGGGCCGAGCCGGGTTCGCCAGACGACCGCGAGGTCGGGACGCCGGGCGTGCAGCAGGTAGGCGATCGAGAAGCCGATCAGGGCGACCAGGACCGATAGCGCGGCCAGCCCGATGAACGCGCCCGTTCCCACCTCGACAGCATGTCCGAAGACCGGCGAGAGGAAGTTCGCCACCGGGATATAGCCGCCAACGACGGCGCCGACCGCGAGGATGACGATCGGAACGGTCTGCACCGGCAGCGCCTCGTGGAGGTGACGGTCGTCGTGCGACAGCCACTCCCAGCCGAAGGCGATAAAGAACAGCCGGAACATGTAGTAGGCGGTCAATCCGGCGGTGATCAGCGCGATGACGCCGAGCCAGAACTCGCCACCGGGCGCGCTCAGGGCCGCCCGGATGATCTCGTCCTTGCTGAAGAAGCCCGCCAGGAGCGGGAAGCCGCTGATGGAAAGCGTGCCGACCAAGAAGGTCCAGAAGGTGATCGGCAGGCCGGCGCGCAGATTGCCCATGTGGCGGATGTCCTGGTCGTCATGGAAGGCGTGAATCACGTTGCCGGCGGCCATGAAGAGGAGCGCCTTGAAAAACGCGTGGGTCATGAAATGGAACATGCCCGCCGCGTAGGCGCCGATCCCCACCGCGAGGAACATGTAGCCGATCTGACTCATGGTGGAGTAGGCGAGGATTCGCTTGATGTCCACCTGCGAGGTGCCGATGGTCGCCGCGAAAATCGCGGTGACGCCACCGATGACGGCGACGGTCGCCGCCGCGGCGGGCGCCCAATCGTAAAGCAGGTGCATGCGCGCCACCAGGTAGACGCCCGCGGTCACCATGGTGGCCGCGTGGATCAGGGCGGAGACCGGCGTGGGACCTTCCATGGCGTCGGGGAGCCAGGTGTGGAGCGGCAGCTGGGCGGACTTCGCGACCGCGCCGACCAGCAGCAGCAGGCAGATGGCGGTGATCACGCCGCCCCCCTTGGGCAGCTCGTGGACTCGGGAGAAGAGACCCTGGTAGTCGAGCACCCGCAGGTTGAGGAAGATCAGGAAAGCCGCGAAGACCATTCCCACATCGCCGATGGTATTCATCACGAAGGCCTTCCGCGCCGCCAGGACCGCCGTGGGGCGGTCGAACCAGAAGCCGATCAACAGGTAGGAGCTGAGCCCGACCAGGGCCCACCCGATGATCAGCCACAGCAGGTTGCCGGAAAGGACGAGCAGGAGCATCGAGAAGACGAAGAGGTTCATGTAGGCGAAGAAGCGCGAGTAGCCGGGGTCGTCGCGCATGTAGCCGATCGAGTAGACGTGGATCAGAAAGCCGACCCCGGTGATGACCAGGATCATCAAGCTGGACAGCTGGTCGACATAGAGGTTGAAGGGGACGTTGAAGTCGCTGCTCTGCCACCAGGTGAAGTACGTCTGATCCAGTGGGTGCGCACCGGTTAACAGTTGGAGCAGGAGGTTCACCGAGAAGATGAATGCGATGCCCACGCTGCCGGCGCCGATCCACGCGACGGCGCGGCGGGGCAGCAAGCGTCCGAAGAGGGCGTTGACCAAGAAGCCGGCGAGCGGCGCAATGAGGACGAACGGCGCCAGCGTGTCCATCATCGCGCTTACTCCTTCATCAAGTCGAGGTCGTCCACATCCATTGGCCGGCCGGCGCGGTAGACCTGCACGATGATCGCGATGCCAACCACGACCTCTGCCGCCGCGACCGTGATCACGAGAAAGGCGAAGACCACGCCGTCCAGCGAATTCAAATAGCGGCTCATCGCGACAAACGCCAGGTTGACGGCGTTGAGCATCAGTTCGATGCACATGAAGACCACCAGCGGGTTGCGGCGCACGAGGAAGCCGACCGCCCCCATGGTGAAGAGCACGCCGCTCAGCAGCAAGAAGGTATAGGCGGGAACCGGCATCAGCGGATCCTCCGCATCGCCAGGTAGACGGCGCCGACGGCGGCGATCAGCAGCAACAGCGACGTGACTTCGACCGGGAACAGGAATTTGGTGTAGAGCGCGATGCCCACCGTCTGCACATTGCCAACCGCGGCGATCGCTTCGGGCGTCAGGGTGCCGGGCCGGCCGGTGAGCCCGCGGTTGAAGAGCAGGCTGACCAGCAGCGCGGCGAAGATGACGCCGAAGACCCCGCCATAGATCCATTCGTTGCCGCGCGCCGGCAGCGTGACGTCCGATTCCGGGTTCATCAGCGCGATGATGAAGACGAAGAGCACCATGACTGCGCCCGCGTAGACGATCACCTGCGCGGCGAACAGGAATTGGGCGTTGAGCATCAAGAAGAGCACCGCCAGCCCGAGCATGTTGGCGACCAGCGAGAGCGCGTTGTAGATGGGTCGGCGAAAGGCCACCACGCCGGCGGCGGTGACGATCTCCCAGGCCGCCACGATGGCGAACCCGACTACCACTTGCGCGCTACCGGTTGCGCCGAGGGGGCGCCTGACGGGATGGCCGTGTCGTTGACGCTGGCGCTGAGTGGTTCCAGCAGGTCCTCTTTGACGGCGATGAACTTGTCCGGGTGGTCGTCCGCCAGGTCGTAGCGCGGACCCATGGTAATCGCATCGTAGGGGCAGGCTTCCTCGCACATCCCGCAGTAGATGCAGCGCAGGAGGTTGATCTCGTAGCGCTTGGCATAGCGCTCCCCAGGCGACACCCGATGCTCGGGGGTGTTCTCGGCCGCCTCGACAACGATGCAGCCGACCGGGCAGGCAATCGCACAGAGTTCGCACCCGACGCATTTCTCGAGCCCATCCGCGTAGCGGTGGAGGATGTGCTTGCCACGCTCGCGTGGCGGGACGGGCTTCTGCCGTTCCGGGTACTCGATGGTCACGATCGGCTTGGCGTTGTGCTTGAAGGTCGTCGCCAGGGCCCGGGCGATATAGATCGGCCCAAGCAGGACCTCCTTCAGTGCCATCAGAACACCCCCTGGGCGGCGACCACCACGACGGCCGTCACCATCATCATCGCCAGCGACAGCGGGAAGAGCGACTTCCAGCCCAGCGCCATCAGCCGGTCATAACGCATCCGCGGCAGCGTCGCCCGGATCCAGACATAGACGTACAGCAGCGCGACCACCTTCAACACGAACCACCAGGGCCCCGGTAGGATCCCCGCCGGCCCCCACCATCCGCCAAGGAAGACGACGGTCGCGATCGAGCTCACGATGATCATGTTGATGTACTCGGCCATGAAGAACAGCGCGAAGCGCAGCCCCGAGTACTCGGTGTGATAGCCGGCCACCAGCTCGGTCTCGGCTTCCGGGAGATCGAACGGCGCCCGGTTGGTCTCGGCGATGCCGGCAATCAGGTAGAGGAAGAACGCCGGCAGCAACGGGATGATGAACCACCAGGTGTGCTGCGCGTTGACGATATCGACCAGCCGGACCGATCCCGCCAGGATGAAGACCGGTACGAGGGACAGTCCCAGCGCCATCTCGTAACTGATCATTTGGGCCGACGACCGAAGCGCGCCCAACATCGAGTACTTGCTGTTCGAGGCATAGCCGGCGAGGAAAATGCCGTAAACGCCGACCGAGGTGACCGCGAGGTACCAGAGGATGCCGATGTTGACGTTCATGACATACCAGCCGATCGAGTGGCCGAAGAGATTGAGCGTGCCGGGCCCACTGATGGGGATGATGGCGAAGCTGGCCAGCGACGCCATGATCGAGATCATCGGCGCGAGGAGGTAGAGGAAACGGTCGCGGCCCGAGGGGGCGCTGCTCGATTTGAAGAACAGCTTCAGCCCGTCGGCGGCCGGCTGCAACAGGCCCCAGGGGCCGACCCGGTTTGGCCCGGGCCGCTGCTGCAGGCGGGCCTGGACCTTGCGCTCGAAGAGCGTGAGGTAGGCAAAGCCGGTCAGCAGGGCGCCGATCACGATCACCGCCTTGATCAAGGTCACGACGATCACTTCGGTGGTCACGACCGTTCGCTCCAGAGCACGCGCGCTTGCTGGTTGACGGCGGCGTACGGGGGGAGCGCCCGGACCAGGTCGCCGGTGATCTCGTCGACCGACTCGTACGCCCAGGTGGCGCCCATCGCGTTGGCGAGCTGTTGCAGGACGCGCCAGTCCTCGCGGACCCACTCCGCATCGATGCCTCGCTTGATCCGTTGCACACGGCCCTCCATGTTGGTCACGGTGCCGTACTTTTCGGTGAAGGCGTGCCCCGGAAGAATCACGTGCGCGACCTCGTCGAGTGGGGACGCCTTGAAGCGGTGAAAGACCACCAGCGGCAAGCTCGAGAGCCACATCGATTCGGCGTCGGTAGGCGTAAAGCCGTGGAGCGGGCTCGATTCGTGCACATAGAGGCCTTTCACGCCGGCCCCGGGCCACTGCAGCCTCCCCGTCCCTGCCTGTCCATTCAGCGAGACGTAGCCGGGACCGAAGTGCGGGAGGATGCCCAGGTCCTTGGCGCCGCGCCCGTTAGGCCCGGTGGTAACGATCAGCCGGCGGACACTGCCCTTGACCTTCTTGGCCAGCTTGCCCTGGAGATCGACAGCCGCCTGCTTGTCCGCCTCGGTGGCCAGGATGGCAACGGCCAGCGCCTCGGCCGGGACGGCATCGAGCGCCTTCTTGCCCTCTGACGCCGCAACCCTGAGGATCTTGACGCCTTTGCGCTCGCTCTTGAACAACCGCAGATGCAGCACGGGCGCCGCATCGATCACGGCTTGACCACCGAGGACGATGACCTGGTCGCAGGCTTCGATGTCGGCGATCGGCAAGGTCCAGTCATTCGGTTCGGCGTCGGCCACCGCCGTGCTGCGGTGATCCAGGTGCGGCGACTTGAGCACGTCGCGGAACAGCCGTTGGAAGAGGAAGAGCTCCTCGTTGGTATCGGCGGGCGATGCCCAGCCGGCGACCTGGCGACCCGCCTGCCGCAACGCGTCGGCGGTGAAGGCGATCGCCTCCTCGTAGGAGACCTCCTCGAGCGATCCGCTGCGGCGTACCCGCGGGCGCTCCTGCCCCTGGCGCTGGAAATTCGGAAAGCTGAAGCGGCCGAAGTCGCAGAGCCAGCTGTCGTCCACGGCGACGTTCTCACGCGACTGGAACCGGCCGATGCGGTTGCTCCGCGCGTCGATCTGGATGTTGCAGCCCATGCTGCAGCCGGGGCAGACGCTGGCAGTGCGGTCGAGGTCCCAGGGGCGGCTGAGGAAGCGGTACTGGCGCGAGGTCAAGGCGCCGACCGGGCAGATCTCGGTCCAGTTGCCCTGGTAATTCGATTGGGCCGGCTCGTCGTTGAAGGTGCCGATGATGGTGTGCACCCCTCGCTGGATGAGCGCCAGCTCGCGCTCGCCCGAGATCTCCTCGCTAAAGCGGGTGCAGCGCCAGCAAAGGATGCAGCGCTCGCGGTCGAGGAGGATCTTGTCGGAGAGCGGGACGGCCTTGTCGAAGTGCGCCTTGGGGAAATCGAAGCGGCTGGCGCCGGGACCGTACTGATAGGTCTGGTCCTGGAGCGGACACTCCCCGCCCTTGTCGCAGATCGGGCAGTCGAGTGGGTGGTTGATCAGCAGGAGCCCGAGGACGTCTTTCTGGTATTTGCCGACCTGCTCGGACGTCGTCTTGACCACCATGCCATCGGCGACGTAGATGGCACACGAGGGCTGGAGCTTCGGCATCTTCTCGACCTCGACCAGGCACATCCGGCAGACCGCGACCGGCGCCATCTTCGGATGCGAGCAGAAGATCGGGATGTCGATGCCGATCTTCTTGGCGGCGTCGAGGATCAGCGTACCCTTCGGCACGGTGACCGACTGGCCGTTGATGGTGAGCGTGACCTGGTCGGTCTGGACTGCGGCCATCAGGCCACCGCCTCCTGGACCGACTTCCTGAAGGGGCAGCCCTTCTCCGAGATGTGCTCCTGGAACTCGTCGCGGAAGAACTTGATGACGCTGCGCGGGAACCAGGTCGAGGCATCACCCAGCGGACAGAACGAGCGGCCGTCGATGCTGTAGCCGATGTCGAGCAGCAGGTCGATGTCGCCCGGTTTCGCCTCTCCGGCCTCGAAGCGGTCGAAGAGGTTCGCCATCCAGAAAGTGCCCTCGCGGCAGGGGGTGCACTTCCCGCAGCTCTCGTGGCTGAAGAACTTCACGTAGCGGCGAGCGGCGTCGACCATGCAGGTGGTCTCGTCCATCACGACCATGGCGCCGGCCCCCGCCAGTGAGCCGGCTTTTTGGATCGCGTCGAAGTCCAGACCCACGTCAAGATGCTCGGGCAGCAGGACCATCATCGAGGCGCCGCCCGGCTGGAAGGCCTTCAGCTTGCGGTTCTTCCAGACGCCGCCGCCCTGCTCCTCGATCAGCTCGCGGATCGGCGTGCCGTTCTCCATCTCGTAGTTGCCCGGCCGATTGACGTGCCCACTCATGCACCAAAGCCGGGTGCCCTTTCCGGTCGGCGTGCCCATCGCCGCAAACCAGTCGGCGCCGTTGTTCACAATGTGCGGCAGGTTGCAGACCGTCTCGACATTGTTCATGATCGTTGGCTTGCCGTAGAGGCCCTTGATGGCCGGGAACGGCGGCTTCAAGCGCGGCTCGCCGCGATACCCCTCCAGCGATGTCAGCAGGGCGGTCTCCTCGCCGCAGATGTAGGCGCCCGCGCCGCGGTGCAGGATGACGTCGATGTCGTAGCCCTTGCCTAGGACGTTCTTCCCGATGTACCCGGCCTGGCGCGCCTCGGCGAGCGCGGTTTCGAGCGCATCGTGCTGGGGCAGGTACTCGCCCCGGATGTAGATGAACGCCAGGTTGCTCCCGATGGCATAGCTCGCGATCAGGATCCCTTCGAGCACCTGGTGCGGGCTCTTCTCGATCAGGTAGCGATCCTTGAAGCAGCCGGGCTCGCTCTCGTCGGCATTGCACACGAGGTAGCGCGGGTAGACGCCCTTTGGTAGAAAGCTCCACTTGTTGCCGGTTGGGAAGCCGGCGCCGCCGCGACCACGGAGTCCGCTCTTCTTGACCAGCTCGACGAGCTCGTCGGGCTGCATCTCGAGCGCCTTCTTGAACCCCGTATACCCTCCGGTCCGCTCATACACTTTGAGCTGCTCGAGGTTCTCGGTCGCAAAGTCCTTTGTGAGCACCGGCTTGACCGCCATCAGTTCACGCTCCTCGCGCGCTTGGGCGCGGCGCTCTTGCGTTTGGGCGTCTCGCCGACGGCGACGGCCGGGGCTTCGGCCGCGGTAGTAGGCTGCCGCAAGCGCTCGATGATGGCATCGATCCGCTCCTCGGTCAGGTTTTCCTCGAAGCGATGATCGACCTGCATCATGGGCGCCCCGCCGCAGGCGCCCAGGCATTCGATCGTGGAGTGCCAGGTGATCGCGCCGTCCGAGGTGGTCTGTCCATCCCGGACGCCGAGCGCTCGCTGCAGGTAAGCCGCCATCTCGTCGGCGCCGCGCAACATACAGGGGGCGTTGACGCAGATGACGACGTCGTGCCGGCCCTCGGGCTTGGTCAGAAACATGGAATAGAAGGATGCGGTCGCTTCGATCAGGGAGGATGGCAAGCCGAGGTGCCCCGCGATCTCGGCCATCGCGTCTTTGGTCACGTAGCCCTGCTCGTGCTGGACGGCCCAGAGTGCCGGGATGATGGCGGACTGCTTGGATGGATAACGCGCCGCCAGGTCCTTGATGTGCTCGACCGTCGAGTTAGCGAGTGGCATCAGCGATCGACGTCCCCCAGGATGAAGTCCATGCTCCCCATGATGGCGATCACGTCGGCCACCAGAACACCCTTCACCAGCTGCCGTAGCGGCTGCAAGTTGCAGAACGACGGGGGCCGGACCTTCATCCGATACGGCTTGTTGGTCCCATCCGAAACGAGATAAAAACCGAGCTCGCCCCGCGGGCTCTCGACGAAGGCGTAGACGTCGCCCACCGGACCTTTGAAGCCTTCACTCACCAGGCGAAAGTGATGGATGACCGACTCCATGCTCTTGCTGAGCTCGGCGCGCGGCGGCAGGGCCACCTTCCGATCGGCGGTCAGCCATGGCCCGCCCGGGAGCGAGTCAATAACCTGTTGCAGGATCTTCAGGCTCTCGCGCATCTCAGCGACCCGCAACCGGTAGCGGTCGTAGCAGTCGCCGTTGGTGCCGAGCGGCACGTCGAAGTCGTATTGCTCATAGCCGCAGTAGGGGAAGGCCTTGCGCACGTCGTAGTCGATCCCCGACGCCCGGAGCATCGGGCCGGTGACGCCGGCTTCGATGGCATCCTGCCGCGAGAGCACGCCGACCCCCTTGAGGCGCTGGTGCCAGATCGGGTTGTCGGTGAGCATGGCCTCGAAATCGTCGATCCGGGCGGGCATGACGTCGATAAAGCGCTGTAGCTGCTCGAGCCAGCCGTCGGGCAGATCCCATGCCACCCCGCCGACCCGGGTGAAGGAGGTCATCATGCGGACCCCGGAGTAGAGCTCGTTCAAATCGAGCACGAGCTCGCGATCGCGCCAGGCGTAGAAGAAGCCCGAGTAGACGCCGAGGTCGAGCCCGGCCGTCCCGAGCCACAGCTCATGGCTCGCGATCCGCGCCAGCTCCATCATCATCACGCGGATCGCCTGGGCGCGTGGCGGCACCTCGATCTCCATCAGCTTCTCCACGGAGGACACGAAGCCAACGTTGTTGATGGGCGGTGCCAGGTAATCCATCCGGTCGCTGAAGGTGATCCCCTGGGTGTAGGTCTTGTCCTCGAACGATTTCTCGAAGCCGGTGTGGAGGTACCCGACTTCGGCATCCGCGTCGCGCACGATCTCACCGTCCAGCTTCAAGCGCACCCGCAGGACTCCATGCGTGCTCGGATGCTGTGGGCCCATGTTGAGCTCCATCCATTCGGTCGGCGGCTCATGCTCCGGCCCGAACGGCATCTGCTCCGGACCCGGACCGAACTGCTCCTGGGCGGCGATGCGCGGCTCAGCCACGGATGGCGTCGGGCTCCAGCCCTTCAAGCTTCTGGTCGCTGAAGATCACCGGCTCACCGAACGAGACGTAATCCTTGCGCAGCGGATGCCCTTCCCAGGTCTCCGGCATCAGCAGCCGGCGCAGGTCGGGATGGCCGTCGAACTTGATGCCCAGCAGATCCCAGGTTTCGCGCTCGTGCCAGTTGGCAGCCGGCCAGACCGAGGTCAGGCTGGGCACGTGCGGCTCCGGCATGCTGGCCGTGGTCTTGACCCGGATCCGGGTTTTGTTCGCGAGTGAACGGACCTCCCAGACGACGGTGAAACGAGGGTCGCGCGCCGGCCAGTCGACCGCCGTAGCGTAGAGCAAGTAGTCGAAGCCCTCTTCCTCCTTGAGGTAGCGGGCCACCTCCGCGACTGCCGCGGGGTCCACCACAATACTCAAGTCGCCGCGAAAATCCGAGGTCTCCTGCAACGCTTGCTTGAAGCGTTCGCCGAGACGCTCGACAAGTGAGGTGGTGGCGCTCACCGTCATCTGGCCGGACTCCCCTCCCGACAAGACGGGCCGGCGTCAGGCAGGCCGCTTGACCAGCGGCTCGCCGCGGATCTTGCGCTGCAGCTTGACGACGGCATCGATCAGGGCCTCCGGTCGCGGTGGGCAACCGGGCAGGTAAATGTCGACCGGCACGATCTTGTCCACGCTCTGGACGATCGCATAGTTGTTGAACATGCCGGCGGAGGAGGCACACGCCCCCATCGCGATCACCCATTTGGGCTCGGGCATCTGGTCGTAAATCTGGCGAAGCACCGGGGCCATCTTGATCGACACCCGCCCCGAGACGATCATCAGATCGGCCTGCCGGGGTGAGGCCCGGAACAGCTCCGAGCCGAAACGCGAGAGGTCGTGGCGCGGCCCCACCGTGCCCATCATCTCAATGGCACAGCAGGCCAGCCCGAAGAGGGCCGGCCAGATCGCACTCGAGCGGCCCCAGTTGATCACCTTGTCGAGGGTGGTGGTGAGCACGTTGTCGCCCAGCGCATTGAGCGGCGTCGGTCCGGCCGCGCGGCCCGTCGGCGTCGGTACGGGACGAAGCTTCAGCTCCCCCATTCGAGCGCTCCCTTTCGCCACACGTAGATCAGGGCGACCAGCAGGACGGCCGCGAAGACCGCCATCTCGGCGACCCCGAACCAGCCCAGCCCCTTGACGTTGACCGCCCAGGGATAGATGAAGATCGCCTCGACGTCGAAGATGATGAACAGCATGGCGGTGAGATAAAAGCTGACCGCGAAGCGGCGCCGGGCGCCCGTGCGGGGCACGATGCCCGACTCATACGGCAGATCCTTGGCCGCGGAGTCGAGATGGCCCGCGAGCCAGGGCGGCAAATAAAGGGCAATGAGACCAAAGACAAAGACCGCGATAAGAAAAATGAGCAAGGGAAAGTAGTCGCTCAGCACGGTACGCGGCTAGTCTAACAAAGCGCTTTCTGAATACGAACTGGAGATCGAGCTCTGCCGCGTCGAATCAGGTCAGGGCCCTATGGGCGCAGATCTTCCAGCTCCCAGAGCGCGCCCGGATGATGAGCGGGCGGAAAGCGGCCGTCGGGATTCTCTTCGAGAAACTGGCGGGAATGCTTGCGGAAGCGGCAGACCGTGCACATGTACTGGGCGGGGACGGGAATCGGATCGCCCGGCTTGAACCGGTCGCCGATCCGAACCCCCTTGCCGGGCTCCAACCGCGGCGCCGCCTCACCCGGCGACCAGGCGCCGCTCTCCACCAGTGGCCGAGGCGGCACCCCACCGTTGGCATCGGGTTTGACCTCCGGCTCCGACTGAGCTTTGGGGAAAAACGGTACGGGGGCCATGTCCGGGCGTCGTGGGTCGCGGGTCCACCCCAGGGCGTTGATCTCGTTGATCGAACGCTTGAGGTAGACGGCCTGCTTGACCTCGCTGACGTCGACGATCTCCTCGAAGGGAATGAAGAGGTCGGGCTGGCCGTGGTCGATGACGCGCATGTAGGGCTCGGTGGAGACGAAGATGGCCTGCGCGGATTGCGGCGGCCCCTCGAAGATCTCCCGCACTGTCCCCACGCGACCGTCGCGCGTCTCCACGGCGTAGCCGATCTTTACGATCCACTGGACTACGGGCACGAGGCGACTCCTACGACCATGGAATGGCGCGTATTCTAAGTCACGTGGGCGACGAGAGGTTCGGGCCCAACACCGCCGAGGTCGAGGCGTTCCTCGAGCGGCTCCGCCGGCTGACCCCCGACGAGTGGGATCGGGCAAAGGACGCGGCTCCGGCGTTGGGTGCTATCCCTGACCTCGAGGTCAGTCAGTCGCCGGAATATTTCAAAGCGCTGGACGCCGCGACCCGCGTCGCCAAGAGCGAGGTCTTTCCAGGATCGGAGTCGGCATTTTTTGACGCAATGCGCACCGCCCAGCTGGTCGCCGATGCCAGTGCCTTCCAACCCTCCACCAGGCCAGAGCCCGCGGGCTCGGCCGTGGTGGATGAACGCCTGCCTCCCGATGCGGAAGCCGACGCCATCATCCGGATCATGTCGACTGCCTATGAAGAGGAATCGTGGCGACGCGTCATGAACGCCTGCATGGTCGCCGCCGGCGCGCTTGTCGTCCGTCAAGCCCTCCCCGCCGATGACTTCAAAAGGCTCTTCGCACCCTTCTCCGCTCGCTGACCTTAGCTAGGAGACCAGGACGTCCGTGCTCGAGAAGGGGCCCGCTGTTCCAGATGTACTGCCGCTCGCCGTGACCTGGTAGGGCGTTGCGGACGGTGTATCAATGAAGCATCCGTCAAACGTCGCAACGCCGTTGATCACGTGCGGAGGAGTCGTGCAGGTCAACGCGGCTCCTGAAGCGCCCCCGGCAAGGCCCAGGGTCACGACCGTGGTGCTGTCTGTAATGACAACATTGCCGCCAGCGTCCTCAACGGAGACAACCGGCTGCTGGGCAAACACGACTCCATGCGTCGCGGCGCTGCTGGGCTCGGTTGTGAACACGAGTTTCGCGGCGGGTCCGACGGTGACGTCGAAGGTTGCGCTGTCCTTGGCTACACCGCCGGCGGTGGCCCGCAGCTGGTAGCCGGTCCCTGCCTTGTCGATGGCGCAGTCGCTGAACGCGGATAGCCCGCTGCCGTTGGTGGCGACGGTGTTGAGCGTCGTGCTCGGACAGCTGAGCGCCGCCCCGCTGGTTCCCGTCAGCGGGGTGATGGTCAACGCCACGTTGGTCGCGCTCACAGCGTTGCCGCCCGCGTCGGTCACGAGCACCGACGGCTGAGTCGGGAAGGCCACGCCTCCAGTCGGACTCCCTCCAGGCTGCTGGCTGAAGCTCACGATTGCTGGCGGACCCACTGCAACGTTGAAGCTCGAGCTATCCAGTTGAAGGCTGCCGGCAGCCGCACGCAGTTGGTACGCTGTGCCGGCCTTGTCGATGGCACAGTCGGTAAAGGCCGCCGTGCCGCTCGAGCTCGTCGCGAGTGTGTTCGACGTGGTGCTCGGGCAGCTGAGCGCTGCGCCGCTCGTCCCTGTCGAAGGCGTGATACTCAATGCCACGTTCGTCGCGCTCACACCGTTGTCGTAGATGTCTTGAGCCAGCACCATGGGTTGCGTGGGGAAGGCGACGCCGCCGGTCGGGCTCCCGCCGGGCTGCTGACTGAAGCTGATGTGGTCGAGAGCGGCCGCCGAGACCGTAAAGGCATTACTGGTCCCGGCATGCGCCCCGTCGGCAACCGTTAGGCTGCGGTTCGTTTCAGCCACGTAGAGGGTCACGTTCGCCGACGCCACCCCATTCGTCCAGGTGCCGAAAGCTCCATAACTGGGCGGACACGATCCTCCACAGCCCTGAGGCGCGGTATTCGGCGCGCCCAGCGTCGAGCCTGTGACCGAGGCGCCACCCGGGTAGTCGACTTTGATGTTGGAGAAGGCGTCGTATGCTGTTGCCTGCACCGAGAAGAGCATCCCGGCCGTTTGCGTCGCAATCGGGTCGACCGCAATGTGGTCGAGCGGCCCCGGGGTGATGGTGAAGCTGCCACTCAGCGAAGCAGTTAGCGCCGGCGTCGCGCTCGGCGTAAGGGTGTAGCTGTCCGTCTTATCGACACTGAGGTCGGTGAAACTGGCCACCCCATGCACCACTGGCTGGACTAGCGTTCCTGATAGCGTGGCGCTGCCGGCCGTTGTCAGCTCAACGGCTACCGTGCCGGCGAAATCGTTGACCACATTGCCCGACGCATCTTGAGTGGTTGCCGTCGCGGAGAAGGTCGTGCCTGCCTGGATCGAGGCAGGTGGCGATGACGTGAACACCACTTTCGACGCTAGGTCCGTAGTAGTTAGGGTGTCCAGCGTGGTCTGCGAAGCCATACCGTTCGGGCCCGGAACCTGAAGCTGATATCCGTACGTCGCGGCCGGATTGAGACCGGTGATGGTGAGCGTGAACGCGAGCGGTGTGGTTTTGTCAGCTAGGGGAGGTGTCGCATACGTGTGCTGGTCGTACGGGCTCGCGAGGTTCGTGACCACGAACTGCCCCGACTGTGTAGCACCGGTCGCCCAGCCGTTGGGATCGATACGTCCGTGCAGTCGCGCACTGTGCGCCCCGAGGAGATCCGCAGGGGCGTTGATCGTCACCAGCGGCAGCGTCGTGGTGTCGGCCTCAAACGTGGTCGACGCCGGGGTCATCAGATTGTGGAGCAGGTCGGGTACGCAGTCGTGTGCACCATTCGCGGAGACGTTGTACGTCCCAGTTGGAGCAAGCGAGGAATCGATGGGCGCGGTCCCAATCCATGTCCGGGGATCGTTGAGCTTCCAGGCACCGGTAAATCCAACCGGGGTACTGGCGTAGCTAACTGAGGGTAATGCCGCCTCGGGATTCATGTTCCGACTGAACGTCAACGTCGCCTGAACCAGACCAGTGCCCAACGAAAGATCCGACTTAACGGGATCAAGCGGCTGCGTCGCACTTGGCTTGCCGGTAATGGCGATCGTTGCCGACGGATTCTGCGCCGTGAAGTAATTGGTGACGGTCAGGCCACCAGAAAGCTGGCCATCCGGCCCAGTGGCCTGGCCCCACCAGTTGTTTTCGGCGCTCGCGCCGGCGGGCGCCGAGACGCCGACAGTGGCAACGAAATCGTTTTCTTTGACAGTCAGCCCCGAATCGCCGCTGACTCCACCCGATTGGATGCTCGAACACGCCAGCGTGACCGGAGCGCCGCTGGTCTTCACCGCTGGGCTCGCGTCGTTGGTGAAGACATTGCGCTCCAAGTCAGCCTGGGCATTCTGAAGGTTGATGGCGACCCCACGAACGTGATCGAACTGGTCGTCGGTAATGGTGTCTGGTGACCCGCTGTTGGTGCTGTCGATGGCGTCGTTGCCGATGTTGCTGAACGCCACATTCGTAACCGAAAGCGGCGACCCGCTGACGACGATGGCATTGGCCGCGATGTCGTGCATCGCCCCGCCCGCGAAGTGTAGGGCGCCACCGGTGATCGTCAACCCGTCATCGAATCCGATCGACGTGTTCGTAAGCGTGGACGCGGCGGTTGCTTTGATGCCCGCCCAGTCGCCGCTCGCTGCCGCCGGACATGAACCCGATACCCTCTGGAGGAACACTGAGTCGTAGCCCGCGTCGCAGGCCCTGATCGACAGCGCCGCGTCCTTGAGGCTGGTGAAGGTCGTCCCAGTAGCCTGTAATGCCCCGTTGATCTGGATTTGTCCGCCCAGCACCTTGACCACGTCCCCAACGTTGGTGGTCAGCACGCCATCGACTGTCAGACCACCGTCCAGCATGTATCCAAAGTGGTCGCTCGGGACAGGGGGCACAACAACCGGCGCAGTTACGCCCGTGGTCAGCCAGGTCAGCGCCTGACTGGCCTCACCATGGATCACCATCGCGTCCAGGCCGTTGCCGGAGCCATGATTGCCTGCCACAGTGGACGTTCCAGGCGTTAGCTCGAAATCGGCCTTCACACCGCTGAGATAAATGGCTGGATAGCGGAACGTCGTGGCTGGTCCGCCGCTGCCGCTGACCGTGTTGTTGTTCAGCGTCAACTGGTCGGCACCGGCCAAACGAATGCCGTACGTCCCGGCGCCGGTGATCACGTTGTCACTGACGACCGTATGGCGTCCACCGAGCCCGCTGGCGACGATCCCGTCCTTCGAGCTCGTCGTGATCGTGACGTGCTCGACATCGAGACTCGTGCCGCAGGCGCTTATGCAAGGGGTGCCTCCAAAGAACGTAGCGAGGATCCCGTGAACGCCAACTCGCTGAATCGTTGTCGTCGTCACCGAAATTGGCGTGTCCTGGGTGTTGATGCCGTCGCTTGTGGCGTCCGATATCGTCGTTCCTTTCACGATCAAGCCGAGGTTGGTTGTCCCGAAGCTCGCTGTCGGGCCACTGTTGATGCTCAGCGCCGTCGCCGCAAAGCTGAGCTGACCGTTGGCGATGCTGGCACTACCCGGACGACCGGAAGTGTCGTCGGTGATGACAATTCCACCCCAATCCCCTTGTTGCGGTCCAGAAGCGCACAGACCGGTAAGGATGGACGGGCACGTCTGGGCATAGGCAGTTTGGTCCTTGAGGCTTGTGAAAAGCTTCGTCCCCGGATCGGAGGTGTTACTTGCGTCGAGGGTGCCCCCCTTTACGGTGATGGGTCCTCCAAGCGACTTCACGACATCGCCGGGATGCACCGTCAGCGTGCCGTCATTGACCGTCAACGATCCGTCGAGGACATAGCCCAGAGCCGCTGTACTTGCATTCACGGTTGGCGTCTGCCATGACAGGTCACCGTTGGCCGTCCCGTGGAAGGCGATGACGTCCAGGCCGTTCCCGGAGCCAACGTTGCCCCGAACGTTCCTTGTGAAGTCCGCCGAGATGCCATTCAGGTAGACGGCTGGATACCCGCCAGCGCCGGCACCTGGACCGCCACCGCTGCCACTGATGTTGTTATTTCGCAGTACAAGCCCGTCCGGGCCGACCAGCCGAATGCCGAAGGTTCCGGCACTTTGTACGCGGTTGTCTGTGATCCATACCGATTGCCCAAAGAGCCCCTGCCCGAGGATGGCCTCTGCGGTCTGGGACGTGAACCGGTTGCCGCTGAGTCGCAGGGCCGCCGGCGTGGCGGAGGTGTTCGTCAATATGACGTTGGCGCCGTGGACACCGCCACTGATCGCGGAGTCGGTGACCGAAATCGGTGTGTCGCTCGAGAAGACGCCGTCTGTCTTCGTCAACGCGAGCGTGCTTCGCGCGACGACCAGACCAAAGCTCGATGAACCGTTCGTCGACGTCGCGCCATTCGTGATATTGATCCCGGTCGCGGCATAGCGCATGGAGGCATTGACCAAGGTTCCATTCGCGAGGATCCCCGACAGGCTGATCCCGGCCCAGTCGCCTGGGGCGGCTGACACACAGCCGGGCAGCAGCGTCGATGGGCAGGCGACGACCCCGGCAGTGTTATCGCTCAGGCTGGTAAAGATCTTCTGCGCGCCCGACTCGGTGCCGTCAGCCCGGAGCGTGACGCCCTGAAGGTTGAGCATGCCGCCGTTGCCAACTTTGACGATGTCGCCGGCACCCACGGTCAGCGTCTGACCGGGCAGCATGTTCAGGGTGTTGTCGAGGACGTAGCCAAGCCGTTGGGCTGGGCCCGCGCTCTTGCGCGCGGTCTGCCAGACCAGGTTGTCGGTAATGGTGCCATGGAACGCGATGGCGTCGATCCCATTGCCGGCGCCCATGTTGTTGAAGATGAAGGGCGTGCCGAACGGGCCAGTGAAGCCGTTGAGGTAGATCGCGGGGTAGGTCGCGGCGCTGTTGGTGACGGTGTTATTGGTCAGCGTGAGGTTGTCCGCGTTTTGCAGGTTGATGCCGAAGGCCCCGGCGCGATCGACGCTGACGCCCGTGATCGTGACCGAGTGGCCGCTCAGCGCGATGGCCAGGATACCGTCCTGCCCGCTGCCGCCAATGTGAGGGTTTCCGTTGATGACAAGGGGCTGTGCCGCGCTGGGCGAGACTCCGGTCAGATCGACCTTGATTCCGCGCCCGCCATTAGCGGTGAAGGCGCCGTCGGTGATCGAGAGCGGAGACTTGCTCGCGACGCCATCGGCCGCGGTGTTGCGAACGTTGCTCCGGGTCATGGTGAGGTTTTCCGCCAGCCGGGATCCAGTGGGCGTGCTTACCGAGATGCCCGTCACGGCATACCGGATCTCCGAGTCCGTCAATGTATTCGCCATGCCCGGATCAAGGACGAGACCCATCCAGTCGCCGGGAGCGGCGGCCGGGCAGGCGCCGGACACCTTCGGCACGAAGATCGAGCCGCAGCTCGGTAGATGCGGCGCTTGTTCCTTGAGACTGGTCAGCACCGCGCCGGTAGAACTGAACGTGCCGTTGTGCATCGTGATCGCCCCACCGAGGACTGGGGCGTAGTCATTCGTGCCAAGACTGAAGTCGCCGTTTACCGCGAGGTCTCCGTCGATGAGATAGCCGAGGGCGCCGCCGCTGGCGCCGATGGTCTTCCAATTGAGTGGCTTGGCGCCGGCGGTCGAGCCATGGAACGCAATCGCATCCAGGCCGTTGCCGGCCCCGGTGTTGCCGCTGATCGGGCCGCTGAAGTCAGCCTTGCTGATGCCGTCGAGGTAAATCGCCGGATAGGTGGTCGGATTTGCCACGCTGCCGGTGCCGCTACCGGTGACGGCATTCGCCATCAGGGTCAGGTTGTCGGCCGCCACGAGGTGCATGCCGTAGGCACCGGCGCTCGCAACGGTGTTGTTCTCGATATCGACCGACCGACCGCCGAGGGCCGTCCCAAGGATCGCTTCATTCGTGCTGCCCTGGAAGTCGTTGCCCAGTACTTTGAGTCCACCCCCGGCGATAGGACGCGGGGTCCCGGTGTAACTCGCGTTGATCCCGTGGTCACCTGGGCCCGCGCCACTGCATTGCAGGTACGTAGCATCCGATGGCATCGTGTCGATCCGACAGAATTTGCTGCCACTGATGTAGACCGGCGTGGCGTTGACGGCGACGCTGTCGGAGAAGGTTGGCCCCAGGCGGCTGTTGCTGACGACAAGACCGTAGGCCCCACCGTCGGGCCCGCTTATCGACGCCTGGCCGCCACTGATGTCGATCGCCTTGGTGGGGAACAAGATGTTGGCGTTGACGATGTTGCCTGTGCTCCCGACCAGGCCGATACCGATCCATTCATTGGCCGGCAGCGGTGAGGGACAGCTCTGGACGAACACCGAGGGACAGGCCTGGATACCGACCGTGTTGTCTCGCAAACTGGTGAAGGTCTTGAGCAAGGGGCTACTGGCATCCAGGCTGCCGTTGGTAATCAGGATGGCGCCGCCCTTGACCTTGACAACATCCCCGTCCTTGACGGTCAACTTGGAGTTGACGAGCTGCAGGTCGCCGTTCGCAACGACATAGCCAAGGGCGTGCGGCGGGTTCACAATGGACGGCGCATTCGCGTCGTTGGTTGGCGTCTGCCAGGGTAAATTGGAGACGACCTGCCCATTGAGGACGATGGCATCGAGGCCGTTTTGCTGGCCCTTATTGTTGTCGAGGGCGCCAGCTCCGACACTGAGGTTCGTGACATTACTCAGGTAGATGGCGGAGTACCGCAAACCGCTTCCGACGCAACTGATCACTGGCTTGGGCGATCCACTCCCGTTGCAGGTGAAGATGTTGTTGGTGATCGTCGGGTTGTTCGCGTTCGTCAGTTCCAGGCCGTACGACCCGGCGCGGAAGAAGCTGTTGTTATCCAGCTTGATCGGCTTTTGGCCCGTGGCGAAGCTCGCCTGGATGGCATCGTTGCCGATCGAACCGGCAGCGCATGGCTGTAGCGGCACGCAGGTGGTCTCACCAAATGGCACGGAACTGCCGAACGTCATGTTCTCCACATCGAGCGCTTTATCGCCAATCGCCGCCGGATAGTTCGGCAGGCTGGCGTCGTAGGTCACCTTGATCCCCTGGGAACCGATGTTGTTCAGGGTGCCGAACTGTCCATCGGGTCGCGACGTGAGGAGGTCGACACGGCCGGTCACCGAGATCGGGGTATTGGTGGCGTCGATCCCGTCGAAATACGACGGGCCGATGCCGCTGTTGTGGACCGTCAGGCCATAGCTCGGGCTATCGGGCGAGGACGTCGCGCCACTCGTGATCGAGATCGCGGTCAGCGCGTGCTGAATGCTGACATACGAAAGCGAGGCGTTGCCGCGGTTCGTAGCGTCGGCGGCGCTGAGGTTGATGCCGTCCCAGGACGCAACGTCGGGCTCCGCATCGAAGACGACGGTGTTGGTCGGATCGGTACGGATGGTCTTGAGTTGGCCCCCGTTGACGAAGATGCCGGTGCCGTGCGAAAAGATCTGAACCGGACCCAGGCTGCCATCGATCACGAGCTTGATGCCCGCGGGCACGTGCACCTCGTCGGGAGCATTGGCGGTGGTCAGGCAATTCGGATTATTGGGATCGTTCGTGGGGAGATTGGGATCGTTGTGCGGCAGGATGTAGGGGCTGCCGCTGCTCGTCCCGTATGGACTGCTCGTGGCGGTCCAGGTGGCGGTGTCGGTACTTCCCTGATCGAGCCTGATGCCGCCACAGGGGACACTGGTGGCGACGACGCTGGTCGCAAGCCCGTGTGGGTGCGTGTAGACGGGCCCCGCGCCCCGGGCCGTGAGGAGCAGCGCCACGACGACGCCCAGGCCCAACGTCCACGCGTGGCGCGCCAGGAGGTTGGCGGGCGAAGCTGGCGGCTTCAGCCGGTGACGTACGTCTAGCCTCACACCCTCCTCGGCACGGGTGATTAGCCCGTGGGCGATCCAAAGTCTCAGCGGCGGGTTTTGACGTTAGGCGACCAGTTTTGGACCGTCAAGGAAATTGCGCGAAACTCGCTGCATCCTGCCCATTCGGGCGCAGGGCTTTGCCCAAAGGTCGGCCGCGATCTCAGGAAGCCTGGGCGGCGACGTTGTCACCCCGGCCGGCGGCCTGCGCCGCTCGGTCGGATAGCGATTTGAGTGCCCCCGTCAGAAGGTCCTGGGCGGTCAGGGCGTCGCCGTGGTACTCGGCGGTCCCCCAGTGGATCGAGATCCGGTCGGACTGCAACGCGCCCTCGATGCGGCCGGCCAGGACGGCGGCCTGCGACGCGTCGATGCCCGGGGCGAGGATGGCGAAATCGTCACCGATCCAGCGCGAGGCCAGGTCGTCGCCCCGGATCGAGGTGCGAATCGCGCGTGCGATCCGCTTCAGGACCGCGTCGCCGGCCCGGTGGCCGTAGGCCTCGTTGGTCTCACGGAGGTCCTCCACATCGATCATCAGCAGGGTTCCCCAGGACGGCGGTCGCAACATCTGTTTGCTCAGCGCCTCCTCGAACGCCCCGCGGTTCATCAAACCGGTCAGCGCATCCATGGTCGCGGCCGCGGCGAGCCGCTCGATCAGTCGTGCGTTGGCGATCGACACCGCGGCCTGGTTGGCCAGGATCGTGAGCAGGCGCAACTGGTCGAGCGAGTATTGATTCAGCCCCAGCTTGAGAACCACGATGACCGCCAGGACCTCGTCTTCGAACATGACCGGAACGGCCAGCATCGACTCGTCGATCACAGTGGTTCCCTTCACATGCGCCGCCTTGGGATGGTGCTCGGTATCACCCAGCACCGCGCCGCGGCGCGACTCCGCGACCCAGCCGGCAATCCCCTCCCCCACTTCGACTGCGGCATTGCTGGCCGTCACATCCCGATACTCCTCGCGGTCGGTCCCTCGCAGGTACACGACGTCCAGGCGCGTACGGTCTTGATTCATCAACAGCACGCGACACTGGTCGAGCGGGAGCAAAGCGGTAATGGTCTCACCGATGCGGTTGCAGATGTCCTCGATGCTGGTAGCCCGGGCGAGCTGCTGACCGAGGGCCTCGACCGTCTGCATGTGCTGCGCCCAGCCGCGCGGTCCTGAAACCGTGGCATCCGGGGTCGGTTGCCCGATCGCCTCGGCGGCAGCGGTGATGTGGGGCGGGTCGTGCTCGATCACGTCGAGCATCACGGCGACCACACGCGGGTCGAACTGCTGGCCGGTTTCCTTCCGAAACTCCGCCACGATCGCCTCGATTGGCAGCGCCTTGCGATAGGAGCGGTCCGAGGCCATGGCGTGGAAGGCGTCGCAGGCATGGATGATGCGAGACTCGATCGGAATCTCCTCGCCCTTGAGGCCATCAGGGTAGCCGGTGCCGTTCCACCGCTCATGCTCCGCCCGGACGATGGGACCCAGTGGGGCAAGAAATGCCACGGAGGCGACGATGCGCTCGCCGATGACCGGGTGCTCGCGCATGATGGCGAATTCTTCGGACGTCAGCGGACCCGGCTTCTGGAGGATGTAGCCCGGGATGCCAATCTTGCCGATATCGTGGAGCAGGGCGCCGTACTTGAGCAATCGGAGCTGGTCTGGCGGCAGATCGAGGCGCTCTCCGACGTGGACCGCGAGCTCTGCGGTTTCCCTGGAGTGCGCTTCGGTGTACCGGTCTTTCGCATCGAGCGCCGCAGCCAGGGCCCCGATGGTGGCGACGTAGCTTTCTTCCTGCTGCCGCTGGCGACTCTCGTACTCGTTGAGCAAGGCGCGGCGAACGCGAGCCGAGATGAAGGCGCAGAGCATGGTCGACACTGCGAGCACGACAACGGTTCGCGCGTAATAACTGTCCCAGCCGTTGATGAACAAGGGGAGCGTAGCCGTCGCCGCTGTCAGCACGGCGATGGCGGCTCCCGAGCGAAACCCGTAAGCCGCCGCCATGAACACCGCCGGCGCAATGAAGATCGGCAGGATGTGCGAGTGCGTGCCGCCCGTGTACATCGTCATGAAGCCGAGCAAGGCCAGGCCCGGCATGACGATCACCACCAGGAATCGCTCGACCGGAAGCCGGTGCCACGGGAAAAACCAGCTCACCGCCGCCCCCACATAAGAAAGGATGCCGACGATCCAGATGCCCCCGAAGTCGAGGTGCGGCGCCCCGATGAAGCTGCTGCCGACATTGACGGTGGCCGCCGTCACGAAGGCGATCGCGGCGATCCGGAACATCCCCTGGTGGAAGTCGACAGGAATCCGCTCGTCTTGGGCCATTCGGCGCCAAATACAACGTGACTACGAAGAGTTCCCGCTGTAACGTGCCCAGGCTAAGGGTTGGACGGCAACAAAGCGGCTAGATCCCCGTAGAGCCTTGAGCCGAGTGCATCGGCGACAACCTTCTCGTCTCCATGTTTGGTCACCATCCCACAGGGCGCTGAGCGCACATTCACGGTTTCCGAATCACCGTTGTCGTAGCTGAAGGTTAGTGCGACATATAGGCCGCCTTTCTCACAAGTTCGGCCGCTCTTCGGAAATGCCGGTAAGCCGTTGAGCTCGGCGGCCACCTTTGAGATCGTGGCCTGGTTGAAAATGACCGCTCCACGGGGGGAGGCCTTTGTAGTCGGATCGAAGCGGTAGACGTCCAAGGTTGATGGGTGCCCGTCGACTACGACATCGCTGGGGGAGGCCAGCCAAGACCGACCACCGAACCCTATTACCGCGCCAACGACCAGCACGAGCAACGGAGGGACGACTCGCCTGAGTCCCGCAGCTGGCCGAGCATCCAACTCTTCCGAGATATCCGCGGTCATCTGTCTGGCCTTTGCGAAAGTATGGTCCGTCCGCAGCCACTGTCTTCAGGCGGCTTCCAGCGACCCTAACGGCCCCCACCCTGCCCTCCCCAGGGAGGGGGAATTGTCCGGGACATTGGCCGGAGTTGCCCGATGGTGGCCTTGACGGCCAGAATGCCGGTATGGCCGTGGGCGGGAACGGGAACGGGCAGGCGCCGGAGCCGCCGCTCCGGGTCGAGAGCCGGGAGGAGCTGGTCTACCTGCTCGGCGAGGCCTGCGAGCTGGAGCACGGCCTGCTCTGCGAGTACCTCTACGCCCAGTTCTCCCTCAAGCGCAGTGTCCAGGAGGGCGTCACCCCCGAGCAGCTGGCTCGCATCCAGGCCTGGGAGCTCACCATCATCGACGTCGTCAAGCAGGAGATGCTGCACCTGGCGCTGGCGACCAACATCCTGACGGCGGTCGGAGCCGCGCCCCATTTCGAACGCCCCAACTTCCCGATCCTCTCCCGCTGGTATCCGCCGGACGTCCAGATCGCGCTGGTGCCGTTCGGCGAGCGGGCACTTCGCCACTTCATGTTCCTCGAGCGGCCGGAGGGGATGGCGCTGCGCGATGCGGAGGGTTTTGGCGCAGTCGGTCATCGGCGGGCGCTATCGACGGACGATCCGCAGATCACCGGCGGTGCCGAGGAGTGGCACACCGTCGGTCATCTCTACCGCGGCATCGAGCAAGGACTCGCCCACCTCGTCGACCGTTATGGCGAGGCGGATGTCTTCATCGGACCGCCAAAAGCGCAGGCAACCACCCAGGTCTTCGAGTGGCCGGAGCTGACCGCCGTGACCAACCTCGGGTCCGCCAGTTCGGCGATCGAGATCATCGTCGAGCAGGGCGAGGGTGCCCGCGGCGATTGGGTCAACTCGCACTTCGGCAAATTCGTTGGGATCCTCGAAGACTATCTGGCGGTTCGAAGGGCGGACCCTTCGTTCGAGCCCGCGCGTCCGGTGATTCCGGTCTTCCTGCGCGAGCCGCCTGACGTTGACCTGGTGACGCTGATCGAAGACCCACTGACCAGGCGCGTTGCCGACGTCTTCAACGCCACATATGAGGTCACCCTGCAGGTCCAGAGCCGGTACTTCGTCCATCACGGCGAGACGCCGGATGAACTCGAGACACTCGCCAAAACGGCCAAGCACCTGATGAACTGGACGATGCGAAGCCTCGGCCCGATGATGACCGCGCTCCCGGTCGGCCCACAGCATGCGGGTCAGACGGCGGGGCCAGCCTTCGAGATCGTGCGTCCCGCCTTCTTCGTCCTCCCCCACCGCGACGCCGCATGGAAGATTCTTCGCGAGCGATTCGAGACCCTGGCCGATGTGTCGCTCAAGCTGGCCGACGAGCCTGGTCTCGGTGGCATGAAGCAGATCGCAACCAACTTCCAGGGATTCGCCAGCGATCTAGCCCGTCATCTGCAGGCGCGCGCGGCCGCGACTCCGCCCGTCACACGGGCTTGAGCAATTTCATCAGCTTGTCGAGCTGGCTCTCCCAGCCCATCACCGCCATCTTTGTCCAGGACTCGTCGTGCATCGCGTCCAGCGTCAGCACCATCCTCGCCCCGCGCGGGGTGGTGTCGAACTCGACCGCCGTCGCCACTTCGTAAGCCGCGACGCCCGGAATGAAGTCGGCGAGCTGCGCGAACGCTATTCGCTTCAGCGGCACAACCTCGGTGTAGCGGGCGCGAGTCTCCGTCGTGAGCGGCATGCCCGCCTTTTTCAAGAACTCGACTTGCTCGGGAGCGATCGCGGTCATCGCGTACAGGAACTCGCCCCCGGGGCGAAGGTCGAGTTTGCGCACCTTCACCTCGAAGCCATCAGGACCCCACCAGGATTCGATGCCGTCGGTGGTGGTCCACAGTTTCCAAATCTCCTCGATGCTGGCGTTGAAGGTGCGCTCGATACTGACCTTTCGGCGTGCCGGCTGGGTCTGAGCCGCCAAGTTAGGCGCCACCCCGATACGACTGCTCGAGCGTGGCGATGTCCAGCTTGCGCATCTTCAGCAGCGCTTCCATCATCTTTGCCGGGTTCCCGGATTTGGGGTCACCCATCATCTGGCCCAACGCGGCCGGGACGATTTGCCATGAGACGCCGAACCGGTCCTTGAGCCAGCCGCACGGTCCTTCCTCGCCCCCGTCGGTGAGGCGTGCCCAGATCTCATCCAGCTCAGCCTGGGTCTCGCAGGTCGCGACGAACGAGAACGCTTCGGTGAACACAAAGGACGGACCACCGTCGAAGGCGGTGTACTCCTGTCCGTCGAGCTCGAAGCTCGCGTGCCAGAGGCTGCCTTTGGGGAGCGGACCGTTCCCGTCACTGCGCATCATGCTCAGGACCCTGGAGTTCGGAAACACTGAAACGTAGAAATTTACGGCCTCCTCGGCACGTTCCTTGAACGTCAAACACGGTCGAACACTCTGCACCGTTGTCTTGTTGGCCACCGTCGTCGACTGCGAATTCACTTGCGTCATTTCTCTTCCTCCTTGTTTTTCGCGCGCGTCTTGCCCCGTCGATCGAGCTCTGCTGCAAATCTGTCGAGGCGGGCTTCCCACATCCCGCGGTATCCCGTCATCCAATCGTCGAGTTCGCGAAACGGCTCCGGGCGTAGCGCGTAGAGTCGCCGCCGGCCTTCGGGACGGACCACCACAAAGCGCGCGTCCTCCAGGATGCCCAGCTGTCGTGAGACACCCGGTTGGCCGATGTCAACGGCGTCAACCAGCTCACTCACCGAGCGCTCGCCGCCTCGGAGGGCGTCGACCAGGCGGCGTCGGGTCGGGTCTGCCAGGATCTGGAACATGTCGGGCATGGGCGACATATTACTCTAGCGACATATGTTTTGTCAACGATATATTCTGAAACCTCCCAGGAACGACGCGAGTTCGTCCAACGCTCGTTTCGTTGCGCGAACTGGTCGGCGGGCCCCTTCCCAGCCCGCCTCCCAGCGCTCACCGATTACGTTGAGGGTCCCCTCGTTCCGGTCAGCGGCGAGGTCGAACCTGGCAATAATGCGGTCGCCGTGCAGCAGCGGCATCACGAAGTAGCCCCAGCGCTTGGTCCTCGGGACATAGATCTCGAGCTTGAAGTCGAAACCCCACAGGGCCAGCGTCCGGTTGCGGTCGCAGATCAGGTTGTCGAAGGGCGACAGTAGCGTCGTCCTCGGCTCGAACTCTCCCGACTCGATCTGCTCGAGCCGCCTGACGTCGTCCGCGTGCATGTACCAATCACCTTTGAGTCCGAGCTCGACCGGAATGATCGCTCCCTCGGTTTCGAGCTGCTGCCACGCGCTGACAAGTCCCCGATACCGGTACCGGATGAAATGGTTTTTCACCTGTTGCTGGGTGGCAATCCCAAGCGCGCGCAAGGAACGGACCGCCGCCTCGCGAAGAGCAATGGGTCGTGCTGGAGTGTCGGCCAGCGTCCTCCCAAACCACGCATCCGCCAGTGCCCACCGTCGCGCTCCTCCGGCACGGCCAGCAGGTACGATCCGACCCTGGAACCAGAGGAGAGCCAACGAATCGGCAATCGGGGTTCGCTTTCCCCAGCCAGATTCGTACCGCTCGGCATGTTCGTCGAAATCCGAGGCGCGCACCGAGCCGTTGGCCGCGAGCCGCTCGAGAACGAGCTTCGTGAACCGGGCCCGACGTGTCATCCACGACGCGGTTGTCCTTGGGTCAACCCACGACGGCGGCAGCGCGGCATGCAGCGCGCGGTCGTCGGTCGGGACGATGGACGCCTGGTGGGCCCAGTACTCGTAGAGGCGACGCTCGTCCCAGAGCAGGATGTCGACCAGTTTCGGATCGAACGGACCGAGGCGGCTGAATGCGACCAGAAGATGATTGCGCGCGACGATGGCGGTCGGGTCGAGTTGCAGGCAGCCGATTGCTCGCACCAGCTCATGGATGTCGTCCGTCGTGACCGGTTTCGGGCGCGGCCCGCTCAGCCGCTGGCGAGCCACGGCCAGGCGCCTCGCGTGTTCGATCCGGACCTTTCGGCGCATTGTCAGAACGGTGGCTGAGGTGGCGCCTGAATCGGTCGCTAGCCGCCGAGCCTGAACGCCTTGCTCACCATCCGGGCGACAGCTGGTCCTGCACCGTCGGAGGGAGCGCGCAGCGTGATGAATCGCGCCTCCTTGCCGCCGCCCTGTAGCAGGCCGCCGCCGTCGTCGAGCTCACGGCCCCGGTAGAAGAACAGGGCGGCGTGCGAGCGGAAGGCGCCGATCCCGACGACATTCCGGCCGTCGACCGCGTAGCGGATCAGCTTCCACATGTAGTTGCTCGAGCGCGGCGGCCCGCTCTGGGTGGCGATCTCCGCGGCGCCGGGCGCGGCAGCCTTCACCGTACGCCGCGCCTCCTGCACGATCGAACGCACACTCGGCGTCAGCCTTTTCAGCTGTTCGGACAGGGGGATCTCGGCAGCCACCACCCAGGAATCTACCCCTTCTCGAGCGGAGGTGGCGACACCTGTAGTATCCGCAACAGGCTTTCGAGCGCCCGTACGGATTGATGAGGTAGCTGTGCCGCTCTTCCTGGACCGCCACGATATCCCCGGCGTCACCGCCGTGGACCTTGCCATTGCCCACGCGCGAGATGTGCAGATCGAAAAGCAGTACGGCGTCCGATACATCACCTACTGGTTCGATCCCCAACGCGGGACGGCCTTCTGCCTGGCGGAAGGTCCCGACGCGGTCAGTGTCGAGGCCGTACACCGAGACTCGCATGGTCTGACTGCCTCCCGGATCCTTCTGGTCGACCCACGCTCGGTCGGATCGTTCATGGGCGCGATCCTTGAGCCGGAGGTGGGCGAACCCTTCGCGCACACTGCTTTCCGGGCGATCCTGTTCACCGACATCGAAGGTTCCACCGCGAGGACCATGCGCGTGGGCGACGCCGGCGCGATGCGGCTTCTTCGGGCGCACGATGCCATCGTCCGGGCGGCGCTGGGCACCTATAGCGGGCTCGAGGTGAAGCACACGGGGGATGGGATCATGGCCTCCTTCACCTCGGTCACGGACGCGGTGCGTTGCGCCATCGAGATTCAGACTAGAATCGCCGAGCGCAACCGCGAGGCCGCCGACCCGCTTCGGCTCCGGGTCGGGGTCAGCTGCGGGGAGCCGGTGACGGAGGAGGGTGATCTCTTCGGCACCGCGGTCGAGCTGGCGGCCCGCTTGTGCGCACATGGTTATGCCGGCGGCATCCTGGTTTCGGGCGCCGTCCGCGAGGTCTGCCTCGGCAAGGGGTTTGCCTTCGAGGACCATGGCGTGGCGGAATTGAAGGGTTTTGACGAGCCGGTCCGGCTCTACGGCGTGCGTGCCCAGACGACGGCGTGAGCAAGACCCTGCTCGATGACGCGTTCGCGCACCACGCGTGGGCGACCGTGCGGTTGATCGATGCCTGCCTTCCGCTCAGCCCGGAGCAGCTCGCGACCAATGCGCCTGGAACCTATGGCTCGATTATCGAAACGCTTCGCCACGTCGTCGATGGTGACGCCTTCTATCTGTACGGCTTGACGGGTGATCGCGCCCACGGCGTCAACACCGAGCGCATGGACCTCCGAGAGCTCAAGTCGGCGATCAAGACCAGCAGTGCCGCGTGGTCGCAGCTGCTAGCGCAGAACCCCGATCCCGACGCCATCACCCTGGAGCTCGACGATGATGGCTTCGAGCGTCGCGCCACCATGGGCATCAGGTTCGCCCAGGCACTCCACCACGGTACCGATCACCGTAGCCAGGTCTGTACCGCCCTGACAAGTCTTGGCGTGGAGCCGCCGATCATCGACGTCTGGGAGTTCGGGAAAGAGACCGGCCGCAACGTCGAGGTCGAGCCAGAACCGGCGTCTAGAGAGTCCTAGCGCGATCTGATCAAAGGCGTGACACGTAAGTTAGGACGCCGTCCAGCGGCCGCGGCACTCGCGTGAGGTCCAGCGCGTCCACCAGCAGGGCTGCGGATTGGATCTTCCGGCCCCGGTGCGTGCCCAAGAAGCGCCCGAGCTGCTCCTCGCTGGTCCGTGCCCGCCATTGCGGCTCTCGCTGGAAGGTGCGGAACGCTTCGAGCTCGCGCTGGGCTTCGATGACCCGTTCCACGGCGGCAACACCGAGCGCGCGGATCAGCTCGTCCTCCAGGTCGGCGACGCAGACGTAGAAACCGAGGCGCTCCATGTCGGCGCGTGCGAGGTTCGAGCCGAGGCCGGCCCGCGCGAGCCCGCGTCGAAAGTCGCCCTCCTCGGCGGCGTCACAAAGGCCTGCGAGTCTGACGTCCAATCCCTGGGGACCGTACCGATTGAGGAAGCTGCCGATGTTCGTCGCACCCCCCATCGGCATGACCGAAACACCCTCCGCATCGAGATTCCGGCCGCGGCGCCGTGCGAGCGCTCGAAGCGCGAGCTGGTCACTGGCCCCTTCGACCAACACGATGGACGCATGATCGGGCACCCGCCAACGATAGGCAATCTCCCGCGGGGGCCAGCTGTTTTAGCCTTCCAGCGTGAGCATTGCACGAGGCCGGCACCATTCACGTCTTGCAGCCGTGCTCCTTTATGGAGGCGCCGCGGGAAGCGTTATTGCGCTACATGTGGCGACCAACGGCACCCTGGGATTTCACACCGATGAGCTCTACTACCTCGATTGCGGACGCCACCCTGCCTTCGGCTATGTTGACTTTCCGCCGATCGTCCCACTCCTGGCTCGACTCGAAACCGGCCTCTTCGGTGTCACCCCCTGGACCCTTCGGCTGCTTCCAGCACTCCTGAGCGGCCTGCTCGTTGCCCTGTGTGGCGCCTATGTCCGCCGGCTGGGTGGCGCGCTGTGGCTCCAGGGAATCGCCCTCGTCGCTGGGATCGCGGCGCCGTTAATCGTCGGCTCAGGCGACGTCTTCCAGACCGTGATTTTTGATTTGGCCGCCTGGATGGTCGCCCTCTACTGGTTCCTCTGCGTCGTCGTCGACCGCAGGCCCCGGTACTGGATCTATCTGGGCATCACGCTCGGGATCGGGCTCGAGGTGAAGTACACGATCGTTGGACTCATCGCCGGCATCACCATCGCGGTCCTCCTCACCCCATCGCTTCGGAAGGAGCTGCGGACGCGATACCCATGGATCGCCGCCGCAATCGCCCTGCTCGTATGGGCACCGAATCTCGCCTGGCAGGTGGCCAATGGCTTCCCCACCCTCAGTTATGTCGCCAACCACAGCGGCTCGGGCGGTGGCGTCGCCATTTACCTCATCGAGTTCGCCCTGATCACCGGTCTTCTTTTTCCTTTGTGGGTGGCGGGCATGATTTCGCTCTTTCGCGGTCCATTACTTCGTCCCATCGGGATTGCCTCTGCGGTCCCGCTCGTCCTCTTCCTCTTTGTGGGCAAGTTCTACTACGCGGCATCGACGATTCCAGTCGTCATGGCCCAGGGCCTCATGGTGCTCTCGCGGATCGGGCGGCCACGCCTTCGCTCCGCGCTCAGCATTGCGGTCGTCGCCGGGAGCGTGCTGGGATTTATCGCGCTTGCTACCTTGACTCTGCCGATCACTCCGGCAAGTCGACTTCATGCCACCGGTCTCGATAAGGGTTCGGAGGTCTTTGCCGACTCGGTGGGGTGGGATGACGTCGCCGGTCAGGTCACCACCATCTATCGTGCTCTTCCCCGATCTCAGCGCGCGAGCACCGTGATCATTTCTGCCTATTACGGTGTCCCTGGGGCGCTACACGTCTACGGGAATCCCAAGATTCTCCCGGACGTCATGAGTCCGCAGCTGAGTGACTGGTATTGGTTGCCCCCGCACCTCACGGCCACCAGCGCCCTCATGGTCGACTACCAACCCGCTGATGTCGCGTGGATGTGCAACTCGCCCCAGTTGATCGCGCATCTCACCGTCCCGTACCAGGTCGCAGGCCTCGAGCAGGGCGCCCCCGTGACCTTTTGCCAGCTGAAGGCTCCGATCCCAGCGCTCTGGGGACGCCTTCGCAACTTCTCCTGATCACCGGCATAACAACGGGGACGAGGGCCACGCCCTCGTCCCCGTCTTCCGAAGCTAGCCGCGCCTACTTCAGGCTCAGCTTCCAGGCTCCCTGGCCATAGGTTGCCGCATAGAGCGTTCCGGGGACCAGGGTCAAGCCGGCGACAGAAACGTCGGGCATTCCTGATGCCGCTTCCGTCCACTGGCTTGCCCCGGCATCGAGGCGCAGCACGCCGTAATCCGTGCCGGCGAAGAGCGTGCCGCTGGCGCCATCGCGCGCTAACGACGTAATCGGCAGATCGCCGAGACCGTTCTCGAGGTTGACGAAGGTGGCCGTTCCCGCAGTTGGGTTGTAGGTGACCTCAAAGACGTGACCGGCGGTCCCGGACGTGGCCTCGAAGCCGGAGTACGAAATCCAGGCGTGGTTCGCGTTGGCCGGATCGACCACGATGCTGCTAATGAACCGGTTTGCCGCATTCGGTGCAAGGCTGTCGATGCGATTGAAAACGACCGCGCTTGCCGGCTCAGCGTCCGCGTTCTTCGAAACGAATAGGCGGCCCGTGCTGGTCGCCGCGTACAGCGTGGAGGAGTCATTTGTGGCCCGCGCAAGAGCGACCACGTCGCCTCCCGGTCGGGTGCCGTAGAACGTCGAGGTCAGGCTGTGCGCACCCAGTGGCTGCCAATCGCCGCAGGTCACCGCAAAGTCACCCGTCCACTCGTTGCAGTGCTGGTTGAATTGGGCCATGGTCATCGTGCCCTGGCCATCCGTCTTGGTCCGCCAGACGTGCGTCCCTCCAGTAAACAGCGTCTTGCTGACGGTCGGGTCGGAAATCCAAGGAACGTAGAACTCCGACGGTTCAGCAAAGAGCGGGTCACCGATCCAGATCCAGTCCGCCAGCGCGCCATCGGAGAAGTTGACGTCGCCGCCTTGACCGGCGAACGTGTGCGTCCGGAAGTGCGGATTGGCGATGTCGAAGGCCGACTGGCCGCCGTCGCCGATCATCGTGTTGATCCAGGTCACGGTCTTGCCGTAGTTCTCCCAGGTGCCGTTGTCCTGCGTGCCGCCCTGCAGCTCGTTGCTGTCGAATGGGCTGACGGAGAGGCTCTGGAACTGCAGGCTGGTGATGCCCTCGTTGATGCTCGCCAGATTTGTCGGAACTCGAGAGAGCATCTGCTGACAACGTGCGAGTTGCACGGGACTCAGAGGCGAGCCGTCGGCGTTGCGGTGGATCGTGCAAAAGCTGGAGACATTGGTAAAGCTGCCGGTTGAGCGCATAGTCCCACCGTCATTGCCTTCCCAGAATTGGAACGGATTGTTGGGGTTGGTCACAATCACGTGCTGGTCCGGGTGCAAAGCATTCGGATGGACGGAGTCTGTGCCGTCCGCCGTCATGTCGGTCCAGGACCCGCCGGCATCAGTCGACAGCACCACGGCGCGATGGTTCGCATCGTTTTCGCCGTAGCCGTAGGAACCGCCGACGTAGACGATGTCCGGGAAACCCTTGGGGGTGTAGACGAAGTTGTCGTACCAGCACTGGCCGCCGCAGAAGTTGAAGCTGCCCCAGCGAGGATCAGCTTCGTTCGCGGACGTCAGGTCACTCCACACGGGCGAACCGGACTCGACCATGTCGCTGCGAAAGACGCGGCTGTACTCGACACCGATATTGCCTTCACTGAGGTACATGCGCGTGTGACCGTTGGCCAAGGTCGTGACCGCGATCCACGGCAGCGTGGTCGCCACCGCAGAGTCGAGGGAAGCCTTGATTTGGGTCCAGGTCGCGCCGCCGTCGCTCGAGCGCCAGACACCGCGCGCGTACGAGGAGGCATAGACGACGTCCGGGTTCGACGGATCGAGAACAACCTGACGCACGCCAATTGGAGTGCAATTCGGAACAAGATTGGTGGATACGCTTGCGGGGTCGTTGCAGCCGACCGTATTGGCCCCGCCCGCATGGATGAACGACCAGGTTTGTCCGCCGTCCGTGGTCTTGTAGACGCCCCATGGCGCCGCCCCCGGAATCACGATCCGCTCGACGCCCGAGCAGCAGACCGAGGACATTCCGCTGATCGCGCGTACCGTCGACAGGTACATGACGTCGGAATTTCGCGGGTCGATTGCGAGCGATCCGGTGCCGCGACCGTTGAGGACAGACCCAGCGATGGGTCCGCTCCAGGTGTTGCCGCCGTCGGTGGTCTTGTAGAGACCGACACCATGGATGCATCCGCTACGACAGGCGTTGGCTTCACCGGTGCCAACCCAGAGTGTATTTCCGGTTGGGTCCGCAGGATCAACGGTGATCGAGCCAACCGAGTTGATGTCGAAGGAGCCGCTGAGATACCGCCACTGCGGGTGATTGGCAAGGGCGTTGTCGGTCCGCCAAATACCGCCGGTTGCCTCACCAACCCACAGCCGGCAGTTGCCCGGTTTACAGGTCGGAGCTAGCGCAAGCGCCGTGACGCGGCCCGCCGCGGGATAGGCGTTCGGAACGTAGAGGGGAAGCGTGCGAAGTGGAGAAAACGGATAAAGGGCCGTGCTGGGCCCGATCGAAGCCCAGCCCGTGTTGCTGTGCTTGGGCAGCCTGCCTTTGGCAGTGGATGCAGCCGAGCTAGCCGCCGTCAATTGCGCGAGCGGAATATCGGTGCCGGGATAGGCGAGTGCCGCAATGTACGCCGCGTCAGCGCCTGAGGGTCCCCTGTTCCCTTCCCCGCCGTTGCTCGGAAGCGCCTGCGATAGCTTGTCGAGATGGGCCGACAAAGCCCCGGGCATATCGCCCGAACCAGTCGCCGGCTGACTTGTGCCCCCGCCTCCGACCGCAACCGCGCCGATCAGAACCGTAAGCGCGCCGATAACCGTAACCCAGGTACGTTTGTTCACTCCCTTCCTCCCGTTGAGCGTGAGTTGCCCCTAACCGGAAACAATGCGCGGTAACGTTCCTTTTGTCAAACGCTTCAATTTCATTTACCGATTCCCCTCCGGGAATCCCTTCCCCTGCGATCCCTCCGACCCCACCGCTTCCATGAATTCGGGATCGCGTTGCCCCGTCAGTAATGAGTGCACGAGCCGTTAGTAAAGGGTGGGATGGCCAAGCTGGCGGCGGCTGCCGTGGGAATCGCGCTCCTGACCTCCGTTGGGTCGGCCTCACAGTCGGCCACAAGGGCCCCGCAAGCTTCGAGGGCGGGATCCTGGGCGAAAATCTCGACGGTGAGCGATGGACGAATCGCTTCCACGCCCGCTCTGACGCCAGCAGAAATCGAGCGCCCTGCGACGAGGTCAAGTGTTCCTGCCGCTCGTCGGGTGATCACTTCTCGAAGCAGTCGCGCGCCTGGTAATTCATTCCCTGCCGCTCGCCCTTCGCCATCTCCGGAACCTGCCTGCGGTCGCCTCGCGCTATCACCCGTCCAACCGGACTGCGCCCTCTTCGGCACGCGTTAGCCCGAGCGACGCCCCAGAGTGGGGCGCATGATGGGGCATCGAATTTTTCGGGCCGTGGCCAATTCCGACGAGCTAGGACGGAGAGCGGGAGACGAGTCTCGAACTCGCGCAAGCGGATTCTCGATCAAGCAGCTTAGGTTTGTCGCGGGCCGAACCGGGCATTGCGCGAACCGGTCGATCGATCTGGTCGCGGCGCCTGTGATGCTCGTCCCGTGACGCTCAGCAGCACATTTCGTACTACGGTTCTGATGGTTACGACGATTTAGAAGACTGGCGTGCTCAGCCGAGTTCTTGGGCGAGCCCGATGAGAAGTCCTTCGGGCCCGCGGATGTAGCAGAGCCGATACGCGTCTTCCTACTGGACCACTTCGCTGCTGACAAGCTGCGCGCCGCGCTTGCGGAGTCGGGCGAGCGTCTCGTCGATGTCGTCCACGGCGAACATGACGCGTAGGTAGCCGAGAGCGTTCACCGGGGCGTTCCGGTGATCAGCGACCGCAGGCGGCGTGAGAAATCGCGAGATCTCGAGCCGGCTGTGGCCGTCCGGCGTGCGCATCAACCGAAAGGCAATCGACAAGTGGACCGAGCGCTACCCGACGTACTTCTGGGCGGAAGTCATTCCGACGCTGCCGAAGCTGAAGCCGGTCATGTACGTCATCACGGAGCCGGAACCCGGTCACATCCCTCTGATTGAAAGGCGCTTCATCGAGTGGAGCCAGAAGCTCAAGGCGGATGAGGCTGAGGCGCGGGAGTCAAAGCCACGGTTTGCTCCTGTGCCAGAAGACGCGATCTAGCGCTAAAGAGGCCGCAGCCTGCCCATGGCGCCGATCCGTCCGCACATCGCGCTTCAAATTGTCGCCGAGTCCGAGCCGAATAGGTTTTGGGCGGCCGAGCCGTTGCAAGGTTCAAAGCACCAATGCCACCCTGGGTCAGGAACGGACTGGTTTTTGGAGCCGCTTCAGGAATGCTGACCGTGCTCGTGCACTGGGTCAAGATAGTGACCGCGAATGTGGCAGCCTGCCAGGAGACGAGTCCGCTGCCCGACATCAGCCCCTTAGCCTTTGTCGCGTTGATGACTGCCGCCGGCTTCTTGACCACCGCCGAGTGCAGATCGGCCGGGTCAGCCTCGCTGGCCGGGCTCGTGGCGGCCTTTGTCTCGGCGGGCGGCACGTTTCTAGCCCTTGCGCTCGAGCTTGGGTTCATGAGCGCGCAGTGCCTTTCTGCCGAGAACGCCAGGCTCGCGTGGGGCCTCCTCGCAAGCTTCGCGCTCGCTTTCACAATTGCGGTAAGCGTGTTAGGGCTGGGCATGGGAGCCGGACTGGGAGCCATCGGCGGAGTTCTCGGGCGCCGTCGAGCACCTCGCCACCCGAGCGCGCCTGTGCGTCCTTAACCAGAGTCGATCTCGGCTGCTGGCTTCCATGCCTTCAACCTGGGCCGCTGGCTTCCTTGCCTTCAACCTGGCTCTTTTACGCCAACGGGCGCGATCGACGCCGATGCTCGCTCAACGGCGTGAGGCACCAGGGGCACACTCCGGCACGAGCCGCTCAGAAGCCGACCAGCGCCTTCAGAGCCGCCTCCGTAGGCGATGAGCTGGCCTTTCCCCGCGGATCTCCGTCGTCATCGCGGG